>UMIY01032665.1_pt1 | contig 21443 bp, 19 predicted proteins | sample 1965921 | NCBI WGS metagenome assembly UMIY01 (sample SAMEA4836134, study PRJEB28245) | human gut metagenome | biome: gut microbiome; material: fecal sample | place: Denmark | collected 2008
CCCGCCTCTGCGGCCGTTTGCACCCAAGCTGGCTTATTTTTCCGGCTTCATGTGCACATCCAGCTGGGGGTAGGGGATGGAGATGCCCTCCCTATCGAAGGCGGCCTTCACGTCCTCCTGCATCTTATAATAGATGGGCCAGTAGTCGTCCGCGTTGCACCAGACCTTGCACACTAGGGTGACAGAGCTGTCCTTCAGCTCCCCCACGGCAATGAGGGGCGCGGGCTCTTGGAACACCCGCTCGTCGCCGTCCACCAAGTCCTGGAGCAGCTGCTTGGCCTTTTGCAAATCCGCCTGGTAGGAGACACCGTAGCTCAAATCCAGGCGGCGGGTGCCGCTGCGGGTGAAGTTCACCACCACGTCGCTGGTAATCATGGAGTTGGGGATGACCACCTCTTTGTTGTCAAAGGTGGCCAAGGTGGTGGAGAGGATTTCAATCTTCTTCACCGTGCCCTCGTAGGTGCCAAAGGAGAGGTAGTCCCCCATGTTAAAAGGCTTTGTAAAGATAATCTGGATGCCGCTGACCAAGTTGGACAAGCTGCCCTGCAAGGCGAAGCTGGCGGTCAGGCCCGCGGCACCCAAGGCCGCCACCAAAGAGTTGATGTTCACCCCCAGCTGGGCCACCGCGCTGACGCCGGCCACCACCAGCACCACCGCCTTTACCAAGGAGCCGAAGAAGCTGGCCGCCAGCGCGTCCACCTTGCCCTTGGAGATGGCCTTTTTCGTCAGCCGGGCGGCCAGGCGGGCCAAAAGCCACCCGCCCAAGAAAATCAGCGCCGCCAGGACCAAATCCCCCGCGAAGTTCGCCAGCCCCTGGAGGAAGCCGCTCCATATCCCTTGCCAATCCATAATAGCCCTCACCCTTTCCAAAACCGTAACATTTACCTTTGCAGCTACCAGTATAGCACAGATTCCGGGGAAAAACAGTGAAAGAACCATGAAATTTTTGTTTCCGTGCCAAAGTGCTGTCCCAAATGGAAAAAGTGTGCTATAATAGGGTGCAATCCCGCGGCTGGCGCGCCCGGCCCGGGGCGCACTGCTTGGAATGGGAGCGTGAACATGGAACCGAACGTCGCATCCAGCGCCATGAGCTTGAGCCTCTTGGCCAGAAACGTATACTGCGTCTGCTTCGCGGACCGGGACAGCCTGGACATTCTGCGGGGGGAGCTGGCCCTTGCCCGGGAGAGATACTTCACCGGCGGCTGCAAGACCCTGCGGGTGGGCAAGCGGGAGGTCATCCGGGGCTTTGAAGGGAAGCTTCAGGGGAAGCTCTCCCGCCGGGGCTTTTTCTGGCGCAAGTCCGTCCACAACGTGACGGGCACCGGCAACCTGCTGCTGGAGGAGGCCTTCGACCAGAAGGGCGGCTACCTGCTGGTAAACCGGGATTTCCGCAACATCATCGCCAGCCGGGTGTTCTTCAACAAGGCCCTGGCCTGGCTGAAATCGGAATATTACGAGCCCTGGGACACCCACAACGCCCGGGTCATCTTCAAGCCCGTGGACTCGGACGACCTGGTGGAGCGCTTCGACTGGGACGCCGCCAAAAAGCGGTACCGCTCCACCATGCTCTACCCCGTGCCCTACTTGGAGGGGGACGCCGGGCAAAGCCTGCTCAACGCCCAGTTTGGGGAGCCCAAGCTGCTGGTCTCCACAGCGGAGGGCATGTTCTGCTACTGCCCCAAGGAGGAGGCCCAGCGGCGCAAGGAGGCCCTGGCCGATTTGCGGCGGGGCACCTTGGTCATCCTCCCAGCCTGGGAGGTGAAGGAGGGCAGCCTGGCCGCCCCCGGGGAGCCGGAAGGGCCGGACATCACCTTCTCCAGCCTGGAGGAGTACGCCCACATCCAAGAGCCCCCTGTAAAGGACCTGCCCGCTATGGAAGCGCCTGAGGAGGAAACCATCGTGAAAGCCCCTGTCCCCGGGGAGGAAGCTGCCCCGGCTGTTCCCGAGGAGCCCGCGCCCCAGGAGGAAGTGGAGGCGACTGTCCCAGAGGAAGCCATCGTGGAAGCCCCTGTCCCCGGGGAAGAAGCCACCTCGGCTGTCTCCGAGGAGCCCGCGCCCCAGGAGGAAATGGAAGCGACTGCCCCAGAGGAAGCTGCCGGGGAAAGGCCCCTCCCGGAGGAGGCAGCCCCCAGTGGGGAGGCCCCCGCTGCCCAGGAGGAAAGGGCCCAAGAGCCCGCGCCCCAGGCGGGCCCGGCGGAGGAGCCCTCCCCCTGGGAGCCCCAGGACGCGGAGGACCGGGAAATCCTCCAGGCCGCCCGGGAGGCGGCGGGCGTCCAGACGCAAGGCCTCTCCCCCGCCAATGGCCCCTCCTACCGGGGGGAGCTGCGGGAGGGCCTGCCCTGGGGCCAGGGCCGCACCGAACAGCCCAACGGCCGCACCTCCTACGAGGGGGAGTTCCGCGCGGGCAAGCGGGAAGGCTTTGGGGCCTACTACTACAAAAACGGCAGCCTGTGCTACGCCGGCTCTTGGAAAGAGGACAAGAAGGACGGCCTGGGGGTGTCCTTCCGGGAGAGCGACCACATCCTCCACATCGCCAAGTGGAAGGAGGGCGCCCCCGGGGAGTTTGTCTCCCTCTTTGACAAGGAGGGCAACCTGCGCTACGGCGGGCGCATTGAGGACGGCAAAAAGCAGGGCGCGGGCGTCTCTTACAACGCGGCGGACGGCACGGTGTTTGTGGGCAAGTGGCAGGACGGCCAGCCCACGGGCATCGGCTCCGCCTTTGACCGGGAGGGCAACCTGGCCTACTACGGCGCCTGGAAGGACGGCAAGCGCCACGGCCACGGCACGGAGTTCGACAGCGCCGGGGCCATCGTCTTTGACGGCGAGTGGCGGGACGGCAAATATTACAACGGCATCCTCTACCAAAAAAAGGGCCCGGAGGATGCCGCCCCCAGCGGGGAGCCCTCCCCTGCGGGGGAGCTGCCCAACTGGGACCTGTAATCACACCGGGAAGGAGGAGCGCCCTTGAAGTGGCTGGAACTGCTGAACATGGAATATGGGGAGTGCGTGGTGCTGGGCGGCGGCGACCGCAGCCTGCTGATGGTGGACTGCGGCAGCGTCAGCCAGAAGCTGCGGGAGGGGGACGTGCCCATGGACGCCTGGCTGGAGACCATCGCCGCCCGGTATGAGCCCGCCATGGAGCGGTGGTTCCTGCTGACCCACTTCCACCGGGACCACCTCTCCGGCTTCCAAAAGCTGCTGGAGAGCCGGGAGGGGTACTTCTCCCGGGTGTTCCTGCCCCGGGCGCCGGTGGACAGCCACGGCGTCCCCCTGCTGCTGGAGTACGCCCTGTTCGCCTACCTGTTCGCCCAGCCCCAAAGCGACGCCTTCCAGGTGAACACCTGGTGCGTGAAGGCCTTCCGCACCTTGGAGCAGCGCCTGGGCCAAGACAGGATTTTCACCTTGGGCGCCGGGGACAGCTTCCACTTTGACGGGGTGGAGTACCAGGTGCTGTGGCCCCGGGTGGAGAGCTACCCCTTCGAGCCGGAGCTGGCCGCGGCGGTGGAGGCGCTCAACGTGCTGTTCGCCTCCCCCTTCCAGCCGGGGTGCGTCAAGCGGTTCTTAGAGAAGAAAGAGGAGTTCCTCGCCCTGTACGTCAAGTGCGGGGAGGCCTTTGCCGCCCCCTCCCGGGCGCTGCCGGAAAAGCGCCGGGCCTATCTGGAGCACCTGAACCGGGTGCTGGAGGATTTGGAGAGCCTGCGGGAGGGGCTGGGCGCCCTGCCCCAGGCCCACGACGTGCGGGAGGCGCTGGAGAACCCCCTCAACGCCGGGGCCTACACCAACGGGGTGAACGGGGCCTCGGTGGTGTTCCACAACGGGCGCAAAGGCGGCCCCAGCGAGCAGGACATCCTCATGACTGGCGATGCCACCCCGGAGACCATGGTGGAAATCATGGACCAGCTCCACGATGGGTACTATATTCTAAAGGCGCCCCACCACGGCACGGCCAGCGGCTACAGCAACCTGTTCTCGGACATGAGCGCCGCCCACATCCTCATCAGCAACGGGGAGTACCACGCCGGGGGCGCCATCGCCCAGGAGTACATCGACCGGGAGGACTCGGTGCGCCACTGCACCAGCACCGGCGCCTGCAAGTGGTTCCGGGCCTCCCAGGGGTGCTGCAACCGCCTGGCGTACTGCTACGACCAGCAGGGCGGGCCGGGGCTTGTCATCAAGTGCCCGGGGGCGGCCAATGCCAAAAACGTGGGCTGCGCCATCCGGGTGGTGGGGCCCACCGGCCAGCGGGGCTGCCTGTGTGATATGTAGTCAGCCGGGCCGGGGCGCGTGGAGGGCCTCCAGCAGCAGCCGCACCCCCAGGGAAAACCCCTGGGCAAAGTAGGCCTCCCCCATCAGCGCGTGGCCCGCGTTGGCGTTCTCGCAGTAGGCTTCGAAAAGCTCCTTCTGCTCTTGGCTGAGGCCCGCCCGCAGCTGCTCGGAAAGCTCGATGGTATGGCGCAAGCTCTCCCGGTAGCCGGGGACGTTGGAAGTGGGCAGGTCCGAGGCGCTGTAGCTGCCGTAAAACAGTTCCTGGATGGCGGAATACATGGAAATCACTCCCTATTGTATTGAAATGCTTGCAGGAGGCGGCGCGCCAAATTATATCTCTATAGTTATAATAGAAGCATACCACGGGCCCTATGGATTGTCAAGGAATATTATATCTAATCCGATATAATTTTCAGAGGTACAGGATGAAGAAAATTCGCTTACGCTTGGATATACTCTTACAAGAGGCCGGGATAAACCGCCTTACCCTTTCCAAACAGACAGGCATCAGTTATCCTGTGATCGACCGCTATTACAAGAACACGGTCCGCCAGTATGACTCCAGCGTTTTGTTGCGGATATGCCTGGCCCTTGGTTGCGACATCAAAGACCTTTTGGAAATCGTAGACGAATAAACCGACAGACAGGGCAACACCTGTCTGTTTTCTTTTGGCCGGGGCCATGGTATACTAAAGGTGGGAAAACGGGAAGCATCCCGGCGGGAAAACAACGTGCCGGACAGCACTGGGCTGCCCGGCAGGCGCTTTTTGGCATGTGGCTTTTTTTACCGCAGCATCTTCTCCACGTCACCGATGAGGTTGCCCACGGAGTGCATGGCTTTGCCCGCGCTTTTGCGCATGTGGCTGGCCTTTTTATGGCCGCTGTTCATCACCTTGCTGCTGACCGCGGCCACGGCCGCCCCCGCCAGCACGCCCATGCCAATTCCTTTTGCCACGTTCATCGCTTTGTTCGCCATTGTTTTAAACCTCCATATCCACAACAAACATTTGACCAGACGAAACGCCGTCACCATCAGCATACCCGCCGCCCTCCTTGTTTATTCTGCAGAAAGCCACCCAAAGAAAGGGAGTTGAATGGTTTGCCAAGCCTTCACATCGTTTTAGTAGAGCCGGAAATCCCCCAGAACACGGGGAACATCGCCCGCACCTGCGCCGTCACCGGCGCGGCCCTGCACCTGGTGGGGCCCATGGGCTTTCAGCTGGAAGACAAAAAGCTGCGCCACGCCGGGCTGGACTACTGGCCCTATCTCACGCTTTCCACATACGCTAGCCTGTCCGAATTTTTTGAAAAAAACCAAGGCAGCTTTTTCTTTTTCTCCACCAAGGCCCAGCGCCGCTACACGGACGTCTCCTACCCCGACGGCAGCTACCTGTTCTTCGGGAAGGAATCCGCCGGGCTGCCGGAGAAGCTCCTGTTCCAGCACCCGGAGCAATGCGTGCGCATCCCCATGCTGGGGGGCTTCCGCAGCCTGAACCTGGCAAACTCCGTGGCCATTGGCACCTTCGAGGTGCTGCGCCAGTGGGATTTCCCCCAGCTGGAGTGCTCGGGCCAGTTGCGGGACTTTGACTGGGCCGCCGCCAAGGCAGCCCATCCCGGCTCGGAATTCCTGTAACACTCAACACTTTGTTAACAATTCGTTAGAAGCTCTTTCACATGGGGGCGCTATACTAGGAGCAGTAGGTATGGTTTAAAAAGACAGGACCACTGTTTACGATGACGGGAAGAAGGGATACAGCGTGCCACATTTTATTGAGTTCCACGACGTGTGCAAATATTACACTATGGGGGAAAACCGCATCGCCGCGGCGGACCACATCAGCTTTTACGTGGACCAGGGGGAGTTCTGCATCATTGTGGGGCCCTCCGGCGCGGGCAAGACCACCGTGCTGAACATGCTGGGCGGCATGGACAGCTGCGACGAGGGCGAGATTTTGCTGGACGGCAGCAAAATCAGCGAGTACAACGCCAAACAGCTGACCACCTACCGGCGGTATGACGTGGGGTTCGTGTTCCAGTTTTACAACCTGGTGCAGAACCTGACCGCTTTGGAAAACGTGGAGCTGGCCAGCGAAATCTGCAAGGACCCCCTGGACGCCAAAGAGACCCTGCTGGAGGTGGGCCTGGGGGAGCGGCTGAACAACTTCCCCGCCCAGCTCTCCGGCGGCGAGCAGCAGCGGGTGGCCATTGCCCGGGCGCTGGCCAAAAACCCCAAAATCCTGCTATGCGACGAGCCCACCGGCGCCCTGGACTACAACACCGGCAAGGCGGTTTTGCAGCTTTTGCAGGACACCTGCCGCAAAACAGGCCGCACGGTGATCGTCATCACCCACAACAGCGCCCTTACCGCCATGGCGGACCGGGTTATCCGCATTAAAAGCGGCAAGGCCATTTCCAACGATGTGAACAAGCATCCCACCCCTGTGGAAGAGATAGAGTGGTGAGCGCCGTGAACAAGACCTATGGAAAATCTATCTTCCGCACCATAAAGAGCTCCCTCTCCCGGTTCTTGGCCATTTTGGCCATTGTGGCCCTGGGCGTGGGCTTTTTGGCGGGGCTGCTGTCCTCCCCCGGGGACATGCGGGTATCCGCCGACCACTACTACGATGAGAGCCGCATGTACGACGCCCGTGTCCTCTCCACCTTGGGCCTGACGGAGGACGACCTGGAAGCCGTCAAGGCCGTGGACGGCGTGGAAGCCGTCATGCCTGTGTACGACACGGACCTGGTGCTGGTCTCCGAAGGGGAGGACGCCAGCAGCTACACCACCCGTATGCACAGCCTGCCCCAGGACACCTCGGCGGAGTCGGAAACCTATTTAAACCAGCTGACCTTGGTGGAGGGCCGCATGCCGGAGAAGTCCGGGGAGATTGTGGTGGTGCTGACCAAGTCCTTCACCGGCGGGGAGAGCTGGATAGGCCAGACCCTGCGCCAGGACCCCGACGGCGAAGCCGTGGACGGCCTGCCGGAGGAGTTCACCGTGGTGGGCACCGTGAAAAGCGCCATGTACCTCTCCATGGAAAATGAGAGCACCACCGCAGGCAGCGGCTCCCTTGGGCTGCTGGCCTACACCGTGCCGGAAAGCTTCACCCTGGACTATTACACCGGCTTTTACCTGGCGGTGGCGGACACCGTGGAGCTGGATTCCTTCTCCCAGGCTTACGACGACGTGGTGGCAGCTGTCACCGGCGCCTTGGAGCCCTTGGGGGAGGAGCGCTCCCAAATCCGCTATGAGCAGCTGATAGACGACGCCCAAAGCGAGCTGGACGACGCCCGGGCGGAGTATGAAGGGGAAAAGGCCGACGCGGAAGCCGAACTGGCCGACGCCAAGCAGAAGCTGGAGGACGGCGAGGCGGAGCTGGCCGACAGCCAGCAGCAGTTAAACGACGCCAAGGCGGAAATCGACAGCGGCTGGGCGGAGCTGAACCAGCAGAAGGCCAGCTTCAACAGCCAGACGGCCTCGGCCCAGGCGCAGATTGACAGCGGCTACGCCCAGGTGCAAAGCGGCCAAACCCAGCTAGACAGCGGGTTAGCCCAGCTGAACACCGCCCAGCAGCAGCTGGACCAGGGCTACAGCCAGCTCTCCCAGACAGAGCAGACGCTAAACGACACCAAGGCACAGCTGGACGCCTCGAAGGCACAGCTGGACGCCACCAAATCCCAGCTGGACAGCCTGACCCAGGGCAAGGAGGCGCTGTTCCAGGCGGCGGCCGCGGCGGGCCTGCCCGTATCGGACACCAGCGACGCCGGGGCCCTGGCCCTCATCGCCCAGCTGGAGGCAGCCTCCCCGGAGCTGGGGCAGCAGTTCGCAGCCTTGCAGGAGGGCCTCAACGCCTTGGCCGCCCAGGGCACGGACACCACCGCCGCCCTGGCCGCCTGGGAGGAGGGCAACGCCCAGTATGAGGCGGGCCTGGCCCAGTACCAGGAGGGCCTGAGCCAATACCAGGCCGCCAAGGCAGAGCTGGACGCCAGCCAGGCGGAGCTGGACACCCAGCGCCAAACCCTGGAGAGCCAGCAGGCCACCTTGAACAGCACCAAGGCCCAGCTGGACCAGAGCGCCGCCCAGCTGCAGCAGGGCATCCAGACGGCCCAGGCGGAGTTCGCCAGCGCCGAGGCAAAGCTCAACGACGCCCAGGCCCAGTACGACGACGGCCTGTCCCAACTGGAATCCGCCGCCCAGGAAATCCAGGAGGGCTGGGACGACTACAACCAGGGCTATGAGGAGGCCCAGCAGCAGTTCGCCGACGCCGAGGAGGAACTGGCCGACGCGGAGAGCAAAATCCGGGAGATCGAGGAGGGCCAGTGGTACATCTACACCCGGGCGGACAACACCAGCTTCTCCAGCTACGATTCCAACGCGGACAAAATCGCGGCCATCGCCACGGTGTTCCCGCTGTTCTTCTTCCTGGTGGCCGCCTTGGTGGCCCTGACCACCATGACCCGCATGGTGGAGGAGGAGCGCCAGCAGGTGGGCACCTTAAAGGCCCTGGGCTACTCCACCGCCAAAATCGCCTGGAAGTATTTGCTCTACGCCGCCATGGCCAGCATCGCGGGCAGCGTCATCGGCCTGGCGGTGGGCAGCCGGCTGTTCCCCTATATCATCATCAACGCCTACAACATCATGTACGATGTGCCGGAAATCCTCACGCCCTTCCACGTGCCCTACGCGCTGGTGTCCTCTGTCTCCATGATTACCTGCACCCTGCTGGTGACGCTGCTGGCCTGCTGGTCCGAGCTGCGGGAGGTGCCCGCCACCTTGATGCTGCCCAAGGCCCCAAAAGCCGGCAAGCGCATCTTTTTGGAGTACATCACCCCCCTGTGGAGCCGCTTGAAGTTCACCAGCAAAGTCACCGCCCGGAACCTGTTCCGCTACAAGAAGCGGTTCTTTATGACGGTGGTGGGCATTGCCGGGTGCACGGCCCTGCTGGTGACAGGCTTTGGCGTGCGGGATTCCGTCTCGGACATTGTGGGCCTGCAATACGGGGAGCTGAACCAATACCAGCTCACTTTGGGCCTGCGGGACCCCAGCGCCTTGGAGGGCCGGGACCTGCAAGCCGTTTTGGAGGACAGCTCCCGCATAGAGAGCTCCCTGGCTGTTATGCAGCAGGAGATGGATATCGTCCCCGATGAGGGCAGGCCCGCGGACAGCCTGGTGGTCTTTGTGCCCCAGGACGTGGACGCCCTGGGCCAGTACTTCCAGTTCCGCCACCGCACCAACAGCCAGGAGGTCACCTTTGACCAGGACGCCGTGGTAGTCACCGAGAAAATCTGCGAGCGCCAGGGCTGGAAGGTGGGCGACACCATCACCTTGCAGGACGATGACGGCAACCAGGCCCAGCTGACTATCACCGATATCTGCGAGAACTATATCTACCACTATGTGTACATCTCCCCCAAGACCTATGAAGAGGCCTTTGGCAAGGAGATGGAGGCCAACTCCCTGCTGTGCAAGCTGCCCGAGGACTTGACTGCCCAAGAGGAGGAGCGGCTGGGCACGGACCTGCTGCAGTGCCGTGACGTGGTGAGCGCCCAGTTTACAGACACCCTCTCGGAAAGCTTTCACAACAGCATCACCAGCATCAACTCCATCATCGTGGTGCTCATCGTATCTGCGGGGCTGCTTGCCTTTGTGGTGCTGTACAACCTGACCAATATCAACATCACCGAGCGGGAAAAGGAGCTTGCCACCATCAAGGTGCTGGGCTTTTACGACGGGGAAGTCTCCGCGTATATCTACCGGGAAACGGTGCTCCTCACCCTTATCGGCACGGCGCTGGGCCTGCTGCTGGGCATGGGCCTGCACCAGTTTGTCATACGCACCGCCGAGGTGGACATGGTCATGTTCGGCCGGGCCGTGTACTGGCCCAGCTATGTGTACAGCGCGGTGCTCACCATCCTGTTCGGCATGCTGGTAAACCTGGTGATGCACCACAAGCTGAAAAAGATAAGCATGGTGGAAAGCATGAAGGCGCCGGAGTAAGGCGCGGCTTTCCCCGGCCGCACCAAGGCCCGCCCCGGGGCAAAAACCCCCGCGGCGGGCTTTTCGCGCCCGGGAAAGAAAAATTGTGAATTTCACCGCTTTTTGACTTGAAAAGGGGCCGCTTCTGTTATACAATGTTATATGGTAATTTGTGCAAACTTTCACAATCCACCATCTTCGTTTAAAGGAGTGCACTGAACATGAGCTTTCTCAGCAAAAAGACTATTGACGACATTGACGTAAAAGGCAAGCGGGTGCTGGTCCGTGTTGACTTCAACGTCCCCATGAAGGACGGCGTCATCACCAACGACAACCGCATTGTGGCGGCCCTGCCCACCATCAAGAAGCTGGTGGCCGACGGCGGCAAGGTTATCCTGTGCAGCCACCTGGGCAAGCCGAAGAACGGCCCCGAGGCCAAGTTCAGCCTGGCCCCCTGCGCTGTTCGCCTCTCGGAACTGCTGGGGCAGCCCGTGGTCTTTGCCGATGACGACACCGTGGTGGGCGAAAACGCCAAGGCCGCTGTGGCCGCTATGAACGACGGCGACGTGGTGCTGCTGCAGAACACCCGTTTCCGCAAGGAAGAGACCAAGAACCTGGAGCCCTTCTCCAGCGAGCTGGCCAGCCTGGCCGAGGTGTATGTCAATGACGCCTTCGGCTCCGCTCACCGCGCCCACTGCTCCACCGCCGGTGTCACCGACCACATCAAGGACACCGCTGTGGGCTACCTGATGAGCAAGGAAATCGAGTTCCTGGGCAACGCTGTGGAGAACCCCGTGCGTCCCTTCGTGGCCATTCTGGGCGGCGCCAAGGTGGCGGACAAGCTCAGCGTCATCGAGAACCTACTGACCAAGGTGGACACCCTCATCATTGGCGGCGGCATGGCTTACACCTTCCTGAAGGCCCAGGGCAAAGAGGTTGGCACCTCCCTGGTGGACGAGGAGAAGATTGAGTACTGCCAGAACATGCTCAAGCAGGCCGAGGAGAAGGGCGTAAAGCTCCTTCTGCCCGTGGACACTGTGATTGCCACCGCGTTCCCCGAGCCCATCGACGCCGAGATTGCCACCGAGGTTGTGGACTCTGCCAAGATTCCCGCCGACAAGATGGGCCTGGATATTGGCCCCAAGACCCGCGAGCTGTTCGGCGAGGCTGTGAAGTCCGCCAAGACCGTGGTTTGGAACGGCCCCATGGGCGTGTTCGAGAACCCCGTGCTGGCTGAGGGCACCCGCGCTGTGGCCAAGGCCCTGGCCGAGACCGACGCCACCACCATCATCGGCGGCGGCGACTCCGCTGCTGCTGTGATGCAGCTGGGCTACGCCGACCAGATCACCCACATCTCCACCGGCGGCGGCGCCTCCCTGGAGTACCTGGAGGGCAAGGTCCTGCCCGGCATCGCCTGCATTGCCGATAAATAAATCACTGCACCGAGAATGCGGCGGCCCCAAGCCGCCGCATTTTTGATAAACACCACACCATACTACCAAAGGAGAGAATTCTCATGAATAAAGCACTGCGCAAGGTTGTCATCGCCGGCAACTGGAAAATGAACAAGACCCCTGCCGAAGCCAAAGAGCTGATTGCCGCCATCGCCCCCCTGGTGAAGGACGCGGATTGCGACGTTGTGGCCTGCACCCCCTTTGTGGACCTGGCTTCCGCCCAGGAGGCCGCCGCTGGCACCAACATCCAAATCGGCGCGGAGAACTGCCACTGGGAAAAGAGCGGCGCCTACACCGGCGAAATCAGCGCTGAGATGCTCAGCTCCATGGGCGTGAACATCGTCATCATCGGCCACAGCGAGCGCCGCCAGTACTTCGGCGAGACCGACGTCACCGTGCAGAAGCGTGTGCGCGCCGCTTTGGACGCCGGCCTGACCGTTATCCTCTGCGTGGGTGAGACCCTGGAGCAGCGGGAGCAGGGCATCACCAGCGAGCTGGTTTCCATGCAGACCAAGATTGCCCTGGGCGGCGTCTCCGAGGAGGAGCTGAAGCGGGTCATCATCGCCTACGAGCCCGTGTGGGCCATCGGCACCGGCAAGACCGCCACGGCCCAGCAGGCCAACGAGGTGTGCCACACCATCCGGGAGTGCATCGCCTCTGTGTACAGCCAGGCCGCTGCCGACGGCATCACCATCCAGTACGGCGGCTCCATGAACGCCGGCAACGCTGCCGAGCTGCTGGCCCAGCCCGACGTGGACGGCGGCCTGATCGGCGGCGCCTCCCTGAAGCCCAACGATTTCGCCACCATCGTCGCAGCCGCGAAGTAAACTGCTTGCGCAGTTTACAAAGAAAAACAGTTGCAAGCCAAACTCCGGCTTGCATTCTGCGGCAAGCCGCAGAACCATGTTTTTCTCTCTGCGTTTCATTAACTTTTTGGAAAACATGTTGTTAGGAGGCTACTCCATGAACTGCCCTGTTTGCGGCAAAGAGATGGAGCCTGGCTGTGTCCAGACTTACCAGTGGGCAGCATGGGTAAAAAAGCCCCATGCTCTAACCCTGATGCTGAAAGATGGAGAGATCCTTCTGGACAAAAAATACGTTCGCCCATGTTCCTTCCCCGGGTGGATCTGTAGGGACTGCAAGAAAATCGTCCTGGATTACAGCGGCAAGCCCGGCCAGGAGGGGTAGCGCTTTCAGCCTCCCCGCAAGCTACCAACGCGGGCCGCTGGCTAACAACTCTCGCCGAGTTTCGCCGCCACAAAGCGGCGTGCGCGGCTTGGGTCCAGCGTCACGCTGGAACGCGGGCCGCTGGTGAACGGTTCTCACCGAGCTTCGCCGCCACAAAGCGGCGTGCGCGAAGTAAAGTTCTTTGGCCGACTTTCTCGAAAGAAAGTCGGGAGAGACAAGTCTTTCTCAAGAAAGACTTGTTCTTTGACGGTCTTCCCTTCAGGGAAGGCCGGGAAAGGAGAAATCATTCATGAAAAAACCCTTAGTTTTAATGATACTGGATGGCTTTGGCATCGCCCCCACCGAGGGCAACGCCATTGCCGCGGCGAAGCATCCCAACATGGACAAAATCTTCGCCGAGAACCCCCACACCCAGATTGGCGCCTCCGGCATGGACGTGGGCCTGCCTGACGGCCAGATGGGCAACAGCGAGGTGGGCCACACCAACATCGGCGCCGGCCGCATTGTCTACCAGGAGCTGACCCGCATCACCAAGTCCGCCCAGGACGGCGACATGGATAAGAACGAGGCCCTGCTGAAGGCCATGAACAACGCCAAGGACAACGGCAAGGCGCTCCACTTGATGGGCCTGCTGTCCGACGGCGGCGTGCACAGCCACAACACCCACCTGTACGCTCTGCTGGAAATGGCCAAGCGCGTGGGCGTGGAGAAGGTGTTCGTCCACTGCTTTATGGACGGCCGCGACGTGCCCCCCTCCAGCGGCAAGGACTACGTCAAGGAATTGATGGACAAGCTGGAGGAAATCGGCGTGGGCAAGATTGCCACCGTCATGGGCCGCTACTACGCCATGGACCGGGACAACCGCTGGGAGCGTGTGGAGAAGGCTTATGCCGCCATGGTCTACGGCGAGGGCGAGCAGGCCGCGTGCCCCCTGTGCGCCATGCAGAACTCCTACGACAAGGAAGTCACCGACGAGTTTGTGGTGCCCACAGTTGTCAAGGGCGCCGAGCCCATCAGCGAGGGCGACAGCGTCATCTTCTACAACTTCCGCCCCGACCGGGCCCGGGAAATCACCCGCACCTTGGTGGACCCGGACTTCACCGGCTTTGAGCGGAAGAAGGGCTTCTTCCCTCTCTGCTATGTGTGCATGACCCAGTACGACGCCACCATGCCCAACGTGGAGGTGGCCTACAAGCCCGAGAGCCTGGTGAACACCTTTGGCGAGTACATCTCCAACAAGGGCCTGACCCAGCTGCGCATCGCTGAGACGGAGAAATACGCCCATGTCACCTTCTTCTTCAACGGCGGCGTGGAGAAGCAGTACCCCGGCGAGGACCGCATTCTGGTCAAGTCCCCCGCTGTGGCCACCTACGATTTGCAGCCCGAGATGAGCGCCTATGAGGTCACCGACAAGATGGTGGAGGCCGTGAAGTCCGGCAAGTACGACGCCCTCATCCTCAACTACGCCAACTGCGACATGGTGGGCCACACCGGCGTGTTCGAGGCCGCTGTGAAGGCTGTGGAGGCCGTGGACACCTGCGTGGGCCGCGTGGTGGAGGCTGTGAAGGAGATGGGCGGCTGCGTGCTGCTCACCGCCGACCACGGCAACGCCGACAAGATGGTGGACGAGGACGGCACTCCCTTTACCGCCCACACCACCAACCCCGTGCCCTTCTGCGTCATCAACCATCCCTGCCAGCTGCGGGAAGGCGGCCGCCTGGCGGACATCGCCCCCACCATGCTGAAGGTTTTGGGCCTGGAGCAGCCCGCCGAGATGACCGGCGAAAGCATCATCCTGTGACCATCCAGAACTAGGAAGAGCCTCCCCATTGGGGAGGCTCTTTTGCGTGTTTATTCCCCGGCGGGGTGCTGCTCTGTCCACATCTTGCCCAGGATGTCCTTGAGCACCAAAAAGGCGTCCAAGGGCGTGTAGTGGTAGGTGGATTCCAAATCCTGGAGCAGCGCCGCCAGGGGCGCGGTGTAGCGGGGGATGTCCACCTGCTGGGGATAGGTGGTGAGAACAGGGTACATCTCGCCCCACAGCTTGGTCCAGTCCACCTTTTGCTGGGTCTCCTCGCTGGTGTGCCGGATGACACGCTGGATTTCCTCCACCTGGGCGTCGTACTGGAGCAAGTCGTCCAAGGTGGTGTGGTAAAGCTGGGCCAAGCTTTTGGCTTGGCGGATGTCCGGCAGCGTTTCGTCCAGCTCCCACTTGGAGATGGTCTGGCGGCTGACCCCCAGCTTCTCCGCCACCTCCTCCTGGGTGAGGCCCTTGCTTTTCCGGGCACTGTATAGGCTATTTTCCAAACTGCTCATGGTGTTTCCTCCTTTGGTGTGCTGAAAACAGTATAGCGGATGGAAGGAGAAAAATCCAGCCTTGGGGCCTTCCCTTTCCGCCCGGGAACGCGTCAAAAGGATAGAAGGGAAATTCACCGTTCTTTTTTCTTCTTGGGAACAATAGCGCAGGTTTTGCTGTGTATACTAAATTTCATCACGCAACGGAAAAGGGGATGTCCCATGGGAAAACGGATTGTTTCGGTGCTGCTGTGCGCGCTGCTGCTCTGCCTGTGCGCCGGCTGCGGCAGCTACAAGGCAGACGCCAGCTTTACCTATCTGCTGGAGCAGAACGTCACCTCCCTGGACCCCCAGACGGCCTCCAACAGCGCGGCGGAGCTGGTCATCAGCTCCTTGTTTGAGGGCCTGTGCCGCATCGACGAGGACGGCGAGGCCATCCCGGGGGTGGCCCGCAGCTGGGAAGCCAACAGCGACAGCACGGAGTTCACCTTCCACCTGCGGCGGAACGCCCAGTGGAGCGACGGCACCCCCCTGACCGCCCAGGACTTTGTCTACGGCATCACCCGGGCCCTCTCCCCCGCCACGGGCAGCACCCCCGGGGACCTGCTGCTCATCCGGGGGGCCAAGAGCTTTGCCGCCGGGGAGGGAGACGCCTCCACCTTGGGGGTGGTGGCCGAGGACGAGCACACCTTAATCATCCGCCTGGAGAAAAGCAACCCGGACTTCCCCGCCCTCACCGCCGGGGCCCACTACATGCCCTGCAGCCAAGCCTATTTTGAATCCTGCCAGGGGCACTACGGGCTTTCCTCCCAGTACCTGCTGACCAACGGCCCCTTCACCTTTGGCTCTGCCTACGCCTGGCAGACGGACAGCGGCAAGCGCTCCATCACCGTGAGCCGCTCGGACACCTACCGGGGGGAGCGCCGGGTGCAGGCGGCCAGCGTCACCTTCCTCATCGACTACGACGAGGCCTACGAGACAGACCCTGTCACCGCCCTGACCAGCGGGGAGGTGGACATCCTCACCTTGACGGAAACCCAGGCCCAGCAGGCCCAAGAGGCGGGCTGCGGCGTCATGGCCCTGGACGACGCGGTGACAGGCCTGCTGCTAAACCCCGCCTCGGACAAGCTCTCGGACGCCACGCTGCGCTCCCTGTTTTTCAAGACGCTGAACCGCCAGGACCTTCTGGCCCAGCGGGGCGACGCCGTGGAGGCACAGGGCATTATGCCGGCCTGCGTGCTGTGGGATGGGGAGCCCTATTACGCCCCGGGGACACAGGCCTACACCCTCCAGGACACAGAGGCAGCCCAGGGAATCCCCTCCCTGCTGCGGCAGCTGGACTTGGAGGAGATGCCCAGCATCACCGTGCTGTGCGCAGACGACCCCGAGTCCGTGGCGGTGGTGAACACCTTCCTGGCAGCGTGGAACAGCGCCCTGGGCAACGCCTTCAACTTGGAGCGGGTCTCCCCCAGCACCTTCCAAAGCCGCATCGCCTCCGGCAACTACGAGGCCGCCCTGTTCACCCTGCGGGCCGGGGGCACCTCCCCCTACGACGTGCTCAAGTCCTTTGAGAGCACCGCCGTGCCCACCTTGCTGGAGAGCCCCGAATACGACCAGGCCCTGGAGTCCCTCACCTTTGACCTGGCCTCCTACCAGACGGCGGAGCAGCTCCTGCAAGAGCAGTACGTCTTTTACCCCATCTTCCAGGACAAGACCTACTACGCCACCAGCCCGGACACCCGGGGAATCACTGTGGCGCCAGACCAGAGCGTCAGCTTCATCGGCGCGAAAAAGCGGTAAAAACAGAAAAAACGGCGGGAAAGCTTCCCGCCGTTTTTTTGTTCCGTTTTCTATGCCGCCTTATTGGATGGAGCAATCCAGATAGTGCTCCAGCTCCTCGTCGTCCTTCTTCTTATCCAAATAGAGCAGCAAAGCGGACAGGGCCGCCACAACAGCCGCCACCGCGGCCACAACGCCAAGGAACAGCGCCAGCTTGCTTCCTTTTTTCATCGTCGAGCACCTCCACGCATTTAGTGTTCCGTTTCTTATAGTTTATCATACCCAATCCCGGGGAAAAAGTCAACCGGGAAAATGGGCAAAAAAACAGCGCAAAGGCAATTTCCCGAAGGCGGCCTGGGCAGCTACCCCTGGCCGGGCCCTTCTATGCCCTGCGCACTGTTTTTTGTATAAAGACTAGTCTTCGCAAATGATACGCGAACGCCGCATCTTACGCACTCGCGTTGAGCTTCTTGGCGAGGGCGGACTTCTTTCTGGCAGCGGTGTTCTTGGGGAGAATCCCCTTGGCGGCGGCCTGGTCGATTTTCTTGATAGCGACGCGCACGGCGGCAGCCTTGTTCTCCGCGCCGGATTCGAGGGCAGCGTTGGCCTTCTTAATCTCCGTCTTCAGCTGGGAGTTGATGGCCTTGTTCTGCATCGTCTTGGTGGCAATCACCTTCACACGCTTCTTGGCCGATTTAATGTTGGGCATCAGTCACACCTCCTTCATGTCTTATAAGGCGGATATTATGATACCACGGGAGCGGGAAAAAAGCAAGCATTTTTTCAAATATCCCGGTGTTTTCCCATGGTTTCCCGGGGCTTGGGGCGGCTGTCACACTCCCGCAGGATGCGCAGCAGCGCCTTTAGGGGAGCGCTGGCCTGGCGGGCCCGGTAGTAAAGCCCCAGGGAGGCGGGCTGATGCTGGTGCTGGCCCTTATCAGCCTGGCCGCGGGCATTTTGGCCGGGCGGTTTGGGGCCAAGGCCTCTTCGGGCTTTGCCTGCAACCTGCGGGACGCCATGTACGAGAAGATTCAAACTTACTCCTTCTCCAACATTGACAAGTTCAGCACCGCGGGCCTTGTCACCCGCATGACCACCGATGTGACCAACCTGCAAAACGCCTACCAAATGTGCCTGCGCATTGCCGTGCGGGCGCCGCTGATGCTGCTGTGCAGCATGGTGATGTGCTTTTTCATCAGCCCCCGGCTGAGCTCCATCTTTTTGGTGGCGGTGGTGGTGCTGGCCGCGGCCCTGGTGCTGATTATGTCCAAGACCACCCGCATCTTCAACCAGGTCTTTGAGAAGTACGACGACTTAAACGCCAGCGTCCAGGAGAACGTCACCGCCATCCGGGTGGTGAAGGCCTTTGTGCGGGAGGACTATGAGAACAACAAGTTCAAGGCCGCGGCGGAAAACCTGTACCGGCTCTTTGTCAAGGCGGAAAGCCGCCTGGCTTTGAACAACCCCATCATGATGCTGATTGTCTACGGCTGCATGATCGCCATCTCCTGGTTTGGCGCTCACTTCATCGTGGCGGGGGATTTGACCACCGGCCAGCTGACCTCCCTGTTCAGCTACGTGCTCAGCGTGCTGATGAGCCTGATGATGCTCTCCATGGTCTTTGTCATGCTCACCATGAGCCTGGCCAGCGCCCGGCGTATCGCCCAGGTCTTACATGAGCAGCCCGACCTGGCGGACCCCCAGCGGCCTGTCACCCAGGTGGAGAACGGCTCCATCGACTTTGACCACGTCAGCTTCTCCTACAAGCACGGCACCGGCGACCAGGTGCTCCAAGACGTGGACCTGCACATCCGCAGCGGGGAGACCATCGGCGTCATCGGCGGCACAGGCAGCGGCAAGTCCACCTTCGCCAACCTCATCAGCCGGCTGTACGATGTGGACACCGGCACTGTAAAGGTGGGCGGCGTGGACGTGCGCCGGTACGACATGGAGGCGCTGCGCAACCAGGTGGCCGTGGTGCTTCAAAAGAACGTGCTGTTCTCCGGCACCATCTTGGACAACCTGCGCTGGGGCAAGGAGGCCGCCACCTTGGAGGAGTGCCAGGCCGCCTGCCAGGCTGCCTGCGCGGACGAGTTCATCAACCGCTTCCCAGAGGGCTACAACACCTGGATCGAGCAGGGCGGCACCAACGTCTCCGGCGGGCAGAAGCAGCGGCTGTGCATCGCCAGGGCCTTGCTGAAGCGGCCCAAGGTGCTCATCCTGGACGACTCCACCAGCGCCGTGGACACCGCCACGGACAGCAAGATCCGCCAGGCCTTCGCCAGCAGCATCCCCGGCACCACCAAGATTATCATTGCCCAGCGGGTCTCCAGCGTGCAGGACGCGGACCGCATCTTGGTGCTGGACAACGGCCGGGTTAACGGCTTTGGCACCCACCAGCAGCTGCTGGAGAATAACAAGATCTACCAGGAAATCTACCAGGCGCAAACCCAGGGCGGCGGCGACTTTGACCAGGCCCAGGGCGAATGAAGGGAGGACTTGCCATGAAGAGAAGAAACATCAACCTAAAGGAGATGGCCCACACCTTGGGCCGGGTGCTCCGGTATATGTTGAAAAACTACAAGGGCTCCTTCTGCGTGGTGGTGGTGTGCACTCTGGTGAGCGCCCTGTGCACCTTAAGCGGCACGCTGTTCCTCCAATCTTTGATTGACGACTACATTTTGCCCCTGACCCAATCGGCCGCGCCGGACTTCGGCCCCCTGGGCTGGGCCCTGGCGCAGATGGCCTGCGTGTACGCTTTGGGCATCCTCAGCTCCTACGGCTACAACCGGATTATGGTGAACATCAGCCAGGGCACCATGCGCAACCTGCGGGACGACTTGTTCACCCACATGGAATCCCTGCCCATCCAGTACTTCGACACCCACGCCCACGGGGACATTATGTCCGTGTACACCAACGACGTGGACACCCTGCGCCAAGTCATCAGCCAGACCATCCCTCAGATGATAAACTCCCTGGTGACCATGGTCATCACCCTGGTGAGCCTGTTTGTGCTGGACGTGCCCCTGACGCTGCTGACCATCGCCATGCTGTGCGTCATGCTCTTTGTCAGCTCGAAAATCGCCGGGCGCTCCGCCGTGTACTTTGCCAAGCAGCAGAAGGGCCTGGGCGCGGTGAACGGCTACATCGAGGAGATGATGGCCGGCCAGAAGGTGGTCAAGGTGTTCTGCCACGAGGAAAAAAGCCTGGAGGACTTCCGCCAGCTGAACCAATCCCTGCGGGACAGCGCCGACAAGGCCAACACCTTCGCCAACATCGCCATGCCGGTCAACGGCAACCTGGGCAACATCAGCTATGTGCTGTGCGCCGCGGTGGGGGCGCTGCTGGCCCTCTCCGGCCACAGCGGCCTGACTTTGGGCACCCTGGTGGCCTTTTTGAACCTGAACAAGAACGCCACCCAGCCCGTCAGCCAAATCAGCCAGCAGACCAACAGCATCGTCATGGCCATGGCAGGCGCCCAGCGTGTCTTTGACCTGATGGACGCCGCCCCCGAGACAGACAACGGCTATGTGGAGCTGGTCAACGCCAAAGAGGACCGGGACGGCAACCTGGTGGAGTGTGCGGAGCGCACCAACGTCTGGGCCTGGAAGCACCCCCACCAGGCGGACGGCACGGTCACCTACACACGCCTCCAGGGGGACGTGACCTTCGACGACGTGGACTTTGGCTACGAGGAGGGGAAAATCGTCCTGCACAACATCAAGCTGTACGCCACGCCCGGGCAGAAAATCGCCTTTGTGGGCTCCACCGGCGCGGGCAAGACCACCATCACCAACCTTATCAACCGCTTTTACGACATCGCCGACGGCAAAATCCGCTACGATGGCATCAACATCAACAAGATTAAAAAGGGCGACCTCCGGCGCAGCCTGGGCATGGTGCTCCAGGACGTGCACCTGTTCACCGGCACGGTGATGGAGAACATCCGCTACGGCCGCCTGGACGCCACCGACGAGGAGTGCATCGCCGCGGCCAAGCTGGCCAACGCCGACGGCTTCATCCGCCGCCTGCCCGACGGGTACAACACAGTCCTCACCGGGGACGGCGCCAACCTGAGCCAAGGCCAGCGGCAGCTGCTGTCCATCGCCCGGGCTGCCGTGGCGGACCCGCCGGTGCTGATTTTGGACGAGGCCACCTCCTCCATCGACACCCGCACCGAGGCCCTGGTCCAGCAGGGCATGGACGCCCTGATGACCGGCCGCACCACCTTTGTCATCGCCCACCGGCTGAGCACAGTGCAGAACTCCGACTGCATCATGGTGCTGGAGCAGGGCCGCATCATCGAGCGTGGCACCCACGACCAGCTCATCCAGCAGCAGGGCCGGTATTACCAGCTGTATACAGGGAAGAAGGTGGGGTGACGCCCTCCCCCCAAAACCACGCAAAAAGCCCCCGGCAAACGCCGGAGGCTTTCTTTGTTGGCACCCCCAACCGGAATCGAACCGATAACTAACCCTTAG
>UMIY01029960.1_pt1 | contig 21316 bp, 19 predicted proteins | sample 1965921 | NCBI WGS metagenome assembly UMIY01 (sample SAMEA4836134, study PRJEB28245) | human gut metagenome | biome: gut microbiome; material: fecal sample | place: Denmark | collected 2008
TGGTAGCTTTTTAGCTATTTGTGTTCCAATCTTTATGGCATTATATATTATTAAACGAAAAAAAGTTTATTTGGTAACAAGCTTAATTTCTTTTTGGGCAATGCTTGTAAGTATGACTAGAAGTTCTTGGGTAGGATTAGCAGTAGCAACTATTTTCGGAATTATATATGTAGTTAAAAATTTTAGTAAAGAAATTTTAAAGCGTACTATTCACATAGTTATAGGATTTACTATAATTTTTGTATTTGTATTAATTCCTCCTCCTATTGCAGATTATTTTGATGTAAACACTTTAAATGGAAGGTTAGCTGCACTTGGTCATGATTTTGTAGTATTGTTCGATAATGATGCTGAAAAAAGTGCTTTGGGTAGTGGAAGAATGATAATTTGGAAAATAGCTTTAGAAGAGTTAACATTTGTCCCGATTCTAGGAACTGGACCAGATGCTTTGGTGGACGGACTTAAAGAAAATTATACAGATGATTATGTTAAATTTATAGTTAATACTCATATGCAAATAGACAAAGCTCATAATGAATATTTGCAAATAGCTGTTACATTAGGTATCCCAGCATTAATTGTCTATTTAACATTTATAGCTCAAATATTAGCTAGTGCTCGAAAGAATATATTTAAAAATAATGCAACATTTATTTTATTTATTCCTATTGTATCTTATCTAGTACAAGCATTCTTTAACATAAGTACAATAGGAGTTGCACCGGTATTCTGGGCACTGCTCGGATTAATACAAAGCCAACAATTCAAAAACGAATTATTAATTGATGAGTTTAAATTGTTAGAAGATAAGTGAAATTTAGGGACAAATTTAAATCTGTCCCTAAGTTTCAATTTTATATTTAATACTTATCCCCTAGTCTCATTTATATTCATAGCAAAATTGGCTCTATCTGCTCCCTATCTAAAGCCTTCTCTATTGTAGGAATTAAATATTTAAAATCTGCAACTAATGAGCGAGGTTTTGTTATAGGATTATCTTGCTTAAATGGTACAAAAAAATAATTGTTCCTATTAAGTAGTTTTCCTATATTCTCTGCACTTCCAGATAATCCATCGTTTGTTGATATTGCAAGTACAACAGGATTATTATTCCTTAAGTGAGATTTTGCTGCCATAAGAACTGGCGTATCCGTTATTCCATTTGCAAGTTTTGCAATTGTATTGCCTGAGCATGGAGCTATGACCATAACATCTGTTAATTTTTTTGGACCGATTGGCTCTGCTCCTTGAATGGTATGGATAATTTCTTCTTTACCTGTTATTTCTTTTACAGTATCAATGTACTCTTTTGCTTTTCCAAATTTAGTATCTAATTTATATGAATTATATGACATAATTGGCAATATGTCAGCATTTTCTTTTTTTAGCTTTTTTAATTCTTCTATAACTGCTTTAAATGTACAAAATGAGCCAGTAAAAGCAAATCCGACTTTTTTTCCTTCTAATTTCAAAAACAACACTTCCTTTCCAATAACATATTTATATATAATATGCTTTTATGTAAAGTAAAGTGTTGTTGTTTAATAAGGTTAATGGCTTCTATTCGCAATTATTACCTCATTCATTTCCTTAACTATTTTATTTAAAATTTCTTCTTTTATTTGATGCGTTGTCAGATTAATCATAGATTTAGTATCTACATAGCATGTTGCAACTATAGCAAGTCCTTTTTTGAATTCTTTAGATTCAATATTTACATTTCCACTATCATCTAAAAAATATTTATTTGTAGCATAACATTCTATTTTATATTTTTGCCCATTATTCATTTTACAAGGTAAAATAAACATGTTTCTAATATAAACATCTTCCCCATTATTTAATAAGATATCATAAGCAAATGTAGCATAACCAAGCTGCTTATTTATATCATACTGACCTGGCAAATTACCATTGGTGTAATATTTAGCATCTAATATAGCTACCATATTATTTTCTTTTACTATGGTATCTGGTCTCATTGGCACATTATATTTTTGAGGATATTTTGATTTTAAATCACTCATAAAATAATAAGTCGTTCGTGGCTGAAGTTCTTTTTTGTTCTTTATCCCACTAAATTTTAAGTCAATAATTTTCTCCCAAACATACTCAAAATTCTTAGTGCCTATCTCTATTATTGTATTTTTGGTATTTACTATATCTATACAATTAGTGTTCTCAATAAAAGATATTAGGTAGTGTAAGCATTCTTTTTTCGAATCCATATTTTGAAATTCTAATTCACGTCTTAAAATGTTAAGCATTTCTAAATCTGAAAAAGGTCTAGGTGAAATTGGAAAATTAAATTTAAAAAACGGACCAATTATTTTTGCAATAAATCCTAAACAATATTTCTGTATTTTTTGAACTTCTCCCTCATACCTATAATTTATTTTATCAGAGTATATTTCTAAAGGAAAGTTTAATAAATTATTATTTCTAATTGTTTTTTTCCAATTAATTTTTCCTTCTGCATTATTTTTTGTATTAACTATAGTTTCTTTATATAAGCCATTTTTTAAATAACTTTCAATTAATTTTACTGCAGCAAAAATCGCAAAAGTATTTCCTTTGTTAAATTTATCAGCATCATTGTTATGATATAGGGCAAGAATATTTAAAAAGTTATATATTTCTTTTCTATTATAAGCTTCTTCAGCATTATACCCTATTGGAAAACATAAAGTTAATTTTTCTTGGTTGTTTTTTATTTCTATTTTTAATCCTACAAATTCATTAGCTGATGAATTTACAACTATATTTACTGACTCATTTTTTATTTTTCCCTCAGATTTTTTCATTAAAATTAATTATTCTCCTCATTATTTTTTAATGGCTTAAGCGCTGTATTCAAAGCGTCAGATGATTTTTTTAATTTGTCAACCAATTGCTCAAAAGAATTAATATTGTCGTCATCTATTAGCTCACTATGGTCTGATTTGAAAACATCAAACCATAAATATCTTAGTACCTTATTTAAGAAGCTAGCTCTTATTTTATTGTTCTCATAAGATTCTTCAAGAAAACTAGAATCATCCTTGTCGCAAAGCATATCACCAGAAATATAGAATTTACCTAGTCGTTTATCTTCCTTATTCCATATATTATCCGAATCCAAAATGGCATTGTTTATAGCATTTCTAAACTCTGACCATTGAATGTTAAACCCTTTAATATTGTCATTTTCAAATTTTTGTGCTTCATCAGTTAAGGCTATATGATTTTCCGTTAAAAAGTTATCAGTTACATGCAAATATTCCCATCTTCTACCAAATGCTGTATCTAAATTAAACACATTTTGGTCAGATGTATTAATTGTTGCCAGAATAGTTAAGTTTTTTGGCATTTTAATTTTATAGTCGATGCTTAACTTTTTAATTTTCTTTGTATTATTATTATTTTCTTTATCAATCTCAGCATTTATGCATTCTATAATAAAGTAATTATTAATTTTATAGGCATCATCACTTCTGTCTAGCATTTGAAAAATATCACCAAATATCGCTTCAGCATTTCCTCTATTCATTTCTTCAATTATCAAAACATATTGTTGTTTTGAATTAAGAACAGCTTTAGTTAAAATACGAGTAAATGGTCCTGGAACAGGAGTTATGTGTGGCTCATTAGTTTCATCATCCTTTTTTAGTTTATAGGTGCCAACAAAATCCGTATAGGTATATTCTGGATAAAAAACTATTCTTTCATAATGATTTTCGTCTATATTTTTTAATACATAATGATTTATATAGTAACTCTTTCCTGAGCCAGGAATACCATAATATATAATATTCTTTCCGCTCCATTCTTCAAGTTCGTTGAACTCTTCAAGAGGCAAATCCTCTTCCTCTATTTTCTCAGACTTTGTATCATTTATTTTAGATAAATTATTTATCAAAGAACTCTCTTTTAAACTTTTGCTAAAAGACCAATTTATATCTAATTCATTATCTATATACATCCAGTTAAATAATGTAAATAATCTGCCACTTTTATTTTCTGGGTCTTTAACTTGATTAATTATATTATATATTTTTTCATAATATATTTTTGAACTTTCTAATTTTTCCTGATTTATATATTCTTTCATGACTTCAGGATAATTTGCAATAATTTTTTTTAAGGCATCTATTTTTATATCAAGTTCTTTTTCAGAAATTGTATATTCAAGATTAGTACATAATTTGCTGTTAATAATATTCTCCAACTCCCTATTGTTGTTAACTTGCTTTTGAACTTTGCCTTTAGCATTTTCAAAAAGGAATTCTTCCATTTTCTCTATTTTTTTCCTTATTTCTAAAGATTTTTTAGTAGCCGAAGAATAACCTTGGTATCCTTTTATATATAGCTTTTCTTTATCATTTGAATATATAAAAAAGGTATGACCTATTCCAAGTTGAAGTAACATTTTGTCTTTATCTAAATCACTAATGATAATATAATAACCAGTGGTTCTGTTATTTACCTTTTCATTTAAATCTTTATTTATATTACCTATATTTCCGTTATTAATAACAATATTTAGTGCTTTTTTCTCTGTTTTATTTGGTCCATTCATAAAATTAATATAAATATTGTCTCTATTTCCACTATTTTTTATTACATTTCTATATTCTGATTTTATTCTTTTTTCGTATTCTTCTCCAGGCTCATAATTTTTATGTAATTCGTTAATTAATTCAATTAAAGTATATTCTTTATCCACTATACATTACTCCCTTTTGACTATTCTAAATATCCCTCTATTATATTTTTTACTTTAGGTAAAAGATAATGGCTACCTCCCCTATTTTCTACATTCTCTATCATATTAATTGTTAATAGTTGCTCATTTGCTTCATCACTTATTACAATTGCATTAAACCAGCCTAACTCTTCTCCCTCTTCTTCCTTAGAAGCTTTTAATTCAGCTGTACCAGTTTTTCCTGCAATTGTCACACTTCTTATTTGTGCTTCATGTCCTGTGCCATTACTGTTTTCTACTACCTGTATCATATCATCTCTTATTTCTTCTGCTGCTTCTTCTGTAAATGCATTTTCTACTGCATATTCTGTTTCTTCCCCATATTCTATGTATGGCTTTATCATATTACCATCATTTACAAAAGCTGAATAAATAGATGCCATATGCAATGGATTTACTAAAACTTGACCTTGACCATATCCAGAATCTGCAAGTTGCACTTCTGATGAGAATTCATTATTTTCACCAAATTGTGAGCTTGACATACCAATTGGAAAATCAAGTGATTTATCAAAACCAATATTTAATAATTGTTTTGATAAAGTGTCTGAACCTATTTTTATTGCAGCCTTTGCAAAATATATATTATCCGAGTAAATTAATGCATTTCTCAAATTTGCTGTTCCCGAATAAGTAGTAAGCGTTGTTACTTTATAATCGCCCCAACTTGAATTGTTTTGCCAACTTGTGCCACTTGTACCAAAGTTCTCATCTGCTGTAAAGCTATTTGTTGTTAAACCTATAGCACCTGTCACAGGTTTAAATGATGAGCCAGGAGCCCATGTACTTTCGTATCTAGCAAACATAGGTGTATTCTCATCTGAGCTTAATGTATTCCATTCTTCATCAGTAAATCCAGTTATGAAACTATTTGAATCAAAACTTGGAGTACTAACCATCGCTAATACCTCTCCAGTCTTTGGATTCATAGCTACAGATAGTCCATTATCTCCATCAAATTCATTAAATATTTCTTTTTGTAATTCAATATCTATTGTAGTTCTTATATCCTCTCCATCTTCAACATCTGTCTCTGCAATAGTTTTTAATGTGTTTTCATTTGCATCTACAATATATATTCCTGTGCCATTCTTTCCTCTCAATCTATCTTCAAAAGCAAGCTCTAGCCCGGTCTTTCCTATTGTGCTACTTTCTGTGTACCCCTCACCTTTATGAGCCTGAAGCTCCTCAGCACTTATTCCACGTATATATCCAACCAAATGCGCTGCAATCTCTCCATAAGGATATTCTCTTACTCCATCTTCGTTTGTTGTTGCAAGCACTTCTCCATTCCTGTCTAATATGTCTCCCCTACTTCCTGTAGTAGAATATACACGTACTTTATAGCTTTCCTCCAAATCAGGGAAAATCAAATTTGAATACCAATTTATATAGTATTTATTATCATCTTGCCTATCAAAAGTCATTGTAAATGGATATGATAACTCTCCAGCTAAAGTATCAAAAGACATTGTGTATGTCACTGTATATGATGAGTTTTTCTTATCAATATTAACTGCTAAATCACTAATAGCTATATTTGCTGCCTCAATACCTTCATAGATATTTTTATTTCTTGCAATATATGTATCTTTATCAACTCTTGAATTAGTAGACTCAGATAGTAATGTGTACATTCCTTCATAATCTTTATTATTTAAATAAGATATGTAAGCATTTAATACTTCATCAGGTGTGTTCTGGTCCAAATTAGAAATAATGTACCAAGTAACTCCACCTGCAATAAGGAGCAGAACTACGATGACTGAAATAATAATTGCTACTTTTTTAGATTTTTTATTATTCTCCTCTTCCATAAATTTCCTCCTTGTCGCTATAGGGACAGGCCTAAAAACGACATAGTTGTCGTTTTTGGGACAGACCTGTTTTATACTATGCGATATAATTATTAACTTTTATATTTATTTTATCAATTTGTTGATTTAGCTTTGTTATCATTTTACTAATAATAGGTATCTTGTTAAGTAAACTATATATTCCACGTCTAATTAAGTCAATTAATAAGCAAATTATAAATACTGCAATTATTAATAAAAACGTATATGGTATCATCAAAAGTGAATTTCCATAATTCATTACTCCATCATATCTCCAAAGAGACCTAAAGTGTATATTTTCTTGAATAATATATATAGAAAGTACAGATGGTGATATTAGAGTGATAAATTTACTTAGCTTTGTTGGTTTAATTTGTATTGTCTTAAATTTCATAAACAATAATACTGCCATGATAATTATTAAAATATTAGAAAAATCCAAGAATTTATTATTAATATTAAATAATACTACTAAAACTATATTTTGCGGAAGAATTTTTATTAATGTTGATACAGTAATATTTAAACAAGCAAATATGATTGCCACTAATAAATATTTAGTAAAGTATTTTTGTTTAGGCTTAATCTCTACAAATTTCCTTAAATAAGCTCCAATTATATAGTACATTATAACTGGAAATAAATTTCCTATAAAAGTTTCTGTAATTAATACAATTCTTAAAATTCCAAACATAATTACTAATAAAATCACCAAAAATTTAAATTGATTTTTAGTTAATTTATTTAAGATTATATTTAGCAAAGGTGATATAAAATATAGAGCAATATATGCAGTTATAAACCAATAAACCCCTGTTGTAATTGGTAGTATTGATTGTAATAGATAAGTTTTATAACCAAACAAATTTAATACTATAAAAATTAATATTGAGTAAAAAAGTGTCTTGCCCCATAAATTAAATATTTTCTTTAAATTAAATTTATTATTAATTTGATAATAACCTATAATTATCAAAAATAGTCCGTTTGCAATTCCTGCACATGCGCGCAAAAAGTTTACAAATACATAATTATAAACGCTTAAATTATTTGCATTTTGCATTATCAATCCATTATCAATACAATGAATTGTTGTTACCATAAGTATAGCTACTATTCTTAAAAGCTCTATATTTACATCACGTTTTTTTGCTTTTTGATTTGTATTATTCTCCATTTATTTTCCCTTTTATTTTTCTAATCTATTTCTATTTTACCAAATCCATTGTTTCTCTTGCAATCATCAATTCCTCGTTTGTAGGAACAACATAAACTTTAACTTTAGAGTCTGGTGTTGAGATTTCAACTTCTTCTCCTCTGCAATTATTCTTTTCTTCATCTATTTTTACTCCTAAAAATCCTAAATAATCGCAAATTCCTTTTCTAACAGCAATACCATTCTCTCCTATTCCTGCTTCAAAAGTAATAACATCTACGCCATTCATTTGAGCTGCAAATCTACCAATGTATCCAGCAACTTGATACATAAATACATCCATTGCAAGCTGAGCTCTTTTATTTCCTTCGTTTGCAGCTGCTTCTACATCTCTGTCATCACTACTAACTCCTGAAAGTCCAAGCTTTCCAGATTTTTTGTTAAGTAATGTTTCCATATCTGCTGGTGATATATTTTCTTTTTCCATTAAAAATGTTACAACTGAAGGGTCTAAGTCTCCAGACCTTGTACCCATTGGTATTCCTCCAAGTGGAGTTAATCCCATAGATGTATCAACACATTTTCCGTCTTTTATAGCACATAAACTTGCTCCTTGACCTAGGTGACAAGAAATTATTTTTAAATCTTCTATAGGTTTATTCATTATTTCAGCAACTCTTTTTGATACAAATTTATGAGATGTACCATGTGCACCATATTTACGAACTTTATATTTTTCATAATATTCATATGGTATAGCATACATATATGCTTTTTCTGGCATTGTTTGGTGAAATGCTGTATCAAATACTACAACATTTGGTTTGCCAGGTAATGCTTTTTGACATGCATATATTCCTTGTAAATGAGCAGGATTGTGCAATGGAGCAAACTGAATTGCATCTTCTATTCCTTTTATTACTTCATCATCGACTAATACAGACTTTGTAAATTTACTTCCTCCATGAACTATTCTATGACCTATAGCATCTATTTCATCTAAATTTGAAATTACGCCATAATCTTTATGTAATAGTTGCTCTATAACGATTTCCATACCTTCTGCATGATTTTTAATATTCTTCTCTATTTTATACTTTTGTCCTCCTACCTTATGTGTTAAGAAAGAACCTTCTAATCCAATTCTTTCAAAATATCCTTTTGCCATAACTTCTTCTGTTTCCATATCAATTAATTGATATTTTAATGATGAACTTCCACAGTTTACTACTAAAATTTTCATTGTAAATCCTCCCTTTTAGTTTTTTTATATTTTTTGAAAGACAATCTTTCAAATTAACTACTACTATAAAATAAATTTTCTTAGCTGTTTGCTTGTACAGCAGTAATTGCAACAACACCTACTATGTCGTCACTATTGCATCCTCTTGATAAATCATTCACTGGCTTTGCAATACCTTGGCACAATGGGCCATAAGCTTCTGCTTTAGCTAATCTTTGTACTAATTTATATCCAATATTTCCTGCATCCAAATTTGGGAATATTAAAGTGTTAGCTTGTCCTTTAATTGGGCTGCCAGGTGCTTTGCTAGCATTTATTTCTGGAATAATTGCTGCATCTAGTTGTAATTCTCCATCGCAAATTAAATCTGGCATTTTTTCCTTTAATAATTTTGTACCTTCAACAACCTTTTCAGTTAATTCCGAATGAGCGCTTCCATGTGTAGAATATGATAGCATTGCTACCTTTGGCTCTTTTCCCACTAATTGCTTAAAGCTTTCACTAGAAGATATAGCTATTTCTGATAATTCATCAGGAGTTGGATTCTCTACTAAACCACTGTCTCCGAATACAAAAATGCCATTTTCTCCATATTCACAATTAGGAACAACCATTAAGAAAAATGCTGAAACAAGTTTTGTTCCTGGAGCTGTTTTTAAAATTTGTAGTGCTGGTCTTAAAGTATTTGCTGTAGAATGACAAGCACCTGATACTAAACCGTCTGCATCTCCTTGTTTTACCATCATAGTCCCAAAATACATATTATCTTTTAACATTTCTCTTGCTTTTTCAATTGTCATGCCTTTTGCTTTTCTTAATTCATAAAAAGCATTAGCATATTCTTCAAATTTTTCTGATGTTTGTGGATTTATTATTTCTATCCCCGTTATATCAATTTTATTTTCTTTTGCTAACTTAATTGCATCTTCTTCATTACCAATAAGAATAACATTAGCAAATCCTTCCTTCTTTACTTTTTCTGCTGCTTTTAATACTCTTTTATCTTCACTTTCTGTTAATATAATTGTTTTAATATTTTGTCTTGCTTTTTCCTTTATCTCATCTATAAATGACATAAAAATAGTACCTCCTTAAATCACAAAATAATACCTATATTATATATGTTATTTAAGAAAAGTACAAGCATTTTTTTAAATTAATAATATCTATAATTATTGCTCATATTTTGCATATTTGAGTTATTTGAAAAATTATTTGAAGTATTAATATTATTGTTAAAATCAAATAACATGTTGTATGGTAAATTTGAGATTGTTATAAATTTAATAGAATAAATATCAGCATATGTTACGACATCACTTTCTAAGGCTCTAAGCAATATATAACTTGCTCCTACATCTAACAAAATACCAGTTCTATCAACTAAGTTATTTGTTCCAATTAAGAATTCTACTCTCATTAGTTTTCCTATGTTTTCCCTTAAAAAAGCTGGTGTATAAATATTATTTGTAAGTATTTCTGGCGAATTTTGATTAATGTTTACATTCCTATTTTCTTGAAATTCTTTTGTTTCGATACTTTTTTCACTTTCCATTTAACAAAATATCCTTTCTTAAGAAACTAATTTATTTCAATTAATTTCTTACCTGATTTTAAGTTTTGCGGTAAACTTATAAAACCTGTTTAAGTAAAATCTCTATATTATATGTTTTTTTTCAAAATTTGTTCATTAGTTTGTCTACGTATCTGCATATAAGGCAGTCGGTCTATAGAAACAATGCTCCCCTAGTCTTGTATGAAATGTACCAGAGCCATTAGAAGGAAAAGTACTTCCACATGATGGCCTGAAAGGATTTAGATACCATAAGCATTCAACTATTTCATTTAATTTGTTGCCAGCCAATGCCCAATCTGCAATTTCATAATGTACATCAGTAGGATTCATATTATATATATTTTGTGGATTATACTGACCATTTATTGTTTCTCTTACGCAATCAAACTGGCCAGGCTGAAATATAATATTGCGTATGCTACCTCCTTGTGACACTCTTGAATATTCACCTTCTACAGCCTGTACTCTGTTCATAATTACAGTTGCAACTGCTTTCATATTTTGTTGGCGAACTTACAGAGTTCGCAGTCACCATACTATCGCAATTGCTAACATATTCTGTTGGCGAACTTGATGCATCTTCAATTTTAGTAAAACTATCAAAAAAAAGTGATTTCTTTTCTTCATCAATATTCGTATTCAATAAATTTACTGTTATATTTTCTCCATTTCCTTTTACATCTTTAATAAGTATTTTTAAAATATCTTTCTTTAATTTTATATCTAATTTATCAAATATATTTAGATAATTATCAATAATATCTAAAACCAATTGACTACTTACTTTTTCAAAATTTCCCTCTGCTATATTGTCTTCATTATCTTTCTGTAAAGATGTTATTTGTTTTTGAATAGAATCATTTTCTTCTTGAAGTTTTTTTATTTCATCGTTAACAATGTTTATGATACTTACATCAATATATTTTAATTTTTCAACTAAATTATGTATTTCAGTATTATTCTTTTTATATTTCTTGTTTAAGCTTTCTATCTTATCACATTTATTTTGTATATTTTCTTTTTTTGAAATAGACATTGCTTTAAGTTCATTATAAATTTCAGAATTAGGAACAAATATCTCTTTTAATTTTTTTATAATTTCGGTATCTAAAACTATTCCATTTACATTTTTACTATTACACTTGTTTCCTTTACTTCTATCTTTTAATTCACAAGTATAATAATATCTTCTATAATTAGCATTTTTAGGTTGATTACCAGTTGCTTTTGGTCTCATAAAAGATCCACAACAATCACAACGCAATAATCCCGATAATAAAGCTTTATTAGTGCGATTGCTAGCACGATATCTTTTTTCCTTATTTTTATTTATAATGTCTTGTATTTTAACCCATTCCAAACCTGTAAAAAATCCTTTATGTTCTCCTACTGCAACAATCCATTCAGATTTATCTTTTAAAGTTCCATTATCAGTCTTATTATACGAAATTAGTCCATACTCTCCATATTTACCTTTTTTCTCTTCGCTGACAAATAATTCAATATTGTTTTCTTTAAAATATTGCTCAGTTACTTCGTCATAAGTTGCATATACAGGATTTGTAAGAATAGTTCTAATTCTGCCTGTTGAAAAGTATGCCCCAGTTCTTGAGAGAATGTTTCTATTCATTAATTCTGTTTCTGTTCCAGCTAAAGATTTTTTTGTTAAAAATGTATTTCCCATATCAATAATTATTTGTTTTTCTTTCTCATCTTCAATTAATTTACAGGCTTTTTTTACTTTTTTTTCTAATTGATTATCCTTATTTTTTTCAAGAACTTGCACTAAATCATATCTTTCTGCCGTAAAACCAGTAGGTGTAAGTCCTCCTAGCCATCTACCCGTTTTGGCAAGTTCATGCATATTATCTCTAATTCTTTCTGCAATAACCTCTCTTTCAAGTTGTGCGAATACTGAAGCAATATACATCATTGCTCTTCCCATAGGAGTTTTAGTATCAAATTGTTCTTTAATAGATACAAAATCCGTATTGTATTTTTTTAGTTCTTCCATTAAACTAGAAAAATCCGATATATTTCTACTGATTCTATCTAATCTATAACATACCAAAATATCTGCGTGATATTTTAATTCATCTTTCATCATCCTTTGAAAGTTTGGTCTATCAATGTTACCACCAGAAAAACCTTCATCTTCATAAATTCTAATTTCAACATCATATTCATTATTAGGATAGTGTAAGTCAATATATTCTTTTGCAAGTTCTATTTGGTTTCCAATTGAATCGCCTTTATTTGTGTATTTAGATTTTCTTGAATATATAAAGATTAAAATATGTTTTTTCATTACAAATCATCCTTTTAATAAGTTTTTGCTATTCTAACTCTCATTGAGCATATATTCAAGAACTTTTTAAATATTCTAATATCTCCTCTCGTAACTGTTTTTTTTGGGCAAAACTTATTTTTAAATTTTCTATGGAATACTTAATTAATAAAGCTCTTATGAAAGCTAAGTTTTTTTTAGAATTTTCGTTAATAGACAAATTTATAGTAATTTTTATACTCCTCCTTTTGAAATTGCTTTTTCACAATTTTTATATCCATTTTATCCTCTTTGGTACATCTGCACCTACATTAATTCCTTTTCTCAATACATAGCATTTGCCTTTTTCATTATATTTATAAATAGAAGGATTCCAATCTCTGTATGCCTTATTATTCATAGTTTTATTTCTTTCTGATAATTCCAAACTTGCCTGTATGTGCATTTTTCTAACAGAATCATACTCATCAATTTTCTTTTGATTTCTTTTAGAATAAATATATTCAATAGTTTTCTTTTTATTATTTATTGTACTTTGCTTTTTTCGTTCTTCTTTTTCAATTAAATATCTATCATCTTTGGTAACTATTCGTGATACAGTATATTTTGAAATATTAAGTTCTTCTGCAATTTCTTTTTGCTTTTTATGTTCTACAAAATACAAATTTAGCACCTGTTCCTTACTCTTCACCTTTGACACCTCTTTATTTTAATTTATATACTGCAACTTTTTACTAACACTTTTTTTACATAGAAATACTAATAGAGTTTTTGCTCTATTTCTTATAGTACTTTTTTATTAAACTATTTTTCTTTTAAAATAATTCTTGTTAGTCTTCTTACTTCATTTGTTCCGAACTTTTTTCTTAGCATTTCCATTTCACTTTTTATAGCTTTAGGTTTTATCTCTGTTGCACTATTCTGCAAGGTATGTATAGCAAGTTGCATATACGAAATAGCATCTTTCCACTCTATCAAATCTTTATTCTCGGACTCCATATTAGCACACCTCCCTTGTTTTAGGTTTCTACTAATAGAAGTCCAAGAAGTGTCAAAATTTTCTCATTTTTTGAAAATTTTTTTAAATTTTTTTAATTTTTCTATTTTTTCTTAATGTTTCGTATATCTTTTCTTGTATATTTTGATTAAGATCTTCATCAAATTTTGAATTTATATAAGAATTTCTTTTTATTAAAGGCTCATAATCATAGATTATTTTCATTATTTCGTCATCTGTAAGATTAAAATTATTAAATAACATTGGCTAGTCCTCCCCTACAAATTTTCTCATTATGAAATCTAAAGCTTGATTTTTTAGTCTATAAGCAGTCGCTAAACTAATATTCATTATTTTAGCAAACTAATATATATATTTTTCCTCTTTATACAAATAAAAGAGCATCATCTTTTCTTTTAAAGACAATGCTCTTATAATTTTATATAGTTTCTCGTTTGATATTAATTTTTCAAATTCCATAGCTGATTTTAGTTCTTTATCTAATTGGCGTATTATTGTGTCGAATATTGACTCCGAATCTTCTAAGTTCAATTCATAATAATCTAAATGTTTTCCATTTATAAATTTATAATTATCTCTTATGTATTTCTTTTTTACATTTATAATTAAAGTTTTTAGATACAATTTTTCCTCATTTGATAATTTTTCTACTAAATAATCCTTTCTTTTCATTTAACATATTCTCCAATTCTTAAAAATTGGACAAATGTCTAAAAGTAAAGAAAGAATATTAACTTTTCTTTTACTTTTTCCAAAAATGCTCTATTACATTCGCATCCCTCCTATAAAATAAAGTCTATAAATAAAACATTGTATTAATTTTAACATCAGTTCTCTAATTATTTATCTAGTGTTAATTAATAACTTCCTTTACTTATAGACCTATGTCCTAGAGCATATATTAAATGAATGCAGTACTATTTTCCATAGAAGTAGTAAAATATAGTAAAAATTACCACTTTTTACAATTTTTTATGTAAAATTACTTCTAGAAGTATTGAAATGTGTAGGGTTTGGTGTAATAATAGTCACGAAATTTGTTTTAAATAATAAAAAGAGGGATGAAATGGTAAAAGTCATAATTGCAGAGGATGATGAAAGACAGTTACAAAATTTCAGTAACTTCATAACAAATGAAACAAATTTTGAAATAGTTGCTAAAACAACTAATGGAAAAGATACAATAGAAAAATATTTAGAATTAAAACCTGATGTACTCTTTTTAGATTTAGATATGCCTAATATAAACGGATTAGGTGTTTTAAGAAACTTAAAAAATCAAAATGATAAACGAAATATAATAATAACATCACAATCAAATGAATTAATTTCAAACTTATATGATTTTGAAAACATATACAGGCTAATGCCAAAACCTTTCAAATTTGATCAAGCTATAAAATCTGCAAGAGAAATATATTTAGATATCATCGAAAGAAAGAATAAAAAATATATTGGCAAAGTTAGGTTTCAATCCATCTGTCTCAGGAACTTCTCACTTTATAGAATTAATATTTATTAAATATCAAAGAAGAAACAAAAAACTATCTTTAAAAGATTTATATAAAATTGTTTCGGCAGATGCAGGATTACTAACTTCTACTAGCATAAAATGGAGTATAGAAAATGCCTTATCTAGTGCAAAAAGATTTATGGATAAGGATTTACTATACTCCATTTTTGATGATTATAATCCTGCCTTTGAAATTACTATATCTTATTTAAGTGATTTGATAGTACGTTATTTAGAAAGGGTTAATTATAGTTAGTTTAATAACTCTTATCACAATTACTACTTCTTTTTAATATTCTTACCAATAGAATTTAACTGTTCTTACTTATATTTTTAATTCATATTTATATATTTTACAATTCTTACAGTCAAAAGAAGAACTATTTATACCATTGAAATACCAATAAATTGCTCTAGCAACACCTCCATGTGTCACCAGTAAAATATTTTCTTTTTTTTCATTTCTTTTTAATTCTTCTAATAAGCTTCTTACTCTTTCATACACACTTTTCATCGTTTCCAAATTTTGATATTCTGATCCAGAATCATAATTCCAAAATTTTTCCCAATTTAAACATACGAAAGGTACTCCCTCATATATCCCCATTCCTCTTTCTTTTAATCTGCTATCATATATCACTGGAATACAGTGATTAAGATTAAATAATTTTAAAGTTTGTTTTGCTCTTTCCATTGGAGAACAATAAATTTTATCGATTTTTAATTCATTTAATTCTTTTCTTAATTTTATAGCCTGTCCTTTACCTTTTTCATTCAATAATTCCTTTTCATTTACGATAATTTTATTTTTTCCCATATTAGTTTCGCCATGTCTAACTACATATATGTTCATATTTTACCTCTATTAGTAACTAATAATTATAGTATCTCTAATCTTTAAAGTATATATCTCTTGTATAAACTTTATCTTTTATATTCGTTAATTCATTTTCCCATCTATTTGCTAAAACAATATCAGCCTTTTTACAAAATTCTTCAAAATTGTTTATTACTTCACAATTATTAAATTTATTTACTTTCAGAATTGGCTCAAATATTATTATTTTAATATTTTCTTCCTGCAATATTTTGATAATATCTTGAATTGCACTTTCTCTAAAATTATCCGAATTTTTTTTCATTATTAATCTATATATACCGACAACTTTAGGATTTCTTTGCATTACCATTTTTGCAATATGCTTTTTTCTAGTTAGATTCGAATTAACAATCGCAGTCATTAAATTATTTGGAATTCCTATATAACTTGATGCTAATTGCTTTGAGTCTTTTGGTAAACAATAACCTCCATATCCAAATGATGGATTATTATAATAATTACCTATTCTCTCATCCAGTCCAATCCCCTCTATTATATCTTTAGAATTTAGTCCTTTTATTTCTGCAAATGTATCTAATTCATTAAAATATGCAATCCTCATTGCTAAATAAGTATTTGAGAATAATTTTACTGTTTCTGCTTCTATACTATCCATAAGTTTAATTTTGACATCTTTTTTTAGTGATAGTTCTCTCAATAAATTTGCAAACTCTTTTGCTCTTTTACTTTTTTCCCCCACTATTATTCTTGATGGATAAAGATTATCGTATAGTGCATAACCTTCTCTTAAAAATTCTGGTGAAAAAATGATATTCTCCATCTTATATTTTAATTTCATATAATTTGTGAAACCTATCGGTATTGTAGATTTAATAATTATTATTGCTTCACTATTTACTATTCTTATTTCTTTAATTGCATTTTCGATGGATGAAGTATTAAAAATATGATTTTTTTCGTCATAATTTGTAGGAGTACATATTATAACATATTTGGCATCTATTAATGCTTCTTCGTAATTGATCGTTGCTTTCAAATTTAATTCCTTGTTTTTAAAGAAATCTTTTATATACTCATCATCTATTGGACTTATTCTTTTATTTATCATTTCAACTTTTTCTGGTATAATATCAATGGCAACAACACTATATTTTTGACTTAATAATGTAGCCAAGGATAAACCCACATATCCACATCCAACTATTACAATTTTCATTCTTTATTCCTCTCCTATAAATACGGTTGTGTAAACTAAATTTAATATTTATTTACTAACAACCTTGATTTTTCAAGGTTTATATCATTTTTTTGTAATAAAAATGATACCCCCCTCTTTTTATGGTATAATTGTTACAACGAAAAACCAAATATTACCATAAAGGAGTGGTGTATCATGTATACAATTATACCTCTTTTACTAGCTCATATTCAAGAGCTAAATAAACAAATTTCATTTTTGTTCAAATTTATTGTTAAAAATATACCTTTGAACATCGAGAAATCTAAAGATAACTCTTTATTTTCTCCTAAATACCATAAACTAAAAGTCGATAAATTGCCTTTAATTAAAGTCCCTAAAAAGAAAGATTACAAGCAACTTTTAGAACTATATCTTAAAGAACATGACAAACCCTTAAAGCCTATCAAATCTCGTGGTAAAAATCCCGTTCCCGATGATGTTCATTGTCCTTGTTGTAATGCACCTCATAACTATATCTACGACAACACTGGTGGTCGTGGTCAGTTTTGGTGCAAGGTTTGTAATACTCACTTTAATCGCCAGAATTATATTGATAATCCTATCGAACTTTCTTGTCCTTACTGTGGAAAAGCTCTTGTAGTTAAAAAGAAGCGTAAGCTTTTTAATATCCATAAGTGTGTAAATCCTAACTGCTCTTATTACTTAAATTCTTTGCAAAACTTATCTAAAGAACAACTTGAAGAGTACAAGTCTACTCCTGATAAATTCAAGCTTCATTACATATATCGTGAATTTAAAGTCAATTTCTTCAAGGTAGATTTATATTCCTTACCTAAACATGCTTCTAGCCTTATTTTTCGTAAGTTCACTCCTCATGTTATGGGCTTATGTCTTACTTATCTTGTTAATTGCGGTATGTCTACTCGTGCTACTTCTCGTGTTATGCGTGAAGTCCATGGTGTTAAAATTTCTCATACTCAAATTGCAAATTATGCTACTACTGCCGCTTATTGTGTTAAACCTTTTGTGGATTCTTTTGACTACAAACCTACTAACTATTTAGCTGCTGATGGAACTTATACTAAGGTCAGAGGTGTTAAACATTATGTTTGGTTTATTATGGATGCTATCAAAAAATCTATCATTGGTTACAGAACCTCTGATTCTCGTGATACTGTTCCTTGTATCCTCGCTATGCGTATGGCATTTGATAAGTTCAAAAAATTTCCTGGTAAAGCTCTTAAATTCGTTGCTGATGGTTTTACTGCCTACCAATTGGCTAGACAACAATTTGCTCTCCATGATATGGATTTTGACGTCACTCAAGTTACTGGCTTAACTAATGATGATGAGGTCTCTAAGGAGTATCGTTGGCTTAAGCAGAACATTGAAAGACTTAATCGTACTTTCAAATTTTCTTACAGAGTTACAAACGGTTATGGCTCTAATGAAGGAGCTTCTACTCATCTTGCACTTTTTGTCGCTTACTACAATTTCTTACGTCCTCATCCTTACAACTACTGGAGACCTTTGAACGAGGTTAAAGAGTTTGAAAAAGCTGAGCTTATGCCTGCTAAGTGGCAAATATTAATTGAACTTTCTCAACAGTTAATCATAAATCAACAAAAAACTTAATTTTCTGCAACTTCATACTTTATCTTACTTCGGCTTAATCAACTTACAACGTATTGATAAATGCTTTGTCAAATGCATTTACTCCTTGCAAGTGACCACTTGACAAAACATTTATCAATATCGTTAAAATTGTTTAGCCTGAAGTATTGTTTCTGATGCTTTTTTTCGTATATTTTTAACTTTTCAATGTGCTTTTTTACATTTTCTGGATAATGTTTTCATATTCTATTTTTTCATAGATTACTTTACACTATCATAAATACTTTAAATTTTTTCTTATAATTTATACATTCATCTTTCTTCTATACTCTCTTTCTTTATTTCGTTTTCTTTTATACATTTTATACTAGCTCCTATTATTTTTTCTATATTTTCAATTTTCATTTTATGGTTTTCGCCTGGAATTTTTATCAGTTTTGCAACATTACTATTTAACTTAGTAAATGTCTCTGTGTCACTTATTAAAGCAGTATCATCATCTGTACCGTGAAAAATTAACATTTTCTGTTTTAATTCTTTATTGCTTTTTAATATATCATTTTTTAATAAATCTCTATAAAACTCGTATGTTACCTGCATTTTTCCATTTCTACCCATCCTAGCTATTCCGTTTCTTTGATATTCACTAAAGTTATCCTTTAGCAATGAATTTCTTAATACATCTTTCATATTTACTGCTGGAGATCTTAATATTACATATTTATAAAATACATTACCATTCAAAAAGCTATTTATGGCTATGTATCCTCCAAAACTTGTAGCTAAAAGTGATATGTCTTTTTTAGGGAAATTCTTTTTTACAAAATTCCTAATAACATTAATGTCCGTCACACAATTTTCAACAGTAAATTCATTTATCTTTGCTTTACTCTCTCCGTGAAGTGGAAAATCAAAAGCTACAACTCCTATATTTTTATTCAAAATCATTTGTGCGATTAATTTTGAAATTGAATTCTCTTTGCTCCCTCCAAATCCATGACACATTATAATTATATTCTTTGAATTCATAGGAATGTCAATAATAGTTGGTATATCATATCCAGTAATATAGTTTTTAATGTTTAAACTTTCTTTCATATAACTTCTATCTTTCCTCCATATCTTTTTTTCTTCTCGGATTTAAAAGAAATTCTTTTTTATGAATAATTGTTCTACCTTCATCTTGAAATAATATTGTTTCCTTTATATTGTGACTATAATCTTCTACTACTAGATTATATCCTTCGATTTTATATAAAAGCCTTTCTCCATCTATTTTGGTTAATATTTTTCCATCTCTTATAGTTAAATTGTTCTCTATTATTTCAGCAACATTTTTTCCTCTTTTTATTAATCTATTTTCAAAAATACTAAATAATCTTAAAAATTCATTATTGTGCACAATATTTCTATCTGCTCCATTTTTCTTTAAATATTCTAATAGTAAAACATTAAACTTAGGTCTGATAAATATTTTGTTTTTATCAGCTATCTCATTCCATTCATTATTGCTATATTCTTTAAATAAAGTATTTAATCCTATTATAAAACATTTATTTCCAACTTTAATTATCACACCTCTATGTCTTTTTTTCTTTTTATCAAGTAATGAATCCAATTCTTGATTCACTATATCTTTTTCATCTACAAAAAAATTTAATACTTGAATTCTTTTTTGTTCTTCTGTAGAAAAGATTTGTTTTATCACGACATTAATATACATAACTAAATCTACTATTCCATTTATTCTATTTCTATTATTCAAATGTTCACATATATATTTCAATTTATCTCCTATTATTTTATCTCTTTCTTCTTCTGTGCTGATTGATTGTTCTTTATTACTATTATCTAAATGACTTTTTATTTTATTCAAACTATCATTCAAATAACTATTTCCACTTTTATATCTTATTTTATCGTCTATTTCTTCTAATTCATCATCAGTCAAAAAGCTAATTTCTTCATAAATTCCTTTATAAGTTTTATCGTAGTATTCCTTGCTGGCAAAATTATTTGTTTTTAAACCCACTTGCATTTCAACTAAGTCAGATAAAGGATCTACAATATATCTCTTACCAGTTTTTGTTCTTATCATCAAATCAACATGCCTAAATTCATCAGAATACGGAGATATTAGTTCAGAATCAATACCATAATTTTCTTTAAGAATATTTTTGACAATCTCACAATAGGTTTTACAAACAATTGAAAAATCTTCAATATATGTAATGTCAAATTTTTTATTATATATATCTTTTCTATCAAGCAAATTTTCCTTGTTT
>UMIY01022850.1_pt1 | contig 21269 bp, 10 predicted proteins | sample 1965921 | NCBI WGS metagenome assembly UMIY01 (sample SAMEA4836134, study PRJEB28245) | human gut metagenome | biome: gut microbiome; material: fecal sample | place: Denmark | collected 2008
CACCGAAATCAGGGACACGCTCATCAATGACATCCCCCTGCGAATCTATATTCCCCACAATGCAGAAATGTCCCTGCATATCGGGCGGATGAATCAACAGGATACGTCGGTGATATATACGGCCCAGGCTGCCGATGTACGCGCTGACAACGGAGGCATCGTCGGAGCCTTCGTACTGAAGGGAACCCCCCGTGCGTGGGGCTTGTCCAAAAAAGGATTTTGTGCATCCATTGATGGAGTGGTGACCGTGGGGGTTGCAGAAAACTCCCCCTTGTTTGAAGAGGCGACGGAGAAGGAGGGTTATTTTTTCCGTCAGTATCCGCTGGTCGACAACAGACAACTCGTTGAAAACGCACTCAAAGGAAAAGCCATCCGCCGGGGGATTTGCGACCGTATGGGTGAGATCTTCATGGTAGAGACCGGGACTCCCGAATCGTTACATGACTTTGCACAGGCATTGGTCGATCTGGGAGTCGATCATGCAGTCTATCTGGTCGGTTCGTCCGCCTACGGTTGGGCCATCGACCAGGAGGGCATCTGTCATGAGTTTGGCGATAACAACTATTATACCGGCCGCCGACGCATGCCCAAAAATACGAGCTACATCGTCTGGAGAAGGAAATAGGGCATAGGCAGGCAAGGCCAAATCGCTCGCATCGGCACACTTCGTACACCAATATATCGGTTTCGTACAGTTCGGGGTAAATGTCCGGACTGTACGATTTCTTTTTGTCAATTTTGTATGTGCAGCAACAAGGACAAACCATCAAAAACACATACAAAAGATGAGAAAAACGCTACTACGACTGCTCGCTGTGACAATAGCGGCATCAGGTTTGGCTGCCTGCGCCTCCGAACCGATGACTACACAGGAGGCCACCCGCTGGATTGCCGCCTACACGCCTGAACAGATCGACATGGCATCAAGGATCCGGATCGAAGCGACCGACTCCCTGCTGGCCCGGCTGGACACCTTGCGTCCGTTGGAAAAGGCATTCCGTTTCTCCCCCTCGATTCAGGGCGAGGCCGTGTATGCACAGGGCGGTCGGTATCTCGAATTCAGCCCCCGTCCCGGCGCCTTGAAGCCGGAAGAGAGCTATCGCTGTCATCTGGACATGGCGGCGCTGACGGGTATCGACACGCTGAAGGAGTTTGCATTCGAATTCCGGGTGGCTCGCCGCGAGGTCAAATTCAAGGAGGTTCGGGTCCGGATTGATCCGACAAACGGAGGAATGGTTCAGATCGAGGGTATTCTGAAATTCAGTTTCCAGCCCGGCCGTCTTTCGCCCGACAACTCACGGCTGAACTGCCGGGGACAGCGGGCTGTTTCACAGATCCAGCCGACAGCCGATGCCCGGCAATACACCTTCCGCATCTCGGAAGTCCGACGGCAGGAGAAGGATTCCGAGCTGGAGATCGAATACGACGGCGCAACAGAGGGGTGTAACAAAATCGCGACGAAAGTTGTGATTCCCGGTCAAGCCGAGTTCAAACTGCTGGGGGTCGAACGACACCAGACCGTACAGCCCTGTCTGGAGTTGGAGTTCAGCGACCCGCTCGACGCCTTGCAGGAGTTGGACGGGCTTGTTACGATCGACGGGATCGAATCCCTTCGCATCGAGCGCAGCGGAAACCGGGTCCGCATCTTTTATCCGAATAACGGACTGACGGATCTGGTGCTGCGGCTCTCCGAACTGATCCGCTCCGAGGAGGGCCGGAGATTGCAGACCGAGGTCGTGCAACACCTGGAGCAGGAGGTGCTCCCTCCGGCCGTCGAGATTCCCATCAACGGGACGATTCTTCCCGACAGCCGGAATCTTTCGCTGCCGTTCCGGGCCGTCAATCTGGCCGCGGTGGATGTCGAGGTGGTCAAGATCTATGCCGACAACGTGCTGACCTTTCTGCAGGAGAGCGAAATGGAGGAGACCTACGAGCTGCGCCGGGTCGGACGGCTGATCTACCGGCAGACTGTCCGGCTGGACAAAGACCCGTCGCTGGACCTTCACCAATGGCAGAACTTCTCGGTCGATCTGAGTCACCTTTTCCGGCAGGAACGGGGCGCAATCTACAACATCCGGCTCTCGTTTCGTCAGGCCTATTCGCTTTACGACCGGTTCCAGGCTGCCCCGTTCGAGATTCAAAACGGTCTGACCCTATCGGACGAGGAGACCTGGGACAAACCCTGCGCCTATATCGGACGCCGGGCCCCGGATTATGACTGGGGCAGGTACGAATGGCGGGAGAGCGATGACCCGACGAAAGAGAGCTACTACATGTCGACGGCGCACATGCCCGAATACAATCTGGCCGCCTCCAATCTGGGGCTGATTGTCAAACGGGCGGAATCAGACCGTCTGTGGTGTACGGTCTCGGACATCATGACCGCCTCGCCGCTTGCCGGGATTCGCGTAACGGCCTATAATTTCCAGTTGCGGGAGATCGGCTCGGCCTGCACCGACGAGCAGGGTTTTGCCGACTTCCGTACGGACGGGAATCCCTTCGTCATTACGGCATCCGACGGTGCATCCACCACGTTTCTGAAGATCAACGGCGCGTCGGAGCTCTCGACAAGCCGGTTTGATGTCGGCGGCAAAAAGACCCCGCAAGGGATCAAAGGCTTTATCTATGGCGAACGCGGAGTCTGGCGGCCGGGGGACGAGATATACCTCACACTGATCGTCGAGGACAAGCAGCATGCCCTTCCGGCCAACCATCCCGTGACGATGGAGCTCCATACCCCAGGTGAACAGCTCTACGACCGGCAGACGCTCACCCGCAGTGTCGACGGCATCTATGTCTTCCGGACAAAGACGGCCGAGAATGCACCGACCGGACAATGGGATGCCCGGTTCAAGGTGGGCGGGCAGACGTTCCACCACACCGTCCGCATAGAGACCATAAAGCCCAACCGTCTGAAGATCCATATATCTTCTCCGGAGATACTGCGCGGCGCATCGGATGCAGAGATCGGTCTCGACGCCCGTTGGCTGACCGGCCCCGTCGCAGCCGGGTTGCAGGCAAGTGTCGGGATGTCGCTCTTCACGGATCCGCACCCGTTCGAACGTTACGACGACTACCGGTTTGCCAATCCGCTCTACGCGTTTTCGTTTTCCAGACACGACCTGCTCTCCGGCAGGCTGGACTCCCTGGGGCAAATCACGAAGCAGATTCGCATTCCGGCGACCCAGCAGGCTCCCGGAGTGCTGCAGGCCAATCTGATCGCCCGCGTGGCGGAGGCCGGAGGCGATGAGAGCATCACCTCCCGTTCGGTCCGCTATTCACCATACGAAGCCTACGTGGGGATCCGGCTGGGCGATCGGGAGTTTGAAACCGATTGCGACCTGCATTTCCCGGTTATCGCGGTCGATCCCGATGGGAAGCCCCTCGATTCGCGCGAACTGGAATACAAGATCTATCGTCTCGACTGGAGCTGGTGGCAGGAGGGGTCGGCCGCGGAGTTAAGCCGTTATGTCCAGAGCGAATCCGCCCGGCCGGTGGCTTCGGGACGATTGAAAACCTCGGCGGGCAAAGCCGAGATTCCCTTCCGGATCGACTATCCCGCATGGGGCAAATACCTCGTTTTTGTCCGCGATACCGGGAGCGGCCACGCCTCGGGCGGTGAAATCTACATCGACTGGCCCGACTGGCGCGGACACTCGGGCAAGAGCGATCCGACGGCCGCAACCATGCTTTCGTTCGCCCTGGACAAACGCAACTACGAAGTCGGAGATATGGCGACGGTCTATCTGCCCCGATCGTCGGGAGGGCGGGTGCTTCTCTCGGTGGAAAACGGGTCGCGTGTGCTGTCGCGCCGCTGGGTACGGCTTTCGGGCAAGGAGGAGACTGCCTCTAAACTGCAAGTAACCAAGGATATGACACCCAATTTCTATGTACACGCCACCTTGTTGCAGCCGCACGCCCAGACCGTAAACGACCTGCCGATCCGGATGTACGGCGTGGAGGGAGCCGAGGTCATTGACCGTCGCACGATTCTTCACCCGCAGATCGAGGTCGCTGATGAGATCCTTCCCCAGCGGGAATTTGCGATCCGAATCCACGAACGCGACAACAAGCCGATGAGCTACACGCTGGCCATCGTGGACGAGGGATTGCTGGACATCACGGCATTCAGGACCCCGCAGCCGTGGCAGGCCATGAATCGCCGCGAGGCACTGGGCGTCCGCACCTGGGACATGTACGACGATGTCATCGGTGCATACGCCGGAAAGTTCACCTCGATATTGAGTGTCGGCGGGGACGAGGCCATCCGCGAGGCCGCCGGCAAGGAGAAACGATTCAACCCAGTGGTGAAGTTTCTCGGACCGTTCACCCTGAACGGCGGGACGAAAACCCACCGGATCACGCTGCCGATGTACGTCGGATCGGTCCGCGTGATGGTGGTCGCAGCCCATGCCGGCAGTTACGGAAGTGCCGACAAGACGGTGACGGTCCGCTCACCGCTGATGCTGCTGCCAACGCTGCCCCGGGTGCTTGCGTGCGGCGACCAGGTTCGCATGCCGGTGAATCTCTTTGCTTCGGACGAGGCGCTGGGCGACATCCAGGTAAACATCGAAACCGAAGGTCCCGTTGCCGTCGTCGGAAGCCGTTCCCGAACACTGCACTTCGCCTCCGCCGGAGAAAAGATGGTCGATTTCGAGCTGTTGTGCGACAGGCAAAAAAGCGGACAGGCGAAAATCCGCATCTCGGCACGGGGCGGCGGGCATTCGGTGAACGAAACACTCGCCATCGAAGTGCGGAATCCGCAGCCGCTGGTTACAACGGTAGAAAGCCGAAACGTACAGGGCGGTGCGAGCGACCGGTTCTCATGGCGGGGGCTGGAAGATGGGAGCGTCCGCATGGAGATCGCAACGATACCGTCCATCCCTTTCAGTGGCGTCTTCTCCTTTGTGGCCGATTACGGGCACTTCTGCACCGAACAGCTCTCGGCGAGGGCCATGTATCTGCTTTATGCCCGGCGGTTTCTGCACGAGAACGGGCAACATCAGGCTGAAGAGGCGTTACCCGACATCTTGAAAAACATCCTGTTCCGCCAGCTTCCCAACGGCGGATTCGCCTATTGGCCGGGATACTCCGATGCCCACCCGTGGGTTACCTCCATGGCCGGGGAGGTGATGGTCGAAGCCCGCCGACAGGGGTTTGCCATTAACCGGAAGGCTATCGATCGCTGGGCCGCCTATCAGACAACGGCAGCGCGCGATTACCGGCACACGACGGTCTGTGCGGCCGATCTGGTACAAGCCTACCGACTTTACACGCTGGCTTTGGCCGGAGACATGCCTTCGGCCGCCATGAACAGGCTGCGGGAATCCCGGAATCTGTCGCGGCAGGCGCTGATGCGTTTGGCGGCCGCCTATGCACTCGCGGGACGGGGCGACGTCGCGGCAACGCTGCTCGAAAAAGCCGACGAAGCCCCCCGGATCCCAGGCGATTACAAAACCTTTTACAGTCCGCTGCGCGATCTGGCCATGGAGGTAGAGACCTGGGCTCTGCTCGGAGAGGGCAATCGGGCGGCAGCGGCAGCCCGTGATCTGGCGGACAAGTTCGCACCAACGAGTTGTTCGACCCAGGAGATCGCTTTTACGAGTGTGGCGATGAGCCGACTGGCCGACCTGATGACTCATGGCAACAAGGAGGTCGTCATCCGTACGTCCGGCGGAAAGGCGCAGACTCTCCGCAACATGCAGGGCATCGAAGAGGTGGAGCTGCCGGCCGCAGCTGGAAGTGTCACCCTCGAAAACCGCGGCCGCGAGGCCGTCTGTGTGTCGCTGACAGCTTCGCGGCGTCCGGCCGTTGACGAGATCATCCCGGCTTCGGCAGCAGGGGGCATCATCACCGTCCGATACACGGACCTGCATGGGCAGGGGATCGAGGTTGCGAAGCTGCAGCAGGGGCAGGAGTTTCTGGCCCACATCGAGGTCCGGAAGCGCGGGAACGACTCCGAGTCAATGGCTCTGACCCTGGCCGTGCCGTCGGGCTGGGAGATCTGGAACGAGCGGCTGATGAATGAAGCCGCCGCCGGGGATCTCAAACACCTGGACATTCGCGACGACCGGATCTGCTGGTACTTCGGGTTGAAGGCGGGTGAAACTCGGGAGTTTGTTGTCCGGTTGCGTGCTGCCTGGTGCGGAGAGTTTGTCCTGCCGGCAACCGTATGTGAGGATATGTACGACACATCCTGCCGGGCCGTGCTGTCGAATCGTCGTGTCAAAGTGGTAAAATGAGGCGCAAACTGAAATATGCAGCAGCTGCAGCGGCAGGAGTACTTCTGCTGCTGTGGCTCTTTTGTCTGCCGCGCGACCTCTTCGAGGGAACCACCTATTCGACGGTTGTGACCGACCGAAACGGTGCGTTGCTCGGTGCGAGGGTCGCCGATGACGGGCAATGGCGCTTCCCGCCACGCGACACCTTACCCGAGAAGTTCGTAAAGGCGCTCGTCGAGTTCGAAGACCGCACCTTTTTCGACCATTGCGGCGTCAGTCCGCGGGCGTTGGTGCGTGCCGCGATCCAGAACATCCGCAACGGTCGCATCGTAAGCGGAGGCAGCACGCTGACCATGCAGGTCATCCGCCTCTCGCGACAAAAACCGCGGACGTTGTGGCAGAAACTGGTCGAAACATGCATGGCCACACGGCTGGAGCTACGCTGCTCGAAAGAGGAGATCCTGCGTCTGTATGCCGCCCACGCCCCGTTCGGAGGCAACGTCGTCGGCATCGATGTCGCCATGTGGCGGTATCTGGGAAGTGACCGGACCGAATTGTCATGGGCCGAAGCCGCCACACTCGCCGTGCTGCAAAATGCGCCTTCCAGTATCCATCTGGCCAGGAACCGCGATCAGCTGCTGGCCAAACGCAACCGGCTGCTGGCCCGTCTGCATGCCAAAGGCGAGATCGACGAGGAGGACTATGCGCTGGCCTTGGAAGAGCCGCTGATCGGCGAGCCTTATCCGATGCCCCAATATGCTCCGCATCTGGTGGAGTGGTACGACCGGAAGGCACACGGACAACGCACCGTGACTCACATTGATCGGGATCTTCAACACCGTATGGAGGAGGTGCTCGTGCGTTGGAACCGGGAACTGCGACAAAAGGGAATCCGGGATCTGGCAGCAATCATCGTCGAGGTGGAGAGCGGTGAGCCGGCAGCCTATTGCGGCAACAGCGATCTGTCGTTCGACCGCGATGGGAAATGGGTCGATATCGCCCGTTCGCCACGTTCGTCGGGCAGCATTCTCAAACCGCTGCTCTACGCGGCAGCTCTCGAACAAGGAACGATTCTCCCGAACTCGCTCCTGCCCGATGTCCCGATGGATTTCGGAGGGTTTGCCCCCAAGAACTTCGACGGCTCCTATGCCGGGGCCATCGAAGCCGATCAGGCGTTAGCCCTTTCGCTCAACATTCCCAACGTATATCTGTTGAAAGAGTACGGCATCCTGCGCTTTGTCGAGACGCTCCGGCAGGCCGGATTGAAAACCTTGTCTCGCCCCGCAGATGAATATGGTCTTTCACTGATTCTGGGCGGAGCCGAGGTTACGTTGGTGGATATTGCAGCATGCTATGCCAAAATGGCGGCATGTTATCAGGATTCGACCCGTTATCCGAGCTTTCCGCTGCACGATCGGATCGCCCTGTATCGTACGTTCGAGGCGATGCGCGAAGTGGTTCGTCCCGACGAAATGGATTGGCGACGGGCCAGTTCCGCACAGAACATCGCCTGGAAAACAGGGACCAGTTACGGATCGCGTGATGCGTGGGCCATCGGGCTTACTCCCAAGTATGTTATCGGAGTATGGGCCGGAAATGCCAACGGAAGCGGCGTCGCCGACCTAACCGGAGCCCGCATCGCAGGACCCGTTCTGTTCGAACTGTTCGGGCTATTGTCAGGATGCGGATGGTTTGAGGAGCCCGGAGATGAAGAGGGTATGATCCGATCGGTATGCAGCCATTCCGGGTATCCGGCCGGTCGCTTTTGCCCGGAGACGCAGACAGAATTGTTGCCCAAGGGGGCTACCGCGTGCCGTCCCTGCCCCTATTGTCGCGAAGTGCCCCTCTCGCTGGATGGCGGGCGGCAGGTCGTGGATCGCAGCAAGCCCGTCCGCCTGAAGAGTCGTTTCGTCCTGCCGCCGATAATCGAACATTTCTACAAACCGCTCCATCCCGAATATAGGGCGTTACCGTCCTTGAAACAAGGTCCCGGGACAGATCCGACCACCACGATGCACTTCATCTATCCGGCCGACGGGAGCATCATCTCGCTGCCACGACAATTGGACGGCTCGCCAGGTTCGTTTGTCGCCCGAGTCGCTCATACGAATCCTGCAACGGTGCTTTTCTGGCATCTGGACAACACCTATCTCGGTTCAACCCGTGATATTCACCAAATGACAATCGCACCGATACAAGGCGTTCACACGATTACCGTGATTGACACATCGGGCGCAATGCGGCATATAGAGGTAATTATAATATAAATTCATAGAATTTAAGATCTCAATCTCATATCTTATTTCCAAGATCAAATCTGCAGATCCACGGATGATTGAGCACCTTCTATATCCGCTCACTCAAATAGAGGAAAAGTAGAAAGAGTAGCTCATTTTCAAAACGCCCGCACGGAGTTAGCTAAGGTGCGTTTCCAGCCATAGTATCCATCGGCATAAAGGCAATCAAGCATTTTTTTAGAATAGTATCACAGCTATCCTTGTGAATATTCACACTCTTCAGAGACGCCCGTTAACAACACAACAAAGCGACCGGCAATCTGTAGGATCACCGGTCGCTTTGTTAAGCGGAGCCTCTCCTGTTGCTTTAACCTGATCGGTCAATGAATCCGGCCGATTGCGCGGCAGGCGAATGCTACAGCTTGAAATAATAGATCAAGGAAGTACCGAAAAAATTCTGATTGATCAAGTAGTTGCTTCCAAACTCCTGCCGGTAGTAAAAGAGCCAGTCGAGATGTCTCCAGGCGATGCCCACCCCTGCATTCCAAGACATTGTATTCTCAACGAGATCGTCCCGCACAGCGTTGTACTGGTATTGTCCACTGATGAAAAAGCGCGACGAACTGGAGAGTTGAAACAGGTTGAACTTCAGTTGGGCATAAACCGGCATATGGAAGACCGCCTCCTGCGAGAGGGAGGTATATTCGGAGTAGTCGCCGTTTTCTTGAGTATAGTAGGAGATAGCTCCGAGTTTTAATCCGCAGACGAACTGGGCCTTGCTAGCATAGTTGCCGATACGGATCGAAGCACCGAGGTTATAGTAATAGATTGACTGACTATCATCCGATTCTCCATTCCAGCCCAAATCGAGAAATTCGATTCCCATGTTGAACAGGCCTCCGTTCAGGTTTCGCAGACGTTTCCGGGCGTTCTTTTCGCGAATCTTTTTCTTGCTTTTATTCGATGCAATGTAGGATTCGACAATCCGCCGGGTTTCGGTATCGGAGGCATACCCTCGAATCTGGTTGTAGTCGTATACCGATGCATAGTTGTCCAACGCCTTAGCCTTGACAATGGCCAGCAAGTTATTGACTTGCGTTTTGTAAATCGAATTAGGATATTTGTTGAGAAAGGAGTTCAATTCTGTCTCCGAAGAATCGGAATCAAGCAGCGAGAAAGCCTTCCACTCCATGACCGCGTCGTAGGCGTTCCGATTCTCATACGACACCCGGTCGCGGCTGGAGAAGTACGAGAACTCGGCATAGGCCTTTCTGAAGTCCTGCTGATCGTAATACTCTTTGCCATAGAGTTCGTGCAGCCGGAGTCGGGCCTCAACCGTCTCGTCGGCATGGGGGTATCTTTCGACAAAAGCCTCGAGAAGCTTTTTGTCGCTCGTGAACCGAATACTCTTCCAGGCTTCGGCTCCCTTTAGCCGGTTAATGATCTTTTCGGCATCCTCCCGATAGGCCGACATGGGTTTCTGCTTCAGGTAGTTTTGGTAAGCCGTGATCGTGCCAATCCGACAAACCGCCTCCCAGTCCCTCTTCTCCTCGGCTTTCCGGATGCGGCTAATACCCAAGGTGGCGGAATCGTCGAACCAGTGGTATTTCGTTTTGCTCAAATAGTTCTGGTAGGCGGACACCGTATTGGAGGTCGAAGCCATCTGCCAAAGCTCCATCTCGGCAATCCTCTTCTTGATTTCTACCGTGTTCTTGCTACGGGGATAGTCTCGGATGAATTCGTTGTATTGCTCAAGATTCCGCGAATCGAGCACCTTGGCATATCGCTCCGCCTCCTGGGACTTGATCTCCTTGGCGCGTTTTTCAGCCTCGAGAGCAGCCTTCATCAACGACGACTGTCCGAACAAGTCGTTGACCGACAGCAGACCGGCCAGCACGCTCACTACCAAGATCAGTATTCTCAGTTTCATAGTTCGCTATTGATTGGTTAGGGTCTTTGACAATTTGTCGCGTATGGCCCCGAGGTTCGTGGCGGTTTCACCCGTGGGGCTTTTCAGATCTGCTAAAATCTCGCTCATGGTCTTTCCCAAGAAGGTTGCTTTCCAGTCGTCGTAGCGGTTATACCGCAGATAAGGGGACGACTGAGTCAGCTTCGAGGTGTATTCACGAGCCTTTTGTTCGCGTAGAGCCGTCAAGCCAATGGAAAGTTCTTCGGTGGCCGAGTCGAGGTAATCGACTAGGAATTCGACGTCAACGCGGTAGTTCTGCAGGATCTCCAGCCGAATACGGTGCTGGTCGTAAAGTACCGAATTACGAGCGGCCTGGAATGCGGGGATGGCAATCTGCTCGATGCTGTATGCTTCGTAGGGAATGTAGATAAAATTAGAGGCCATCGAGATCATCACGCGCACCAGAGAATCGTTCCTGCTCTCGAGTTCCTTGATCTTCGAATCGCTCTCCCGCTTCGAAACATCGATTCGAGCCTCGATCTGTTCGATCTCCTGATTCTTTGTGAAGACCTCCTGCTGACTCTCCGTCAGCAACTCTTTCAGTGTCTCTTTTTCTATGGTTAGAGCCCTGAGTTGTTGTTCATATCGGTTCAACCGCTCTATCGTGCTGTCGGGCAGAACGACCGGGTGCGGTTGAGAAATTGAATCAGAGCGAACCGAAGCCTCCTGACTGCGGCCAGCGATACAGATCAGGAGGCACACCCCCGTCAATAGGTGTCTAAGTTTCATCATGGGCGTTGTTTAATTTCCGTTGTAATAATTCATGGCAGTGGTGACCAGCGTAACAGCTTCATTCTCGAGGTCGTTGATGCTACGTTTCTGGCTACCATAGATTGTCACCTTCTTGTAGTCGTTGATCGCGGCATCAACCTGCGGAACAACCGTCGACAGATAAACTTCCTTGGAATTTGTAGTATAACTGTTCAGCCGTTCAACCATCTGCTCCACATAGTTGTAGTGCGAAGCAGCCACTCTGCCCGGCAGAGCATTGAGGGCGGCGACTAACTCCGCGTTGTTTTTCAAGAAGTCTTTGCTCTTGTAAGCATTGGCACTAGCAATCTTGGACGAGGCATCCGCAACTCCGTTGAAGGAGCCGCTTTTCGACAGATTCAGTGCCGTGTGGTAGTCATCGATGATCGAACGCAGCTTTCCGAGCGCTGTACCCATTTCCTCTGAGATAGCCTTTTCACCAGACGAGAGTCTCATGGCAGACAACATCCGAATGTAATCGAGGATATTGGAGAGTGCGGTTCCAGACCATTCCGACTGTCGTAGAATACTATATCCATATTCGGTAAGGTGCTGGCCATAGATTGCATTAGACTGCAACCGGAAGCGGTCAGCGGTTGGATTGCTCATGACCTTTTCAGTGATAAATCGTTCGATTTTGTCGTTGAACGTGACATAGAGCGCCCTACTCTCACTGAAGTTATTGACTGCCTGCATATTCTGACAATCCAAACTGAGCGACGCTGCATATTGATCGACCATTTTAATCTGCGAGGGCGGGTCCATCTGGGTTTTAGCAAAAATCAGAATGGCCCCGATGGCGGCGACCGAAAAGAGAATCAGTAGCGCTATTTTAATTGAGGTCTTCATGTTCACATTGTTTTTTAACCTACGGCAGCAATGTCGCAGGGATCATTCAACCATCTGCCGGCTTCTCTAAATGTTTCCACGTACAGAACCCTTTTTCTCTTGAGGGTTCTGGGTTTCGGTATCTTTGCCTGCGATTGTACTTCCCGGCTTTTTACCGGTTTTCGGCCGAGTTTCAATAGCGGCGGCCGGCTTTTCGTCCTTGATCTTGTCGATGTACGTACTCAAGGTGATCTTAGTATCGGTTTCCTGGTTGTACTGTCCCTTCATCGGGCTTTCCCGATCCTCAATTACTTTGATCAACTCCATGAACCGCGAGGATTTACCAAGCATCTCTTTCCGCTTCTTGATTGCCTCAAAGTCATAGCTGTTCATCTCCTCGTATAGATTCTTCAATTCCGTGAAATTGATCATCTCCTCTTTCACCCATGTGTCGTGGGTGTCGAGATACTCGACAGCATTGTACGCACTCTCCGACTCCTTCTTTTCGGGCGTCTGATCGTCCTTCGTAGTGGTTTCCACTCTCTGTTTGCGGATCTCCGGCTTCTTCTGTTCCTGTACTTGTTCCGTGTTAACGATTCTGAACCAAGGGAATCCATCGGCTTCCTTGAACTGGATGTGGGAGACCCAGTTGACGAGGAGGATGACCAATACGATGACGGCCGCGGCAGCAAAACCGATCAAGCGATTCTTCCAGACGCCTTCGGGCTGGTATTCCAACCTTCTTCCCGTGTATGCGTAACCCTGAATCGGCGATTCGTATTCGTCGATCTCCGGTCCAGAAACCGTAATCTCCCCTTGGTGGCCATTCTTCAGGTCTATTTTGGCCTCAAATTTCTTGATTTCGATCTGCAGGCGAACCCTCTGTATCTCTAGATTCCACAAGTCGAGATGACCCGTATAAGGTTCGTAGCCTTTGACTTTGACCGAGACCTCGGCCGAGAGCGCCTGTCTCTGGGTCAAAAGCATTGGCTGTTGCGATAGTTCGACGCCGTTGACCCAAATTCTCGCCTTCTCCTGCAGTATCTCACCTGTTTCAGTAATCACCTTAAAATTGGCCGTCGTGATTCGTTTTTTCCACTCCAGGTTGCGGGGCAGCGGACAAGTCTGGCCATCATTTTCCGCCGTAATGGGGAAATAGATGGGTTCAAACCCCTCCCGCTCGGCCGAGAGGGAGATGATGGCATCCTTGTTGGTCTGGATGGGATTTTGGAAAGCCCGGCCGTTCGAGAGCTTGAGAGTCACCGAAGCTCCGAAAGCTTCGTATAGTTCTTGAGATGTCGGCGGAAAAAGAATGATTGGGATCTTGAGCGATTCGTGCGTCAGATCCGTGGCATCGACGACACTGTCTATCTCGTCGGTCAAGAAGACATACTTATAATTCGAGTAGTAAGATTGATAGCGGGCCTCACCCATCAGTTCCTGAATCGAATAGATGCCGGTGTCACGCTTGGCAATGCCGCCCGTCTGATTCGACGATTGATATTTGACCGGAATCTTGCGCAGTTCGTACTCCTGCGAGAAGATCTGCTGGAGTTCCGTTTCGTCAGGTATTATCGACTTATGGATGATCATTCGGGCTTGATTGATCAACTCGTTAACCCTTCCTCCGTCAATGACAATCGAACTCGGAATGTAGATCCAACCTGCCACGTTGTCGCCCGGGCGGCCGGAGATCGTATGTGCCACCGTGATGTAGCAACCCGATTCATCGAAAGAAAAGAAGAGGATCGAGCGTTTATAATCCTCCTCCATCGAGGGAATGTGTTTCAGCAGGTCGCGGATATCGACGACATGTTGTACCCAATCACCGCCGTTGACTGCAATAGGTTGGCCTGCACCTTGGCTTGTGATTTTTATAGCAAATCCAATCTTATTCATAGCTTAAACAATTTTGATAATTTCTGAATCTTTCCATTTTTGGATCCCGGTATGGTTTCCAACAACTTTTTGACAACATTTGAAGCCGATGCTCCGTCAAAAAGGCAATAATCCTGGAAGCAGACCTCTCCCAGTGTGAAGGGTATACGTTCAACCCGGCCGCCGTTGATTTCGCAATCACGGGCGATTTTTTCCAGTCCTTGGAAGAATCCCTTGTAGTGCAGGTCCGTATAGTTGATCAACTCCTGCACCAATTCCGCACCGCGGAGTTTCGTCTTATCCACCTTCGTATACATGAGATAGATGGCGTCGGTATCTTTTTTGAAAATTCCGGTACGTTCGATGTAACGGAGAGCGGCATTGAGATATACGGTTTGATTGAGTCCCTCGTATTCGCGGTTTTCACCGCCATACTCCAGCACGAAGAAATGGATCTTGCGGTTCTGCGTGCGGTTATCAATCAAGATGCGGGTCAAGGTGTCCAGCGCCTCCTCCTCATCGGCACCCATAGGGAGGTGGGCATCGAGTTTGTACATGCATCGCACCAACTCGCCGGCAAGATCGATACACGTCACGGGATGAACGGCATAATTCTGGTCCTCTAGGTCAAAGCCCATCTCGTAGGTGGAGGAAATTGAGGTGCCTTCGGGTAGCAATCCGACGGTTCCGTTATTTTTGAACAAGTAAGCCAGTCGATTCATGTAGTCGTAACCCTGGCAGTCGTTATCTTGTCGCATGCTGCGGGCAATGGTTCCGTTGCTGGCGACGCTCAGAATGGCTCCCAAAGCGCAACTTTTACCTGACGAGGGAATACCCCAAAAATAGACCTCCGTACAAACTTTGTTGATCCGGTCCAACCGCTTGTCGGGTTGTCGGAACGACTGTGTCTTCTCCTCTTTGGCCAAACATTGGATAAACCGACGGTCAATGCCCAAATCAACGAAATTCTGATAGCTGGCATAGCCATCTCTGATTAATTCCCGAATGGTCGTTGCACGCAGGAAGTTATGGTCTTCGGCAATGATCTTCAACAAATCCTTCACAGAAATCTTTTTCCGGTCGATATAGTTTTTCAGCGTTTTGGAAATCTCATCATCTTTATCAATCACTCGTTTGTCGGTCTTGATGCCATTGATCAGTTGAATGAGAGCTTCGGTGTCGAACCCTAGGAACTCCTCTTTTTCAAGTTGGTTGATCCTTTGCGTGGCCTCACGTACATGGTCGTCATCGGGATACAATTTAATGAATTCATTGAGGGCTTGTACACTATCCTTGTCGACTTTCTCCCATGCAGAGATCTGTTGGGCCTTTGCTGCCCTCTCGGTAATCTTTTCAAGGCATTCGCGAGCTTCAGAGCGATGCGAACTATCGGGATGCGACCGCAGAAACTGCTTGTAACTCTCTTCAGTATTTTCTTCGAGCGCCTTCAGCCAGTCGTCATTATCCGAAGAGGCCAGCATGCGTTGAACCTCTTTGCGGACGTTGGCCGGGAAATAACCTTCCGTCTCGTTGCACAATTCGTCGAACGAGACGATTCCATTTTTGATATATTCGACCAGATCCGTTGCCGAATATTGTTCGATGTTGTCGATGATGGCCTGTTTGCCGGGCATTCTGCTTTGGGATCGAGGATTCCTCTTCACCGTCTTTTGGGAAACACCTCCCTCCGCGGATTCTAGCATGCGTTGAACCTCCCGCCGGACGTTGGCTGGGAAAAAGCCCTCCGTCTCGTTGCACAATTCGTCAAACGAGACGACTTCGTTCTGGATATAGTCGAACAGTTCCTCCGCCGAATATTGTTCGATATTGTCGATGATTGCTTGTTTACTTGGCATAATCTCTTTGTGTAACGTATTTGTCAGAGCTAATTATTGGTTTTTAGGGTTATTTCCGTATTTGTTGCATCCTTTTTCTCCGTTGGCAAAGAGCATGACGAAGAAGTAGAAGGGGATGATCTGAAACCATCCCGAGTGACCCAGGTCGTGACAACGTTTGGCCCCTTGGGCATACAGCAGCCAAATGAAGACGATATAGATCAGCCAGGTAATAATCCATACGATGCCGGAGTCTGCCGCTACACTCAGAAACATGAGTATGGAATAGAGAATGTAGGTGATGAGATAGGTGAGTCCGTATTCGGTGCGGCGAATGCGGCCCTTGAACGAGAAGGGACGTTTCCACATGCCGCGGTTATCGAACATGGGAGGCTGACTATATGCTTCTGTAGAATCTTCGTGGGGTGTCCAAGGTTGCGAAATAGTCTCCTCCGATGTCTGGACATAGACAGCAGCGGGTTCATTCGCATACGTTGCGACGAAATCCGCAGGCTCTTCGGCTGGATTCTCCGCTGCCGGCTTCTTCATGTCCTGTATGATGATATTTTTCGCCGAGTTCTTCGATGCGTCGGCCAAGGCAGGGAGCTCGACTCGCTCCAGCTTGGCTTCAAATGCCGAAGCCTCACTCCGAGCAGTCCGGTCTGACTGAACCTCAGATGTCGCTACTTCGGTCCGAATCAGTCGGCTTTCTCCTATATGCGTTTCGTCTTGGGTTGATTGGACGGTCGGTTGGGACTCTGCGGGAGAGCCCTCCGCCAGACTACCAAACCGCTCCTCGATACGCTTACGCATTAGGGGAGTCAGTTGCCCACTCTTGCTTAACTCATAGAGCGAGAACTTTCCCTCCCGAATATATTGGGCAATCTGGCCCGCATCGTACTCGCGGAGATTATTGATAATTTGCTCTTTGGTACTCATCCTTCTTGTGTTGTGTTTTTCTTTAATTCGGGACTAGAACGACGGGTAATCGGAATCCTCCCCCAGATTTGTCGTCGAGGAGTTGTGATCGTGGAAGGTCGCCTGCCGGTATTTTTCGGATATTTCCTTCTTCTTCGACTCTTTCATCTGCACGTTTCCCTGGGAGAACTTGTTGCCAATTAATCGGTAGATGTTCTTCGGATGGCGGTCCTGTAGCAGATAAGGGAACAACAACATCAGGTAGGTGACGACTGCAAAAAGAATAGCCCCGAGATTCGGTTCCTTCAGCGCAGTGAAGACGTCTGTCAATCCATTGATGCCCTCGATAGCCAAGGTTGCAGCTTTACTTGAAAAGTCGGTCCCCGGAGCAATCAGACACTCGTTCGATAGTCGTTTTTCCGAAAAAGACTTCAGCTGATTTTCCCAATTATTCACAGCCCGTTTGATTTCGCGCGTGTTGCCCAAGAGGAAGACGTTCCACGTGTTGGCCCCTTGGTTGGCCCTATCGATCCATTGGATTGCCGACATCTTTAACGTGTCGTAATTGCTAGACAGTAACTGGAGGCGGAGCGTCTCCATCATGTTCTGTTTCTGAATGTCATCCTTACCACCAACAAATCCAGCCTTTCGGTAGAAAGTGGGATTAGTAGACTTCATGGAAAGAATGGCAGAGAGTTCGTTGTCATAGCTAATGAGTCGCTTATCGGCGTACTCTTCGTAGTCGGAAAAGAGACCCTTAGCATTGTTGATTGCTTGAGCAAAGTCCCGGACGATCTCGTCATTCTGGCTCTTTACGGTCCAGAAATGGGAGACAGGAACTATTCCGAGCAAAAAGATGATTGGCGATCCAAAGATGAAAATCCGTTCCACAACGATCTTTCTCGCCATCTTCACCCCCGAAGCCTTCAATTGCTGAGCACCGATGAAAACCAGAATAAAGACAATGTCTATCACGCTCATACAGGCTACTGCCCACATGAAATTTCCACCGGTCAGATAGGTGAGGCCGACGAAGGAGAGATAACTTACAGCAATCAGCGCCAAAAATGCGATGATATGCCCCCAGGAGAATTGTAATTTTTCAAACATACTTATCTTTGATTTTCAGGGAGTTGTCCTTCCAATTCGGCAATTTTTTGCTTATAGATCTCGATCAGTCGGCGAATGGATTCGTAATCCTTTTCAGGGTTGGAGGGACTGATTTCCGGATTGGCAGGATCGGTTCCAGAGTCGGTCGGATTGTCGGGAATAGCGGGGGTAATCCCAGACGAGGGATCTGGCTCCGAACCACCGTTTTCGGGGGCGACCGGGAGTAGGATGCCTATATCGGTGCCCGGAGCAGGTTCCGACCACGAGGAAGGTGGCGTGAACGATTCGTTCCCGGGCATCTCCGTTACGGGGACGGGCCTCATGGGACGGGGTTCCGGTTGGCTGAAATCGCCCCGTTTTACGGCGTCGAGCGCCAGATCCACCTGAACCATCGGAGGCATATATCCGTATACGTCGGCTCCCGTGCGGTAGAGGACGTTCAGAGCCTGTGTCACCGTCAGATCCTTCTTGAGCGTCTTCATCAAGGCGATGGTGCCAGTCACGATGGGTGCGGCCATACTAGTGCCGTCACAGCACATGAAACTGCCGATCGGAAATGACGAGTAGATCTCCTTGCCTGGGGCCGAGATATCTGTACAGGGCCCGTAGTTGGTGAAATCCGTCGGATAGAGGTTCTGATCGACAGCTCCAACCGTGATGGCCACCGACGTTCGGTTTTCGGGTGGAATGCTAGAGAGAATGTCGTCATTGCCAGCCGAGAAGATCAGAATGGTATTTTTGGCTGCAGCGATCTGGCAGACCCGGGTCCATAATTTTTCCACGTTTTTGAACTGATTCTGGGCGATCTGATCTTGAACCTCGACCGGCAACTGATTCAACCCGGCAAAAGAAGGACCTACCGAGATGTTCACCACATCGGCGTCCTTGTGCACAGCATACATAATACCGCTTACGAGAGCTGATAGTGGACACATGCCGTTATCGAAGACCTGGATGGGGATCAGCAGACACTCCGGAGCGATGCCGGCTGCACCCTCCTCGACATAGTCGAGACTGCCGACGGCCAGTCCAGCGACATGAGTCCCGTGACCTTCGCCTTTGCTTAATCGGTTGTTCTGCGTGAAGACGTTGTAGGCCTCCGTGATCCGCCCCTTGAACATCGGGTGCGAAGCATCAATACCGTCATCGACGACGGCTACGCGGATCTCCCGCGAACCAGTTGTGATCTGCCACCCCTTTTCGGCGTTGACCGCTTTGAGGTGCCATCCGTGGTCCAGTTTCTGCGCGAAACTTGCCTGTCCCTTGAGTTCGCAGATTTGTTCGTCAAGAATCAGGAAGCGGTGGTTGGGGATCCGATCGTTGATCGTATTACGAATCTCGTCTCGTTCAGCTTCTGGCACCTCAATCAGCAAAGACTTTACTTCTCGGTCAAATCCGATAATGTTGTATCGGTCATCGGGATAAGCCTTTTTGAAATCTTCTGCGAAGGCATCGACGGTGTCGTTCTCATCCTCAAGAAAGAGGAACAGCCGATTGGCGATCGTCGGCGGAACACCAGGTTCACGAACGATGGGTGGGAGTTCTCCCTCTTCGCCACGGACGGGTGCGACGATACCTGGGTTATCGGGTAGCTGGCCGTCCTCCAGCGAGATGGGTGTGACTGGGCCGTTGTAGTCGATCGAGTCTCCCTTCTCGTCGACAATGCGTTCGATGTCATCCACGCTGCCCACTCCTCGTTTCTCCGGGTTGCACCCTCTCAACAGCCAGAAGAGCAGCAACAGGAGCAGCAACACCAGCAGGATCCAGAGCAGCCACTTCAGACACCCCGATCCGGTGAGCCACAGCCACCACCTTCTATACCAAGTGTGCTTTTTCTCGTAGACTGCGCGGATGGTCGTATCTCCGTTCACGAACAGGTTCATCGGGTTGATACTCCATCCGGAGAACCGATAGCCCTTGAGAGGCGTGATTCCGGGGATGTCGTTTGCATAGAGTTTCGAACCAATCGTCTTGCGGATGACGCCGCTGCCCTGAAGCATTCCGTATTCTCCAGCATCAAAGGTGACTGTTGCCAGTTGAGGTTCGGGTTCGGGTTCGGGTTTCGGAACGGGAGCCGGTTCAGGATCCGGCACAATGGCGTTCGGCTCCTCGGACCGGGCCTCGTAAGTCGCCGTAACGGTCAGATCGGAGGTGAGTTTCATCCCGACAGGATTGGGCTCCCACCCAACATGCACATAGCTAGGATCGGCCTCGATGAGAGGAAGATCCTTAGCCTGAATGATCCGGTCTTCGGACACCGTAAGAACACGGTCGATTGGGGAGACAAGTCTGCCGTGGACGCCGGGATCAAATGTAATCCTGCGCTTCTGCGTATTGGACGATTCGTGAACCAATTCGCCGGGGCTGACGTGCTTATGTGGATCTGGAGTCATACCCCAGGCCAGCAGATATACCTTACCATCGCAGCAGTAGATGAATTCGTCGTTGATGTATCGCAGGACACTGACCATGACCTGCAAATCTTCACCCGAGAGTTTGTCGAGAGAGGCCTTGTAATGAGCGACAGTAACCTTTTTGAGGGCCGCATAGCGCTCTTTCTGCCCCGCCTCCAGTTCGACGTATCGCTCTGGGGTTTCATTCCATTCGTCAATATACCAGCTGATTGTGTCGCTGTCGGTCGAATAGTAGGGGACCGCCAGGAAATGGGCATATTGCGGATCGATCACCCGTCTGACAATACTGTTGACGCTGTCATAACGTTTGTAGAGCGGATCGCGTCCTATGCCTTGATAATCCGTGAAGTCGCAGATGTCAGTGCTACCGATCTTGCGCTTGTTCAAATAAGTATGCTTGTCCATGGGATTAATTCCGATAAAGGGTATTTGCCAGATCGATCAAGTGACCGATTTTACCATTGGCAACCGGGTCGCAGTGAGAGATGTCGGAGGAGTAGATCAGCCCGATGATGATCAGATTTTCCCACCGCTGGTAATTGTTCCAGAAGGGAAGCTTCCGCAATATGTTGATATCGATTCTCCCCTGATTGACGATGGCAGCGGATTCGTCGAAGACGCGCAGGGTGTCAATCAGCGACTGGCGTTTACGAGTACGCTCCCAGTTGACGGGAGAGAGGTCCACGTGGAGATTACAGTCCTGGGCCTTGTCCCGAATCGAGGATATTTCGTTATCGGACATGTAGTTGCGCCCCACCGAGCTAACGAAATTGTTCAACGTCAAAGAGGCGTAGTCGCCGATGGCATTGGGCTGTTCGTTTTCAGCAAAAACTTCAGTGTAGCGGGAGATCTTGTCAGTAATCTGTTTGCGAACATTGAGCTTATCAAAAAGGTTGATCAGCATGAAGACAACCTCGTCGGCATGGGGCAGAATAGCGATCAGCTCCCGAGCTTTTTCATGAAGAAAATCCACCCAGTGGTCAACGATATGCTTGGTGATTACATCCCCGATCGTCGAGAGGGTCTGGGTCTCTTTCGAAACAACGTCGTCTAATTCAAAACCTTTGGCTTTAAAATAAACACCTAACGGAATAGCAAATTTGAGTAAA
>UMIY01030381.1_pt1 | contig 21129 bp, 22 predicted proteins | sample 1965921 | NCBI WGS metagenome assembly UMIY01 (sample SAMEA4836134, study PRJEB28245) | human gut metagenome | biome: gut microbiome; material: fecal sample | place: Denmark | collected 2008
AAGTCTTTTTTCTTACAAAACTGTAAGAAGTCTTGTAAGTATTTTGTAAGATATGAATGTTATATTAAATGTAAAGAGGCGATAGATATGTTAAAAGTAGAAAATTTAAAAAGATATTATAAAACAAATGACGTAGAAGTAAGAGCTCTTGATGGAGTATCTTTTAATGTAAAAAAGGGAGAATTTATTTCTATAATTGGAGCATCAGGTTCTGGTAAATCAACCCTCTTACATTTACTAGGGGGACTTGATTATCCTACAAGTGGGAAAGTTTTAATTGATGGTACGGATATTTATGGATTAAAAGATGATGAAAGAACCATTTTTAGGAGAAGAAATATTGGTTTTGTTTTTCAAGCATACAACCTTTTGCCCATGCTAAATGTATATGAGAATATAATTATTCCCTTTGGTCTTGATGGGGACAAGGTAGATAAAAAATACGTTGATTCTGTAATAGACATTCTTGAGATAAGCGATCAAAAAAATAAAATGCCAAACGAATTATCTGGGGGACAGCAACAAAGGGTCGCCATAGCAAGAGCCTTGGTTACTAAACCATCTTTAATTCTAGCCGACGAACCTACAGGAAATTTGGACTCAAAATCATCTTCCCAAGTTGTTTATCTACTAAAAAAGATTAATAAAGAGCTTGGAAACACTATTCTTATGATTACCCATGATGATGCGGTAGCTCAAGCCGCAGAAAGAACTATAAGGATAGAAGATGGAAGGCTGGTGGGAAAAAATGAAAGTCAAAAATAAAGCTTATATAGTACGTCTGTCAAAAAATATTTTAAATGCGAATAAAAGCAGGAGAAATATTCTCTTATTAGCCATAGCCTTGACATCTATACTTTTTACAAGTCTGTTCTCTGTAGCTTTAGGCTTAGGAAAGAGCATGGAAACCCAAACAATGAAAACTATTGGTACAATCAGCCATGGCTCTTTTAAAGAACTTTCTGACAAAGACATAAATATTTTATCCAAGGATAAAGACATAAAGGAATTTTCAATAAGAGAGAAAGTTGGGATTCTTGATGATGAAAAAATAAGTGCAGAACTATCCTATATGGACAAAAATGGATTCGATTGGTCGCTAATAGAAAAAGTTAAGGGGAAATTTCCAGAAAAAGAAAACGATGCATTTATAGATTTAGTAACTGCAAAAAAGCTAGGTTATAAAGGAGAAATTGGTGAAGAGATAGAAGTTCCTTTCAATATAGAAAAACCTTACACAGGAGAAATTATAGAAAAGAAAAGTGATAAATTTATTATTTCGGGGACTTTCCAAAATCCTATTGACTCCAATGTTGGTGTAGGACAAATCTATTTATCAAAAGCTTATGTAGATAAATTATCCCTCCCAGAAAACAATAAAGATGTGGAGGTAATGCTAAAGAATTCCTTTATGATAAGAGATAAGCTTTTAAACATTGCAGAGAGAAATGGTTATAAGGTGGCAGATAGTCCTGGAAATTTATCAGATAAGGAGATAAGGATTGGTGTCAACTTTGCATATCTTTTATCTGGTGATAGTAGTTTTGATTTTAAAACATTTTTACCTTTCTTAGCTTTTTTGATTTTGGTAATAGTCGCAGGCTACTTAATAATAAACAATATTTTTAAGATATCCGTAAATGAAGATATTAAACTTCTGGGTCTTTTAAAAACAATTGGAATGACAAAGCCACAAATCAAAAAACTTGTTCATCTAGAGTCTTTAGCAGTCGCACTTCCAGCAATAATAGTTGGAGATATAGTAGGGATTTCTATTGGAAAAGTTATTTTAAATAAAATATTTGCAAATAATGAGATGTTAACGGATGTAAAATTATCGCTCACGGTAATAATCTTAATTATAGTATTTTCGACAGCCTTTACTTTGCTTACAGTATTTCTATCAGTAATGAGACCTGCAAGGTATGCAGCAAAAGTTTCTCCAATAGATGCCAGCAGATACAATGAAACCACGATAAAAAAGAAATATAAAAGTGACAATATTTCTCTAGGCAAGCTTGCTAGAAGGCAAGTATTTTCCAATAAATTTAGATTTATTTCAATTATTCTATCTATGAGTCTATCCGCTGTTATTTTAAACAGTGTTTTAACTTATACCGGTAATATTGATTTAGAAAAGGGAATTTCTGATGTAATCGTAACGGGCTATAATATAGCAAGCCCAAAATATTTTAGATATATGTACTTAGGTAGTGAAGAAGGAATTGACAAAAAGTTTATTGATGAAATAGAAAATCAAAAGGGATTTAAAGCTGGGGGAGCATTATACTATTATGGTTATGAGTACGCTTATCCAGATATAAAAATAGAAGATAATAAAGTGGCTCCAATATTATTAGGAATAGATGACTATTTAATAAACAAACAAAAATTTATAGATGGAGAATTTGATAAAGAAAAATGGCAAACAGGAAATTATGTTATCATAGGAGAATATGGAAATAAAAAATCTGCATTTAAATCTGGCGATAAAATAAATATTAAAGTTAATAATAAGGTCAAAGAAGTCCAAGTGATGGGGAAAGTTGAGTATAATTTTTCAAATGGTCTTAGATATTTCCCTGTAATTAAGGAAGATATAAACGACGAATCTAGTCCTACTTTAAGTTTGGAATACATCTATATGAAGCCGAATGAGTATAAAGAGCTCACAGGAGATAAGAGTATAATGTCCTATGGATTTGATGTAGAGGATAGTGAAAAGGAAAACTTTGATAATCTATTAAAAACTTTTGAAAATGAGCCAGGATTTTCCTACGATTCAAGAGATCTTCAGATCAAATCTACAATGGAATTCAAAAGCCTAATAGAATTTGCTGGATATAGTTTGTCTATAGTATTGTTCTTAATATCGGTGCTTAACTTTATTAACGTTATTGCTACTGAAATACTACGAAACATGGTGAACTTATCAATCCTTGAAGCAATTGGAATGACAAAGAAAAATATTAAAAAATATTTAGTGAAAAAGAATTTGATTTATTCTTTATGTGGCTTAATATTTTCTTTTCTCATTATGCTTCTTGTAGATAAATTTATCTTGATAGATTTTATGGAACAGACTCAGTGGACTTCTTATAAATTTGTAATTCTGCCACTTATTATTGTAAACTTTGTAAATATAATTATCGGGATAATATTTACTGGCAAGTTCTATGAAAAGCACAGCCAAAACAGCCTTGTAGATAGGATAAAAAATTTAGAATAGTATCTTCCGAAAACAAAAAATAAAGGCTTGAGCTTTTAAACTCATAGCCTTTATCTAGCTTTAGGGAAAATTTTAAATAAATTAATTTTTAATCTAAATTTCTTCTGTCAATATTTTTAATATTTCTGAATAAATATTTTCTGCATTCTTTTTAAAGTTTGCAGAAATTTTTTTTGCCATTTCCTCATCTGATGTTTCAATTTTTAAATCTAAGACATCTATTTCATCGTCTTTTATTTTTAGATGAGCATAGTTTGCGCCACTTTCTTCAAAGGTTTCTGTTGAAACTGAATTTTTCAAGAGAAGTTCGTGGCGATATTTTTCTATTTTCTCGTCTAAAAATTTTATATTTTCTTCAGGTATTTGCTCATAAAAAATATTTAGGGTTTTCACGCCATCTTCTGATAGATAATATTTTTTGTCGCCGTCAAAGAGAACTAAACCTGTTGACTCTAACTCCTTTAAATATTGTTTGAAGTAAAAGTAGTTAAAGAGTTCTATGTCTAAGACAAAAAAACTAAGGTCATTTTCCTTTAGCTTATGATTGAAATTATCTATTATATATAGGATTAATAATTTATTTAATGCAAGTTCAAAGGAACTTTTTTTCATATAATCACCTTCTCTGTAATTATACCAAAGCAAGGCTTCTAATAGCAATTAAAGATGAATTTTCAGCATTTTTTGATATAATGTAAGTGGAGGAATTATGGAAAGACAAATTTTATTTTCTCGTGAAGAGATTAAGGAAAAAGTAGAAAGCCTAGGCAAAAAAATAAGTGAGGACATGGGAGATGATTTTGTAGTCATTTCTCTTTTGAGAGGGAGCTTTATTTTTGCGGCTGATTTAGTTAGAGAGATTGACAAGTTAGTTGAGATAGATTTTCTCACAACTTCATCCTATGGACATAGTGAATCTTCCAGTGGAGAGGTTAGGTTTTTGACTGACTTGCGTACAAATATTGAAGGCAGGAATGTCCTTGTGGTGGATGATATTTTAGACACAGGCAACACTCTTTATGCAGTGAAAGAAAAACTTTTAAGCTATAAACCAAAGTCTTTAAAGACTTGCGTCCTACTTGATAAGCCTTCAAGGAGAGAGGCAGATGTATCTGCCGACTATGTTGGTTTTGAAATTGACGATATTTTTATTGTTGGCTATGGTTTAAATTATGGCGATTATTATAGGAATGTGCCATACATTTACACTTATAAGGAAAAAAATGAAGCGTTATAAAAAAAAGAACTTAAATGTTATGAGTGTCAACACATTGACACTTATTCTTGCAATTATTTTTTTAACTATTGGTTTTAATATTCAGGAGAAATTTAGCTTTTGGGGAACTTTTATTACGGAAATTTTTATTATTTTAATCCCAGCAATTTTTATTTCTTCAACGGGAAATATTAAAGAAGTTTTAAAGATAAAAAAAGTTTCTGGGGAGAGTATTTTAAAGACAATTGCTCTAGTGATTTTGGCTTACCCTCTTATTTTACTTTTAAATGGAATTTTTTTGTCTCTTCTTTCAAATTTTATTGAGTACAAAAATTTCCCTATGGAAATAATGTTACAAAATGTTCCTATTTTTAATTATTTAATATTTATTTGCTTAGTGCCAGCAATTTGCGAAGAAGTTTTCTTCAGGGGAACTCTAACTAACGCCTACAATGTTTATGGGGAGAGGTTTGCCATAATTGTATCGGCTTTAGTTTTTGCCTTATTTCACTTTGACATCCAAAATTTTATTGCACCCTTTTTGTTGGGACTTTTGTTTTCAAGTTTAATTGAATATACAGATTCAATACTACCTGCAATAGTTGCACACTTTATAAATAATGTCATTGCAGTTTTGACAGCAAGATATGTAAATGAAAGGCTCTTTGAATTTTTGCGCAAGACAAAACTTTCACGTGAAATTGGTTCTCTTGAGCTGTCAATTATAATTTTATTAATTGTAATTTCAATTATTTCTGTAATTTTAATTAGACTTATCCTTAAAAATTTGAAAAAGGAAAATGAAGAAGACAAGGAAATAAAAATTAGGTATAGAGATGTGGAAGGCATTGATTTATTTAACTTCGTGCCAATAATTGCCCTAGTAATTTTGTATTTTATATATCACTACATTGTTTTTTAGGAGATAGGATATGGATAAGATAAAAGAAGCAGCTAATTTAATTTTAAAGTCAAAAAAAGTTTTTGCCCTAACTGGTGCAGGAATTTCTACGGATTCAGGTATACCTGACTTTAGGTCTTCCTCTGGCTACTATTCAAAGATGGACCCAACACTTGCCTTATCAAAGGATAGACTTCTAAATCATCCAGAAATTTTTTATAAGGAAGGCTACAAAATTTTGGAAGACTTAAATGACCAAGAGCCAAATGGCGGACACAAAGCATTGGCAAAAATGGAAGAGCTTGGTTATCTTGCAGGAATAATTACACAAAATATTGATAATCTTCACGCCAAGGCTGGCTCAAAAAATATTTACGAAGTTCATGGAGAAACTCGTGGCACTCACTGTATGAAGTGTGGTCATGAATATCCCTTCGCTATAATGCGTGAAAAAGTTGAAGAGGGAGAAATACCACCTAAGTGTGGACATTGTGGCGGCACAATTCGTCCAAATGTAGTAATGTTTGGGGACATGATGCCTGACGATTTTGAAAGAGGAGCAAGGGAGCTTGATGACACAGACACATTAATAGTTGTTGGCTCATCACTTACAGTGTCTCCAGTAAATTTTTTGCCAAATTATGTTGATCATTTAATTATAATAAATAATGACCCTACACCGATGGATCGCCGTGCAGATGTAGTTATTCATGAAAATTCTACAATAGTGCTCCAAGAAATTTTAAAGGAGATTGAAAATAGAAAATGATGTACGGAGATTTCGCATATTTTTACGACAAGCTCATGTACGATTTGGACTACGAGAAAATTTATAAATTTATAAAAGAACTTCTAGGGGAAAAATCTATAGAGCCTAAATTAATTTTAGAAATGGCTTGTGGAACAGGTGGACTTACAGAGAAAATTGCAAAGGACTACAAGCTTCATGCCTTTGATTTGTCCGATGATATGTTAAGCGTCTGTGAAAATAAAATAAGAAGTAAAAATTTAAAATTATTCAAGCAAAATATGGCGGGATTTTCTGCACCATCAACTTACGATGCAATAATTTCTGTTGGCGACAGCCTAAATTATGTGACAGATACGAAGGACTTTGAAGCTGCAATAAAATCTACCTACGATCACTTAATGGAAGATGGAATTTTTATTTTTGACTTAAACACAGAATACAAATTTAAAAATATTCCACCAGTGACAGTGGACGAAGTGGAAGATGTCTTATATATTTGGGAAAATATTTATGATGAAAAGGAAAAATTAAACACCTACGGAGTTAATTTTTTTAGAAATATAAAGGACAATGACTACAAGAGATTTTACGAAGAACATTTAGAGAGGGCCTACGACTTAACTTTCGTGAAAAATTTATTGGAAAAAATTGGATTTAAAGAAATAGAAATTTATGACGATTATGAATTTAAAGCAGCTGGAGAAAAAACTTCAAGATACACAATAGCGGCAAAAAAATAAAAGGAGAAGTAAAGTTATGATTAAAAATATAAATAAATTAATATTTAGACTTGCTGAATTATGCCTAGTTATAGCTGGTTTATATTTACTACTTAGATGATAAAAAAGTTGAGGAAAAAATAAAAATAAATTGAAATTAAGTACAAAACATTGTACAATAACTTAAAAGAGGTGAGCTTATGTTAGCTGTTAATTATAGTGAACTTAGAAAAAATTTGAAAGATTATTGCGACGCAGCCGTTGACGATTTGGAAACAGTTTTAGTCACAAGAAGAGAAGACAAAAATGTTGTTGTAATAAGTTTAGATGAATACAATAATTTAATAGAAAATGCTCATATTATGAAAGATCCAAAGTATTATAAAGAATTAATTTCAAGAGCAGAGGATATTGAAAAGGGAATTTATAAAGAAAGAGAACTCATTGACATAGAATGAAAATATTATTTCACGACAAGGCTTTTTTAGAATATTTATCCTGGCAAAATACTGACAAAAAAACTTTAAAGAGAATAAATGAATTAATAAAGGATATAATGAGAAACCCTTACGAAGGAATTGGAAAACCTGAGCCTTTGCGTTATCAATTAAGTGGATATTGGTCCAGAAGAATTAATAAAGAAGATAGACTCATTTACAAAGTTGAAGGGGAATTATTAATTATAATTTCCTGTTCAGAACATTATAAGAAAAATAGATAGCTCAAGCTATCTTTTTTTAGGAGGAAAATTTGGGATATATTTTAAGAGCAATAGATGAAAGTGAAACTATAAAAATTTCTGCGGCTATTACAAGTGATGTTGTTGAAGAAGCTGCGAGAATTCATAAATTATCAAAGACTACAAGTGCTGCTTTGGGTAGAGTATTAACTGCTGCTGCAATTATTGGCTCATGGCAAAAAAATGAGAAGGACTCAATAACTCTTTCTATTAAGGGAAATGGTGCGGCAGGAAGTATTGTTGCTACTTGCAAAAATGACGGATTTGTCAAAGGCTATGTGACAAATCCTATGGCAGACCTTCCTATAAGAGAATCGGATGGTAAAATTGATGTGGCAGGTATTGTGGGAGAGGGGAATTTAACTCTAACTATAGATACAGGAATGAAGAAGCCCTACACTGGCACAGTAAATCTAACTACGGGCGAAATTGCAGAAGATCTTGCTGTATATTTTCTTCAATCTGATCAAGTGCCTTCTGCAGTTGGTTTAGGAGTCCTCGTTGATGTCGATTATTCAATAAAGGCTGCTGGTGGATTTATTATTCAACTAATGCCTGATGCAAGTGAAGAGCAAATTTCTAAGCTTGAAGAAAACCTAAAGGGACTTCCAAGCGTAACTTCAATTTTGGATGAGTATCACGATGCAGAAAAATTAATTGAGATTTTAATGAAAGACATTGATTTTAAAATTCTTGAAAAGAGAGATATTGCTTACAAGTGCAACTGCTCTCGTGAAAAAGTTGAAGATGCAATTGTATCTGTTGGTCCAAAGGAAATTGAAGAAATTTTAATAGAAGAAAAAAAGGCTGAAGTGTCCTGTTATTTCTGCGACAAGGTCTATAATTTTGAGGAAGAAGATTTGGAAAGAATGTTAAAGAAGGCAAAGGACATTAATAAAAATCGAGAAATTATTATTAATGATGATTTTTAAGTAAAAATTTGCAAAAGAAAAAGATAGCTGCACTGCTATCTTTTTTTAATGCTCTTCAAAAATTAATTAAAGCTTTTAAAAACTTTTTCCATTGGCTTTAATACTACAAGGACAATTACAGATGAAACTGCAATTTGAATGATGTTACCTGGTATTGATGCCAGTGGTGTTACAAAAGATGAAAGTATAAAAATTTCTCCAATGTAGTAAACTAGAACCTTTACAATGGCAACTAGGACAAAGGAAAGTAGTAAATTTTTTAAATTCAAGTGTTTGTAATTAAATTTGTTAAGTATGTAACCCATGATGAGTGCAGATATAACTGTCATAGGAGACCATAAGACCCAGCCGCTTGTGAGGTCAAAGAGTCCCATGCCAAGAGCACCTGCTGTCATGCCGACTCTTTTGTCAAAAAATATTGCAGCTAAAAAGAAGGGAACATTGCCAAGGTGGATGAGTCCTCCATTAGGTGCAAAGGGCAGCTGAATTTTTACAATCCATGTAAATACATAGACAAGTGCGATAAAAAGTGATGTGATAACTAAGTCTTTTACTTTAAAATTTTTCATGATTGCTCCTTTTTATTTTGTTAATTTTATAATAGCACGATTTATGTCGCAAATAAAGTAAAAAAAGGTCGACAATGCGACCCTTTGTAAAAATTTTTTTACTTTTAAAAATTTTAACAATAAAAGATAAAATAAGATATTTAGATACAACAATAATAGAAAGAATAATTCAGCATAAAAATACCAGAGAGGATATAAATTATCTCTGGCATTTTATTAACTTTATGCGCTTATCGCAAAGTTTTATATTTTTTAGAATATTTAAAATATATTAGTCTACAAGTCTAATTTGATAGATGAAATTACAAGTGTACAAATCTTAATTTAAGCATAGAATAGAGTTTCTTAAACAAATCGGTCTATAAAACAAAAAGTTAATTATAAAAGTTATTATAAATTTTCTTCCCTAAGATACTTCAAATTTTTTTCTACTAAATTTATTCCTTTTTGGAAGGCACTTAAATAGTATTTTAAGATTAGATTTAAAGTTGATTCTGAGTAACTGCTAAGTTCGCCTTTAAAGTAATATTCTATTGTCGTCCTGGCTGCACTTTGTGATGGATTGTACAAGTCTCTATTGTTATCTAATAGTTTAGGATTATTCTTCTTTATTTCTTCTTCCCAATTCATGTAAATTAGCATTATTGAATTGACAGTATTTTTTTTATAATCTGAAATCGGTGGTAGATGCTTTTTTATTTTGTTAAAATATTCAGGGTCGGTGTATTGCATCATATAGGCGTATTTTTCTGTTACCAAGTTTCTATTGTTATTTTTTGCATTTTCCAAGTCATTAAGATAAGAAGTAAGGATTATGTCATTGTATATATTCCAATAGCAAAGGCGAGAGTATATGAATGTGAAAGAATTATCTTGGCAGTAAGCTCGTTTGCCTATGTTATTTACATTTGTAAAAAAGTTCCATTCATTTATTACAATTTTTTTCAGCGTCTCTTCTCTTTTTTTTGACATAAGTTCATTTTTCATATTCCACCTACTTTATCCAAGTGTCTTCATTTCTCAATTCTTCATTGTTTATTCTTTTTACGATTTCTGAAGAGTGATACTTTAAAAAATCGGCATTAGAATTTGAAAGTTTTGTTTTGTTTAAGTGGTCTACTAATGTTTTGCACATTTCTTCAATAATTTCAACTTTCTTTTGAGATTCATTAGTGTCATTAAAAGACAATAATTTGTCAAAATTTAGGCAAGTATATTCTCCGAGTAAAGGCAATGTTTTTAATGACTCGTATTGCCATTTATAGAAAGGCATATACTTTTTATTGATAAGATGTATAAATTCACAATAGTATTGTAAAAATTCACTTAGGGCAATTTGTGCTCCCATATAGTTATTTCTTTTTAAACATCTTGAATAATTATATTGACCTGATTGTGCGATTTTATTGCAAAGGTAGGCTAGTTTTTTTAGGATCAAGTCTTTTGGATAATAGGCAAGAAGTCTTTGCCTTGTGTATGAAAATTTTCCATAATTATCTTCAAATACTTTTCCATTTGTTGCCACTGATAAAAGATCTTGTGGTACTTTTCTAAATTCTTTTATAGACAAAGGCCCTTTTTCAAAAAGAGTGTAGTATTTATAAAAATCTTCTATTGCAATAATTTTTACAACTCCACCTGATAAGTTAAGTTCACTCAAAGGAACTTGGTTTATCATATCTTTTGGCAAGAACCAAGAGCATCTTTTGATAAAATCATGGTCTCGAGATATTTCATCATCAAATCCGTAACATTCTGAGCCTTCTCCGACTAAACCAAAGGCAGAATATCTTATTAATTCTGGATAATTTTTTAATATAAAGGGTTTTACTTCATTAAAATAGAAATCTTCAGATATTTCCAGACCTTTTTTTATATTGTCAGTGGGCAAAGATGTTTTGCTTTTGTGGGTTGTGTTTGAGTTCTTTTTTATGAAGTTTAAGTTGCTGTTTATATTTTTGTAAGCTTCGCTTTCTTTTCCGTAAGTGCTTTCAATAATTGTTTTAGATATACTGTAAAGAGATTCACTTTTTTCTATCTCGCCTATGTTGAAATAATATTTTGCAAGATTATTAAGCACACTTGCGTAAAGGGGATTAGCTGGCGAAATTTTACTTTCGAGAAAGTCTTTTGCTTTAAAAATATATTCCTTTGCTTCATCATTCTTTTTTAGAAGAGTGCAAACTTCAAAGAGATTATTATATGTAGTTGCAAGTTGGATGCTGTGATGAGGAATTTCTGATAAAATCTTTTCTGATGACTTTAAAAGAAAATAGGCTTTCTCAGGACTTCCATCTTCTAAATAAAGAAGAGCTAAATTGTTAGCATTTGATGCATAAGAATAATTGTAAAGATTTAATTTTTTGAAAATTTCATCGGCTTGTTGGAATAAAATTAAAGCTTCTTTTCTATTGGAATTCATTCTGTACGCATTTGCTAAATTCATTAGAGTATTTGCATAGGCTTCTGAATCTTTGTTAAAGTAAGTTTCCATAAGACTTTTTGCAGTTAGCAAGCTTTGGATACTTTTAGCATAATTACCTGTATTTCTAAGGGCACCACCGTAGTCGTTGAGAAGTTCTACTAATTTGCCAAAGTCTTTGTTAGAAAGTGAAATTTCAATAGCTTCTTCGAGAAGAGGAAGCATTTCAACTTCTTTACCATCTCTTAAAAGAGAGTGGTATTTTTTTTGTATATTTTCTATTTTTTTTAAATACATTTTATTAATTCTCCTACTGGATTTTCTATAATTTCTAAAGCAATGATATCTCTGTTTGAAAAGTTATCTAAAATAATTTTTTTCGAATTTTCAAGACCAGACAATAGACCGCTTAATATTGTAATACCTTTACCAAAAAGTCCTATTTGAAAATGAATTTTAACAAGAGAGATATTAGACTCCTTTAAGCATAAATCAGAAGCTTTTATTGCTGAAATGCTGTTTTTAAATTCGCAGATCATTAATGATGATATTTTTAATGATTTATCAGCAGTATTTATTCTTTTCATAATATCTTCGTGTATATTTAGGACAGGTATAGTAGAAATATTTTTTTCTGTTAAATATTTTTTTATTTCTAATACATCGTGGTCGCCACCTTTAAAAATAAATAGTATATGACCAGGACAAATATTTTTCATCATAAAAAGTTCTACTGGATAATTTAAAATTATAAAATTTACTTCTTTATAACCAATAGCTATACTTGAAAATTCAACAAGTAAATAAGAAGAATCCATAACAATCACTTCCTTATATAGAATTAATTTTATTTAAAGAAGTAATTAATTTCAATAAGCTACAAGGAAAAGGTTTTGATTGTATAACAAAAAGTTTGTTTTGTCACTTTTTCATAAAAAACTATTAAAAGGATACTTAAAGAGCACAAGAAAACTATAAAATAAAAGTCTAAATTTTACCCTATAAAGGTTTGCATAATATTTCTAACATAAAATGAGCAAAGTATATAATTTACTCAAGCTTGTTGATTATACATAAGCACAAATAAAATTTAGGAGGTATTCTATGTTAGAAAAAGGGTTTTCACAACCTACAGAAAGAGTGAAAAGACTTAGACAAGTTATTATTGATGCAACACCTCAAGTTGAATCTGACAGAGCTAGATTAATAACAGAGTCTTACAAAGAAACAGAAGGTCTTTCAAACATATTAAGAAGAGCGAAAGCAGTTGAAAAATTATTCAATGAACTTCCAGTAACTATTAGAGAAGATGAATTGGTAGTAGGTTCAATTACTAAGGCTCCAAGATCAACAGGTCTTTGCCCTGAGTTTTCTTATGAATGGGTAGAAGCTGAGTTTGATACTATGGCAACAAGACTTGCCGATCCTTTCGTAATTCCAGAAGAAACTAAAAAAGAATTACATGAAGTTTTCAAATACTGGAAAGGAAAAACTACATCAGAATTTGCAGATTCATTAATGAGTACAGAAGCTAAAGACTGTATAGCAAATGGAATTTTCACAGTAGGAAATTATTTCTACGGTGGAGTAGGACACGTAAATGTTGATTATGAAAAGATAATCAAAAAAGGTTTCAGAGGAGTTCTTGAAGAAACAGTAAAGGCAATGTCTGAACTTGATGATTCTCAACCTGAAGCAATCCAAAAGATGCAATTCTATAAAGCTGTTATTATTTCTTACAATGCTGCAATTAATTTTGCTCACAGATATTCTAAGAAAGCTGAAGAACTTGCAAACCTTGAAATGAATCCTCAAAGAAAACAAGAACTTTTAAGAATTGCAGAAAACTGTAAGAGAGTTCCTGAATATGGCGCAAGAGATTTCTGGGAAGCTTGTCAAGCATTTTGGTTTATACAAATAATGGTTCAAATCGAATCAAATGGACACTCAATTTCTCCAGGAAGATTTGACCAATATATGTATCCTTCTTATAAGGCAGATAAAAATATTACTAGAGAGTTTGCTCAAGAATTAGTAGATTGTATTTGGGTTAAATTAAATGATATAAATAAAACTCGTGATGAAGTTTCGGCTCAAGCTTTTGCTGGATACTCAGTATTCCAAAATCTATGCGTAGGTGGACAAGATTCTCAAGGTTTTGATGCTACTAACGATGTATCTTATATGTGTATGGAAGCTGTTGCCCATGTTGCATTACCAGCACCATCATTCTCAGTAAGAGTACACCAAAATTCTCCTTATGAATTCTTGCTTAGAGCTTGCGAAGTTTCAAGATTAGGATATGGTGTTCCTGCTTTCTATAATGACGAAGTAATTGTACTTAACTTAGTATCAAGAGGAGTTAAGATAGAAGATGCAAGAGATTATTCAATAATCGGATGCGTTGAACCTCAAGCAGGACACAGAACTGAAGGATGGCACGATGCTGCATTCTTTAACATTGCAAAAGTTCTTGAAATTACATTAAATAATGGTAGATGTAATGGAAAACAACTTGGACCTAAGACAGGCGAACTTACTGATATGAATTCAATAGAAGATATATTCCTTGCATATCAAAAACAAATGGCTTACTTTGTAAAATATTTAGCTGAAGCTGATAACTGCGTTGACTATGCTCATATGGAAAAAGGAAATCTTCCATTTATGTCAGCAATGGTTGATGATTGTATCAAGAGAGGTAAATCAGCTCAATCAGGAGGAGCTATTTATAACTTCACAGGACCTCAAGCTTTTGGTGTAGCAGATTCTGGAGATTCTTTATACGCTATTTATAAGAATGTATTTGAAGATAAGAAAATTTCTCTTGCTGATTTAAAACAAGCATTAGAAGAAAACTTTGGATTTACAGATTCATTAATGCCAGGATGCGGATGCAATACTCAAACTGTTTCTGCTAAAGTTGGAGAAATGAATGAAAGCGAAATTTATGAAGCTGTTAAGAAGATTTTAGCTTCTACAGGTTCTATAAATGTAGATGAACTTGAAAGCAAATTAAATGGTGAATGCCTAGCAACAAATGATTGCGGTTGTGGTTCTCAAGAAACTACTGGAAAGTTCAGAACAATTCAAAAAATACTTGATAACACTGATAGTTTCGGAAATGACAATGAACTTTGTGATGAATTTGCAATCAGAGCTGCAAAGATTTATTGTGATGAAGTTGATAAATATGTTAACCCAAGAGGAGGAGCATTCCAAGCAGGAATTTATCCAGTATCTGCCAATGTATTATTTGGTAAAGATGTAGGAGCACTTCCTGATGGTAGACTTGCATACGCACCACTTGCTGATGGAGTATCTCCAAGACAAGGTAAGGATGCTAACGGTCCTACAGCTGCTGCAAACTCTGTAGCTAAACTTCCACATATGCAAGCTTCAAACGGAACTCTTTACAATCAAAAGTTCTCTCCTAAGGCTGTTGCAGGAGATCAAGGATTAAGAAACTTCGTATCAATAGTTAGAAGTTATTTCGACCACAAAGGAGCTCATGTTCAATTCAATGTAGTAGATAAAAATACTCTAATTGAAGCTCAAAAGAATCCTCAAGACCATAAGGACTTATTAGTTCGTGTAGCAGGATATTCAGCTCACTTTGTAACATTAGCTAAGGAAGTACAAGACGATATCATAAATAGAACAGAACATACTATGTAAGTTGGAGGTGACTATGGATTCTATAAATTACAATGAAGAGGGTGTCGTATTTGATATTCAAAAGTATTCAATAAATGACGGACCTGGGATTAGAACCATAGTATTCTTAAAAGGCTGCCCCTTGAGATGTATTTGGTGCTCAAATCCTGAATCGCAAAGAAAAGGAAAAGAGCTTATGTTTAGAGAAATTCTTTGCATACATTGTGGGATGTGTATTAAGGTTTGTAAACAAAAGGCACTTGACCCTAAGAACCCAAACTTTATTGATAGAGAAAAATGCGTAATGTGTGAAGAATGTGCAAATGTGTGTCCTTCCAGTGCATTAGAGGTTAAGGGAAAAGTTATGAATGTAGAAGAAGTTATCAATGAACTCAAAAAAGATGATTCTTTCTATTACAGGTCAAACGGAGGTATAACACTCTCTGGTGGAGAAACTTTAATGCAACCGAAGTTTGCAAAAGAAATCTTTAAAGCCTGCCGTTCAAGAGGTTGGCATACTGCAATTGAGACTGAAGGATACGCTCCTGAAGAAGTTGTAAGAGATGTTATTCCACACATTGATTTGGTTTTACTTGATATTAAAGCTAATGATGATGAACTACACAAGAAAGTTACTGGTGTTAGTAACAAAATTATAAAGAGGAATGCAAGAATTATTCAGGAAATTGCAAATACAATAATAAGAGTTCCAACTATCCCTGGTATTAATGACGATGAGAAGGAATTTGGGGATATAGTTGATTTTGTAAAAACTTTGCCAAATGTAAAAGAGCTACACATATTGCCTTATCACAATTATGGCGAAGGAAAATATAATTTGTTAGGTAGAGAATATGAATTATCTAACACAAAAAAATTAGAAGAAGACCACATAGATAAATTAAAGAATATAGTTGAATCTAAAGGGTTAATTTGTAAAGTCGGAGGTTAAGGAGGAAACAATGGATAAAGATTTATTAGAAAAAATAATGGGACAAGTATCTAATGAATTAGGAATTGATAAAAAAGATACTGAGTGCTGTTCTTCTAACGGATGCAAAAGAGTAGATGTTACAGAATTTGTAGGAACAGCAATAGGAGATACAATCGGTTTAGTAATAGCAAGCGTTGATCCAATGCTAGTAGATAAGTTAAATCTTGGCAAATATAAATCAATAGGTATTATTGGTTCAAGAACTGGAGCAGGCCCACAAATTATGGCTGTTGATGATGCTGTAAAGGCAACTAATACAGAAGTAATTACTGTTGAACTTCCAAGAGATACAAAGGGTGGAGCAGGTCACGGATGCTTAATCTATATTGGTGCAGATGATGTATCTGATGCAAGACGTGCTGTTGAGATTGCTTTAGATGTTCTTCCAAAATATTTTGGAGATGTTTATTCAAATGATGCAGGACACTTAGAATTCCAATACACTGCAAGAGCAAGCTATTGCTTAGAAAAAGCTTTTGGAACTCCTAATGGAAAGAGTTTCGGTATGGTAATCGGAGGACCTGCTGCTATAGGAACAGTTCTTGCCGATGTTGCTGTTAAAGCTGCAAGTGTTGAAGTTGTAGGTTATGCTTCTCCAGCACAAGGCACAAGTTTCTCTAACGAGGTTATATTAAGCTTCACAGGAGATTCAGGTGCAGTTCGTCAAGCTGTAAAAGCAGCTATTGAAGTTGGTAAAAAGTTACTTGGTGCTTTAGGTGATGAACCTAAATCAACAACAAGTCCATATATTTAATAAAAATCAAACGGAGGTAAATTATGAATTCAGACGCTTTAGGAATGGTTGAAACAAAAGGTTTAGTAGGAGCTATAGAAGCAGCAGATGCTATGGTAAAGGCTGCAAATGTAAATCTAGTAGGATATGAAAAAATCGGTTCTGGTTTAGTTACTGTAATGGTAAGAGGAGATGTAGGTGCAGTTAAAGCTGCAACAGATGCAGGTGCTGCTTCAGCTAGAGCTATTGGCGAAGTAGTTTCAGTTCATGTAATCCCAAGACCACATTCAGATACTGAAAAGATTATTCCTCACTTCGATAAATAATATTTAGTCATAAGATAATTTAGAAAAGTTAAAATATCTTTTTAGGTATTTTAACTTTTCTATTACTTAAATAAGCAAGGTGATTAAATGAATATAAGTAAAAAAGAACTGGAAGAAATTATTAAGCTTATAGTAAAACAAATTTCTGAAAAGAAAAAAATTAATTTTATATTCTCAAAGCCGTGGAACAACAAATATTATATTGCACTAGATGTTTTGAAAAGATTCAAATTAAATGCAAATGCAGTTATAAGTAAAGATTTAGAAGAAAGTTATAGAGATATAGTAAAAAATTATTGTAACTGGAAAGAGATAATAGATTTGGATGAAGACAATCTTGATTTGATTTCCCAAAACGATACTTTTTTTCTGGATATAAAAATGAAAAACATAACAAATATCATTATGTTTAACGAAGATGAACTTGAGTCTGCACTTGTAATGAAACTTTTTGGAATGGGCAAAGAAGTATATTTGTGGAAAGAAACAGTAAAAAATGTAACAGGGAAAGAACCTGAAAGTTATATAAAGAAACTATTAAGTTATTATGACGAAATTTTGAGTTATGGAATAAAAATAGTTGATATAGAGGAAGTGAAAATTTATGAATAGAGCACTGGGACTTATAGAAGTAGTAGGTCTTACAAACGCTATTATAGTAGCGGACACAATGCTTAAAGCTTCAAATATAAAAATGGAAGATGTAGAAATCACAAAGGGAATGGGTTTTGTTACTGTAAAAGTATCTGGTGATGTAGGAGCTGTAAAGGCTGCTATAGATTCTGGTAAAAGTTTGGCTGTTTCTTTTGATAAATTTGTTTCATCTAAAGTTATACCAAGACCTGCAAATGGCCTTGATGGTGTGTTTAATTTAGATAAAGAGGAGTCTTTAGAAGTTAAACCAGAAAAAAAAGAAGAAATTGTTGAAAAAAAATCTGAGCCTGAGAAAAAAATAAGTGAGACAGATGTTAAGGAAGTTGAATCTAAAATAGACTTAAGTAAGGATAACAAAAAGCCTCAAAACAAAAAAGTTACAAAAGATTTAAAGAATCCTAAGACAAGTGAGTAGTGATATTATGTTTATCGCAAAAGTAGTTGGAAATGTTGTAGCAACAAGAAAAAATGATACTTTAGTAGGATACAAGCTTATGATTATACAACCTATTAATGCCAATGGAGAAAAATATAGAAATGAATCCGTTGCAGCTGACTATGTAGGAGCAGGTATAGGCGAACTTGTTCTTGTTGGATCAGGTTCTTCGGTTCGTGTTGAAGATGATAGAAAATCTTCAGTTATAGATTTGGCAATTATAGGTATAATTGATGATTTAATTGTGTGAGGTAGATTATGAACAAAAGAGCGGTTTTTGACACAGTATGTGATGCAATAGATGCTGTAAAATCATCCTTTCAATTGTATAAAGAACTTGGTATTTCCAATAGAGAGGAAATAATAAGAGAAATAAGAAAAGAGCTTTTAAATCATGTAGATGAGCTTGCACAAAAAAGTTTTGATGAAACTTGTATGGGAAATGTTGAATCAAAAGTTGCAAAAATAAAATTGAGCATAGAAAAAACTCCGGGAACAGAAGATTTAGTTTCAGAAGTTTTAACTAAAGATAGAGTGATGACTCTTTATGAATATTCTGCTTTTGGAATAGCTTGTGCAATTATGCCAAGTACAAATCCTGTGGCAACTGTTGTAAATAATGTAATAAGTCTTTTGGCTGCTGGAAATGCAGTTATACTTTGTCCTCATCCAAGAGCTATTGAGGTAACGAAGTATTTAACAGATATAATAGCGACAACTATACTTAGAACATCAGGTATTGATAATTTAGTAACTACCTTGTCTGAGGTTAGTATGAGGAATATTTCAGAAATAATGCATCATCCAGATGTTAATTTACTTGTTGTAACTGGTGGAAGTGATATTGCCAGATCTGCAAATAAGTGTGACAAGAAAGTAATATCTGCAGGGGCAGGTAATCCGACTTTCATGGTAGATGAAACTGCGAATATTGAAAAAGCGGCAAGTTGCATAGTAAAGGGTGCAAGTTTTGATAACAATATACTTTGTGTAACTGAAAAGAACATAGTAGTTGTTGAGTCAATTTATGATAAGTTTAGAGAAGCACTTGAAAAAGAAAAAGTTTTTTACATAGACACAATAGAGAATATGTTAAAACTTTCTAAAGTTCTTTTAACAGAAGATTTGAAACCAAATAAATTTTTGGGCGGAAAAGATGTTAAAGAAATTTTGAACTTTGCAGGAATTGAATTTTATGGCGATTATAAATTAATAGCCGTAGATGTTCCTAAGATTCATCCTTTTGCAACAGAAGAGTTGTTAATGCCGGTTATTTCGATAATTAAAGTTAAAGATTTTGAAGAAGCACTTGATACATCATTAACTCTTGAACAAGGCTTACATCATACTGCAGGTATCCATTCTAATAGTATTGAGAGACTTAATATAGCAGCTAAAAAAATGCAAACATCTATATTTGTAAAAAACGGTTGCTCATTAGATGGAATAGGTTTCTCAGATGATAATCCTGTAAGTTTTACTATAGCAAATAAAACCGGAGAAGGTTCAACAAGTGCTAGGAATTTTGCACGCAGGAGAAGATGTGCTTTAGTTGATGCCTTTTCTATAAGGTGATGAAAGATGAAAGATTTAAAAAACAAAACAGAGATTGTATTTGAAGTCAACGCTCTTAGTAAGTTAAAAGAAATTGAAGATAAAAAAATTTTAATAATGACAGATTCTTTTATTGCTAAGAGTGTCCTTATGAAAGAGCTTTTAAAAAATATAAATTCTTCAAATAAAGTGATTATATACGACAAAGTAATGCCAGATCCAAGTCTTGAAATAGTAGGACAGTCCCTTGCCTTATATATAAAAGAGGATATTGATATTATAGTGGGTTTTGGAGGAGGATCTTCAATAGATTCTGCAAAGGGTGTGATTTATTTTGCATCTGAAGTTTCTCACAAAGATATTTATTTTATAGCGATACCAACGACAAGTGGAACAGGTTCTGAAGTTACAAGCGTTGCTGTACTAAAAGATAATGACACTCAAGTAAAGCATCTATTACAATCAGATGATATGTTTCCAGATTTAGCAATACTAGATCCTTGTCTTGTAAAGGAACTTCCAAAAAAAATTATTGCTAATACAGGTATTGATGTTTTAACGCATGCGATTGAAGCCTATGTTGGTAAGAATAGAAGTTCCTATTCTGATGCTTTGTCTGAAAAAGCTGGAGAATTAGTTGTCAAATATCTTTATAGAAGTTACAACAATATAAGAGATGTTGAAGCTAAAGAAGAAATGCATTTGGCGTCAATGATGGCAGGCAAATCTTTTGAAATGGCAGGACTTGGAATAAATCATGCCATAGCACATCAATTAGGAGCTGAATTTCATATACCACATGGACTTTGCAATGGACTTCTCTTAACAAGTGTTATAGATTTCAATTCAAGTAAAAAGAATATCGAAAAAAGATATGCCAATTACGCAAGAAAAATTGGAATAACAAAAGCAAAGGAAGATATTGAAGCTGTAAATAATTTGAAAACATTTATAAAAAGCTTACAAGGAATAATGGAAATGCCAAAAAGTTTAAGCGAGTGTAATGTTTCAAAGGACCAATTATTAAAGGCAAAGGATAAACTTGCTGAAAATGCTTTAAAAGATAATTGTATGAAATCTGCACCTATGAGCATAGATATTAAAGCGACAAAAGAAATTATTGAAAAGATATATTAGATTTTATAATATTATTGTAATAATAAATCATCGTGGAGGGGTTTATGAACACTAATAAAAAATATAAAGAAGATATACCTAATATAAAAATCAATGAAAAATATACTGATGGAAGAACTGATGTTGATATATACTCAATATTTGGGAAAGAGTATTTAGA
>UMIY01008175.1_pt1 | contig 20977 bp, 18 predicted proteins | sample 1965921 | NCBI WGS metagenome assembly UMIY01 (sample SAMEA4836134, study PRJEB28245) | human gut metagenome | biome: gut microbiome; material: fecal sample | place: Denmark | collected 2008
CAATTTTGTGCGCGGCGCCCCTTTCTTCGTGCATTGCCGTATGTGCCCCTTAGTGTGCGGCGTTGTATGCGCTATTTGCGTGCGCATTGCCGTATGCGCCCTTTCTGCGTGCAGCGCCTATGCACATTCCTGCGTGAGTCTTTGCGGCGTGCGCAGCCCGCTTTTTTTGCAAAACAGCGCATTATTTTACATTTTGCGCGCGCTTTGCACTGTAATAATGCGCCGCCGTGCGGCATATTATATTTTTGAATTGAAGGCGGCCCGTCCGCCCTAAGGAGAATTTGATTATGCCAATAAAAGCAGGATACCAGTCAGAAAGCTACGTAAAAATGATAGCCGAAATCTCTTCGCAGTCTGTTGTGGAGTGCCGCTTTTCCTTCGGCGACGGAGTCAGCGAAATTCTCGCCGTCTGCCCCCAGGTTTCGCCCGCGGGGTGCGAGGTCACTTCGGGCAGGGTAAATTACGGCGGCAGAATAGTGTGCACCGCCGTGTATTCAGACGTAAACGGCAAGCTCGTCCGCGCGCAGAAGGGCGCCGAGTTTACGCATTTTGCCGACGACGGCAGGCTTGCCCCCGCACAGACGGCGTTCTGCCGCCTTGCCTGCGAGCGCGCCACCGTGCGGCGCGACGGCTCTGCGTTTGTCGTTACTGCGGTAATCAGCGCGCACATAACCGTTTACGGCGCGGCAGAGCGCTCGTATCTCACTTCGGCAGACGGCGCCGTGTGCCGCTTCGAGCCGATAAAACTGCTGTCTGCCGTCACCTTTTCGGGTGAGAGCGAGGTGGAGGACGACTTCGAGGCCGCGGGAGTGGAGGATATACTTATGCACGACGCCAAGGTGGTGATAACAGACTGCCGCGGCGGCGGTGGCGAGGTGCGCGCAAGCGGCGAAATTTATCTCTCTCTTCTTGCCGTGCGCGGCGACGAACCCGTCGCGCTCGACAGGGTAATTCCGTTCACCGCCGAAATTCTGTGCGACGACGCCGTGCTTCCCCGCGCCTGCTCGTGCTGTGCGCAGATTAAGGATGCGGCGGTGTCTGCCCAGGTCAACGAAGAGAAGGGCAGGTGCTCTGTAAACTTTACCGCAAGCCTCCTTATCTTCGGCAGTTTTTACGACGAGCACGAAACTTCTGCCGCAACCGACGCCTTCCGCAAAGACGGAGAAGTTTTGATAACTATGGGCAGCGAATGCGTGCCCGTGTGCGGCGGTGTGCGCGTGTACACCGAAAGGGTGAGCGGCGCGTGCTCGGTAAAGGCAAAAATAGACTATTCCTGCGCGTTCAGGGTGGCAATAAGTCCCAGGGCGGAGTGCACGTATTCGGCCGATACGGGGTTCTTGGAGGGCGCCGTATCGTTCGTGCTCATATACACGCGCGAAGGCGAAACGCACAGCTCGGAAGTGGCTCTGCCTTTTTCTGTAAAGCTGAACGCGGACGGCGACTTCGGCAACATAGAAGTGGCGGTCAATAACATAAGCGTGCGCCAGCGCGCCGAGGGTGAGTGCGAGGCCGAAGCCGTTTTAAAAATCACCGCGGAGGTCAGTTCGCCTGCCGAATGCGGGTATATTGCCGAGCTTTGCGACGGAGAAGACGGCGTGCAGACCCCCTGCGCCATAACCGTGCTCGTGCCGGACAGGGGCGAAACGTTGTGGTCTGCGGCAAAGCGCCTGCACCTTACTCCCGAAGAGCTTGCCGAAGCGTGCCGCGGCACGTCCTTCCCGTTGAAGGGCGACGAACGTATAGTAATCTACCGGGCAAAAGAGGCGTAAGCATCTTTAAACAAAATTATCGCTTATTAAGTTAAGCAGAATGTAAATAGCTTGAACCGACTCCCAAATGGAGACTGAGCCCGCGCGCGCCGCAAAATAAGGCGCGCGCGGGCCTTTTTTTGCTCTGTAATCGGGTCATATTACACAATAAAACAAATAAATAAGTTAAAATTGCCGTCATTTTATTGTTTTTGACTGCCTGTCCGTGCTATAATTTAAATATGGATAAGGTGAGGATAAAGGCGCCCGCAAAGGTAAACTTTGCTTTGGGCATAACGGGCGAAAGCGGCGGGTTTCATATGCTCGACAGCATAGTGTGTACCATAGACCTGTTCGACGACGTCACCGTTGCAAAGCGGAGCGACGGAAGGGTGAATATAACGATGCGCGGAATGGGCAGCGAGAATATTCCGCCCGAGGCCAACAACGCCGTGCGCGCGGCCGAACTGTTCGCTGAAAAATACTCGACCGGCGGCGCCGATATAACCATAACAAAGCGCATACCTATGGGTGCGGGGCTTGGCGGCTCGTCTGCCGACGCGGCAGGCGTTCTGCGCGCTATGTCAAAACTGTACGGCAGGGGCGACGAAAAAACTTTGGGCGAGATTGCCGATATGGTCGGCTCCGATACCCGCTATATGCTCCGCGGCGGCTGGGCAAGGCTGCGCGGCAGGGGCAACGAGGTAGAGCCGCTCAAAAGCCGCCTTAAACTCAGCCTGCTCATTCTGTGTCCGCCGCTCGGCGTGTCTACGGCGCAGTGCTACAAGCTCTACGATGAATTGCCCGCAGAAAATCCCGCAGACTGTGCGGCGGCCGCTCTCGCAGCAGAGAGGGGCGATTTGTACGCGTTCTGTAAAAATATGCGCAACGCGCTGTATGCCCCCGCGGTGCAGATAAATCCCGACGTGCTCGCCGCCGTGCGCGATATCGAAGAGCTGGAACCTGTCGGCACCTGTATGACGGGTTCGGGCAGCGCAGTATTCGGCGTGTTCCCCGCAATGGCCGCGGCAAGGCGGGCGCTTGCAGATTACGGCAAAAAATTCAGGGCAATCTGCGCGGCAACTTATGTTCCCGCTTCAAAATAAAGCAGAAGCCCGCTGAACAAAAAAGCTGATGGTCGGGGCATATATGCGCCTTAATTGCGGCATATGTGCGCCTCAATTTAAATAAAAGCCTTAAATTCAAGGAGTTTTATATATGGCAGAGGAAAGATTCATCGACGACGACAAGGACAGAAAATACCGCATACGCATAAACGAGGCGGGCGAAGAAGAACTTGAAATTCTGGAAAACCCCGAAGAGGAGGAGCCGCAGGAGGAATCTTACGAAACGGGCCTTGAAATTCCCGAGTTTGAAGAGGACGACGAAGAGGCGGCAGATATGACGCCCGAACAGCTCTTCAAGGCGCGCAAAGCGCAGGAGGAAGAGCGCGCCGCTTCGATTGAAAGAGCGCAGGAGTTCATAAAGAAGGCGGAGGAACTTTATGCCGAAGGCAAGACGGAGTACGCCCTCACCTCGCTCGACTCCGCCCAGAAGGAAAATTCAGAGGCAGAGGGGATTTACCCGCTCAAACTTAAAATACTTTCCAAAAACTTCACCTCGCTTTCCAGGCTCGAAGAGTGCATAGACGCCGCCGAAGGGCACCGCGACTATTCTACCGTAGAGGAAAAGAGGGAGATTTCTGAAAAGTTCTCGCCCGTAATCGAGCGCGAGATTGAAGAGCAGAAGGCAAAAAACAAGGCTATGTATGCCGAAAACGAGGGCAAAAAGAGCGAGCGCCGCGTGCGCTTTAAGGCGCAGTTCAAAAAGTCTGTTCTTCACTTTGCGCTTGCGTTCGTGCCCTTTTTAATCTTCCTTTGCTTAGGCATAGGGTACAGCACCATAATGTTTGCAGACCGCGGCGGGCTGTACCTAATACTCACAATCGTGTTCTTCGGCCTTGCGGCGGCCGCGCTTCTCGCTTCTGTAATACTCTGCCGCCCGCTCGCACGCGACGCGCGCAGGCTGCGCGTAAACGAGCGCGACACGTCCACCGCGATAGGCAGGGCGTATATCGAAGGCGCCGACCGCGCAGGCAAGCTCGAAGAACTGTATTCGGCAATCTTCTTCAAGGGAACGGTGGTTTCGCAAAATCCCGTCTATGCGGCAGTGCAGGAGCAGGAAGAAGAATAAGTTTTTAACGTAAAACAAAGGCGCGCCGCGGACTTTTTCCGCGGCGCGCAAGTAATATCTGTAACATATTCCGCGCCCGCGAAATATGCCTGCGGCGCAGATTGGTGCGCATATATGCGCAAAATACGGAGTATAAACTATGCAAACCATATACTTTGACCACGCGGCCACAACGCCGCTCGACGGGCGCGTGCTCGCGGCTATGCAGCCCTACCTTACGGGGGAGTACGGCAACGCCGATTCTCGTTATTCTTTGGGCAGGCGCGCCGCCCTCGCCGTGCTTAAAGCGCGCGACAACGTCTCGTCGCTCATCGGCGGCAGCGGCGGCAACCTTTATTTCACTTCAAGCGGCTCCGAGGCCAACAGCTGGGCCTTGAAGGGCGTCTGCGCCGCAAATTTCGGTAAAAAGAACAGAATAATTCTCTCTGAGATAGAGCATCCGTCGCTTATAAAGGCGGCGGAAGATATGCATATTTTCGGCTTTGAAACGGAGCTTGTAAAGCCCGATAGTTTGGGCATAGTGCGGCCCCAATCTGTAAAAAATGCGCTCGACAAGGGCGGCGCGGCGTTCGTTGGCGTAATGGCGGCCAACAACGAAACGGGCGTAATTCAGCCCGCCGCAGAAATTTACGAAGTCTGCAAACAGGCGGGCGTGTTCTATTTCTGCGACTGCGTTCAGCTTGCAGGCAGTGCAGATTTTGCCTGCGACTTTGCCGACGGCATAAGTATATCCGCGCACAAGTTCTACGGCCCCAAGGGCGTGGGCGCGCTGTGGCTTAAAAAGGGCGCAAAAATCGCGCGGCTCATCTCGGGCGGACAGCAGGAGGGCGGCCTTCGCGGCGGCACCACAAACGTGGCGGGGGTGTGCGGAATGAGCGCCGCGCTCTCGCTTGCCCACAGCGAAATGGAAAAAAACAATGCCCGCGTGCGCGCCCTGCGCGATATGTTCGTATCTGCCGTGCTCAAAGAAATTCAGGGTACTTTCCTCGCGGGCGATAAAAACCGCCGCCTGCCGGGCAACGCAAACATAGGCTTTTCGGGCTGCCGCGGCGAACAGATTATGATAAAGCTCGATATGCGCGGCATATGCGTATCCACGGGCTCGGCGTGCTCTTCGGGCGCTTCAAAGCCCTCGCCCGTGCTGCTTTCGATGGGACTTTCGGAAGAGGAGGCCGCCTCGTGCGTGCGCTTCACCTTCGGCAGGGAAAACACCGAAGAAGAGGTAAAATCTGCCGTAAAAACCCTTGCGGAAGTCGTCGGCGAAATCCGTTCAATGCGGTAAATTTCTGCCCGTAGCGGTAAAGCAAGGCCTCGCGCCGCAGGCGCGCGGCTTTGCTTTATTGTTGTAAAGTAACAGCCGTGTTGCTTGCATATTTGTGAATTTTGCACAAATACCCGCCTTTTGGCTCCTGTGTGCCGCTAATGGCGCGATTTGTCACGAAATATTTGTTAATTTGCAAATTTTTAACAAAAATTGTTTGCTAATTTTATCTAAAAAATTTTTTAAAAAATTTGTATTATTCTGTTTACTTTTTTTCAGCGTTGATTATAATGGTAAATGTAATCGGTTGCAACAACCGTTTACATATCAATCAGCTCATCATTTTCCCCCTTATCATACAAAGGCGGCGCAAACTTCGGGTTTGCGCCGCCTTTGTCATTTCTGCCGTTTGTTTCTGCCTGCGCCTCGCGGCGGGCTAAATCACCGTGCACAGCGCGCACGCCGCAACCGTCGCCACAAGCGAGGAAAACAGCGATATCGCAATCGGCCGCATAAGGCCTTTTGTTTTCAGTCCCGCAAAATATATCGCCGAAACGTAGAACACCGTCTCTGACGAGCCGTAGCATACGCACGCGCAGCGCGCCTGGTAGCTGTCTGCTCCGCACTCTTCGATTATCTGCGTGAGGTAGGCAAGCGAACCGCTGCCAGAAAAGGGCTTAATGAGTATCAGTTTTGTAAGCTCTTCGGGCACGCCCAGAAAGCCGAACACGGGCGAAAGCGTTTCAATCAGCAGGCCGGAAAGCCCGCCCGCCTCGAACAGTGCGCACATCATAAACACCGCCGCAAGACAGGGCAGGAGTGAGAGGGTGAATTTAAGCGCGCTCTCTACCCCGCCCGAAAAGCTGTTGTATACGTTTACTTTCTTCACCGCGGCGTAGCCGAACACGGCTATGAACAGCGCGGGTATTATAAGCGCCATAATTATCCTTTCCTGCGGCCGCCTGCCGCGCGCGTCAAGGTCGTGCGGCTCGCGCCTTTGCCGATTCCGCGCCCCGCGCCCCGCTTTCTGCGCACCTTTACCAGCACTTTTTCGCTTATAGCGTACAAAAAAACTGACAGAGCAAGCGTTATAAACGAGCAGACGAGCGACGGCAGGAATATGTCGGCCGCGGCGGCGCTGCCGTAGCCCGCCCTCAAAGCTATCACGGTGGAGGGTATCAGCTGAAATCCCGCCGCGTTGATTATAAACAGCAGTTTCTGCGCGTAGGCGTTGCCTTCCTTTTCAAATTCTGCCATAGCCTTCACGGCGAACGGGGTAGAGGCCCCCGCGCCCAGAAGGTCGCAGGTTAAATTCATAGCCGCCGCCTCGCACGCCTCGCGGCTGTCCGTCTTAAAAATCTTCGCACACAGCGGACGGAACAGTTTTGCCGTCTTTTTTGTAATGCCGCTGCTTTCGGCAACGTTTGCAAGCCCCATCCACACGGCGTATACGCAGAACAGCGTAAGCGCAACCTGGGCGGCAGAGCGTGCCCCGCCGAGGAGCGAGCTCAAAAATTCTTCGGGCGCGGTCGCGGCGAGCAGGGCGGCGGATATTATAAATACGGCACAGAATACGGCGTTCATAAAATATTTATATTTGCGCGCTTTTTTTTATATGCCCGCCGTATAAGTTTTACTTTCGCCCGCGCTTGTGTTATACTTTTTTTGGAAAAAATAATGTTATATATGCGCGCATACACGCGCGCGTACCGCCCGCGCAGGGCGGATGGTGAGAGTATGGCAGAAAAATTTTACATCACTACGGCAATAACTTACACATCGGGCAAGCCCCACATAGGCAATACCTACGAAATTATTTTGACCGACGCGCTCGCGCGCTTTGCGCGTATGCAGGGCAAAGACGTGTTCTTTATGACGGGCACCGACGAGCACGGGCAGAAGATAGAGCTAAAAGCCAAGGAGAGGGGCGTGAGCCCCAAACAGTTCGTCGACGGCGTTGCGGCGGGCATACGCGATATGTGGAAGAGTATGGGCGTTGAGTACGATAAGTTCATCCGCACCACCGACGACTATCACGAGCGCCAGGTTCAGAAGATATTCAAAAAGTTCGTTGACCGGGGCGACATATACAAGGGCGAGTACGTGGGTATGTACTGCACCCCGTGCGAGAGCTTCTGGACCGAGAGCCAGCTCATAGACGGCAAGTGCCCCGATTGCGGCAGGGAAGTAAAGCCCGCAAAGGAATCGGCCTACTTCTTCAAGATGGGCAAGTATGCAAACAGGCTGGTGGAGCACATCTGCACCCACCCCGAATTCATAACCCCTGTGTCGCGCAAGCACGAAATGCTCAACAATTTCCTGCTCGCCGACGAATTCATAGGCAAGTCTGATAAAGAGCTTGCCGCCGCCGCAAAAGACGGCACTTTAAAGACCAAGTTGCAGGATTTGTGCGTTTCGCGCACCTCGTTCAAGTGGGGCATACCCGTAGACTTCGATGCAGGCCACGTCGTGTATGTATGGCTCGACGCGCTTGCAAACTATATAACGGGCATCGGCTACGACGTGGACAACCCTTCCGAGCAGTTCAAAAAGCTGTGGCCCGCAGACGTGCACGTGGTGGGCAAGGATATAATAAGGTTCCACGTAATCTATTGGCCCATCTTCCTTATGGCGCTCGGCCTGCCGCTGCCCAAGCAGGTATTCGGCCATCCCTGGCTGTTGCAGGGCGGCGACAAGATGTCTAAATCGAAGGGCAACGTAATCTATGCCGACGACCTCGCAAAAATTTTCGGCGTAGACGCCGTGCGCTACTTCGTACTGCACGAAATGCCCTTCGACCAGGACGGCACAATCACGTGGGAGCTGGTGTGCGAGCGCGTGAACTCCGACCTTGCAAACGTTCTGGGCAACCTCGTAAAGCGCACCGTTTCTATGACCAACCAATACCTCGGCGGCACGGCGCAAAATACGGGCGCAAGCTGTGACCCCGACGCCGACTTCGAAGGCGTTATTGCGGGTGCTTACGCAAAAGTTGCGGCAAAGATGGCCGAATTCAGGGTGGCAGACGCCCTCGACGAGCTGTGGTCGCTCTTCCGCCGCGCAAACAAGTATATAGACGAAACCACCCCCTGGATACTCGCCAAGGACGAAGGCGGCAGGGCAAGGCTTTCGCAGGTACTGTATAACCTTCTTAAATCGCTCGACGAAGGCGCAAAACTGATTTCGCCCTTTATGCCCGCCGCCGCGGCAAAGATTGCCGCAGAAATCGGCTCCGTAGGCAAAAAGGAAGGCAGCTACACCGTAACCCAGACCCCCGAAACGCTGTTTGCGCGCATTAAGTTTGCCGACATAGAGCCGGAGATTGAAAAGATTGCCGCCGCCCAGCGCGCGGCCGCCGCTCCCGCCCCCGAAGAGGAGAAAGTGGAGAACATCACCATAGACGACTTTGCAAAGGTGCGTATGGTGGTGGGCGAAGTGGTTGCGTGCGAGCCCGTCAAAAAGAGCAAACTTCTGCACGAAACGGTGAACATAGGCAGCAGAACGATATCCGTTTTAAGCGGCATAGCCAAGCACTACACCGCCGAAGAGATGGTTGGCAAGAAGGTTATAGTTGTAACCAACCTTCCTCCGCGCGAGATGAAGGGCCTTATGTCCGAAGGTATGATAGTATGCGCCGAGGCGCCCGACGGAACGCTGAGCATAGTTTCGCCCGAAAAGGACGTGCCCGCAGGGAGCGTGCTTTCGTGACTGCTCCTGAAAGCGTGGGATATATCGACGTGCATTGCCACCTGACGGGCGGCGAGTACGGCGATTTGGACGGGCTTATAAAAAGAATAACGGACGCGGGCGTGACCAAGGTTATAACCGCGGGGTTCGATATTTCCTCGTCGGAAGGCGGCGCAGAGCTTGCCGAAAGGTACAGGGAAGTATATTTTACGGCGGGTTTTCACCCCACCGAACTCAAAAAATATAAAGAGGGCGACCTCTATAAAATACAGGCGCTGCTTTCGCACAAAAAGTGCGTCGCCCTCGGCGAAATAGGGCTGGACTATCACTACGAGGATACGAACAAGCCCTTCCAGCACGAAATGTTCGCCGCCCAGCTTGAAATTGCCTGCGGGGCGGGTATGCCCGTGCAGATACACAGCCGCGACTGCGCCGAGGATATGTACGCCTTTTTAAGCGAACGCAAAGCGCTTTTAAGTCACGGCGCGCTGCTTCACTGCTATTCGCACTCGGCAGAGCTCGCGCGCGAATTTGAAAAGCTGGGGCTGCATTTTTCCTTCGGCGGCTCGTGCACGTGGAATGGCAGCAAGCGCGTAAAAAAGGCGATAGCCGCCCTGTCGGATGGGAGCATACTCACCGAAACCGACAGCCCGTATATCGCGCCCGAAAGCATAAAGGGCGCCTTTCCCAACACCCCCGCAAGCATACCCGAAATCGCGGCCAAGATAGCCGAAATAAGGGGCGCGGAAGAAGGCAGGGTGAAGCAGCTTGCGTGGGATAACGCGCACGCGCTGTTCAAAAAATTATGTAACTGAAAAAACAGCGCCGCAAAAACCTTAAACGGCTTTCGCGGCGCTCTCTTTTGTAAGGCAGAGGCAGATTTGGGCTTGTTTCTGCCCCGCAAAATAAGTATGGGCGGCGGCGCCCGCATTATGCGCGCGGCGGCGCGCCTTCAAAGAGGAAAATTATGGAAGAAAACAAGGTAGGCGAGGTGCTGGCCTCGCAGGGGTTCAGGTTCAAAAAGCAGTTCGGGCAGAACTTTATAACCGATTCCAACCTGCTCGCTTCGATAGTCGACGGCGCGGGCGCCACAAAAGAGAGCACCGTCGTTGAAATAGGCTGCGGCGCGGGCACGCTCACCCGCGCGATTGCCGAACGGACTAAAAGGGTAATCGCCTTTGAAATAGATAAGGACCTGCGCCCAGTGCTCGCCGTCACCCTTGCGGGCGCCGAAAATGCCGAGGTGGTTTTCCGCGACTTTATGTCGGTGAATATGGAAGAGTTTGAAAGGGATATGCCGCCCTATATGGTGATTGCCAACCTGCCCTACTATATAACCACGCCCCTCGTTATGAAGTTTATCGAAGGGTCAAAAAAGTGCCTTTCGCTCACCGTGATGGTGCAGGAGGAGGTGGCGGAACGCTTCTGCGCCCTGCCGAACACTCCCGAATACGGCGCGGTTACGGCGGGAATAGCGCTGCGCGGGGTGTGTAAAATAATAAAGCGCGTGCCCCGCACGATGTTCCACCCCCGCCCCAACGTAGACAGCGCAGTGGTGCGCATAGACATAAAGGAGGGCAACGTCGCGGTAAACGACGCCGCAATGTACAAAAAGGTGGTGCGCGCCGCATTTCTGTCGCGCAGAAAGACGTTCGAAAACAATATAATGCAGACATTTAAAATAGGCCGCGAGCGCGCGAAAGAGCTGCTTTCTGCCTGCGGCGTACAGCCGCTTGCGCGCGGCGAACAGCTCTCCCCTGCGGAATTCGCCCGCATTGCAGATAAATTTTCTTCCGAAGGCATAAGCTGAAATCTTTTCAGGCCGCCTGCGGGCAGTTTGCCCGCAGGCGGCCGTATGCTTTTTACTGTGTCATTTCGACCAAGGGCGCAGCCCGCGTGGAGAAATCTCAAAAAACAAATCAATAGACAAGAGATTTCTCCGTTCGCTCATTGCATTCGCTCAGTCGAAATGACAATGGGGGGGTAAAGTCGCTCAGTTTCGGTTTCCCAAAGGGAGCCCTCCGCAAAGTAGCGGCGGCTTTGCTGCCTCACACGAAATGATGCTTGTTTATGAAATCGTTTTTTGTTCAGTCTGAATATCGTTGCAGTTCACCAAAATCAAACAATTTTTTTGACTTTTATAAAGTTCTATGCTCCGCGCCATACGCATAAATTATGGTGTAATAAGGGCGCGGCGGACTGCCCGCCAAAAATTTAGCGGAGGCATTAAATGAACCAGGAACTTGAATACGCCCAGATGCTCGAAGTGCCAGTCAGCACCGTGAGCGTGGTAAAAAAGAAGTCAATCTTCAAAAAGAAAAACACAAAGGACGACGAAGCGCTCAAAGAACAGGTGGTAGACAGCGTGAACGAGCGTATGGGCGACTACGTCTATTCCGAAGACCTCACCGCGCCTTCGGCGCCGCAAAAGGGTGCGTTTGCAACCACAATGTCAGACAGGTCGGGCAAAATTCTGGTGATAGAAATTGCCGCGGCGTGCCTGCTTGCCATAGGCATATTCCTCACCAACGTGTTTATGCCCAACAGCGCAATAAATTCCTTTATAACCGGCCTCACGGCAGAGGAGGTGACCGAGGCGGCTTATACCGACTTCGAGCTGTTCCCCGTGGTTTCAGACCTTTCCGACGCCGAAGTTTCTGTCTCCTCCACGGGCGTGATAACCTTCACCGACGACTGCGCCGTATATCCCGTGGCAGAGGGCGAAGTGGCTTCCGTAACCGAGCTTTCAGACGGCGGCTATTCGGTAGAGATTGCGCATACTTCGGTATTCCGCACTATAATCAGCGGGCTTACCGACGTGTATTATTCGGTGGGCGACAATGTTGAGGGCAACATCCCCGTAGGCCGCTCCGACGGTTCGCGCGAAATTACCGTTTCTATGTATAACGACGGCGAACTTTTAAACTGCTATACATTAAGCGGCACGCTGCCCGTCTGGAACTCGTGAAAATAAGCGTACACCCGCTGTTCTTTGCGGCGGGGATTGCGTGCGCGCTGTTCGGCGGACTGCCGATATTCCTGATATACACCCTGACCGCGCTTGCACACGAGTGCGGTCATATTTTTTGCGCGCACGGAATGGGCTTTTCGTGCGAGGGGATAAAGCTGATGCCGTACGGCGCCGCCGCCGTGTGCGAGATAGAGGGGATATCCCCGCGCGACGAAGTAAAGCTGGCGCTTGCGGGCCCCGCCGTAAACGCGGCGATATGTGTGTTTTTAGCGGGGCTGTGGTGGTTTTACCCCATAACTTACGCCTATACCGATACGGTTATGCAGGCAAACGCCGTAATGCTGGCAATCAACGTAATGCCCGCATACCCGCTCGACGGCGGCAGGGTGGCGCGCTGCGCGCTCGAAAAGTTTATGTCCGCACGCGCGGCAAACATAGTTCTGCGCTGTCTTGCCGTCGTCCTTGCGGGCGGCATTGCCTCGCTGTTCTTCTTTACGGATGCGGGCGTAAACTGTCTCGTCTTTGCGGGTTTTCTGCTCGTTTCGGCGTTCACAAAATCTGTGCCTGCAAGCAAAATATCTTTCGTAGGGGAAAGGCGCATAAAGCGCGGGCTGGAAATAAAGTACGTGCTTACGGACGGCAGTCTTACATACCGCCGCGCCATACGCTTTCTCGACGACAAAAAGTATGTGGTGTTCCGCACCGCGGACGGCCGCGAAATCACTCAGGATGAGCTGTTCGAAGGCTTTACATCCCGCGGCATATACGATAAAGTGTTCGGCGCAGACGACGGGGATAGCGTGAGCGGCGAAACGGAGAGCGCGGAAGAGAGCGAAGAGGAGAGCGAAGAGGAGAGCGGGGAAGAGGCTGACCTGTCATTTTTACCGTAACGAGCGCCCCATATGTCATTTCTATCAATGGTACAGCCCCGCACCTTTTTGTCATTGACGCGATTGCGCTTGTAAAGCGAACAATCGCTATTCCGTCGCTTCGCTCCTTACGACCGTAGCGCACGTCGTGCGCGAAGTGGAGAAATCTCAAAAAAATAAACAATATCGAGATTTCTCCGTGCGCTCCCTTCGGTCACTTAGTTTGCGGTTTCCCCAAAGGGAGCCCTCCGCAAAGTAGCGTCGGCTACGCCGCCTCACGCGAAATGACGGGGATGGCAATGTGTTCGCCTTCGGCTTACTTTGCTTGAAATGACACCAGAGTTTCAGTCACTTAATTTGCGGATAGTAGGCAGTGTATGGCAGAAAAAATGGCGGCAATTTGCCGCCATTTCCCATTTGAGCCTTTTTACTTGGCTCACTCACCCGTAAAAGCCTTTGGAAAATACTTCTTCGTCGATGTCCTTTTCAAGCACGCATTGAACGGCCCTTACGCCAAGGGTCACGCCGTTTTGGTAGGCCTTATATGTCTGCGAATAGTCGCAGTCCAGCTCAAATTCCTGCTTCTTTGTTTTAAGCTGCCTGCGCGTATAGGCATAGTGCCTTTTAAGGCAGCTTGCAGTGCCCGCCGCAGTGACGTACGGCAACACTTTTTTAATGCTGTCGCATACGGCAAAAGTGCAGGTAAGCACCTTTTCGCGCGACAATATCATACGCCTTACGCCCGCGCGGCGGCTCACGTACAGCCCCAGGTCCTTTTCGTATTTCTGGTGCAGAAAGGCTCCCCTGTGCGCGCCCTCGTAAGCCAGCACAAACGGATGTACGCAACTATCCAGCGCATAGTGCGTGGCCCAGCCCGCGCAGTAGGCGGCGTTTCCCTCTTTAAGCCTTTCAAACAAAATCTGCGGCTGTTCTCTGTGCAGCAGCCTGCCCGCGTTGTTCTTGTAGCTAATACCGTAAAAAAAGAATACGTCCCCGCCCTGCGCACCCAAAAGGTACAGCTCTTTGTCGCGCGCAATAATTTCGCGGTATCCCCCGCCCAGCGCAGAAAATATCTCTTCGGCGGCAATGTAGTGAGTAAAATAATCAGGCATATAACATATTATGCTCCGTTTGCGGCCTTATAAGTCACATATTTTCGCGCTTTGCGTAAAAAAGATATTGCTGCATATACCCCGCGTCGTCGCCGAACAGTTCGCAGAAATAGGCGTTTATCCTGTTCCTGTCTTTCAGCGTGCCGCCAAAGTCCTCGCGGTACAGCTTCTCTATCCACGTATCCACGGGAAAGCACTCCCTGCGCCCGAACCCGAAAAGGCTTATGCAGTCTGCAACCTTGGGCCCTATGCCTATGTACGTCAAAAGCTGTTTTTTGAGCTGAGGAGTGGGCAGGGGGAACAGGTGGTCTATGCCCTCTGCGGCAATTCTTTCCGACGTGGCGGCAAGGTAGGCGTCGCGGTAGCCCGCGCCCAGTTGTTTATAAAATTCTGCGCCCTCTTTTGCCATTGCGCCCGCCGAGGGGAAGGCATAGTATTTTTCGCCCATAAATTCGCGCTCTTCGCCCAGCGCGCGGCATATGCGCTCTATTATTCCCTTTATCCTCGGTATGTTGTTGTTCTGCGAAATTATGAACGAAAATATCATCTCTTCGGCGTCCTGATTGAGCAGTCTCAGTCCTGCGCCGCGCTCTGCCCCGCGCGTTAAAAGGGGCACGCCGAAACTTCTCGCCCTTTCGTTGATTGCGGCATAGTCCCGCCCCAAATCAAAGAATTTGTAAAAATAACCGCCGTCGTCGCACTCTATAAAGGTGCTGTTTTTCTGCGTGTATATGTAGCACGCCTTATCGCGCGAAAAAACTTTGTAACCCTCTTTAAAGGGCGCAAAGCGGAAAATCTGTCCGCATTCCAACGTGTCGCGCGCGTTCAGCCAGCGCGCGTCGCATTCCAGCCTGTCCATAATTTATCCTCTGTAAAAAACTTCGTTCAACAAAATTTTACCACCCCTGCAAAGGCTTTGTCAATGCAGGGGCGTGTATTTTTGCGCGGTGAGGCCGCCATATCGCACCGCGGCAAAAAATTTATAATAAAATAACTTTTAACGCAGATAATATGTGTATGAACACGGTGGAAGAAAGCGTAAAAAAAGTAAAGGACGTGCTTGTTTCAGCGGACGTAATAACCTATCCTTTCGCCTCGGTCGCGGGCAAAAAATTCTGCCTGGTGTACGTGGACGGACTGGTTGAAAAGCCCCAGCTCGGCGAACTTGTGGTAAAGCCGCTTGCCGCGGCAAAAAAGGACGCCACGGCGGACGACGTGCGCCCCGTGCTCGCCTCGCCCGAGGTGAAGGAGAGCGACGACTTCAAAACCTGCATAGATGAAATTTCTTACGGCGCTGCCGTGCTGTTTATTGACGGCGAAAGCACGTTTTTTATAATAGGCCTCACCAAGCCGCCCGGAAGAGCTGTTGCCGAACCTCCCACGCAGATTGCCGTAAAGGGCCCGCGCGAGGGGTTTACAGAAGATTTGAAGGTAAACTGCGCGCTGGTCAGGAAGCGCCTTAAATCAGAAAAACTGCGTATGGATACCGTGCGCACGGGCAGAAGGTCAGATACGGCCGTCACCGTGTGCTATATAGACGGCGTGTGCGACCCCGATATACCAAAAAAACTCAAAGAGCAAATAGGGGGTACCGAGCCCGACATAGTCGCCGACTCGTCATACGTGGGCAGATTCGTGTCGTCGCGTCCGCGCTCGCTCTTCAAGCGCTGCGGCACGTGCGAAAAGCCCGATATATTCTGCGCCAAGCTGAGCGAGGGCAGGGTGGGTATGATTGTGGACGGCTCGCCGATAGCCGTAACCGTGCCCTATATGCTGGTGGAGGATTTTCAGTCGTCGGAAGATTATTACATCTCGTCGTACCGCGCCAGCATACTCCGCTTTCTGCGTGCGGTGGCGGTGCTTGTGGGCGTGCTCCTTCCCGCAATGTATGTGGCGGCTCAGCTCTTCAAATTGCAGCTCATTCCCTTCAAACTGCTCCTCAATATATCAAGTTCTGTGTCTGGCCTGCCGCTTTCGCCGAGTATAGAGATGTTTTTAACGCTCTTCGTGCTGGAAGTTTTAAACGAGGCCTCTATCCGTATGCCAAAGTACGTGGGGCTGGCGATATCCATAGTCGGCGCTCTGGTGCTGGGCGAAACGGCAGTTACAGCGGGAATAGTGTCCACTCCCGCGATAATTATCGTCGCCTTTTCCGCCATATGCCTGTATGTTGTGCCCGACCTCGTCGAAACCACAACCACCCTGCGCTGGATATTTCTTATAATCTCGGGCAGCATAGGCACGTTCGGCATAGTGTTGTTTGCGGCGTTTTTATTGTGCTACCTCGTAACCGAACAGGCTTACGGCGTGCCGCTCACGGCGCCCTTTTCGCCGCTTGTCGCGCACGATATGTCAGACGGGCTTTTAAAGCGCGATATGTACGCCCTTTCAGAGCGCCCCAAGGCGCTGCGCAGCAAAAATAAGGTGCGGCTTAAACGAAAAAACAAACAAAAATAACGGCGTGTGCGCACCGCATAGGGGTGGCGCGCACACGCAATACGGGAGGTAAAAAAACGGAATGAAGGCAAAACTTTGTACGCGGCAGGTATGCTTTATAATGTTTGCGTATTCTGCGGCGGGAAAACTTTTAATGCTGCCCGCGCTTCTGTCTTACTACTGCGGCCCCGACCTCGTCTTTCCCGCGCTTGCAATCTATTGCGTGCAGATTGCCGTGGTGTGGGCGGTGGCTTACGCCTGCTCAAAGACGGACAGAACATTTTTCGGAATGCTCGAAGATACGTTCGGCAAAGTTGTTTCAAAAATTTTTGCCTGGCTTTTCGCGCTGTTTTTCGCTGCGTGCGCGCTCCTTCCGATGCTCGAACAGAAGCTGTTCGTCCAGTCGATTTTCTACGACACCATTCCGTCGCTTATAACCTTTCTGCCGTTCTTTATTCTCTCGGTATACGTCGGGGCAAAGGGGCTCAAAAATGCAGGCAGGGTGGCCGATATCGTGCTTCCGCTCTTTTCGGCGGCGATGTTGGTGCTTCTTATAATGTCGTTCGGCGAATGTAATTTCAGCTGGCTTCTGCCTGTTTTAAAAACGCCCGCAAACAGCCTTATAACGGGCGGCGGATTTGCAATGTATAACTTTGCCGACGGCGCGGTAATGCTTATGCTTGCGGGCAGGTTCAAATACAGAAGGGGCGACGCGGCAAAAATAACGATATCGTATGCCGCATCGGCGCTGTTCGTACTGCTGTTTCTGGCTGTTTTTTATTCCATATTTTCCTCGCTTGCGCCCGACCAGTATTTTGCCGTAAGCAAAATAGCAATATTTTTCAGCGCGCTTTCGCTCGTGGGAAGGGTAGATTTGATTGCCGTCTATACGGTGGAACTGTGTATGCTTTTTGCGCTCATTCTATATATTCAGCTGAGTGTGACGTGCATATGCGGCGCGCTTGAAAAGGAACAGACGGAGGGCAGAAACGTGCGCCCCGCGTCTGCGGTGGCGTCGCTCGCAATAAACGCCGTTCTGCTCGCGCTCGTGGTGGTGTTCAACAACAGCTATCTCGTAGTGCAGGCGGTGTACGGCAGGTATCTGTGGGCGGTTTTCCTCGTGTTCGCGTTCGTTCTGCCGCTCCTTGTCTGGGTGCTGAAAAAGAGGAGCAAGCCGTCGTAAACTGCCTGAACGGATTTTTTAATCGGCTGGCGGCGTAGGCAGAATAGGACTGGCGGCGTAGGTGGTATACGGCGCGCGGCGCAAACGCGGCGTAGCGCGGAATTATGCGGCGCGGCGGTAATTTTCCGCGCCGCGCGCCCTTTGCAAAAAAAACTGCGCATATGCGCATTTTACATAATTCAGGCGGTCGGATTGTTTGAATTCGTGCGGCTGCCGCGGAGGGGCTATGTCAAGGTCGACGCTGATGCAAAAAGTGGCAAAGATTGCCTTCATACTTTTGACGGTTGCAATGCTGTTTCTGCTCTTTTCCAACGACTTCGGCCTGGTGGATATCCATAAGGCCTCGATAGTGGTCGCCGTGGGCGTGGACGTAACCGAATCGGGCTACGAGGTCACGGCGCAGGCCGCCGTTCCCACTCCCGCGCAGGGCGAGGGGAGCGCCGCATATACACAGGTCACGGGCGAGGGGGTCACGGTGGCGGAGGCGGTGGACGATATTAACGCCAAAACGGGCTTTTACCCCAAACTGGCATTCTGCAACCTGGTAATTCTGGGCGAAAACTGCAAAGACAGCGGCCTTTTCACCGTGCTGGACTATTTTTACCGCAACGACTATGTTCCGCTTACCGCGCTTGTGGCTATGTGCCGCGGAAGCGCAAAGGAGCTTTTGGGACAGAAGCCTGCCGACGGCGGAATGTCGTCTTCGGCAATCCAGCGCGCTATGAGCGAGGAGCTCAAAAATTCGGCGAACGCCTCTACCATAAATTTAAAACTGCTCGCACAGGATGCAAATTCCCCCTCGGCGTCGGCGTATATGCCGTTTATCGAGTCTTCGCAGGGCGGAAGCGGCGGCGCGACTACTGCCTCATCGGGCGGCTCGTCGGGCAGTTCTTCGGGCAGTTCCGGCGGTCAGTCAAAGAGCGGCGGAAATTCTTCCGCCGAGTTCACCTGCCGCACAACGGCGGCCTTTTTTAGCGGCGGCTTTATCGGCGTGCTGGACGAAGAGCAGGCATTCGCCCTCAACCTTATGCGCAGTCAGATTCGCCTTGCCATAGTCAACGCCGTTTACGAGGACGTGGATTATACCGTCGGGCTAAAAAACAATTCCTGCACTATGCAGATGGCGGTGGAGGAGGGCGCTCCCGTGCTGACGGTGCGCTATCGCGCCCTTGCAAACGTGCAGTCATCCAAAAGCCGCCCCGCGGCGGAAGGCAGTGCAAATTCGCACCTGGTGGACGAGGGCGTGCTTAGGGCGGTTTCCGGCGAAATAGAGGAGCGTATGCGCTCGCTCGAAAGTTTCTGCACGCAGAACGGCTGCGACCTGTTCGGCGCCGAAAGAATGCTTTATCAGCGCTTTTATTCCGATTATCAGCTTTTAAAGGGCGGCGTTCTGCCCGTTCTGAAAGTAAAGTACGATATAAAAATAAGCAGCGTGCATTAAAGTGTTGTTTTATTTCGCAATTAAAACTTATCATAATCCCGCATTTTTGTATATAAAATACTGCAAAATCTTAAATTGGAGCAAATAAAACTTTGCGATAGAATAAGGTGCGGACGGCATTTGCCGTCCGCACCTCTTTCTTTCGGGAAAAGATTTTGTTTTTGCCCGTCTGCGCCGCGGCCGTTTATTCGCCGCTTTGGCTTTCTTCTGCCTGTTCGGTGGCGCTGTCGCCTTCGGTTTCCGCTATGGCGTTGCCGCAAAGTTTTTCTGCCGCCTCGGCAATCATCGCGCATTCCAGCTCGGTGGCGCTGCCGCTGTAAGTTTCTATTATTTCGGCAATCTTATCTTTCAGTTCGTCGCCTTTCACGTCTTCGGCCGCCCCGGCAATTTTTTCGGCACATTGCTTTTTGCTGTCCTCGGCCACCAGGCCGTCAAGCATCTCTTCAATGGCGCCGTCGGCGCCGTCCGCGCTTCCTCCGCCAAAAAATTTGTCTGCCAGAATACACAACAGCACCGTAAGCGTGCCCACCGAAAGCCCGTGTTCGCTCACGGAAGAAAGGTTGCTGAATATGTACAGCGCATCCTGCTGTAAAATACTTTCGTAAATTACATACATTGCAGTCCCCGCAAGGTAGGCAATCACGGTCACCGCTCTCGGCCTGTCTTTCAGCAAAAATCTTTTAATCAGCGCGCAGATTGCGGCGTTTGCAAGCGAAATAAGCACAACGTCAAGCCCGTAGCCCGAAATAAGTTCATAAAACTCCATAATACGTTACGTCCTCTCCTTTAAAGGGGGAACATATCGCAGATGTCGCGCATAAGCCCGCGCCTTGCGGCGCGCCGACGCAGTAAGTGGCGTATTGCGTGTTTAATTATACTTTGTTACCCCCTTTTTAATATTACTTCTTTCACCCGACGGTTATTTATAACGCGCCGCCCGCCCTTAAAAACGCCAAAATTAAAAATAAAACTTGGCAAAATTTTTATAATTTTCACATAAAAACCTTGACTTGAAAACGGCGTGGGTAGCTTTCAATTTTAGGTTTCTCCACTCGCTTACGCTCGGTCGAAATGACAGCGGTACAACAAGGAGAGGTTTTGTCATTTCGACTAAGGGCGTAGCCCGCACGGAGAAATCTCTTATGTGTTATTTTTTTCAGCGGTAAAGCGCAAGGCGGGCGGTTTTTCGGCCGTCAATTTTTTAAGAGCGCGCCCCGCGTTTTTGTTTGCAAAACGCGGGGCGCGTATGTTAAACTTATTGCTATGAGAATGCACAGAAAGGATAATCTTGAAGCGCGCCTTCTGGCGTGCGCCGACGTGATGACCGCCGCCGACCTCACCGAAAAGAATATGAAGGTTGCGGCGCAGATGAAGGACTATATCAACTTTGCTACGGTCTTTGGTAATTCTGCCCCCGTCCACCTTGAAATAGGCTGCGGCAAGGGCGGCTTTGTATGTGGAATGGCGCGCCTTCATCCCGATATAAATTTTGTGGCGGTGGAGCGCGTTTCAAACGTAATAATCACCGCGTGCGAGGCGGTAAAACAGCAGGGCATAAAAAACGTACACTTCATAAACTGCCCCGCCGAAGTTCTGCCCCGATACATAAGGGAGGGGAGCATACAGCGCATCTACCTCAACTTTTCCGACCCTCTCCCCAAGCTCGGCTACTCGTCCCAGCGCCTCACCAACCCGCGCTTTTTGGGTATATATAAGGCTATGCTTGCAGAGGGAGGGGAGCTGTGGCAAAAGACTGATAACGAGGCGTTCTTCGAATATTCCTTGCAGAGCTTTGAAGAGTGCGGCTGGACGATGAAGGATGTCTGCCGCGACCTCGCCGCGCACCCCTTTGCGGGCAATGTTGTAACCGAGCACGAAAAAAAGTTTATGGAAGAGGGCCGCAAAATTTTCCGCGTCGTTGCGGCGCCCTGAATTTTGTGCGGCGTTCCCGAAAGTGTGTTTGATTGCTTTTGAGTTGTCAGTGTTGATTGATTTCGTGTTGTCATTGACGCGCGTGCGCGAGCGAAGCGCTGCTCTGCCGAGGCTCCCGAAGGGAAACGGCAGATGAACGTAGTG
>UMIY01014573.1_pt1 | contig 20894 bp, 16 predicted proteins | sample 1965921 | NCBI WGS metagenome assembly UMIY01 (sample SAMEA4836134, study PRJEB28245) | human gut metagenome | biome: gut microbiome; material: fecal sample | place: Denmark | collected 2008
GCGAGAAATTTTTGAAAAAGAAAGGATTGCTGTAAAGAATGATGTATTGCAATAAAAAACAAGATAAGTATTTAGCAAAAAAGGGTTCTTTCGAGCTAGGTATAGCGCTTATCCCCTGTTCGATAGTTGTGGTGTTCTGTATATGCGTAATGGTAGCACTACCGTTAAGTGACAATGTTGTAAACGGTCATATGTGGCTGCTCGCGCTCAGGTATACTTTGTATGCGCTGCCTCCGGTATTATTGTTGGTTGCATTATATATATTTAATGCATCCGGGTATGTTATATTTGAGCCTGAACACATTAAATATTATAGGTTTTGGTTCTCAAAAAAGTATAAACTAATACCGTTAGATGAAGTAAACGAATGTATTACAGGCGGACGTTTTAGAAAAATAAATGGTAAACTAACTTGGGTGTACGGCACAAATCTATATAATAAAGGTAATGTTCTATGTCAGTTTGAGAAAAATCCGAGATTACTTTTGAAGCTTTATAATGTACTCGGAGATAAGCGTTTTAGACTTTCTGGAAGTAAATGTCTAAGGATATGTGATAAGTTTTTTAATATAAATTTTTCTGGGTTGACTGAAGTTCAACAATTGGCGCTTTTTAAACGTTATTGTAAACCGAGAAATAAAATAGAGATAGACGGCGAGAAATTTTTGAAAAAGAAAGGATTGCTGTAAAGAATGTCAAAAATAAACTGAATATCAGCCGACCGGAATCACAATCCCAAAAGCGAGGAAAAAGAAAGCGGGGCAGACAATGTTTTGCAAGGTATAGTTTAAAAATACTATATCTTTGCAAGGCAAGTCTGCCCTTTTCTTTTACTTCGGAAACATATATAAACGGCACGAAAGAGAAAAAGTTATGGCATGGCAATTGAAAGAGCGTTATAAGTTTGACTGGAACAGGATATTCGGTAAAGACGCGTGGCATATTGAATATTCAATTACGGATAAGTGCAACCGAAATTGCGTGGCGTGTTCGCATCTTGCTCCGCTTTCAAAACGACCAAACTTTGTAAGCAAAGAAGAATTTGAGCAAGTGACTGCCAATTTGAACAGATGCCTTCCTGATATACATACGTTCTGGCTAACAGGCGGAGAACCGACACTGCATCCTGAATATATCAGTTTGTTTAACATTGTAAGGCATATATACAGTGAAGCATATATCGGTATCTATACAAACGGTACAACGCTGAGGAAGTTCGAGCAAGATGAATGGTTTTGGCAATTTATAAAAGACAACGGCATTGTATGGGGAGTAACCATATACAATGGCGAAAAGCGGTTTATTGAAGAACTCTTTGATAAACATGATTGCCTCAATAACCTTGCAATTGTTCGTAACGGGAGCAGTTTTACCAATTTGACCAATTATTCAAAAGGACAGGAAGTAAGCAGAAAGAAATATGATAAATGTGGGTGGGAGAGGCGCAAAATCAATGTGCGCAACGGAAAGATTTTCAACTGTCCCACTTGCGAGTTTGCTGATTTGTTCAATGAATATTTTAATGAAAGCCTTAAAGTAACGGAACAAGATTACCTGATTGTAAATGATTTGCTTACTAAAGAACAGGTTGAAGAGTTTAAAAATCCAATGCCGTTTTGCAGCCAGTGTAATCTTGATATCAGGTATAAGCGTTTATTTATGAATCAATCAAGCAAGAGGCTTATGGAAGAATGGGCAGACATTGAAACTTTCATGCAAAAATAATGGGGGAAACCCTAAGATAAATACAAAAGGAGATTTGAATTATGATTATTAGTTTAACAACCAATACTATACCGCCTAATACGGTAACAACGAACAAGCCTGAAATCAAGGCTATAATAAATAAACGGAGGTGAATTATGGAATTTAAAGACAGAAACGCGCAGTATCCTGGCAGAGTTAAACTTGTAAAAGTGGCAGGCAGCGAAGATTTATATGACATGACTTTGGCTGAGGGGAGTGTAAGTGGCGGCTATTCTGCCGGTACGCCACTGAATGCCGAAACGTTTAATAAAATGCTTAAGGATATTAGTGCGGAAACTGATACAAAAATTAGCAAAGAGACAGAAAAAGTTCGGTTAAACAGTATAAGACTGTATGATGGAGTAAATTACGGCGCAAAATCCTATTTAAGCAATGGTAAAGATATGACTGTGAATTTGCCTAAAAGCCGTTATAATTTTTACTTTTGGCAATATTCGTCGAAAGTGTCTGAAGACTCTGTCGTGACTTTACTGAAAAGTCAACATGGTCTTAGTAAAGTAAAGGGTGCAGTACTTGTTCCGAAATCCCACACTACAGGTGGTGGACTGGGTGGCTACAACAATTTTGCAGAAGACAATCTTAAGTATGGAATACTGATTTCAAATAATAACGTTTATGTGGCGCTTGATGTCGGTGTTATGAAAAAAGGATTTTATTGTTTAGTATATGGAGAGTAAGAGTTATGATTTATTACATAATGAATGAAAATAACGAAATAATCAGGGATGATTTTATTTATTTTGAAGGTGCACTTTCAATGCCTGAGCAAAACTATAAAATAGTAAACGGGTATAACGGCGCAGTATTCTTTGAAGAATATACTCATACCGAGGAGTATAAACAAAAAGAAGAGCAATGGCTTCATAATCAGGAGCTTAAAGATTTGCGCAGGCAGAGAGAAATAGAGTGCTTTTCTGTAATAAACAGAGGATATTTATGGTATTACCAGCTTTCGGAGAGTCAGTTATCTGAACTTTCCGCTTGGTATAATGCTTGGCTTAATGTAACAGAGACGCTTGAAATACCAAAAAAACCGTCTTGGCTTAAATCCTGATGGATATCAGTATCATTATTCCCTGTTACAACCTTGAGCATTACATAGAAAGATGCCTGAACAGTATTCTTTCTCAGAATTATGAAAGGAATCTGTTTGAAATCATAGTTATAATAGATTCTTGCACAGACAACACTGAAAAAATAGCAAGGGGAATACTTGCAGGTAGAAGTCAAGATAAATTTATAACTGTTGAACATAACAGAGCAGGTCTTTCGCGCAATTGTGGTCTTGAAGTTGCGACGGGGAAATATGTGTGGTTTATAGACGGCGACGATTATTTGATTGACGTAAATGCTTTTTCTGAACTTATCGGTAAAATGCAAAATGTAAGTTCTACGGTAGCTTACTTGAAAAACTTTGTTTCTGAAAGACCGATATCGGAAAATTGGGCGGCATGGAGATTCTTTTATGAAAGGAGCTTCATAGGCGATACTCGTTTTTCTGATAAGGTTATAGATGAGGATATAGAGTTTTTTGGTTTTATAAGCAGGAAAAAGGATTTCAGGATAATCAAAGTTGAAAAGCCATTATATCACCATACTTTCCCAAGAGAAGGAAGTTTAGTTACAGAGAAAAATAAATCTTTGTTCAGGTTGGATTTGAATTAAAAAGCTGAATAAAAGAGTGGGCCAACATTAGGTCTGGGGTCTTTAAGTATCAAAGATATATGTATCTTAGCTGTGCCTGCTGATTAATGAGATGAATACCGCTGGCGAATGAACTTTAACGTGTAAAAGTTTAAAGTTATCGTTGGCGGTATTTTATTGTATTCAAATAAAGTTGCCCGACTCGCAGTCGGGCATTTTTTTATGGAATTTTTCGATTTTTGGGATTAATTTCGCCCGATGCGTCGGTTCTATCGTAGCGAAAAATCAAAAATCGGAGGATTCCAAAATGGAAAAGAAAGACAAGAAGTATACCCTTAAAGTCAAAGGCAAGGAGGTAGAGGTCAACGAGGAAATATATCGTGCATACATAAGACCTGTTCAAGCAGAGCAAAGGCAAAAAAGGCGCGTATGGAAATGTCGCGTGTTGAGTAAAAGTGGGAATTATTATGTTCGCTGCACAAAAAAATGCGAAACATGTCCTTACTATCTTGCAGGCAATTCGGCTTTGGGTAATGTAACTTCGCTGGACAGGCTTGTTGATTGTGAAGTTGAGATTGAAGACAAGAATTCAGATTTTGAAGCAGATTACATAGAGCAACAAACAATTAAGGAAGAATATGCCGAGCTTCATAAAGTCATCAGGCAACTTACCTCACGCCAACAAGAGATAGTGAAGATGATTTATTTCGAGGGTAAAACACAGAAAGAGGTGGCAAAAGTGCTTGGAATTACGCAAGGCGCGGTGTCACTTGCATTGGCGAAATCAATTGCTCAACTAAAATTTTTAATAAAAAAATAAAAAAGTTTCGTCAGATTGCTAATATTTTGAAATTTCGTGTCCTTGTTAAGGTGAAGGGGTCGATGATAACTCCTTCAAAGGAGGAACACGATTTGAAAATCATAAAAGAAAACTTTAACGCCTTTGCGCGAGAGCAGGGATACGAGAACGGAGCGGAGCTGTTTGAAGAACTCGGCTTGAATAAAGAAAAGTACATAAGATACAAAAGCGAAGTACCCATAAGCGGTAGCGACTTGCAAACGTTGTGTTGGGAAATCGGAACGGCAGGGGTAATGGACTTTGTCCGTTTTGCGCCCGGCGACAAAGAACGCCATCGCAGAATTTTAGAGGAGTTCTGATTTTGAAACGACTTAGGAGAAAAGAACAACCCAAAGGGTACTCTCTGAAAAAACGATGTTTGCGGCGTTGGATTTATTCTCACGGCTACACACAACCGTATGTTGCAAGAAAGCTCGGGTTATCGGCAGAGGAGTTCAAAAGAAAGTTACGCGAACACGAGAAATTCAATGAATACCAGATAGGCTGCCTCGTACAGCTTATGAAAGCAAAGGCTGCCTTTCGGGTTCTGTTTTTTCCGTCGCTGCGAATGCGACGACAGATATACAGCGAGGTGTTCGGTAGTTCAAAGGAGAGATTAAATGAGTGAGAATAATCGTTTATCAACGAGAAACGCAAAAATTGCGGCAATGCTCGCGGACGGCGGGCAGCTTAAAAACTTCTATCGCTTTATCGCTCAAAATCCGTACATAAACCTTCACGACGCTTGCCAGATAATCATCGAACGCCCGGACGCTACGGTATGCAACACAATGGAAGATTGGAACGCAATGGGCAGGCGTGTAACGAAAGGAAAGAAAGGAATACCTTACTACGACAATGACGGCTACAAGCGTTTCGTATTCGACGCTGCGGACACGCACGGAGATGACCGCTTTCAACGCGACATCATACCGCTAAAACATATTCTTATAGGATTAGACGAGCTGAATGGCACGTCGATGTATGAGGATGGACGCGGTGAATACCGCAAGATACATAACGGTGTGTATTCGTACCTTGAAAGGCAGGGCGAGCTTACGGGCGACGAGCAGCGCGACATACTTTTTGCCGAAGGCGTAACTTTCTTGCTGTATAGCAAAACAGGTTTTCCCAAGACTTCGGGCATTCATCTGCACGGCTTGCCGTATTCGTACAGGGACAACGCGGATTTTGTAAAAGAGCTGTATATCAGCTCAAATATATTAACGCAGGAGATAGAAGAGGCTTACGAAAACAAACAGTCGGAAGTAGAGGTCATAGACGATACCGAAGAAGAGACGATAACGGACGAATCCGTCATAACAAATGTACCCGTCGAGCAAGAGGAAATTGCAGAGCAGGAAGAACGTGCAGAGGAAAATATCGCGGTCAGTCCGATTTACAGGCAATACCTTGACGCGCAGAAAATCAATCCGCAGGCAATCGTTGTAATGCGCCTCGGCGACTTCTATGAGGTTATGGGCGAGAACGCCGTTAAAATTGCGGACGAGCTTGACCTTACGCTTACGGGTCGAAACGTGGGATTGCCTGAACGTGTGCCTATGTGCGGTTTTCCCTATCACGTTGCAGATAAGTACATAGAAAAGATACTTGAACGGCACGGTGTTCTTCTTGCAGAGGAAGGGCAAGAACCGAAGTATATTCTATCCCACGCCGAAGCGCTCGGACAGGGTGAGCCTGAAAACAAGCCAGACCTTATAGAAATTCCAGATGAACGCAGTCCTTTTGACGACGAACAGTCGGAAGAAATCGAGGACGGCGAACAGGAAGAGGAATGGGATGACTTTGATGACGAGGACTTCAACGACGAACTCGAACAGGACGAAACCGAAGAAGAAGTCAAATCCACGCCGAAGAAAGAAGAAAAGGGCATTCAGGATAGGAAACGCAAGTCAAAGCCACAGCTTTCAATGTTCGACCTTTTGGAGTCGCAGGGCAAGAGCGAAAAGGACGCGTTCATAGACGAATGTCTTACGCGCGAATACAGCGGCAATAAAGTAAAGTTCTACGACGCATATCGCAAGAACCTGACTTTGACCGAGTTTGCAAAGCTCCTCAAAGACACCTACGGCACAGGCGGGTCATTCGGCGGTGAATTGGATAAAGACTATAACGCCAAAGGCATTTCATACAGACGCAGGGACAGGCAGAACCCCGAAAATGATCTGTCGATGCACTTAAAGTGGCCTGAAGTTGCGGAGCGCATAGCCGAGCTTATCGAAAGAGATGAATATCTCTCTCAGAGCGAAAAGAGCGAGTATGCCCGCATAGTCCGTTTCAGGCAAGAGCGCGAAGCGGCAAAGACTGACGGCGAGCGTTGCGAGGTCATAGCCAATCAGATAGTCGAGTACGGAACGAAGAATACATACAGCAAAACCTTCTCCGAATACCCGCACTTTCTGGAGGACTACGCGCAGTTCTACTTTGCCCACAGCGAGGAGATAAAGCAAAAACTGCTCATGCATAAAGAAGTGGCAGCCGTCGGGGATAAGGACGATATATTCGACAGGTATCTCCACGTCAACTTTCATATCAAGTATTGTCCGCGTTGGCAGGCAAATCTACGCAACCGCCTCAACAAAATCCACGCGGTACAGGACTTTGCAGATGGTTTTATATGGGAGTGCACGGATAAATTCAACCCCGCCGACCACAGCGAAACTATAACATATACCGTAACGCCCGAAGACATAGGCGAGAGCAATTACCTTTTTATCAAGGACTACCGTGAGGAATTTGCAGACTATCTTCGAGCCAAGCCCGGCGTTGAAAGCGTGGATTTCTCAATGCAAAAGACGGATATAGCTTTCAAAAGCAGCTATATCCGTGACCTAATAACGGGCGAAGAATTGCGTCCCGCCGAGCATACAAAGCGGGTGCGCGAGATTGCCGACAAGGTAATCAAGGATGGCACAGAAAATACAACAAGCGGTAGTTGGATGGCTTACTTTGAAGAGTTTGGCGATAAAGAGCTGTTTATCACCAATAACTCGGACGAGATAGTAAACGAGCTGTACAACCATCAGGAAGTGGCAGAGGCAGACGTTGCAGACGACGGCTTTGATATGACTTTCTACCTCGACTATTGTCCCAATATAGAGGAGCGGGAAGAGGAGTTGTCCACACCCGAACAGCGGGAAGAGGACAACAAGGTTAAGGTCGGAGATAGGTTCAGCTTAAACGGACGCGAATGGGAAGTAAAGGGCTTTGACGGGCTTTACCCCGAACAGGCGGTAATCACCCGCACGGAGCGGTCGGGCGACCTTGTTTACGACGTAACGCAGAATATCGACATCACCGAACTTTTATCAAAAGGTCAGCGCAAAAAATACGAACAGGGTGAAAACACAGACCTTTCAGCCGTCCTCGACCAAACCGAACTCGGCGGCGCAAAGACAAGATTTAAGAACAATGTCGCGGCGATCCGTCTTATCAATTTTTTGGATGAGCGCGGCGCTATGGCAAGCGATGCGGAGAAGAAAGTACTCTCTCGATTCGTCGGTTGGGGCGGACTCGCACAGGCTTTCGACGAAAAGAACGAGAGTTGGAAGAAGGAATATGCAGAGCTTAAAAGCCTGCTGTCCGTAGAAGATTACGAGCAGGCGAGGTCAAGCACTCTAAACGCCTATTACACCGCAAAAGACGTAATAGACGGCATATATTCGGCACTCAATCGTTTCGGCGTAAAGGGTAACAACCGTATATTGGAGCCTGCAATGGGCACGGGCAATTTCTTCGGCTTTATGCCCGAAGAGATAGCCGATGGCAGCAGGCTTTACGGCGTGGAATTAGATAATCTCACGGGCAGGATTGCGGCAAAACTATACCCGCAGGCAAATGTGCAGATAAAGGGCTTTGAGGACACGACTTTTCCGAATGATAAGTTCGACATAGTTGTGGGCAACGTGCCGTTCGGCGGTTACGGAGTTGCGGACTCAGATTACAACCGCTATAACTTCAAGGTTCACGATTATTTCCTTGCCAAGAGCGTAGATAAGGTCAAGCCCGGCGGCATTGTCGCCATCATCACGAGCAAGGGCACAATGGACAAGCTCAATCCAAGTGCAAGAAAGTACGTTGCGGAACGCGCAGAACTGCTCGGTGCAATCAGGCTTCCAAACAACGCCTTCAAACAGACGGCGGGCACGGAGGCTGTCGCAGACATTCTCTTTTTTCGCAAGCGCGCGGAGAAGATAACCGACCTTCCCCGCGAGGAATGGCTTGGCACGGGTAAGACGGAAGAGGGATACGAGATAAACAACTATTTCATCTCTCACCCGCAGATGATACTCGGAACGCTTGCGGAAGAACACGGCATGTACGGCGGCATAGACACGACGGTCAAGCCAGACGGCAGAGAACTAAAAACCTCGCTCGCCGAGGCAATACAAAACCTGCCGCAGAGCTTTTATATCAACCCGCAGACTCCGCCCATAGAAGAGCAGACAACGGAGGTTGACTATAACGTAAAGCCGTTCTGTTATAAGGCAGAAAACGGCAGACTGTATATGCGCGTGGGCGAGGGAATGGAAGAACAACCCATACCTAAATCGCCCAAGGACGCATACCAGAGAATTTGCGGAATGATTGCCCTCAGAGAGGAGTTGCACCACATTCTCGATATTCAGATACAAGGTTGTTCGGATGAAGTACTCAAAAGCGAACAGTACAAACTCAATAACCAATATGACCTGTTCGTAAAGAAGTACGGCTATCTCAACAGCCAGACAAACACCAAGCTGTTCAAAGATGACGGCGAAAGCGCATTGTTGTTTGCCGCAGAGAACGTAAACGAAGAAACAAAAGCCGTAACAAAGGCAGTTATTTTCTTCAAGCGCACCATACGCCCGTATGTCGTGCCTACTTCTACGGACGACCCGTTCGAGGCGTTGCAAATTTCAAAGAATGAGCGCGGCAAGGTAGATATTGCCTACATTGAAGAGCTGACGGGCAAGGACTACGACACAGTACTATCCGAACTCGGCAGCACGGTATTCCGCGACCCCGAACAGGTAAAGGAGGGAGATAAGTATTCAGGCTTTGTAACGGCAGAGGAATATCTGTCGGGTGAGGTAGTAAATAAGCTCGACCTCGCCCGTTCTGTTGCAGAGGAACACCCCGAATACCGCAAGAATGTCGAGGCGTTGGAGGGCGTACAGCCTGAAAAGCTGACGGCAAGCGATATATCGGTTAGGCTGGGCGCGACGTGGGTGGACAAGGAATACTATAAGCAGTTCTATTGCGAGCTTATGGACATTTACCGCTATATGTACCCCGATGTGGAGCTGACGTATAACCCGCACGACTCGTCGTGGAGAATAGACCAGACGCAGAGCGTGCGCTACACCACGCAGATGAAGCAAAAGGAGGTGTACGGCACAAACCGCGCCCCTGCATACAGACTGTTCGTAGATGCTCTCAACTTAAAAGCTACGACCATCACCGACTTGGTGGAGGAGAACGGCAAAGAGAAGAGGGTGGTAAATCAAGCCGAAACGATAGCGGCGAGGGAAAAGCAGAACAAGATAAAGGAAGCGTTCGCCGATTGGATCTTCAAAGACCCACAACGCAGGGCGGACTTGGAAGAAACCTACAACAGGCTGTTCAACCAGACAAGACTTCCGAGTTATGACGGGAGCTATCTCAAATTCTCCGAAATGAACCCGGCGATAGAGCTTAAACCACACCAGAAGAACGCGGTACACAGAACAATAACTTCGCCGTCAAGCACACTGCTCCATCACGTTGTGGGCGCAGGCAAAACCTTTACGGTCATAGCCTCAATTATGAAAATGCGGCAGTTAGGACTTTGCAAAAAGGCAATGGTAACTTGCCCCAACCACCTCGTCCAGCAATGGGCGGGTGAGTGGAGAAAGCTATACCCCAACGCGCACATTCTCGTCGCCACAAAGGAGGACTTGGAGAAAGAAAATCGCAAGAAGTTTGTATCAAAAGTTGCCCTCGGTGACTGGGACGGCATAATCATTGCGCAGTCGAGCTTTGCTAAAATCCCCATTTCTACGGAAAGGCAGATACGCAAACTCCGTGAGGAGATAGAGGGCGTAGAGGCAACGATAGTAAAGCAATGGGAAGAGAACGGAATGCCGCGCGGCGCAGTAAAGAACCTTGAAACGATAAAGAAGAGCAAGGAAAAGCAGTTGAAGAAGCTGATGGACGCGAGCGGCAAGGACGACGTGTTGAAGTTCGAGGACTTAGGGATAGACTACCTGTTCGTGGACGAGGCGCACGCTTATAAAAACCTGTTCCTGTTCACGAAGATGAACAATGTCGCGGGCATATCTACCGCGGCAAGCCAGAGGGCAAGCGACCTGAAATTAAAGTGCGAGTACTTGCAGGAACTTCACGGCAGCGACAGGGGCGTAGTGTTTGCTACGGGTACACCTATCTCAAATTCAATGACGGAAATGTACACTATGCAGACCTATTTGCAACCATCTGTATTAAAGAAACTCGGTATGACCTTCTTTGACGGTTGGGCGGCGGACTTCGGCGAAACGATAACGAGTATGGAGCTATCTCCGTCCGGTCAGGGGTACAGGGCGAGGACGAGGTTTGCAAAGTTTACGAACCTGCCCGAACTGTTGAAACTGTACCGCGCGTTTGCCGATGTGCAGACGGCGGATATGGTAAAGCTCAATGTGCCACAAGCCGAAAAGCAGGTCATAACCCTAAAACCCTCTGATACAGTCATTGAACTTGCAGAGGAAATCGCGGAGAGGGCGGACAGAATACACGACGGCAATGTTGACCCACACAAGGACAATATGCTCAAAATTACCTCTGACGGAAAAAAGCTTGCGTTAGACCCGCGCTGTTTTGTGCCCGAATCGCAGGACGAGGAGGGCAGCAAACTCAACGAGTGTGCGCAGAGGATATATGAGGTATGGACTGATACGGCAGACAAAAAGGGAACGCAGATAGTGTTCTGTGATTTGTCCACGCCGAAGGTGAAGTTTGAGGACTATGAGTACGGCAAGGACTTCGACGCCTACAACGACCTGAAATACAAGCTCGTGCAGCGAGGCATACCCGCCCGTGAGATAGCCTATATACACGAGGCTAACACGGACGAGCAAAAGCAGGCGCTGTTCGACAGAGTAAATTCAGGCGCGGCTCGCGTTCTCATCGGCAGCACGGAAAAGTGCGGCGCGGGTACGAACGTACAAAAAAGGCTTGTCGCCCTGCATCACCTCGATACGCCATACCGCCCCAGCGATATGGAGCAGAGGGAAGGGCGCATTATTCGTCAGGGCAACACTAACGATAAAGTCAAGATTTTTACCTATGTAACGGAGCGCACGTTCGACAGCTATTCATATCAGATACTCGAAAACAAGCAGCGTTTCATCTCGCAGATAAACAGGGGCGATTTGACAATACGAGAGGCGGAGGACATAGACGAAACTACGCTCTCCTATGCCGAAATCAAGGCAATCACGGCGGCGAACCCCAAAATCAAACGCAAGATGGAAGTGGACGCAGAAGTCGCAAGGCTGCGCGTGTTGGAAGGGCAGTACAGGAAGAACCTGTATGCATTGCAGGACAAAATCTATAAGAACTACCCCGAAGACATACGCAAACAGGAGCTGTATATCGAGCGCGTTGTCAAGGACTTGGAAATGCTCAAAAGCAAGCGCCCCGCAGACGCGGAGGACTTTTCAATCAGCGTAAACGGCAAAGTTTATACGGACAAGAAAGAGGGCGGAAAAGCTCTTTTGGACGCGCTGTATTCGGGAAAAGTCAATATTCCCGTCGCGGAATATTGCGGCTTCAAAATAAGTATGAATCCGATGTCAATGATTGCCAATGAGCGCGAGATAACGCTGGCCGCCGAGGGGCAGTATGTAATTTCCATCGGCGACAGCGCGTTCGGTACCCTTACACGATTAGAGAATTTCTTAAACGACCTGCCCGACAGAGAGGCAAGGCTCAAAAAGAGGCTGGCGCAGTTAAACGCCGACCTTGAAATAGCCAAAGAACAGGTGGAAAAACCGTTTGAACAGGCAGAGCAGTTGAAAACGCTCCTCTCCGAGCAGGCAGAACTCAACGCTGAACTCAACCTCGACAAGCGAGATGATGTCATTGTCGCAGACGAGAACGACAGCGGCGACGGAGATAACAATTACAGGGCTTTGCCCGAAATAACAAAACGCAATATGGAGGTAAACATTATAGACGAAGAGGACAAGGTTGCGGCAATGCAGGTAGATTTGCTGCCTGACTATGCCGTAACCAACGAAGATATGCACGCCTACGGCTTCACTTGGGACGGTATGCTGCCGCTCACGGGAGCCGCGGCAAAAACTATATCAAAACTTGGGGTAACGGTCTATGAACTTACCCCGACGGACAACGAATACGAAGTAAAGGCGACAGAGCTGTTTGACGATAAGGACAAACTGTTCGGCGTGGAAAAACCCGATTGGAATACCTTTATACAGTCAGACAAGGGGCGCGATTATATAGCCGCTCGCCGCGAGGTAGTGAAGTCAGTACTTATCTCGCTCGACGGCGAGGATATGCAGTATTTCTCAAATACCGAGCGCGAGAGATTATGGGAGCAGTATGGTACGGAAATTCCTGCACTCGATAAGGCTCTCGGCGAAAGGGGTATTCCCTCGAACACTATATTAAAGAGGTATGCCGTGCCTGTATTTGACGAGCAGGTAGAAAAGCTCAAAGCCGAGCTGCCTTTTGAAGAACACGGCTGGAGCGAGGCAGATATTCATTATGCAGTTTTCGGTAACGTGGAGGTGGAAGAACTAAAAGATGTACTGTTCAGGCACAGTTATGAAACGCGGCTCAACAACTTCTTGGACAAAAAGCTTGCGGAGGTCAATTATCTGGGCGGTAGGACAACAGGGTTCACCGCAGACGAAATATTCGATTTATGCAGTGACTTGAAGCCATCGTTCGATGGCAGCGAGTTTGCAGAAAATATGACGGGCGCAGACTTTGACTATTGGTATGACGGCTTTGAGGAGGACGAACTGTTGCCGTTATTAAATAAGAGGGCACTCCCCGGCGAGAAGTATATGCCGCAGTATGAAGACAATCCGCTTGGCTTGCCGCCTTTGGATGATGAGCTTACCGTGCTTGCTGTCCGGCAGGATATTGAACTTGACGAAAAGCGGACAATAAAAGGCGCGGCGCTTCTTAAAAACGAAGTTGTGAATGGCTGGTATGTTCTCGGCTTTACACACGACGGCGACGGAGAGGCGCTTTCGGTCGGAGATAAAACCAACATTGAAAAACTTGGCGTTTCGCCTGTCGAAATAGACCCGAATATCATAAGGACTTTCGACTCCGAACAGGAGGCGAGGGATTTTTACGATGAGCGGGTAAAGGTACTCAACTCATTAAAGGAGAATTATGATGAGTTTAAACTTCCAGATTACGAAGAAGAAGTTTGTAAAAGCGTAAACACAGAGTATGAAGTATTCAAGTCTGATATTCTTTCACGCAGGCCGGAGGAAATATATCACAATAACTATAAGATCCGGGTTTTTACAGAGCTTAAGGAATTGATTTTGCTCGGAGCGGAAAGCGGATATTTGCAACCTGAACACTATAAAGCGTTGTATCGTGATCGCGGAAGTATTCTGAATGAGTTGTATTCTGAATTTGTGAATGATGAAAACGCGAGCGTAAACGATTACAGCGATACTGCGCAGATAGTTCGCAATTATTGTGAGGACGTTCATTCGGATATTTTCAACGGAAAGGATAAACAACCTGTATATCTTAAAACGGCGCAGTATGCTTTGGAGCACGGCGAGTTTGAACAATATCAAGCCTCGCGCAGGCTGACCGAAGAGTGCAGGAATGCGATAGATAAAGCAATCTCCGAGAACTATGACGGTATGCACTTGCAAACCGGCTTTGATATGAGGCTCATAGACGAATTCGGAGAAGAGCGCGTCAAGTATATCTTTGCAACTACTTTGCGCGAGAACCTCGGCGACGGCAGATATAGTCCTGAAAACAAGGGCTGGGCGGAGAATATTCCCATATCTGAAAGTCCCGAAGAGCGCAGGAACTGTTGCCTGAACTCACATCCCGCAGTCATTGACGGAGTGGTGAGGCTAATCAGAAAGTATGAGCAACTCAGTAGAAACGCGGAAGAAATTATGCAGTATCAGGCTAATGCTGAACAACAAAATAAGGAGGAAAACAGTTTGGCAGAAAACAAATTTTTAACGGAAACGTCGCGCGGCGACAAGGTTTTAAGCATTGCACAGGACAGGAGCGGCAGGAATGTCGCGGTCGTGCAGAGGAAGAACGACTACACCGTCGCAATCGGCTACGACACGACGGACGGAACGTGGGCTCAGGGCGTGTACGATTTCAAGGACGAAAAAGCGGCAAACGATTACCGCGAAAAGTATTACGGCGAAAATAGCGAACCGCAGGAGAAGTGGTACGAGATTTTTGTGTCGAAAGACGCTCTCATCAAGAGATACAACAAATCCTCGCTTATGCGGATGCCTTCAAGCAATAAGGAATACGCGGACTATACCTATTTTGTGTATAACAACCGCTTGAAAGACAGCAGGCAGATTGTGGATATGCAGTCTGACTCGCGTGAGATGTGCTACAAAATCACGCTCAATGAGGGTGAGGTTGTAAATCTGCGCAACCGTGATGGCGACGAGGTGGAGCTTACGGCGGAAGAGTTCGCAGGGCTTGTAAATCACACCTCTGACAAGGACTATGAGCGCGAGGAAAAGCCGCGTGTATCGGTCAATATTCCGAGAGATGCACTTATCAAGGCGTATGATAATTCTTCGCTGTATCGTGCTCCCAACGGAACGAAGTATGCGGGATATACCTACTACCTGCCTAACTCGGTAGTGCGTGAGAATACGCAGGCAGAGGACGGCAGTATGACGGCAAACATCGCGGAAGACTTCACTGTAACGCTGCGAAAGGACAAGGAGGAAATTAAAATCTCCGCGCAGGAGTTTAAGGAGCTTATCGGCAGTACGAACGATGAGGACTATAAACGCGAACCTACCGCATTGGACGAATACCGCGAACAGCAGAAAGACGACGGCAAGGCGTGGAGTGAAATTGCGCTCTCCGAAAAGGCGGTCATCGCCGCTTACGAGAAGAGTACGCTTATCAGAATGCCCAAGGGCAAGTATGAGGGAATGGTCTATTACATTCCGAGCGGTATGACGCGCAAGGACGAAAACGGTCTGCGCCTGCGCTTGCCCGAAGATTTCGAGGTGCATTTGAAGGGCGGCTCGGACGAAAAAACCGACCTTACGGCGCAGCAGCTTATGGAAGAGCTTGCGGGAAAACGTGATGAGGACTACGAAAGTATCTACCGCCGCCCCAGCGAGGAGGCGAGAAAGAAGTTTGAAACGATAGAAGCAAATCTCCGCGCAGCTCTGCCTGACGAAATGCGAAACATGGCAAATTGGGTAGTTGTGCGCACGAGAGAAAATAACGACACGGGCAGGCTTGAAAAATTTCTGATTGACGTGCATACGGGCAAGTTTGCAGAAAGCGACAATCCAAAGACTTGGACTGACTTCGACTCGGCTTGCGAGTACGCAAAGGAACACGGCGGTGTTGCGCTCGCCTATGCGCTCGACGGCAAGGATGGTATTGCTTGTATCGACCTCGACAAATGTATTGGTGAGGACGGGAAACGCACACCGCTTGCAGAGGAGGTGCTGTCCAAGTGTGGGAAAACATATATTGAACACTCTTTAAGCGGCAAGGGCTTACATATCTTCGGCAGAACGAAGGGCGCAGATTTACGCTCGTTCTCCAAGGACGGAGATATGGAATACTATCAGGGCGGACAGTTCATTGCTATGACGGGCGACGGAACAGGCTTTTACCAGCTCGGCGACTTTGATACGCCCGAAATGAAGTCACTTCTTGAACGGAAGTTAGAGCGCAGAACGGAGTGGACAAATGTCGGCAAAGGCGAGGCGGGACTTACGCAGATGGACGACAGAGAGCTTCTCGAAAAGGCGTTCTCGGCAAAAAACGGCGACACAGTACGCAGGCTGTATAACGGCGAAGATTTACGGCATAACCATTCCAACTCGGATATGTCGCTTATGAACTACCTCGCCTTCTATTCGGGCGGCAATGTGGAGCAGATGACGAGAATTTTCGCAACGAGCGGACTTTATCGGCCCGAAAAGGATGCAAGCTATTACGAGCATACGGCAATCAAGGCGGCGAAAGACACGCCTCACTATACGCCGCCAAAAGCTCCCGCACAGCCGCCTAAATCTGCAAGTAGCGGAAATGCGAAATAATAGGAGGAACAGAAATGAATAAGGCTGAACGAAAAGGCAATTTGCCCGAAATCGTTATTCCGAAAGGGTATCGTTTGGACGAAATGCTTGATTTCGAGGGCGACCTTTGGGACGAAAAACCTGAATTTCAGGAGGAGGTGAGGCTTCACTTTGAATGAGAAAAAAACCGCGGCGTATGAACGCCTTACGCCGCATAGAAAACAGCTCGTGGATGCCGTTCTCAAAAACCTTGAAAACGGAACAGGGCTTTGGGAACAGGGATGGGCGGGTGGAGATACGCCGGTGTCGGCGATTACAGGTAAACAGTACAACGGCGTGAACAGGATGTTCCTTATGATAGCGGCAATGGAGCGCGGGTATTCGGACAACCGTTGGATGACCTTTAAGCAGATGGAAGATAAAGGATGGTCGTTCAAACGTAATGCCGAGGGCAAGAGCCTCGGCAGAAATGCGGGCGTGGCAATCGAATACTTTGAACTGCGCGACAGGGAAACAAAACAGCCCTTTGACAGGCGTACTCTTGACGGGATGACGGCGGACGAGCGCAATGAGTATATGGAAGAGAACGTGTATCCCTTACGCAAGTACTACCGCGTATTCAACGGCGATGTCATAGAGGGCATACCTGCATTGGAACGCAAAAAGGCAGATGAGAGCGGCTACAACGAAAGAGCGCAAAACCTCATAAATACTTGGAGCGATACCGAGTGCCCCATCGTTCACGGCGGGAGTATGGCATATTACAATCCTGTCAACGACGAAATCCATCTTCCCCGCAGGGAGAGCTTTGTGGACTTGCCCGAATACTATTCGACCGCATTGCACGAGATAGGTCATAGTACGGGTGCAGAAAAGAGATTGAACCGCGAGATGACGGCAGACAGAAGTTCGCAGGAATACGCATTGGAAGAGCTGCGCGCAGAGATTGCCTCAATGTTCCTTGAACAGGACTTGGGCGTAACAGCCTCTGACAAGCAAATCGAAAACAACAGCGCGTATATCGGTGCGTGGAAAAGCAAAATCAAGGAAGACCCGAACGCCTTGTTCAAGGCTATTGCCGATGCCGAGCGTATTACAAAGTATGTAATGTCGAAGGAAAAGGCGGCTAAAAAGGAGACCGAACCCTTTGCCGTCGTGGAAGAGATGGACGAGTACGGCGAGCCTGTATATAAGGTCGAAATGTGCGCCGAATACGGACAGACTCAATTTGCTTTGAGCGGATACCCGTTCAGGAGCCGTGAGGCTCTTATGTCGGAGTTCGGCAAAATGCAGGAGTTGCCGTTCTGGAAAGACAAGGAATTTGAGGAGGTCAACCGTGATGAATTACAGGCGCGTAGCATAAAACGCGCGGAAGAACAGGAAAAGAAAACGCAGCGGCTTTCAAAAGTTGAAGAAAAGCAATCGTCGGTATTCCTGCCGCCAAGCCATGTTGCCAAAACCTTATCCGTGGATAAGCCTGTCGAAAAGCCTGTCGATATGTCTGACAGGGGTATAGAAAGCCTTACGCGAATGGGCGACATGGAAATAGTCGAGCGTGCAAGCAAGACCAAACAGGGCGAGAAGTTCAAGTCGCTCTGGAACGGAGAAAGGGTGTTGGGCAGCGAGGAAAAGGACGAACGCTCTTTAATGGCGCGGCTTGCCGTACATACGAGCGATAAGGAAAAACTGCTGCGCATCTTCAAGGCTTCGGGGCAATACCGCGACGAAAAGCCGAACGCCTATTACAGTAAAATGGCCGATGAAGAGTTGCGTTTTGTGTCGGGACTGAAAACACAGCCTGCCGCACAGAATACGTCGCACACTTCAAAGTCAGGGCGCTTTGTAAACGCTAAGGGCTGATGAAGAGGTGAATCAAAATGGAGTGTGATTATATAAGGCAAGGCGATTGTCTTAAACTCATGAATGAATTGCCGGATAATTCGATAGACATGGTTCTATGCGATTTACCGTATGGCGTAACGCGCAATGTATGGGACAAGAAGTTGCCGTTTGATAAGCTGTGGCAACAGTACAAGCGTGTTGCAAAACCTTCGGCGGCCATCTTATTGTTCGGGCAGGGTAAATTTTTTGCGGAACTTGTCGGGAGTAATACAAAATGGTTCAGGTACGACATTGTTTGGGATAAGGTATGTCCGACGGGATTTCTGAATGCAAACAGAATGCCGTTGAGACGTCATGAACAAATAGCGGTTTTTTACAATCATCTGCCCAGATATCGTCCGCAGTTTACGATAGGCAGGCCGTTACATGGTCGCGGAACAAAGTATTTGGCTAAAAGCGGTATAAACCGTAATTACGGCAGATATGAGCAAATGCAGGATACGCGGAAAGGCGATGCGCATAAATATCCGACAAGTATTATACAGGTATGCAGGCATCCGAGTATGGCAATCCATCCGACAGAAAAACCTGTCGAACTTTTGGAACTGCTCATAAAGACATATACGGATGAGGGTGATATAGTTCTGGATAACTGTATAGGCTGCGGGAGTACAGCTTTGGCCTGTGTTAAAACCAAAAGACATTTTATCGGCTATGAGCTTGAAAAAGAGTATTGCGATATAGCGAAACAAAGGTTGAAACAGATAAGGGTAGTATGACAGATATTTATACAACAGAAAAGAGGTATAGCATTATATATGCTGACCCGCCGTGGAAATACAATGCGAGGAACAATATCGCAACCAGATTCGGTGCCGGTGCGGGCTGACATTATTGCCTTATGACAAACAAGGAAATATCCGCCCTGCCGATTGGTAATATAGCGGCGGACAACTGCGCTTTATTCTTGTGGGTAACGTTTCCTTATCTTGACAAACAGATAGCGGTTATGGAGGCATGGGGCTTTACATACAAAACGCTTGGATTCAGCTGGGTAAAGACGAATCTGAAAAACGGTAAACCTTTTTTCGGAGTGGGATACTATGCGAAGAGTAATTGCGAAGTGTGTCTTATGGGTATAAAAGGAAAAATGACGCCTATAAGCAACAGAGTGTCAAGTTGCATTATTTCACCTCGCCGCGAACACAGTCGCAAGCCGGACATAGTGCGAGAGCGGATAGTTGAATTGTTTGGTGATTTGCCGAGGATAGAATTGTTTGCACGGCAGACGGTCGCGGGATGGGATTGTTGGGGGAATGAGGTGGTGTAAGTGAGAAGTCTATGACGGATATTTATACGACAGAGAAGAGATACAGCATCATCTATGCCGATCCGCCGTGGCGGTATTACACCTATTCCAAGAAAGGACTAGGCAGGAGCGCAGAGAGCCATTATCGAACAATGTCCAAAGAGAAAATACAGGCACTGCCTGTACCGAGAATAAGCGCTAAAAATAGTGTCCTGTTTCTGTGGGCAACTTCACCGTGCCTTATAGAGGCATTCCAGCTTATAGAAGCATGGGGTTATACCTATAAGACGGTCGGGTTTACATGGCTTAAACAGTGCAGAAAAAGTGACAAATTGTTTATGGGAATGGGGTATTATACCCGCGCAAATGCAGAATATTGTCTTCTTGCAACAAAGGGGAGAATACTGGAACGTAAAAGCCATTCAATATTGTCGGCTATTATTTCGCCTATTCGGGAACATAGTCGTAAACCGGAAGAAGTTCGGGAACGAATAGTGAAACTGTTTGGCGAATTGCCGAGGATAGAACTGTTTGCGCGGCAGACGGTTGCGGGATGGGATTGTTGGGGGAATGAAACTGAGAAATTCAAAGGATAGAGGTTAGCACCTAAAAGAAAAAATTGGAGGAAATTATATGAAAAGAAATTTTAAATTCAGGGAAGAGGATTACATAGCAATGCAGGGAATGACGAAAAGGGAAGCGGGGCAGTTTATAAAAGGGCTGTGCGGCTATGCCTTTGACGGCGTACCAATGGAAACAAAGAATGCAAAGGTAGCAAGAGCGTACGCTTTTGCAAAGGTTGCATTGGATGTGTCGGCGCAGAATCGTGAAAACGGAAAAAGAGGCGGGCTTATTACAGCAGAGCGTGCTCGTGGTAAACACACTGTTATACTGAAAGTTGCGCCTGTCGCGAGTGACAACGAGGATATGTAGGTTTTATTTATAGGTATCATCTTGTCGGCAGCGGCACAACGGGAGCCGTAGCAAAGCGGCTTAATAGGGAGTGCATCGGCATAGATATTAACCCACGCTACATAGAAAAAGCGGAGATGAGAATTGCAGAGGTTACACCCGAAAAATCGTATGGAAATGCTACGGAGTATGTGCCAAGGACAACCGCGGGAGGTGGTACGATTTGAAGAAAAACCGCAAGACCAGCTATTGAAAGTCAAGCAAAAAATGGTGGGAA
>UMIY01018977.1_pt1 | contig 20843 bp, 22 predicted proteins | sample 1965921 | NCBI WGS metagenome assembly UMIY01 (sample SAMEA4836134, study PRJEB28245) | human gut metagenome | biome: gut microbiome; material: fecal sample | place: Denmark | collected 2008
TCTATCCTTTGAGGCACTTAAAATGTCCCAAAACTCTTACAGGCCAGATTTTACTTCTCTAATAATTTTTGTGGCAAGCCTTATTATTTTAATTTTTCTTTCAATGTTTTTTAAGGATGAAAAATTAAAAATAAGTGACAGATTAATAGCTATTGTTTCTATTATAATTTCCTCAACGCTTTTATTTAATTTTGTTTATTCTAGAGATGCAATATATTATAAACTTCCTCTAAGTGGGAATACTTATAATTTAATAGACCATTTTAATTCAAAAGGGTTTAATTATACCTTTTTATTTAATTTGAAAAAATCCTTTGTTAGACCACCAGAAGGTTACAATGAAAAGGAAATGGAAAAACGTGAAAGAGTTGACCATGGAGAAGATATTTCTGTTATAAAACATAATGAAAGACCAAATATTATTTGGATAATGGGAGAAGCCTTTACAGACTTATCTCAAGATGAACATTTTTCTTTTGCACCAGGAAATGATCCAAATGAAAATTTTAAAAAGTTGCAAAAAAATTCTATTATACATGGGAGAATTGTTACTCCATCCTTTGGTGGAGGAACTGGAGATACAGAATTTGATGCCCTAACTGGTGCACTAACTGTTGACTGTGCCCCTGATGAAAGTTTTGCCTTTAATGCAATAAAAAGAGATGTATCATCAGTGCCAAGACTCTTTAACACTATTGGTTACAAGACCATGGCATTTCATCCAGGCTTTGCATGGTTTTATGGAAGGCAAGATGTTTATCCAAAACTTGGTTTTCAAGATAATTATTTTTTAGAAAATATTGATGAACCTGATATGAAAGGTGGCTATGTTTCTGAAAAACAATTTTCAGAAATTTATAGAAGTAGATTTTTAGAAGCTGTAAATAATTCTGATGAGCCAATTTTTTCTTATGGTCTTGACATTCAAAATCATGGCCCATATTTTTACGACAAATATGGAAAAAATTTACCTTATCAATGTACAGTTTCTCTATCAGAAGAGGCTGCAAATAATTTTGGATCCTATTTCTTGGGAGTTAAGGATATGGATATAATGCTTGGGGAAGTTTACGATATGATGATGAGTTTAGAAGAGCCAACAATTATGGTGTTTTATGGCGACCACCTTCCAGGACTTGGAAATGAACCTAGTGCCTTTGATGAAATTGGCATAAAATTATCTCACGATAACTTAGAAAAGGAAATTGAATTTTATTCAACACCTTATGTAATTGTTGCCAACGAAAGTGGCAAGGCATTTTTAAATAGGGGAAATGTTGAAGTGCAAGATGGCAATGCAGTTTCTGCAAATTATTTATCCTCTATTGTCCTTGATATGTTAAATTACAATAAAGTAGATAATTTCTTCATATACAATTCAGAACTCAGAAAGAAACTTCCAATAATATCAAGGAATTTTGTCTTTGATGGAGTGAACACTTACCCAAGAAATGATGTCAAGGATGAGGCAAAGAAAAATTACGAAGATTACAAGAAGTATGAATATTACAGAATTAATGAGTAGGTGAGTTATGGATATATTAAAAGAAGTAGAAAATATTTCAGAACAATTAGATGAACTTAGAAAATTTGTATATGAAAATCCAGAATTAGGCTTTGAAGAATATAAATCTTCAAAGGCTCACATAGACTTATTAAAAAAGCATGGATTTGAAGTTGAATGTCCCTACATGGATTGCGAAACTTCCTTTAAGGCAGTTTACGATTCAAAGAAAGAGGGAAGGACAATTTCCTATTTGTCAGAATATGATGCTTTGCCAGGAATTGGTCACGGTTGTGGACACAATATCTTAGGGGCAACGGCAACTGGAGCAGGTATAGTTCTTTCAAAACTAATTGACGAAATTGGCGGCAGAGTAATAGTTTTTGGAACGGCTGCAGAAGAAATTGGCGGAACAAAAATTGAAATTGCAAACTCTAATGAGTTAGATGATGTAGATGTAGCAATTGAAATGCATCCAGCATCTTATAATGCCCTTACTCCAAATTCCCTTGCCCTTTCAACGAGAAGATTTGAATTTTTCGGCAAAACTTCTCACGCAGCAGATGCTCCTGAAAAGGGCATAAATGCCCTCGATGCACAAATAATTTTGTTTTCAGCAATAAATGCTCTTAGACAAGAGACTAAGGACGGGGCGAGAATCCATGGAATAATAAAAGATGGCGGCAAGGCTGCAAATATTATTCCTGATTACACTGATTCAAGATTTTATGCAAGAAGCCCAGAGAAAAAAGATTTATTAGAAATTTTAGAGAAACTAGAAAATTGTGCAAGAGGAGCAGCTCTTGCAACAGGTTGCCAAGTTAAAATTTCTGAATATGAAAAGGGTAATGACAACACAGTTAGAAATCTTCACTTCAATGAAGTTTTAAGAGAAAAAATGGAAAAGTATCTTGATGAAGAAATAAAAGATGAAGAGCTTAACAAAGGCTCAACTGATGCGGGAAATATTTCTCACGAAATTCCAACGCTTCATGGTTATTTTAAAATTTCAGATGAAGGCGTAAGTGGTCACACAGCTGAACTTAGAGATGCAACTATGACTGACTATGCCTTTAGTCAAATGAAAAAAGTTATTGCTGCCATAGTCGAAGTTGGTATTGAAATTTTAAAGAATGATGAAGTATTTGAAAAAATAATGAAAGAATTCAAAGAAAATATTAAAAGTGGAAAAATTATCCCTCACAATGAATTAAATAAGGATTAACTATTAAAAAACACTTCTCTTCTTGGTATAATGTAAAGAATAGAGGTGTTTTTTTGAAAACAGATATTATTAAATTTAAAGGAAATGCAAAAGATAAAATTTATCTCAAAAAAATTAGTGACACTTTAAAAGATGGAGGTCTTGTTGTCCTTCCAACAGAAACAGTATATGGACTTGGTGGAAATGGACTTAACAAGAGAGCCTGCAAAAAAATATATGAAGCAAAGGGTAGACCTAGCGACAATCCACTAATACTTCACATTGCAGAAAATTCTCAGCTTGATGAATTAGTTGCAGAAATTCCTGATGTGGCGAAAAAATGTATTGAAAAATTCTGGCCAGGACCTCTTACAATTATTTTTAAGAGAGCTGCAATCATTCCAGATGAAGCAACAGGTGGACTTGATACAGTTGCTATAAGAGAGCCAAGTAATGAAATTGCTCATGCTATTTTAAAAGCAGTAGACTTTCCAGTGGCAGCTCCTTCTGCAAACTTATCTGGCAGACCTTCTCCAACTAAAGTTGAACATGTTATAGAAGACTTAAATGGAAGGGTAGACATAATTGTGGATGGTGGCCATTCTGTAGTTGGAATTGAATCCACAGTCTTAGATGTCACAGCTGATCCGCCTATGATTTTAAGACCAGGGAAAATAACTTTAGAAGATTTAAGAGAAATAGATGAAAATATAACAATTGACAGTGCTACAATTGATTCAAAAAGTGGAGAAATCCCAAAATCTCCAGGACAAAAATATAGGCATTATGCTCCAAGAGCAGAGGCAATTTGTTTTGGTGGAAGACTAGATAAAGTTGTAAATGAGATTAAAAAAAATATTAGTGAGAATAAGGATAAAAAAATTGCAGTCCTTGCAACTGATGAAACTTATGAAGAGTACAAGAATTTAGATATAAAACTTCTAGTTAATTTAGGAAGTAGAGATCATCTTGAAGAAGTTGCATCAAACCTCTTTGCCGCACTTAGAAGATGTGATGAAGAAAATATAGATATTATTTTCGCAGAAGGGTTCGAGCTTAGGGGAATGGGTTTAAGCATTATGAATAGACTTCTTAAAGCTTGTAGCGGAAAAGTTGTAATGAGAATTTAGGAGGAAAAATGAAAATAGCAATTGGCTCTGACCACGCAGGATTTTATTTAAAAAAAGGCCTAATAAAGTACCTAGAAGAAAAAAATATTGAAGTTAAGGATATGGGACCCTTTGACGATAATCGTGTAGATTACCCAGACTATGGTCACGCAGTTGGTCACGCAGTTATAGATAATAAGATGGACTTTGGAATAGTTATCTGTGGCTCTGGAATTGGAATCTCTATTTCTGCGAATAAAGTTAAGGGAATAAGAGCTGCACTTTGCTCTGAACCTTATTCTGCAAGGCTTGCAAGACGTCACAATGATGCCAATGTACTTGCTATGGGAGCAAGGCTAATTGGTCATGATATGGCTCTTGAAATAGTAGATGCTTTTTTAAATGAAAAATTTGAAGGCGGAAGACATATTAATAGAGTAAATAAAATCGAGGAGGAATAATATGGGATACACAATAATAAAACATCCACTTATTGATCATAAAATGACAATTCTTAGAAAAAAAGAAACTAGCTCTATGGAGTTTAGACAACTTGTAAACGAAATTGCAACACTTATGGGTTACGAAGTTACAAGAGATTTAGAAACAGAAGCTGTTGAAATTGAAACTCCTATTGCAAAGACTATGGGAAAGATGATTTCTGGCAAAAAAATTGGAATAGTTCCTATTTTAAGAGCAGGACTTGGAATGGTAGAAGGACTTCTTACAATAATTCCAGCAGCAAGAGTTGGTCACATAGGAATGTATAGAGACCCTGAAACTCTAAAACCAGTTACTTATTACTCAAAATTACCTAAAGATGTTGCATCAAGGCAAATGATTATTGTTGATCCAATGCTTGCAACTGGAGGTTCACTAATAGAAGCAATTGACGAATTAAAGAGAAATGGTGCAAAAAATATTAAGTCGATAAATCTTTTGGCAGCACCAGAAGGATTAGATGCAGTTTTAGAAGCTCATCCCGATGTAGAAATTTATATTGCTGCATTAGATGAAAAATTAAATGAAGATGGATATATAGTTCCTGGACTTGGAGATGCAGGAGACAGATTATTTGGAACAAAGTAAGAGGTTATTATGTATGATTATTTAGTTCCTTTTTTGGCAGCTTTTATTTTGACATTTTTACAAATGCCCTTTGTAATAAGGCTTGCAAAAAAGAAGGGATTTTTAGATGTGCCAAAGGATTCGAGAAGGGTGCACAAAAAACCAATACCAGTTGGTGGCGGAATAGCAATGGTAATAAGCGTCACAATTTTAATGCTTGTATTTTTACCAATAAATAAATCACTTATTATGGCGATTATAAGTTCACTTGTAATTGCATTATCTGGTCTTTATGATGACAAATATGATTTGAGCCCAAAATTAAAATTTGGCTTTCAAATCCTTGCAGCCATAATACTTATAATTGGTGGAATGAAAATTGAATTTTTCACAAATCCCTTTGACTATGAAGATGCACTTCTTATTTTAAATATGCTTTCCATACCAGTTACAATTTTTTGGGTATGTGGAATTACGAATACAATAAATTTAATAGATGGACTAGATGGGCTTGCCTCTGGAGTTTCAATGATATGTGCAATTTCAATGTTTTTCATCACATATCAAATGGGAAGATATGATGTGAGCTTAGTTTGTGCCCTTGTGGCAGGTGCTTGTCTTGGATTTTTACCCTTTAACTTTAATCCAGCAAAAATATTTATGGGAGATACTGGAGCCTTATATCTTGGATTTATGCTATCCTATATAAGTATTTCAGGATTTTTAAAACAAGCAGCAATACTTATGATCTTCGTGCCAGTAGTAATTTTAGGAGTGCCAGTATTTGACACAGCCTTTGCAATGGTAAGAAGGAAATTATCAGGTAAGTCCATAGTAGAAGCAGATAAGGGACATCTTCATCACAGACTATTAAGAATGGGTCTAAACCAAAGACAAACCGTTGTGATTTTGTACTCAATATCTGCAATATTTGGGGTACTTGCAAATGGAATTTCTAAATTTCATTCATCAATAGGACTTATTGTTTCGATAGGAGTTATTTTAATAATACTCTTTACAGGAGTAGCTGCGGGAATGCTCAAAAATAAGGAGGAATAAATTGAAGGTATTATTTGTATTTGGTACAAGACCTGAAGGCATAAAGATGGCACCGATTATTAAAGAAATCGAAAAGAGAAAAGATATTAAAAGCTATATTTGTGTCACAGGCCAGCACAGAGAGATGCTAGACCAAGTGCTAGAGATTTTTGATATAAAACCAGATTATGACTTAAATATTTTTAAAAAGGGTCAAACACTTACAGATGTAACTACAAGAACTCTTTTGGGCCTTGAAGATATTTTAGATGAATTAAAACCAGATATATTATTAGTTCAAGGAGATACAACAACAGTTTTTGCAGCAGCTTTAGCAGCTTTTTATAAAAAGATAAAAATTGGACATGTGGAGGCAGGGCTTAGGTCAGGGAATTTATATTCGCCCTATCCAGAAGAGGCGAATAGAAAACTAACAGGAGTCCTATCAAATTATCATTTTGCACCAACAGAATCTAACAGACAAAATCTTTTGAGAGAGGGCTATGATGATAAAAATATTTTTATAACTGGCAACACTGTAATTGATGCATTGAAGTATTCAGTTAAAGAAGATTTTGTATTTGACGATGAAATTTTGAACAATTTGGATTATAATAAAGAAGTAGTATTACTTACTGCACATAGGAGAGAAAATTGGGGCAAGCCAATGGAAAACATTTTTTCTGCTATAAGGCAAGTTGTCTTAGAAAGAGAAAATATTGAAATTGTCTTTCCAATTCACTTAAATCCAATTGTTAGGAGTACTGCGAAAAAGTATTTTTCTGATTTAGACAAAGTTCATCTCATTGAACCACTTTCTTATATGCCTTTTTCAAATCTCATGGCGAGAGTAAAGTTTGTTGTGACAGATTCTGGAGGAGTGCAAGAAGAGGCACCAGCTCTTGGAAAACCTGTCTTAGTTTTAAGAAATGAGACAGAGAGAATGGAAGGTGTAGAAGCAAAAACAGCAAAGCTTGTGGGAACTAATTCACAAGATGTCTATGACAGTATAATTAGTTTATTAGATAATAAAAAATTATACGAGGAAATGGCAAAGGCTGTAAATCCTTATGGAGATGGCCATGCTGCTAAAAAAATCGTTGATATTTTAGAAAAGATGAATTAATTTTGGGATATTAATTTATATAGCTAAATTATGGGTATAATTTTAAAAGAAGTTTGAGGAGGTAGATCTGATGGGGAAAACTATTAAAGAAATAAAAATCGGCGATACTGCTGAATTTACAAAAACAATTTCTGAAACAGATGTATATCTTTATGCTGGAATAACTGGTGACTTAAATCCTGCTCATATCAACGAAGTTGAAGCTGGAAAGGGATCTTTTAAAACTAGAATTGCACATGGTATGCTTACAGCAGGGCTTGTATCTGCTGTTCTTGGTATGAAACTTCCTGGACCTGGCACTATTTATATGGGTCAAGAAATGAAATTTACTAAGCCTGTTTATATCGGAGACACAATTACAGCAAAAGTTGAAGCAATTGAGATAATTAAAGAAAAAATTTTAAAGCTCAAAACAACTTGTACAAATCAAAAGGGAGAAATAGTTTTAGATGGTGTGGCTACAGTATTGCCACCTAGAGAGTAACAAGGAGGAAAAAATGGAAGATAGAATTGTTATAGCATCAGCTGCAAGAACAGCAGTAGGTAGTTTTGGAGGTCAATTTAAAAACACTCCAGCAGTAGAACTTGGAGTAGTAGCAGTAAAAGAAGCTCTTAAGAGAGCAAATGTAAAGCCTGATATGGTTGATGAAGCATACATTGGTAACGTACTTCAAGCAGCTCAAGGACAAAACGTGGCAAGACAAGTTGTTCTTGGAGCAGGTCTAGATATTGACACTCCAGCAGTTACAATTAACATTGTATGTGGATCAGGACTTCGTGCAGTAAGTTTAGCAGCTCAAGTTATCAAGGCTGGAGATGCAGAAATTGTACTTGCTGGTGGTACTGAATCAATGTCAATGGCACCTTATGCTCTTACTAATGAAAGATGGGGAGCAAGAATGGGCGACAAAAAAGTTGTTGATACAATGATTAAAGACGGTCTATGGGATGCTTTCAATGATTATCACATGGGTATTACTGCCGAAAATGTAGCTGAAAAATATGGAATAACAAGAGAAATGCAAGATGAACTTGCTGCAAGATCTCAAAATAATGCAGAAAGAGCAAAAAAAGAAGGAAGATTCAAAGACGAAATCGTTCCAGTTGAAATAAAAGACAGAAAAGGCAATGTAACAGTTATAGATACAGATGAATTCATAAGAGATGGCGTAACAGTAGAAAGTCTTGCAAAACTTAAACCAGCATTTAAAAAAGATGGTGGTACAGTTACTGCAGGTAATGCATCTGGAATCAACGATGGTGCAGCAATGCTTGTACTAATGAAAGAATCTAAGGCAAAAGAACTTGGAGTTACTCCTCTTGCATATATTATTTCTTATGCAACAGCAGGTGTTGACCCTAAGATTATGGGTACTGGACCTATTCCATCATCAACTAAAGCACTTGAAAAAGCAGGACTTAAAGCTGATGATCTTGATTTAATCGAAGCAAACGAAGCTTTCGCAGCTCAAGCTTGTGCAGTTAATAAAGAAATGGGCTTTGACATCAACAAAGTAAACGTAAATGGTGGAGCTATTGCAATTGGTCACCCTATTGGAGCAAGTGGAGCAAGAATTTTGACTACACTTTTATTTGAAATGCAAAAGAGAGATGCTAAGAAAGGCTTAGCAACACTTTGTATCGGCGGAGGAATGGGAACTGCTCTTATCGTTGGAAGGGACTAATGATGGAAAACAAATTTTTAATTGTAGAAAAAAAAGAGGATGGAATTATTCTATTAACACTTAACAGAGAAAAGAGCTTAAATGCTCTTAACTCTGAAATGCTAAAGGAACTTCATAGATTCTTTTCCGATGTAGAAGATGATGTGAGATGTATTATAGTAACAGGTGCTGGCAAATCCTTTGTAGCAGGTGCTGATATTGGAGAAATGGCTAACTTTACAGCAAGTGAAGCCTATGATTTCGCAAAGCTTGGAATGGATACTTTTATGGAAATTGAAAAATGTAGAGTTCCAGTAATAGCAGCAGTAAATGGATTTGCATTAGGCGGAGGATCTGAAATTGCCATAGCTTGTGATATTAGACTTGCATCTACAAAGGCAAAATTTGGTCAACCTGAAGTAGGACTTGGAATAACACCAGGTTTTGGAGGAACACAAAGACTTTCTAGGACAGTTGGACCAGGATATGCAAAAGAATTAATTTATACTACAGAAATGATAGGTGCGGACAAAGCTTTGGAAATAGGTCTTGTAAACCATGTTTATGAACCTGAAGAATTAATTGACAAAGCAATTGAAATGGCAAAAAGGATTTCTAGAAATGCACCGAAGGCAGTAGAATATTCTAAAGCATCAATAATAAATGGCTCACAAACAGATATTGATACAGCAATGCAAATCGAAAAAACTCACTTTGGCCTATGTTTTGCAACAAACGACCAAAAAGAAGGCATGAAGGCATTTTTAAATAAGGGAAAAACTGAATTTAAAGGAGAATAAGTGAATAAAATGAAAATAGCAGTAATTGGCTCAGGTACTATGGGAGCTGGAATTGCTCAAGTTCTTGCACCATATCACAAAGTAGTTGTAAGGGATATTGCACCAGAAGCTCTTGAAAAAGCTATGGAAAGAATTAAAAAAGGTTATGAAAAAAATGTTGCTAAAGAAAGAATGACAAAGGAAGAAATGGAAACAGCTCTTTCAAATTTAACTACTTCATCTGATATTAAAGATGTAGCAGATTGTGACCTTATTATAGAAGCAGCAACAGAAAATCCTAAGATTAAAAAAGCAATTTTTACAGAACTTTGTGAAACTTGTGAAGAAAAGACAGTTCTCGCATCAAACACTTCATCTCTTTCAATAACTGACATAGGAGCAGCTACAAAAAGACCTGAAAAAGTAATTGGTATGCACTTCTTTAACCCAGTTCCAGCAATGAAACTTGTTGAAGTTATTTCTGGAAAGAAAACTGATCCAAAGGTTAAAGATATGATTATTGAACTTTCAAAGGAAATTGGAAAGACTCCAGTAGAAGTTGATGAAGCTCCAGGATTCGTAGTAAATAGAATTTTAATTCCTATGATTAACGAAGCAATTGGAATTTACGCTGAAGGAATTGCATCAGTAGAAGATATTGACACTGCAATGCAACTTGGCGCAAACCATCCAATGGGCCCTCTAGCTCTTGGAGATTTAGTAGGACTTGATGTAGTCCTTGCAATTATGGAAGTTCTTTACACTGAATTTGGGGACCCTAAATACAGACCTCATCCACTTCTTAAGAAAATGGTTAGAGCAGGACTTCTTGGAAGAAAAACTGGCGAAGGATTTTATAAATATTAATTCAAATATAAAAAAATTGGAGGACGCGAAGTCCTCCTTTTTTGTTAGGGTTTATTTTTTAAAAGTAAAGTTTTTATTTTTTACTGATTAAGGAATTTTATTTTTTAAATTCTTATCTACAAGAGATTTAAAAGTTCGCCAATAGAAGAGATTTTATAATTTGCATCCTTTCCTTCTTCAGCATTGCCAAAGCCGTAAGTGCAAAAAATGCTTTTAAGTTCATTTTTTTTAGCAGCTTCCATGTCATGGTGTCTGTCGCCTACAAATATAATTTCTTCGTTTATATTCTGTCTTTCTTTTTTTATGATTTCATCCTTTGGGATGAAGGCATAAGTTTCTGCCGCAAAACATTTTTTGAGATATTTTTTTATATTGTAGACATCAAGGGCAAGGTCCAAATAAGACTCTCGACAGTTGGATAGAATGTAAAGGTCATAATCCTTTGAGAGCTTTTCAAGAACTTTTAATGAGTTATCATAAAGTTCCCCAACCCCATTTTTTATGTTTTCATCCATTTTTTTACCAACGAGTGCCATGACTTCTCTTTTTAAAGAGTCATCTGCGCCATCTGCAATGAGGTCATAGGAAAAAATTGGTTTCTCACCTAAAAATCTTGACACATTCTTTTCGTTTAATTCAAAATCTTTTGCAAAGCCATGTTCTCTTAAAAATTCAACACCATAAGAAAAGGCTGGGTAATAAATTTTTAGGGTGTTGTGAAGGGTGCCGTCAAAGTCAAAAATTATGGACTTTACATTTTTAAGTTCATAATTTTTTAAATGTAAAATTTCCTTTGATAGCTTATCCACGAATATCGCCTAGCAAATTTGCCATTTCGATTGCAGCAGTAGCAGCATCGAAGCCCTTGTTGCCAGCCTTTGTGCCTGCTCTTTCAATCGCTTGTTCAATATTTTCTGTTGTGATTACTCCGAAAATTATTGGCACGCCAGTTTCAAGTGATGAAGATGCAATTCCCTTTGCAACTTCTGCTGATACAAGTTCGTAGTGAGTAGTTGCGCCGCGAATTACTGCTCCAAGAGCAATTACTGCGTCATATCTTTTTGTAAGGGCAAGAGATTTTGCTGCTAGTGGAATTTCAAAGGATCCTGGCACCCAGATTACTTCGATTTCATCGTCATTTACGCCATGTCTTTTTAGTCCGTCTATACATCCGTCTAAAAGTTTTGAAACTATAAACTCGTTAAATCTTGCCAAAACTATGGCGTATTTTTTTCCTTCAGATTTTAAATTTGCACTGTAAATTTTCATATTTCCTCCATTTATTTTTGTTGTTAATTATTTTTTATTATTTTTGCCATTAAATTTTCTAAAATTATTTACTAAATTCAGATAAGATGTGATTCATCTTTTCTGCCTTTGTTCTCAAATAAAATTCGTCATGTTTTGTTGAGTGAATTTCAATTGGAACTCTTTCTTTTATAATCATGCCAAATTCTTGAAGAGAGTAGACTTTGTCAGGGTTATTTGTAAGAAGTCTTAACTCTTTTACTCCTAAATCTTGCAAGATTTGTGCGCCAGTGGAATAATCTCTGGCATCTTCTGGAAAGCCAAGAGCTAAATTTGCTTCAACTGTGTCCATGCCCTGATCTTGTAAGGCATAGGCACGAATTTTATTTACAAGACCAATGCCACGACCTTCTTGACGCATATAAAGTAAAATTCCTCTGCCTTCCTCGTCAATTTTTTTCATGGCAAGATGAAGTTGGTTGCCACAGTCGCATCTTGATGACCCGAAGCAGTCGCCAGTTAGACATTCAGAGTGAACTCGCGTAAGGACATCCATGCCGTCTCCAATTTCTCCTTTAACAAGGGCAATGTGGTGCTCGCCAGTAACCTTGTCGATATAGGCGTGAGCCATAAAGTCACCAAACTTTGTAGGAAGTTTTGCCTCAGCAACTTTTTCTATGATTTTTTCATGTCTTTTTCTGTAAAGCAAAAGTTCTTCAGTTGTAGTAATTTTCATGTCCAACTTTTCTGCCAGCTTAAACAAATCTTCGCCACGCATCATGTGTCCATCATCTTGCATAATTTCGCAGCAGAGTCCAACTTCTTTTAGACCAGCAATTTTTAATAAATCAACAGTTGCTTCAGTGTGTCCTCGTCTTACAAAAATTCCATCTTTTTTTGCTACAAGAGGGAACATATGGCCTGGTCTTCTAAAGTCCTCTGGTTTTGCATCGTCTTCAGTAAGTTTATTTGCAGTTAAGGCTCTTTCCCAAGCGGAAATTCCTGTAGTGGTGTCGATGTGGTCAACTGAAACCGTAAAGGCTGTTTCGTGATTGTCAGTGTTGTCGGCAACCATTTGATCTAGCTTTAGTTTTTCTGCATAAGATTTTGACATTGGCATGCAAATTAGTCCCTTGGCAAGAGATGCCATGGTATTTAAACTTTCGCCAGTTGCAAATTCTGCTGCTTGAATCATATCGCCTTCATTTTCTCTGTCTGGTTCGTCTGTTACTATTATTATTTCGCCTTTTTTTAAGGCTTCAACAACTTCTTCGATTGTGTTTACTTTCATGTCTTCTCCTCTCAAATTTCTATATAAAATTTACTTAAAATCCATTTTCTAATAAAAAGTTTTTTGTTATTTTGCTTTTCTCTTTTGCATTGACAAAATTGTAGACATAGCGACCAATAATATCTGTCTCAATATTTATTTTTTCGCCAAGATTTTTAATTGCAAGATTAGTATCTGCAATTGTCGTTGGAATAATTGAGACTTCAAAATAATTTTCGCCAACCTTTGATACAGTGAGGCTAATACCGTCAAGGGCAATAGAGCCTTTCTCGGCAATGTATTTAAAATTATCTGAGTCGAATTTTATTCTGTAGACAATTTCGTGCCCTCTCTTTAAAATATTTATGATTTCGCCAACTCCATCCACATGACCTTGGACTATGTGACCGTCAAGTCTTTTGGATGGGCTAAGGGCTCGCTCTAAGTTTAAAGCTTCGCCGCTACTTAAATTTTTAAAGTTTGTTGAATTTATAGTTTCAACCATGACTTCTGCCTTGTAATATTCATCGCCAAGCTCTGTAACAGTTAAACAGACGCCATTTGTTGCAATGGAGTCGCCCTTTTTTATCCCTTCCAAAACTTTTTTGCAGGAAACTTTTAGGGTGTAGAGGTCCTTTTCCTTTTTAATGTCAGCCAGTCTTCCAACTTCTTCTATTATTCCCGTAAAAATTTTAATCACACCTTCCAGTTACAAGTATATCATCAAATAATTTTTCGCACTTCATGTCTTTTATTTTGATTGCGTCCTTTAGGGCATCAATTTCTAAATCTCCTATGGCAGGAATACCCTTTGAGCCAAGTAAAATTGGTGCCATGAAAATATAAAATTTGTCAACTAAATTATTTTTTAGCATTTCTGCATTGATAGTCCTTCCACCCTCAAGTAAGATTGAAGAGATGTCGTAGTCCTTTAATTTTTCCATTAAGTCTTTTAAATCAACTCTATTATTTTTTTCGTCACAGATTAAAACTTCAACATTTTTCATTTCTTTTAGCTTTTCAAGTTTTTCCCTGTCACAATTTTTTGTAGTTGCAATAATTGCTATTGAATCTAAATCCTCTGAAAGCATCTTAGCATTAAGGGGAATTCTAAGCCTTGAATCTGTTACAATCCTAATAGGATTGACCTTGTATTTGCCATGACGAACATTTAATGTTGGATCATCAGCAAGGACTGTGCCAATGCCAACCATTATCCCATCAAGCTTGCCACGAAGTTCGTGAGAATAAGCTCTAGAAAAATCTGATGTAATCCATCTTGACTCGCCACTTTCTGTAGCAATTTTTCCGTCAAGAGACATGCCAGCCTTTAGGACAACAAAGGGTCTATTCTTTTTAATATAAGTAAAAAATCTCTCATTTAAGTTCAAACATTCTTCTTGGCAGACACCTTCAGTTATAGAAACTCCGGCATCCTCCAAAATTTTTATGCCGCCGCCAGAAACTTTGGGGAAGGGGTCACTTGTTCCAATAACAACTCTTGCTATTCCCTCTTCTACAATTCGATTGGCACAGGGTGGAGTCTTGCCAAAGTGAGAGCAGGGCTCCAAGTTTACATAAAGGGTTGAACCTTTCAAGTCATTGCCACGGTTTTTTGCATCTTCAATGGCATTTACCTCAGCGTGATTTTCGCCAAATTTTAAATGGGCGCCTTCGCCAATTATTTCCTCGTCTTTAACAATAACACAGCCCACAAGGGGATTGGTTTTTGTATATCCAATGCCCTTTTCTGCAAGTTCCAGAGCACGGAGCATATAAAAGCTGTCATTAAAATTTTCTATATACATAAAATCTCCTATAAAAAAAGAGCCCATGCAGGGCTCAAAAATTTAAAATTTATCTTCTTTCATCCAGACTATACTGTCGGTATTGGAATTGCACCAATTCAGCTTGCGCTCGCGGACTTTACCGCCGGTGAGGAATTGCACCTCGCCCTGAAGAGTTTTATTTACTTATAAGTTTATGATATCACTAGATTATAAAATGTCAAGAAAAGAAAAATCATTTTCCAGACTTGTAACTTTTAATAATTGCTAATACATCTTTTAAGACTTTGTTCATTTCTCTGTCGCTGTCAATAATATAATCTGCGTAAGAGTCTAAATTTTCTAATACAGAAAGCCTTTTTTCTATGACACTTTCATCTTCAGCTCTCTTAATCATTCTCTTTTTCAAAATTTTCTTGGAGCATTTTAAATAAATTGAGAGGGAATTTTTAAATTCATTTTTTATGGCATGGACGCCTTCTTTATCAACTATAATAACGCAGTCTCTCTCGTCATTGTCATTTACTTCTAAATCTTTTTTTAAAGTTGAATAATAATTTCCTGCATAACAAGTTGAGCCAATAAATAAATTTTCATCTTCCATTTCTTTAAAATCTTTTATATCTATAAAGTTGTAATCAAGACCGTTAACCTCATTAGGACGAGGTGCTCTAGTTGTGTAAGTTATTATCTTATTTAAACCTTTTTTTGTAAGTTCATCTCTAAGAGTGCTCTTGCCAGAACCTGAATGTCCAAGTATTAAGTAAATCATATTATCTCCTTTAAATTTATTATTACAAGTATAACACAAATATCAATTTACTTTACAAATTTTAATTTTTGAAGTAATATAAGGAAGATAAAATATTAGATGGAGGTCAAGATGAAACATTTAATAGAACCCTTGGATTTTACAATTGAAGAATACGAAGAAATTTTTAGACTGGTTGATGACATTATCGCAAATCCAAATGATTATTCTCATGTTTGCGACAATAAGTTATTGGCTAGTCTTTTTTTTGAGCCATCAACGAGAACTAGACTATCCTTTGAGACAGCAATGTTAAGACTTGGAGGAAGAGTAATTGGTTTTTCTGATGCAGGAGTTAGCTCTTCAACTAAGGGCGAAACTTTACTTGATACAATTAGAGTAATAGAAAACTATGCTGATATTTGTGCTATGAGACACCCTAAAGAGGGGGCAGCACTTCTTGCTTCAAAGGCAGTTACTAAAATGCCAATAATAAATGCAGGAGATGGAGGACACTTTCATCCAACTCAAACTCTTGCAGACTTAATAACAATTAGACACTACAAAAAGACCTTTGACAACTTGACTGTTGGGCTTTGTGGAGATTTAAAATTTGGCAGGACTATTCACTCCCTTGTGAGAGCCTTAAACCGCTACAAAAATGTAAAATTTGTTTTTATTTCTCCAGATGAATTAAAAATGCCAGAGCCTTTTAAAAACTTTATTGACAAAGAAAATTACACTGAAACCACTGACCTTATGAGTGCCATAGGCGATTTAGACATACTTTATATGTCAAGGGTACAAAAAGAGAGATTTGTATCATCTGACGAGTACGAAAGATTAAAGGACTACTATATACTGACAGAAGAAAAATTAAAATCTGCAAAAGAAGATATGTATATTCTTCATCCACTTCCTAGAGTAAATGAAATTGCACCAGAAGTAGATAATGACCCTCGTGCAGTTTATTTTGAGCAGACAAAATTTGGCATGTATGGCAGAATGGCACTTATTATAAAACTTTTGGAGGCTAACAAATGATAAATGTTTCAAAAATAAAAAAGGGAATTGTATTAGACCACATTGAGGCAGGCCGTGCTCATGTGCTTTATAAAGCATTGGAGCTGGAAAAAGTAACTGATGCAGTAGTTCTTATGCAAAATATTTTTTCAACTTCCATGGGGAAAAAAGATTTGATAAAAATAGAGACAGACTACAACTTGGACTTCACAGTCTTGGGACTCATTGCGCCACATACAACAGTGAATTTTATAGAAGATGGGGAGAGAGTAAAAAAAATTCGCATGGAACTTCCTGAAGTTGTTGAAGGAGTTTTGAAGTGCAAAAATCCAAGATGCATAACAAATAGCGAAAGAGAAATTGCAGGGCACAAGTTTTATCTCTACAACAGAGACAAAAAGGAATACAAGTGCGAATACTGCGACACAGTTACCACTTATGGAGAATAAAATGGCAAAAATTTTAGAAAATATTGATGTATGCAAAGATTATTTCATACTTAGAACAGATTTTAAGGGAAAAATTTATCCGGGACAATTTTTTATGCTTAGAGCTTGGGAAAATTATCCCACACTTTCAAGACCAATTTCAGTTTATGATGTCACAGATGGAGTTGACTTCTTAGTAGAAAAAAGAGGTATAGGAACAGAAATACTTGAAAGATTAGAAGTTGGCGATGACATAAAACTATATGGACCCTTTGGAAATACTTTTTACGCAAATGTTGATGAGGTTGCCCTAGTTGGCGGTGGAGTTGGTGTGGCACCTTTCCACTATTTAATTAAGGAAATTCAAAAATTAAAACCAGAGTCAAAAATTACCCTATACATTGGCGAGAGGGAAGAGCTTGAACTTGAAAAAGCCTTTACAGATGTGTCTTGCGACATAAAAATAAAAAAGGGCGGCTTTATAACAGACATAATTGATTTTGAAAAGCACCAATTAATTTATGCTTGTGGACCAGAAATTATGATGAAAAAAGTTGTTGAACTTGCAAAATCTCATGAAATAGAAACCTATGTGTCTCTGGAAAAGAGAATGGGCTGCGGAGTGGGAGCTTGTCTATCATGTTCTTGTGAGACAAAGGTTGGAAGAAAAAGAGCTTGCAAGGAAGGACCAATTTTTAAGGGGAGTGATTTAGTTGACTTCTAGAAGTGAAATAGATTTAGCAGGAATAAAATTAAAAAATCCAATAATTATGGCAAGTGGAACTTATGGATATGGCGAAGAATTTAAAAATTTCTACGATCCAAAAATTCTAGGAGGAATATCTTCCAAGGGAATCACTAGGCATCCAAAAAAAGGAAATGAAGGCATAAGAATTTGGGAGACTCCATCAGGAATATTAAACTCCATTGGACTTGAAAACCCAGGTGTTGAAGAATTTGTAAAAGAAAAAATTTCTTCAATGCAAGAACTTGGCACAGAAATTTTTGTAAATTTAGGTGGCAATACAATTGAAGAATATGTTGAGTCCACAAAAATTTTAAATGATTATGAATTTGCGGCAATAGAATTAAATATTTCCTGCCCCAATGTAAAAGAAGGGGGCATGGCTTTTGGCATGGATAAGGATTCTGCAGCAAAAGTTGTTCGTGAAGTCATGAAAGTTACAAATAAAAAAGTTTTTGTAAAGCTTTCTCCAAATGCAGGCGATATTGTGGGAATAGCAAAAGCTGTCGAAGCAGAAGGGGCAACAGGACTTTCACTGATAAATACAATTCTTGGCATGGCAATTGATTTTGACAGAGAAGAGATTGTATTTAAAAACACTTACGCAGGGCTTTCTGGACCAGCAGTAAAACCAATTGCACTAAGGATACTTCATCAAGTGGCAAGAGCAGTTGAAATTCCAATAATAGGTATGGGAGGCATCACGAATTATAAGGATGTGCTTGAATTTTTAATGGCGGGAGCTACTGCTGTTGAAATTGGAACTTATAATTTCATGAATCCAAATGCAGGAGCAGAAATTGTATCTGACCTTGAAAAATATTTAGAAGAAAAAAATAAAAATATAAATGATTACATCAAAAAATTAGTGTAAATACTTGTGTTAAGTATAGAAAAAAGACTTAAAAGTTATAAATGTGGTGACCCAATAAAGTTGGACCAAATACCAGAGAGAATTTATATCTTCTTTGGTATTTTTTATTGACAATTAAAATAAAAAGTATAATATTAGGTTTAGAAGAAAACGATTTAAAATATATAAGAGTACCAATTAATATAGTTATGATTATTTTATAATTAATTAGTTTTGATTAATAATATCCCTAATATTTTAAATACTGATTTTTAGAAATGAGGTTGAGAAAAATGAAAAAAAGTACAAAAATTATAATGCTAGTAGTTATATTATTTTTAGCGGGTTTTTATATTTATAGAAGCAACAGTGACTATTTAGAATTCAGATTAAAACCATATGAACTTTCAAAGGAAGAAGCTATAGCTGCTATAAATGAGATGGATAAAGAGGGTTTATATAGAGATTCACAAGAATGGAAAGACAATAAAGATGATATTGTTAATAAAATTGATAATTCAAAACATGCTGGTGAAAGAGTAAAAATTTTAAATGAGGCTTTGAATATAATAGGGGGAAAAAATTCGGCTATATTTCCAATATATCATAGAAATTATGAAAAATACCAAAAGGAAGAAAAACCTATTCCAACTAGCGAAGTTATTGACAATGTATTATTTTTAAAACTTCCTTCAATTTGTTTTGATTCTAAGGCAGTAACAGAAAATGGAATTGACTACAATAAGTCAATTTTAGAATATGATAAATTTATAGAAGAAGGTCTAAAGGCTATTAGAGACAATAAAGACGTATTGGGATATGTAATTGATTTAACTGATAATGGCAGTACAGAAACAAGAATGACCTTATTATTAAGTGTATCATCACTTTTAAATGATGGAGATTTAATGAAATACTTAGATAAAGATGACAATATCGTTGGAAAAGATTTTCTAGATAAAGGTGTTTTGTGTGCTGAAGAAGATGGAAAAATTGAAAAAATAGATAAATATAAAAATGAAACTAAAGTTAAAAAGCCAATATGTGTAATTATTAATGAAAAAACTTTGGCTTCAGCTGAATATTTAACTTTAGCTTTAAAAGATAATGCAAATGCTAAAATAATTGGCACAGAAACTATGGGGCTTATAAGTTCTAATAAGCTTGTGAGGATTAATGATGGGTTAATAATGATTTTGACAGATTCTAAAATGCTAACGCCCAATGGTAAAGAAAAAGTTGAATATAAAAAAATTACTCCAGATATTGTATGTGATGAAAAGGAAGCTAAAGATAAGGCTTTAGAATATATTTTACAAGAAGTTAAAAATTAAAAATCTATATAAGCTTTAAAAGATATTGCTCATAAATTAATAATATTGGTAATCTTGAAGATAAAATTATTATAAAAGAAGGATCCCCAAGAAGTTTATGATTTCTTCGAAGAAAAAACTAAGGAGCAATACAAAAAATTATTTGACCTAGAAAAGTTTAAAGAAGTTTATAAAAAAGCAGAAGAAGAGACAAAAGCTTTGAGAGAAGAATTATTTAAACTAAATATGGATTATATGAATTTTGTAGAGCCATCAAGCAAGGAAGAAGTCAAAGAGTTAAATGATGAGATTGTAAAAATGTCAAATAAAATTGACAGTTTAAATAAGGAAATAGAAAGACTAAAGAGCAAATAAAAATAAATAGAATTAAAATGTTTAAATTAATAAATGTAAAAAAATCTCGGCTTTGGTCGAGATTTTTTTGTGGTTAAATGTATTTTACAAATTCACTTTAGCGTATTATAATCTTAATAAATAGTTTTGAATATAAGAAATTTTACAAAGGAGAAATAATGGATTATAGAAATGTATATAAGGAAACAATAAAGGCGAGAGAGCGAATTAGAGATTATGTTTATGAGACTCCTCTTATTAGGCTAAATTATATTTCTGAGATGTTAGGAACAAGTGTCTACGCAAAGTTAGAAAATTTGCAAAGGACAAATTCTTTTAAAATTAGGGGTGCATTAAATAAAATTAGAAAGCTTTCCCCTGAAGAGCTAGAAAAGGGTGTTGTCACTGCTTCTTCTGGAAATCATGGCAAGGGTATTGCTACTTGTGCTAAGATGCTTGGAATTCCCGCAAAGATTGTCTTGTCAGATACTTCTACTGAGTTAAAGAGACAAATGATAAGAGATCTTGGTGCTGAGGTTGTAATCTCGACTGTGGAAAAAAGATTTGAAGTTGCTAAGGAAATTTCTGAAAGTGAAGGTATGACTTTTATTCATCCCTTTGACGATTTAGACGTTTCTGAAGGTCAAGGGACTATTGCTGTTGAAATTTTAAATAAGATGGACCACTTGAAGATGATTGTTCCTATTGGCGG
>UMIY01020763.1_pt1 | contig 20834 bp, 20 predicted proteins | sample 1965921 | NCBI WGS metagenome assembly UMIY01 (sample SAMEA4836134, study PRJEB28245) | human gut metagenome | biome: gut microbiome; material: fecal sample | place: Denmark | collected 2008
TTCTTCCAATGTAATCGCCTTGTATAGCTGTTATGCTCTTGTTTTTTATGATTTTATTTGAGCTCAGATAGTGCATAGTAGCAGCTGTTGATGTTCCACTTCCAAATTCTTCATCCTCACCAATTATTGGAGAAAAAGTCCTTTGTTTAATTTCTTCTCCGTTATTTGTAGTAAAAGCATGAATAGAAATAATATTTTCTTCTTTTGAAAACTTAATTGCCTCATCTTTGTCAAGGACTATAGAGGATAATACTTTTTCATTTTTAACTGGTACGATTATGTCACAAGTTCCAGTTGAAATTTTTTCCATTTCAGCATTTTTAAATATTTCAAGTCCAATATCATCTTCCCTTAAATTTATAATCTTTAAAATTCTATCGATATCGTGAAATTTTTCCTCTAGCTTTATGTCAAGATTCATGTATATATTTTCAATTTTTCCATTTTGGTATTCCAATTCCACTGGGATTTTTCCAATTTTTGTATGTTGGATAATTTTCTTTATTCCTTCGTCTTCACTTTTAATATACTCGTTTTCAGCAAGCGCATAGAAAGTTGCAACAGTGGCATGTCCACACAAGCTTATCTCTCCATCAGGAGTAAAAAACCTTGTCAAATAACGGTCTCTATCAAGTTCTCTTACAAATACAATTACAGATTGGTTGATGTCCTTTGCAATATTTTCCATTTCAGAATCTGTTAGCCTTCCATCATCAATTACAACACCAGTTGAATTGCCCATAAATGCCCTATCTGAAAAGGCTGAAACTAAATATGTTGTGTAAAATCTCTTCATCTCTTATAATGCCCTCTGCAAAAGAAAATCGACAAGTCTAGATAAGTCTTCTTCGCCATAATATTCTATTTCAATCTTCCCGAATTTACCTCTTTTTTTGATACTTACCTTAGTTCCAAGCGCTCTCTCAATTTCACTTCTTATATCTTCCATGAAAATATCTTCAACTTCTTTTTTTTCTCTCTTAGGTGCCTTTTTATTGTCATTAACTGGAATTGAATTTTTTATAATCTTTATGGCTTCCCTATACTGTTTGTCGCCATCTTTTATTGAAAGTAGATTTTTTCCATGAGAAGTGCTAATCTTTTCCTCTTCCAAAAGCTTTAAAACTCTAGGATCAAGTTTTAAAAGTCTTATAGTATTGCCAATGTATTGCCTGCTTTTGCCAATTTCATCAGCAAGTTCTTTTTGTGTCAAATCTTGTGAGTCCAATAGGTGCTTATAACTCATAGCTTCTTCAACTGGGTTTAAATCCTTCCTTTGAATATTTTCTATAATTGCAATCCTACTTGAGATTTCATCTGACACATCTTTTATAATTGCAGGAACCTTTGATAATCCAGCATCTTTTGCTGCTCTATATCTTCTTTCCCCTGCAATAATTTCATATTTGTCTTCCTTTTTCTTTAAAAGAAGTGGCTGAATTATACCATATTTCTTAATGGATTGAGACAAATCATAGAGCTCATCTTTATCAAAACTTTTTCTTGGTTGAGCTTCATTTGGAATAATATCTGAAATATCAACTTCCATAAGTTTTGAACTTTCTTCTTCTATTACCTCTCTTATCTTGTCACTTGACGATAAGAAGTTTCCTATTCCTCTTCCTAGTCCATTTTTTTTAACCATTTATTTCACCTATAACTTCCTTTGCAAGATCTGTATATGCCTTTGCCCCCTTAGATTTGTAATCGTAATCAAATATATTCATCCCGAAACTTGGGGCTTCAGCGAGCCTAACATTCCTTGGTATAAAAGTTTTAAAAACTTTATCCTTAAAGAATTTTTGCACTTCATCTACTACCTGATTTGAAAGATTAGTCCTTCCATCGTGCATGCACATAACTACACCTAAAACATTAAGATTAGGATTAAAGTTATCTCTCACAAGAGTAATTGTATCCATGAGCTGTGTCACTCCTTCAAGTGCATAATACTCACATTGGACAGGTATAAGTATTTTATCACTTGCAACCAATGACATCATAGATAATACTCCAAGTGAAGGAGGCGAGTCTATGATGACAAAATCATAGTTATCTTTTACTTTATCTATCATTTTTTTTAGTTTGAACTGCCAATCCTCATATTTAGCCAGCTCAATTTCCACCCCAGCAAATTCCCCACTAGATGGAATTATGTCTAACTTATTAAAACCAGTCCCATATATAGAATCTTTTTCTTCGTCAATTAAGAAATCGTAAATCATATTATTAAACTCATAAAGACCAAGCCCTGATGTTGAATTTCCTTGTGGATCCATATCTACTATTAAGGTTTTTTTACCTCTTAAAGCCAGTGCTGAACTTAAATTTATGACGGTGGTGCTTTTGCCAACTCCACCTTTTTGATTAAAAACTGTAATTACAACAGACATTTTTTACCCCATTTCTATATTACTAATAATAACATGTTTAAAAACGATTTAAAAGATAGTGCAAAAAAATAAGCTCCAAAAATTTTTTGAAGCTCACGCTCCACGTGGAGCATTTTTATTTTTTATTTTAATGCTCTATGTGGAGCGTTTTATTTTTATCTTTGTAAAAACATTGTTATAGTGGCGATTTCCTTGGTTTTCCTCCACCCCTTGGATATTTTTTGTCTGTTGATTTAACTTTTTTTATTACAATTATATAATGATCTATATCATTTGGTAGCGGAGTGTGTATTATATCTTCCACTTCTCCACCCATTACTTCAATTGCTCTTTTCGCATTTTTTAGTTCTTCCTTATATTCAGGTCCTTTTTGAGAAACAAAATATCCTCCAACTTTTACAAAAGCCATGGTATATTCTGATAAGGTTGACAAGTTTGCTACAGCCCTTGATACTGCAATATCATATTGTTCTCTATATTCTTCTGTCCTTGCAATTTCCTCTGCTCTTGCATGTATTGGGTGGATTTTTTTAAGTCCAAGTTCTTCTATTGCTCCACTTAAAAAATCGATTCTTTTCCTAAGTGAATCAAGTAAGGTTATATCAAGCTCATCATTATACAGTTTCAAGGGAACTCCAGGAAACCCTGCTCCAGTTCCTATGTCTATAACCTTTTTGTTTCCATCTAAAAGATTTGTCTTAATTAGAGAGAGTGAATCCAAAAAATGCTTTACATTAAACTCTTCATCTTCTGTTATTCTAGTGAGATTAGTGTGCTCATTATAATCTAAAATGAGTTTTTTAAATTTCTCAAATTTATCTATGTTTTTTGTATCTAGTTTGTATTCCTCAAAATAATTAATTAACATTTTTTCTCCTCATTTGCTCAAGATGAATTAAAAGTACATTAATATCGGCAGGAGAAACTCCAGTTATTCTCGATGCTTGACCAATGGATTCAGGTCTAATTTCTGATAATTTTTCTCTCGCTTCTATCCTAAGACCCTCAATGTTTTTGTAATCAATGTCCTTTGAAAGTTTTTTATTTTCAAGTTTTTTAAATTGTTTTATTTGTATTTCTTGTTTTTTAATGTATCCTTCATATTTTATTTCAATTTCAATATTTCTTATTACATCATCTCTTACAAAGGGCCTTTCAGGGTCAAAAACAGCTAGTTTTTTATAATCTAATTCAGGTCTTTTAATTAACTCATAAAGAGAAAATGAATTTTGAGTCTCTGTTGAACCAAGATTTTTTAAAATTTCATTGTTTTCTGCTGTTGGATTTATTTGAATTTTTTTAATTCTATTTATTTCATCTTCAATTGATTTCTTTCTGTATAGGTAACCTTCATACCTTTCATCATCTACAAGTCCAATGTCTCTGCCTCTCTCAGTAAGTCTTAAATCAGCATTATCTTGTCTCAAAGTCAGTCTGTATTCTGCCCTTGATGTCATCATTCTATAAGGCTCTCGACTTCCTTTTGTGACCAAATCGTCAATCAAAACGCCTATATATGCTTCAGACCTATCTAAAATAAAAGGCTCTTTTCCCAAAACTTTTAATCCAGCGTTTATTCCTGCAACAAGACCTTGGCAACCAGCTTCTTCATATCCGCTAGAACCGTTGATTTGTCCTGCGAAGAATAATCCCTCGTAGTCCATGTGCTCCAAGCTTCTCTTTAAAAGGGTTGCGTCAATTGCGTCGTACTCTATTGCGTAAGCTGGTCTTAAAATTTTGCAGTTTTCCAGTCCAACTATTTCCTTATAAAATTCATGTTGTACTTCAACTGGTAGTGAAGAAGAAACTCCTTGGATGTACATTTCATCAGTTGTAAGTCCTTCAGGTTCAATGAAAACTTGGTGGGCATCTCTATCTGCAAATCTTGTTACCTTATCTTCAATTGATGGGCAGTATCTTGGACCCTTTCCCTCAATGTCGCCAAGTGCCAATGCTGACCTTCCAATATTTTCTCTTATAATTTCATGACATTTCTTAGTTGTATAAGTCAAGTAACAAAGTTCTTGTTTTATATCGTAATCTTTGTCAATGTTTAGAAAAGAAAATGGTATTATTTTTTCATCTCCAGCTTGCTCTTTCATAACGGAATAATCTATGGATTTTCTCAAGACTCTCGCTGGCGTACCAGTTTTTAGCCTTCTTAACTTCATTCCAAAATCTTTTTCTAGACTTTCTGAAAGATAATTTGCTGGTCCAAATCCACTTGGTCCAGAAGAGTAATTTACTTCTCCCATAAATACTCTAGCTCTAAGATAAGTTCCACTACAAATTACAACGCACTTAGCATTGTATTTTGCACCATTTCTAGTCAAAATTCCTGTAATTTTTTTGCCGTCTTTTAAAATTCTTACAGCCTCATCTTGAACAAGATAAAGATTATCTTCATTTTCCAAAACTCTCTTCATCTCTTCGTGATACTTTCTCTTATCAGCTTGAACTCTAAGTGAGTGAACAGCTGGCCCCTTTGAAGTGTTTAGCATCCTGGATTGGATAAAAGTTTTGTCTATATTTTTTGCCATTTCACCACCAAGAGCATCAATTTCACGTACTAAGTGTCCTTTTCCAGTACCACCAATATTTGGATTGCAGCTCATTTGTGCAATTGAATCTAAGTTTATGCAGAGAAGGAGAGTTTTTGCACCAAGTCTTGCAGAAGCAAGAGCAGCCTCACTTCCAGCGTGACCTGCCCCTATTACTACTGTATCAAAATCTCCAGCTTCAAAATATTTAATATCTGACATCTTTACCTACTTTCCTATGCAAAAATCAGAAAACACTCTGTCTAAAATATCTTCTGTAGTAATTGCTCCAGTTATTTCAGAAATATGGGCAATTACATTTTCAAGGTCTACTTCAATTAAATCTAAAAACACCTTTTTATTTAGGCTCTCATTTACCTCTATAAGGTCTTTTTTTGCTTCCTTTAATGCATTTATATGTCTTAAGTTTGAAAGCACTGTTTCAGAGGAAATTTGGAGTTCTCCGTCGAAAAACAAATCTATAATAAGTTTTTCAACCTTTAAGACAGATTTATTTTCCATAACTGAAAGTCTCAAGTAATCATCTTTAAAATAATTTTCTATTTCTTCATTTGTGATTTTTTGTTCCAAGTCATCCTTGTTTAAAATTATAATGTGTTTTTTATTTTCAATTAATTTTAAAATTTCTTTGTCATCTTGATCGAAGTCTCTCGATAAATCAAAAATTGCAATTACAAGATCAGCATCTTTTAATTTTTCTCTTGCAATATTTACACCAATTTTTTCAACTTCATCGTCAGTTTCCCTAATTCCTGCTGTGTCAGAAATTTTTAGGAGAACCCCGTCTAAATTGATATAATCTTCAATTACATCTCTAGTCGTTCCTGCAATATCTGTAACAATGGCCCTGTCATATTTTAAGAGACCATTTAAAAGAGAAGACTTTCCAACATTTGGTTTACCTAAAATTACTGTGTTTATTCCATCTCTAAGGAGTCTTGAATTTTTAGAATTCTCAAGAAGATTATCCATCTTTTCTAAAATCTTTTTGCTTCTATCAATTAAATCATTGTAGGCAACATCTTCGATATCCTCATCAGGAAAATCAATATTTGCAACAATTAGTGCTTGCATAGATACAAGCTCATCCTTTAATTTATTTAAAACTTCAGTTAAAGCTCCACCAAGTTGATTTAAACCAAGGTCAAAGGAAATATCTGTCTTGGATTTAATCATATCAATTACAGCTTCAGCTTGTGTTAAGTCAATTCTACCATTTAAAAATCCTCTCTTAGTAAATTCGCCTCTTTCAGCGAGTCTAGCACCCTTTGATAGAATTAAATTTAAAATTCTCTTAACAGAAACAACTCCTCCATGGCAGTGAATCTCAACAATATCCTCTGCGGTGTAGGAATGAGGTCCCTTCATCTTGACAACTAAAACTTCATCAATTTTTTTGTCACCGTCAAAAATGTGACCATACATGAATTTTCTATTTTCAGCATCTGCCATTTTAATTTCACTTGCAGACACAAAAATTTTATCTATTATGTTTATTGAATTATCGCCGCTCATTCTTACAATCGCAATACCAGCTTCGCCTATTGCGGTAGAAATTGCAGCAATAGTATCATTTAAGTTTCCCATTATATCAGTCCTTTTAAAATATATTACTACAATTAAGGCAAATAAAAAAGAAGGCTTTTAAAATAAAGCCCTCAATAAATATTATCTTTTAATATTTTCTTTCTTTTTGAATTACAACTTTTCTAAATGGTTCTTTTCCTTCAGAATGTGTAAGCACTCCTTCATAATCTTGTAGTGCAGTATGAATAATTTTTCTTTCATAAGAATTCATAGGTTCAAGTTTTACTGACCTACCAGTCTTAGTAACCTTATTAGCCATTTTCTTTGCAAGATTAATAAGAGTTTCCTTTCTCTTTTCTCTATAACCACTAGAATCTAAATTAACTCTAATATATCTTGAAGATTTTTTGTTTACTATCAAATTTAAAATATATTGGATTGAATCAAGAGTTACTCCTCTTTTTCCAATTAAAATTCCAAGTTTGTTTTCATCTCCATTGACACTTATATTTAGAGTGTTATCTTCAAGCTCCATTTCCACAATATTTTCAAGTTCAAAAGTTTCCAGAATTTTTGAAATAAATTCACTTGCAGCCTTTAAGATTTCTTCATTTTCCTCTTCAATACTTATAACTTTTTCTTCTTCATTTGCAGTTTCATCTACAAATTCAATAGTTTTTTTAGTGGAAATTTCCTTATTTTCGATTTCAAGTTCAAAATCATTGTGAACTACATCTTGGCTCTTCTCTGATTCAATTTTCTCGCTAAATATTTCATTTAAAATGCTTTTAGTTTCATCTTCTTTTTGCCAAACTTTAACAGTTGCATCTTTTGAGCCAATTAGCCCCAAAAAACCTTTTTGACCTTCATCTAGAACTTCAATTTCAGCATCTTCTCTAGAAATACTTAATTCGCTTAGAGCCTCTCTTACTGCTTCATCTACGGATTTTCCCGTTTTAATTACATAATTCATTACTTATTCCTTAACCTCAACTTCTTCAATTTCATCTTCTACAATCTTATTAGTAATAAGCTGTTGGACTATTGAAAAAATATTAGAAACAGTCCAATAAATAACAAGACCAGCTGCATATTTTCTAGCCATTGAGAAAATTAAAATTGGCATAACAACCATCATAGTAGTCATCATAGACTTAGCTTGATCAGCACCTGCACCTTGAGTAGCAGGGTTTTTAGTAGTAATAAAACTTACTAAAAATGTTGAAACTGCAGCAATAATTGGCATGATTAAAGTTTGATCTACATGATCAATGTTCTTTATATAAAAGAAGTTTTTGTTCATAGCTTCATAAAAACCTGGATCTGTAAAAGCAAAGGTTTGTGGGTTTATAAAAACTCTATAAAAAGCAATTAACACAATCATTGTAATAATCATAGGAAGACATCCTGCTGCAATATTTGTATTATTTTCCTTATAAAGCTTTTGTTGTTTAGCAGCTAAAGTTTGTGGGTCATTTTTGTACTTTTTTTGAATTCTCTTAAGCTCTGGTTGAAGTTTTGCCATTTTCTTTTGATTTTTCATCTGAGAAATATTAAGTGGCAAAATAAAAAGCTTAATAATAATAGTCGCAATAATAATTGAAAGTGCAAAATATGAAACTTGAGCTGGTTCCTGTGGCATAACTGCAGCAAGTCCATCGTAGATGAGCTTTACAAATCTGCCAAGTATAGAACTAATTAAATGCATTAATAAATTCCTCCAATATTAAATGAGAGGATCGTAACCGCCTTTATGAAAGGGATGGCATTTTAAAATTCTTCTAATCGTGAGATAAGTTCCCTTAAAAAATCCATATTTTTCATAGGCTTCATAACTGTATTGTGAACATGTTGGGGTAAACCTACAGTGTCTTCCTGGCAAAAGATAAGTAGATATAAATTTTTGATAAAATCTTATTAAAAACATACAAATTTTACTCATTTAATCATCTTCTTTTGTCTTTTTAAAACAGAAAAAAAAGAATTCCTAAAGTCATTAAAATCAGATTCACATGCATCCTTTTTTACAACGAATACATAATCATAACCAGATTTTATTTTATGAGAATTCTCTCTTAAAAGGTGTTTTAATCTTCTTCTAACAAAATTTCTATTTACTGCATTTCCAATCTTCTTAGTAGTAGTTATACCAAATCTTGGATAATCTTTATTATTTTTTGCAGTAAAAAGAGTAATATATCTAGAACCAGAAATGTTTTTATTAGAGTAAACCCTTTGAAATTCACTATTCTTTTTTAAATAACAATCCTTCATTATAAAACCTAAGCTGAAAGTCTCTTTCTGCCCTTTCTTCTTCTTGCCTTAATAACGGCTCTACCTGATCTAGTTCTCATTCTTGAACGAAAACCATGTTCTCTTTTTCTTTGTTTATTTTTTGGTTGAAAAGTTCTCTTCAAAGTCCTCACCTCTTTCTATCCTTATCATTTTATTTACAAATGGGTAAGTTGTCAAGTATTATCAACAAATAAATAGAATTTATAATTAATATTATAACTATAAAATAAAAAGTTAAAATCTTAGAAAAAGCCTAATTGTTGATAAGTATAACATTTTTTGTTAAAATATATGTGGATAAATATGAAATGTATGTATATAAAAACAAAACTGTTTATAAATAAAGTTATTAACATTCTGTTGATAAAGTGTTGATAATTTTATTTTTATTTTTTGAAATTTGTTTAATATCTAATTTTTACATAAATTTATCAACAGTTTTACTAAAATTATCTTGTTTATAATTATTTGTCAACAGTTTTATTAACACTTGTAGATTTAATTATAAACCAAAATTTATCAACAACATTTAAACTGTTAATATAGGAGGATATATGGATAAAGAACTTTCCACTATGTGGGAATCTTTCTTAAAAGAACTTGAAAAAAGATCAATGTCTCAAGTTACATATTCCACTTGGTTTTCCAGGATGCTTCCAAAATCAATCGATTATGACAATAAAAAAATTGTAATCACAGTTCCTTCGCCCTTTATAAGAGATTATCTTGCCAACAATAAGAGACACTTTGATTTAGTTGGCGATGCTCTAAAGGAAATAACTGGTATTGATTTTGATATAAGCATTATTTCAGAAGATGAAGCGAGCAACACAAACCCTGCAGGATTAATAAACAAGACATTTTTAAATGTCTCAAGACTCAATCCAAAGTACACTTTTGATACTTTTGTAGTTGGTAAGAGTAATGAATTTGCCCACGCAGCAGCACTTGCAGTTTCTGAAAATTATGAAAATCCACAAAATGCCTTTTCAAATCCACTTTTCATATATGGAGGTGTAGGACTAGGAAAGACCCATTTAATGCACGCAATTGGACATTTTGTACTAGAGCAAGATCCTACAAAGAAAATTTTATATGTTACAAGTGAGCAATTTACAAATGAGCTCATAAATTCAATTCAAACTAACAAAAATGAAGACTTTAGAAATAAATATAGAAAGGTGGACCTTCTTTTAATCGACGATATTCAATTTATCGCTGATAAAGATAGGACTCAAGAAGAATTTTTCCATACTTTTAATGAACTTCACGAGCAAAATAAACAAATAGTTCTAACTTCTGATAAGCCACCTAAAGAAATAAAAAGTCTTGAGGAAAGGTTAATTTCGAGATTTGCCTGGGGACTTGTAGTGGACATTGGACCTCCTGATTTGGAAACAAGAATTGCAATACTTAGAAAAAAAGCTGATTCTGAGGGTTTTGAAGTTAGCCAAGAAGTTATGAACTTTATTGCAGAAAATGTTAGAAGTAATATTAGAGAACTTGAAGGAGCACTTTCTCGTGTCATGGCTTACTCAAAGCTAACAGATTCAGAAATATCAGTTGATTCTGCATCTATAGTTCTAAGAGATATTTACGAAACTAAGGCAAAAAAACAAATTACTGCCGAATTTATTAAAGCTGAAGTTGCAAAAAAATACGGATTAACTACAGATGATTTGAATTCTAGAAAGAGAACAAAAGCCATTGCTTATCCAAGGCAAATAGCCATGTACATCACTAGGGAACTAACTGATTTGTCTCTTCCAAAAATTGGAGATGTATTTGGCGGGCGTGATCACTCCACAGTAATTCACGCTTACGATAAAATTACTCAGGATTTAGATGATGATCCTATATTTAAAATAGAGATAACAAATTTAATAAAAGAAATAAAATCTTGATTGTTGATAACTTTTTATTAGTTTATAACTTATCAACAACTTATCAATATTAAATTTTATTTTATCTCAAATATTATATGGACTTATACACATATTCACAAGCCCTACTACTATTACTAATTAATATACTATTTTCTAGGAGGAAAAAATGCTAATAAAGGTTAATAGAAAAGAACTGACAAAACATATTTCAATAGTTCAAAAAGCAATTTCTCAAAGAACAACTATGCAAATACTTGAAGGTATAAAAATTTCAGCTAAAGATAATACTTTAACACTTACTGCTACTGACACAGAAATTAGCATAAAGACTAAACTAAATGCCATAGTGGAAAGAGAAGGCGAAATAGTTATAAATTCAAGACTTTTTGGAGATATTGTTAGAAAACTTGAAAATGATATTATAAATATTAATGTAGAAAATTATGTGATGAACCTAAAATGTGGGGATTCTATATTTAATCTTTCTACACAAAAAGCTGATGAATATCCAGATCTTCCAAAGGTTGAAGAAGATATTAAAATAAATATTTCTGCTAAAGATTTAAAAAATATTGTTAAGAGAACTACTTTTGCAGTTTCTACTGACGAATCAAGAATTATATTTACTGGTGTTTTAATGGATATAAAGAAAAGTTTTATAAACTTTGTTGCCTTAGATGGTTTCAGAATGGCAATTCAAAAACTTGAGAGGGAAACTGGAATTGAGAACTCAATTATTATTCCGTCAAGGTCTTTAAATGAGCTTGTAAAAATAATAGATGATGATCTAGATGTAACTCTTAATATTTCTAGAAATAATATAGTCTTTAAATTTGATGATACTGTATTTTATAGCACTCTATTAAGTGGAGATTTCTTTAGCTATAATGCACTTTTAAGAGATGAAAATAAAATTTCAACTACTGTTTCGAAGAGAGAGTTTCAACTTGCAGTAGAAAGAGCCTCACTTCTTGCAAGAGAAGATAGAGCAAATCTAATAAAACTTAACATAAATGAAAGTTACATGGATATTAAGAGCAATTCAGAAATTGGAGATGTCTTTGAAAAAGTTAAGACTTCTGAACATGAAGATACTTTGGATATTGCTTTTAATTCAAGATATATTTTAGATGGAGTAAAAATACTAGAGTCAGAAGATATTGTGTTAAATTTCACTGATTCAGTTAATCCACTTATTATAACTGAGTCTGAAGATGACTCCTATATATATCTAGTTCTTCCAGTAAGACTTGCGGGGTAAATATGGAAACTATAATTATAGACACTGAATTTATAAAACTAGATTCTTTTTTAAAATTAACAGGACTTTGTGATACAGGAGGTCTTGCCAAAACTTTGATAAAAGAAGGGCTTGTAAAAGTTAATGGAGAAATAGAAACTAGAAGAGGAAAAAAATTATACAAGGGAGACAAAATTTCCTTTGATGGAAATGAATTTGTAATTGGTGAGAAATGAAACTCAAATATCTAAGGCTTTTTAATTTTAGAAATTACAAGAGTTTAGATTTTATTCCTGGTGAAAATGTAAATGTGCTTTACGGCTTAAATGCTTCAGGAAAGACAAATTTAATAGAATCAATTTATATGTCTATAAGGGCTAATTCCTTTAGAAACCCAAAGGATAAGGACTTAATAAATGTTGATGAAAATTCTTCTAGTATTATTACTAGATATAATATTGATGATTACAAGGATGACTTTCGAGTTGAAATTTCAAATTTTGAAAATAAGAAATTGTTTATTAATGATGAAAAGGTAAATACAAAGGAATACAGAAAATCCAGGTTTGTAGTTCTTTTTAATCCAGACGATCTCAATATGATAAAATATTCACCAAAGGACAGAAGAAAATTTTTAGATGATTTGCTCTCAAATATTGACTTAAATTATGATTTTTATATGTATAGATATAGGAGACTTTTATTTGAGAGAAATAGACTCTTGAAGATGAATATGGATAAAAATCTCTTAGATGTTTATGACAGAGAAATTGTAAAAAATGGCACAAAGATTATTATAATGAGGCTAAAAACAATAAAGAGGTTAAATGAAATAGCAAGAGAGCATTATAAATTAATTTCTGGCGATGATTTGAATATTACTTATCTTTCTACAGTTCCAGTTTTAGTAGACGAAAGGGAGCTAATGGAAAATTATTTTAAACTCATGAAGGATTCTCTTAATAAGGACATGGAGAAGAAATATACAACTATTGGACCTCACAGAGATGATTTAGATTTTAAAATCAATAAATTTTCTTCTAAAAGTTATGGCTCTCAAGGTGAACAGAGAAGCATTGTACTTAGTTTAAAATTAGCTGAAGCAGATTTAATAAGAGATTTATATAAAATAAAACCTCTTCTTCTTTTAGATGATGTTTTCTCAGAAATTGATTCCAATAGAAGTAGGTATTTGTTACATTCATTAAAGGATTTACAGACATTTATTACTACAACAGAGACTGATAACTTTTTAAAATCAGTTGATGCAAATTTTTATAGAATAAGTGAAGGTAAAGTAATGTATTAGAATAGGAGATAAAATGGCGAAAGACGAAAGACATTATGACGCATCGGACATACAGGTTTTGGAGGGACTAGATCCTGTTAGAAAAAGACCTGGTATGTATATTGGTTCTACTGGACCAAGAGGTCTACATCATCTAGTTTATGAAGTTGTAGATAATTCAATAGATGAAGCTCTTGCTGGTATATGCGACCATATAATTATAAAAATTGATAAAAATGGCTATGTAGAAATTTCTGACAATGGTTCAGGTATTCCTGTTGCAATCCATCCGCAAACTGGTAAATCTACAGTAGAAACTGTACTTACAATACTTCACGCAGGTGGAAAATTTAATAACTCTGCCTACAAAGTTTCTGGTGGACTTCATGGTGTAGGTGTATCTGTAGTAAATGCTCTCTCCAATAAATTAGTTGCCACAGTAAAAAGAGATGGCAAAATTTATAGACAAGAGTTTTCTAAAGGCATCAAGAAAAGTGAACTTGAAGTAATTGGAGAAACTAAAAAGGAAGATACTGGTACTTCAGTTTATTTTGAGCCAGATGATACAATTTTTGAAACTGTAGAATTTTCTGATGAAGTATTATCTAAGAGATTTAGAGAAATGGCTTTTCTAAATAAGGGAATTAAAATTGAATTTATTGATGAAAGAAAAGACTTAAATGAAATTTACCACTATGAAGGTGGAATTAAATCCTTTGTTGAATTTATAAATAAAAAGAAAAAGCCAATTCATGACGAAATTATTTATATAGATGAAATTAGAGAAGAAACTGCAGTAGAAATTGCAATTCAATACACAGATTCATATTCAGAAGTTGTTCTTTCTTTTGCAAATAATATTAATACTGAAGAAGGTGGAAGTCACCTTTCAGGTTTTAGGTCTGCTTTAACAAGGACTTTAAATGATTATGGTAGGAAAAATAATATTATAAAGGAAAAAGAGGAAAACCTATCAGGCGAAGATGTTAGGGAAGGAATTTCAGCCGTAATAAGTGTAAAACTTCCTGACCCACAATTTGAAGGACAAACTAAGGGAAAATTAGGTAATTCTGAAACTAGAGGAATTGTTGACTCTGTTTTATCTGAAGACTTGGCAGTTTTCTTGGAAGAAAATCCAAAAGTTGGAAAACAAATTTTAGACAAGGCACTTTCTGCAAGGCGAGCAAGAGAAGCTGCTAGAAAGGCTAGAGACTTAACTAGAAAGAAAAACAACCTTGAGTCCATGACTCTTCCTGGAAAATTAAAGGATTGTCAAAATGATGACCCAGGAAAAAATGAAATATTCCTAGTGGAAGGTAATTCTGCCGGAGGTTCTGCTACTGACGGAAGAGATTCAGCTTACCAAGCGATACTTCCTCTAAGAGGTAAGATAATGAATGTTGAAAAGGCAAGATTAGATAAGATGCTTAATTCTTCTGAAATTCGTGCCATGATAACAGCCTTTGGAACAGGAATCGGAGAAGAATTTGACATAAGTAAGCTTAGGTATGACAAAATTATAATCATGACCGATGCCGATGTCGATGGTGCACATATTATGACACTTTTATTGACATTCTTCTTTAGATACATGAAGCCTTTAATAGAAGAAGGACACGTATATGTTGCTCAAGCTCCACTTTATGGAATTGAAAAAGGGACTAAAATACTTAGATATTGTCACAATGAAAAAGAACTTAGACTTGCACTTAAAGAGTACAGTGATGCAAAGATAAATATCAAGAGATATAAGGGTCTTGGGGAAATGAATCCAGAACAACTTTGGGAAACTACTATGAACCCAGACAACAGACTTCTTTTGAAGGTAAATATAGATGATTTATCTGAAGCTGACGATACATTTTCAATTTTAATGGGAACAGAAGTTGAACCAAGAAGAGAATTTATAACAGAAAATGCAATTTATGCAGATTATATAGATGCATAGGGGTGAAAGATGACTGAAAATAAATTTATAGAATCAGGAATACTTGATGTAGATATTAATAAAAAGATGAGGTCTTCTTATCTCGATTATTCAATGTCTGTAATAGTTGCAAGAGCACTTCCTGATGTAAGAGATGGACTTAAACCAGTTCACAGAAGAATTTTATATGGAATGCAGGGGCTTAATCTTGCGTCAAGTGGACCTTACAGAAAATCAGCAAGACTTGTTGGGGATGTAATGGGTAAGTATCACCCTCATGGGGACTCATCTATTTATGAGGCAACAGTTAGACTTGCACAAGATTTTAACACTAGATATCCATTAGTTGATGGACAAGGAAACTTTGGCAATATCGACGGCGATGGTGCTGCAGCTATGCGTTATACAGAAGTTAGAATGACTAAGCTTGCAGAAGAAATGCTAAGGGATATAAATAAAGACACAGTTGATTTTGTTCCAAACTTTGATGAAAATGAAAAAGAGCCAACTATACTTCCAGCAAGATTTCCAAATTTATTGGTAAATGGATCAAGTGGTATAGCTGTAGGTATGGCTACAAATATGGCTCCACACAACATGAATGAATCAATTGATGGAATCATAGCTTACATTGACAACGACAATATTTCTATTTCTGAATTAAATGAAATAATAAAGGGACCAGACTTTCCTACAGGTGCCAAAATCATGGGAACTGAAGGAATAAGGGAAGCCTATGAAACAGGTAGAGGCAAAATAATTGTAAGGGCTATTGCAGAAATAAAGAGTTTTAAAAATAATCGTGAAAAAATTGTAATTACAGAACTTCCTTATCAAGTAAATAAGTCTGCACTTATAATGAAAATTGCTGACCTTGCAAAAAATAAAGTAATTGATGGTATTTCAAATATTACAGATGCTTCTAATAGAAAGGGCATAAATATAATTGTTGAATTAAAGAGGGATGCCAATGCAGAAGTTGTTTTAAATAAGCTTTACAAAAACACGCAAATGCAAACAACTTTTGGAATTATAAATCTTGCACTTGTAAATGGAAAACCAGAAATTTTAAATTTAAAGGAAATCATAAGATATTATGTTGATCACCAAGTTGAAGTAGTTACTAGAAGAACAAAATTTGACTTAGACAAGGCTGAAAAGAGAGCTCATATAGTTGAAGGTCTTTTTATTGCCCTAGATAATATTGATAGAATTATAAAAATTGTAAGATCATCAAAGGATGATAATGAAGCAAAAGAAAAATTCTATCAAGAATTTAATTTAACTGATGCCCAATCTCAAGCTATTTTGGACATGAGAATTAGAAGACTTACAGGACTTGAAAGAGAAAGACTTGAAGCTGAATATGAAAAGCTTATGGCTGATATAAAGTGGTTTAAAGAAGTATTGGAAAACAATGATGTACTTATGAATCTAATAAAAGAAGAACTTCTTGAAATTAAATCAAAGTATGGTGACCTTAGAAGAACTGTAATTTCTAATGGAAATACTGATATAGAGATTGAAGACATCATAAAGAAAGAGGATGTTGTAATAACTCTTACTCAATTTGGCTATATCAAGAGGATGAGCGAGGGAACATATAAGCCACAAAAAAGAGGTGGCAGAGGAGTTTCATCTGGAAATATGAGAGATGAAGATTTCGTCAAAGAACTTTTTGTAACTTCTACTCATGATATGATTTTATTCTTTACATCTCTTGGAAATGTATTTAAACTAAAGGCATACGAAATACCAGAGGACTCAAGGACATCAAGGGGAACTGCGATTATTAATCTACTTGATCTTCAAGAAGGGGAAAGAGTTACTTCAATAATTCCAGTGGAAGAATATGACCCTGAAATGAATTTCTTAATGATTACAGAAAAGGGACTTATAAAGAGAACTCCTTTCAAAGATTATAAAAATATTAGGAAATCTGGAATAATTGCTATAAAATTAAATGAAGATGACAAGTTAATTGATGTTCATTTGACTAAAGATGATGAAGATGTAATACTTGTAACTAAAAAAGGTCTTGCTATAAGATTTAATGAAGAACAAGTCAGAAAATCTGGAAGAAATTCTATGGGAGTTAAGTCAATTGATTTAGATGATGATATTGTAGTTTCATCTGATCTTGTCTGTGAAGACAAATATTTACTTGTAATATCTGAAAATGGATTTGGAAAATTAACAGAAATTTCTAAATATAGACCACAAAATAGGGGTGGCAAAGGTCTTTTAACTTATAAAATTACTAAAAAGACTGGAGATGTAGCTTCTGCTGCAGTAGTGGAAAAAGAAGACGATGTTATGATAATTGCTGATTCTGGAATTATTATTAGAATTTTGACAGAAGATATTTCTATTCAAGGAAGAAATACTTCTGGTGTTAAACTTATGAATTTGACAGATTCAAAAGTTGTAGCAGTTGCAAATTATATTGGAGACTAGGAGGATTTATGGAATTTAAGTTAGAGTCAAAAAATACTGATGAATTTTTAATTTTATATCCTAAGGGAGAACTTGATGTTTATAATACAAAAAAATTCAAAGAAAAATCTATAAAGATATATGAGATGGACAAAAAAGATATTTTATTTGACTGCAAAAATCTTGAATATCTGGACTCAACAGGTCTCGGTTCACTAATTTATATATTAAAAGAAATAGAAAAAGATGGTAATAAGATTGTAATTGAAAATCTAAATAATTCAATAATGAAGCTCTTCAAGATAACTAAACTTGAAGATATGTTTGAAATCAGGAGCTAGTATGGATACACTTAAATATCAAATACCTAATGATGCCAAATATTTTTCTACAGTTAGACTTACCTTATCTGGAATTTTAAATATTCTAAATAAAAATATAGAAGAAATTGAAGATTTAAAAATGGCAGTGACTGAAAGTTTAAATATTGCAAATAATCTTACTACTTTAGATTACATTAACTTAGTATTTGAAATCGAAAATGAAAAAAATATAAAAATTTGTGTAAGTGAAATTGAAGAAGAAAAATTAGAAACATGCGAGAAGTTATCTCTTGCAAAAATTATAATAGACTCTCTTGTAGATGAATGTTTTTTTGAAGGAAATACATTTATTTTATCAAAAAAATTGTAAGGATTTGTTATGAATTTAAAAGAATACAACAATTTAGATAGAAGGCTCACAAAAGAAGAGAGAAAAGAGCTTTTCAAAGAATATCACGAAACTGAAGATCAAGAAATAAGAGATATTTTAATAGAAGAGCATCTTTACATCGCAGAAATTTTATCTAAAAAATATACAGGCAGAGGAATAGATTACGATGACATATATCAAGTGGCATCTATTGGTTTAATCTATGCCATACAGAGATATGACCCAGACAAAGGTTTTGAGTTTTCTTCCTTTGCTACACCAACTATAATTGGTGAAATCAAAAAATATTTTAGAGACAATGGATGGACAATTAGAGTTCCAAGAAGAATTCAAGAGCTATCCAAAAAAATTGCAAATGCAACTGTAACCCTATCTCAAAAATATCAAAAAACCCCAACGATTGATGAAATTGCAGAATTTTTAAATTCAAGTCCAGAAGAAATTATGGAATCCATGGAAGCATCAAAAGTTTATACTCCACAATCTCTTGATATGACCTATGACTCAGGAGATGAAAGTGAAATTAATCTTTCTGATTTAATAGGAGTAGAGGAAAAGTACTTCGACAAAATTGAATCAAATGACTTTTTCAAAAGAGCCATGGAAAATTTAGATGAAGTTGAAAAAACTGTTTTAATAGATAGATATTTTAACAAGAAGACACAAGTTGTTATTGCACAAGAACTTAATATTTCGCAAATGACTGTCTCTAGAATAGAAAAGAAAGTTTTAGAAAAAATGAAAAAAGAACTAACTAAGACTATGGAGGTATAATGAACAGAAATAGGTACCTAGTTACACTTTTAAAACTTGTAAATATGTTTGAAATAGTTGTATCAATTATGTTAATAGCAGGGGTAATTATATCAGTCCCTGATATTGTGAAATACTATTTTAAAATAATTACAAATGACGCAACTCTATCCTATGAGATATTTCAAAATTTTCTTTCTCATGTGCTTTTACTTGTAATAGCAATAGAGTTTGTAGTTTTAATGATCGCACATACAGACACAAATATAATTCACTTGATACTATTAGTAATATCAAGAAAGATGTTAGTCTACTCGGATAATATGCTTGACCTACTCATAGCAACAGTTGCCATAGCAATTTTATTTGCTACTAGAAAATTCCTATTAACAGGAGTAAATATTGATAGCATGGCAAATGAGCGCAATGAATATTCTGCATCTACGCCTATAAAAATACTTAACAGAAAATATGGATTTGATATAGAACCAGGAGACTCAACTACACTTGGTGGTTATGTATCAGCTCTTTTAATAAAGAATGCAGAAGAGGCAGAAACAGGTGTAATAGTAGAAGATGGAGATTACATCTTCCAAATAGTAAAAATGGCAACAGGTGGAGTTATAGAAACTGTTTCAGTTGAAAATATTGACGAGAAAAAAGATAAAGAGAATAAAAATAAATAATTCATTATAGACCTATGAGTTTAAACTCGTAGGTTTTTTAAATTTATAAATTGTTTTGTAAAAACTTTGAAAAAAGTTTATAAAAAATAAAATAAATCACAAATGTAGATAAAAAATAAAAATTGTGCATAAGTTTTTGAAAAAATTTTATAATATGTGAGAAAAATGTAAAAAATAAAGATTTATCCACAGATATTTATAAAATTCCACAAAAAAAGGCTCGAGGTTGAACTTGAGCCTTAAAAATTATATTACATTGTTTTTTTATCAGCTGGTAAAAATGAATCCACAATACCAAGAACAATTGCACCTACAAGAGATCCGATAATAGTTACATTAAATCCATCAACAATTCGACCTGTGATGAATAAAATTAATGCAGCAACTATAAAACCAACGGCACCTCTACCAAAAGGTGATGCATCTACACCTGTGAATTTATTTATTACCCAGTCTAAAACTCCTATTACAACAGCTGCTAAAATGGCAGTAGTGTAACCGTCTGTTTGAATCCCTATAGAAAGTGCAGAAGTTAAAAGAATAGCTAATCCACTTACTAAAACTTTAATTAATAATTTTATCATTTTCTTCCCTCCTAGAATAATATAACTATTTTATTAGTTAAATAGTTTATATAAAACTCTTAATATATTTATAACCAGAATAATATTGTTTAAACAAATTTTAATGAAATTGGGTATAAAAATATGGGAGGTTTATCATGAAATTTTTAAAAATTGAAGTATTTATACCAAGAGAAAATACAAAAAAATTAATGGAAAAAGTAAATGAAGGTGGATTTTTAAAAGAAGAAAACTATGATTTTTGTTATGCAGAAACACCTGTAATAGGCCATTTTAGACCAATTGAAGGAGCTAATCCATATATAGGTAGTCTTGGAAAAGTGGAAGATGTGATGGAAAATAAAGTTGAATTTAGAATAAGAATAGATAATTATGAAGATGTTATAAAAATAATAAAAGAAAATCATCCCTATGAAGTGCCAGTTATAAATGTAATTGAACTTTACAACAATTAAGACATAAAAAAATCACCTGCCCTTGGCAAGTGATTTGTGGCGTCCACGAGAGGAGTCGAACCTCCGGCCCCACGCTTAGGAGGCGTGTG
>UMIY01004502.1_pt1 | contig 20802 bp, 9 predicted proteins | sample 1965921 | NCBI WGS metagenome assembly UMIY01 (sample SAMEA4836134, study PRJEB28245) | human gut metagenome | biome: gut microbiome; material: fecal sample | place: Denmark | collected 2008
CCAGCTCTGAAGAAGATATTTTTCTTTTTGCCATCATTACATCTAAATTTACTATTATTGCCATCTTTTTCTCATTCCTTCCCACAAAGCATTTTTATAATGTTTATAAATAATTGTTATTTTGGCTAGGCAAACAAGCAAGAAAACCGGAGGCGTACTCTGTGTACGTCGAGGATTTTCGAAGCGAAGTTGCCACCTCGCCAAAATGCAATTATTTATAAACATCTAAATGGTTAAGTCGTTCTCTTCCTTATATTCCACCGCTTTTCTCAATAATTCAGCTAAAATATATGCTCCTAGCCATATTATGATAAATACAGCAATTAATATTACTTCGAATATTGATACTATAAAGAAAATTCCTATTGCATATTCTATTGCAATTATTAATGAGCAAATTGATATAACATTTAGATGCCTTACATTTTCTAATGTGAATGGATTATCTAGTCTTAATGTTTTAAATATTTTTATAAATTTATACACTATAATAAGTGCTGGAATTCCTGACGCATATAGTATTATAAGCGCTGCTGTGTAGTTTAGTATTGGATTAAATATGTCTATGTACCAATTTAGTAATAATGGTAATGTTATATAAATTAGAATTCCTACTACAAATATTATTTTTAGACAAATTTCTATAAATGTTGACAAACTTCTTCTCCCTGTTACTTTCATTTTTTTATTGGACCTTAAATCTCTAAGGATTATCAGGTGGGCAGCAGCCTTCTAAGATACTGCCTCCTGGTCCTACTCCTTTCTTTTTTAAGCTTATCTATTCTAATTTTATCTTTCGTACTCTACTTTATTAATAAAATCTTTTAGTAGTTATTTTTTAATTCTCTTTTAGCAATCCATTTGTTAATATTAAAGCTTTGCAATGTCATATCATTTACTTCTGCTCTAACATTGCTCAAATAGTACCTTACTTCTGTATCTATATTGTTCTCTTCAACATTCTCTAACCTTTTTATCTGGCCGGCTGCGTCTATTCCAAGTGTTCCAAGATAGCTCGTGTCTAACTCGTAGCTTCCAGAAGTATCTTCAAAATATCTATCTATATTTTTCTTTGCAATTACATTATCTATGTTTATATAGTTTACAATTATATACATAATAATTATCACTACAAAATACGTTTTTGTCAAGTTTATTTTTATACCTAAAATATACATCACAGTTGGAATTATCAATATTGCTTCGGTAATAAGTGCAAAGTACACCATTAGACGTAAGAATGTGTAACCATATTCTTGCTCATATAAATACATTCTATAGAATGATGAGAATAATATAATAAGTGTAAATAATGCTAGACATAAGTTCATTACTTTTGTATAGCTCATTTTCTTTTGAATCTCATTTCTTTTGCTTGTTACCAAAATGATAATCAAATTGATAACAGATACAGCCATTAATTGGAAAAATCCTTGTCTTGCATAACTAGCATAGTCAAAGTTTTCCATATTTCCAGCTTGCATGAACAATACTGATATTTGAATATAGCAGAAAACTAGATAAACCAAGTTTAGTATTGTTAATATGGTATTTCCTATTGTTGAATCCACTGTCCAATTTCTTTCTTCTTTTGTATCTTTTTTAGTGAAATCATCTTCTAGTATATTGTATAACAAAGCTATCAGATACACAGTTATTATTATAACAATTATTGCTCTAAAGAATAAGTGAATATATGTTTCACTTTCGAAAATATCTAAGCTAAATATGGTACTTATTACTTCTCCCAATTCTTTTGAGAAGATGCTATCTGCACTAGCAAGCAACACTAGTATAACAATTAATATAGGTATGGCAATAACAATTCCTACTATAATTTTTCTTATTTTTCCATTTTTTTCTTCTGATATTTCTTTTTTACTAAACAAAACTACTATATTATCTACAATACTTCCAATTGCTTCCTCTATAAATTCGATTGGGCCAAAAAGTAGATATATGGCTCTATTTATTATTAGGCCAAGTGTTGTTTTTTCAAATAATGCTGAAATTATCATTACTACAAACAATATTATCAAAGCAAATATATTTGCAACATAAAAAAATGAATTGTTAAAAATAAAATATGTCGCAGATATTAATAAAATTGGCACACATAATATTAATGCTTTTTTGTTCTTTATTTTTTTGCATTTTTCTAGTATGTATATAATAAAAAATCCTAGAGCAATGCAAAATAGAAATACTGAAATTCCTAATTCCTGCCCATAAAATAAAATAGAATGTAAAATAGCTATTAGAAAGCTTCCTACTACTGCTAATCTCATAAGAGTATCCTTCCCTTCTTTTTCAATATGCATATATTTTACATTCCATTTTATTATTTGTCAATACTTTTTTATTGTTTTTCGATAATTTTTATCACATCCCCATAGATATAAAAGCTTCCTACTACAAAAGTAACGGTGTTTTTTTGATTATTATCGCATGCCTCTTTTATAGCATTATCTAGGCTTTCTACGTATATTCTTTGATTTTTCTTCGTGTATTTTTTGGCAACTTTATATAATTTTTCTCCTGATGTGTACTTTTCTTCACTGTTTCCAGAAGTTAATATAAAAGTAGCATCTTTGTCTTGCATCAGCAATTCAAGAATTTTATTATAGTCTTTTCTTTTCAAAATTGAAATTATGAATACTTTATTTAGCTCTTTATAATACATATCTATTGTGACTTTTAAATTCTTAATTGCTGCTTCATTGTGACCGCCATCATAGATAATTAAAGGATTTTTGTTTATAACTTCCATTCTGCCCCTATGGATTACAGTAGAAAGTCCACTTCTTAAGTTTTTTTCTTCCACTATATATCCCATCTGGTTTAGTATATTTATAGTTTCAATACAAATTGCGCCATTGTGTACTTGACAAATTCCTTTTAAATTTACAGCAATATTTTTATAGTTTTTATAATCAAAGTATTGATAATCTTTATCATAATGATAATTTTTTATGTCTTTTTCTCGTATAATACTTAATTTATTGTTTTTTTCTTTGCAAGTCTTGATAAATACCTCATCAACTTCTTGATTATTTTCAAAAATTACTGTATTTGAATTTTCCTTAATAATTCCAGCCTTTTGGGCTGCAATTTCTGTTAAGGTGTTTCCCAATATCTGAATATGGTCATAGCCAATGGATGTAATTATAGATACAAGTGGCTTTGTTATAACATTTGTGCAATCATATAATCCACCAAGACCTGTTTCTAGCACTACAAAATCTACGTTATTTCTATAAAAGTACAAAAGAGCCATTGTTGTTTCAAGCTCAAATAAAGTAACATCTATATTATTTTCTTTATTGTACCTATTTATTTTTGGCTCTAACTCTTTTATTAGTTTTCGCAAATCTTCATCAGAAATATTTATATTGTTAATGCTGATTCTTTCGTTGTATTTTATTAAGTGCGGAGATATGAATTTTCCTACTTTATAGCCTTGTTTTACAAGTATATTTGTTATCATTTCTGTGCAACTTCCTTTGCCGTTTGTTCCGGCAATATGGATAAATTTCATGTCTTTTTCAAAGTTGTCATATTCTTTCATAAAATATTGCATTGCATGTAACGATGGTTTTTTTGCTCCTTTAAAATAATTGTTTAAATACTCCTCTATATTTTCTACCATTTTTGCCCCTTTACTTTCAATTATCTCGTTTATATCTTTTTCCTTATCTTTCATTTAATTGATTATAATCTTTATTAGGTAGAGAATTAAAATCTCTACCTATTACAAGAACAACGATAAAACAGACATTTAAAAAGAATTAACGTTCTTTTTGTTTCTTTAAAGAGTTGATTACTCTTCCAAAAGCATCATATGTTACATCAGAAATAATAACACATTCTCCTTCAATGTAATCTATTATAGGATGAATAACTAATGCTCCAATAATCAACAAAAGTTTAATCCAAAATTTTATAGGAAGAAGAATATCAATTATAACAAACACAGCCAAAATTATTGTATTAAATAACAATGCAAGTTTGCTATAAGTTCTCTTTGTCAGAAAGATATTATTTCCTGTACAATCTGGAGCTAAGAAAACTGCCAGTGTAGTAATTGCCGCAGTGATGATAGTCCATTTTAAATTTGTGAAAATTGCAATTGCTAATAGGATTAAATGAATTCCTACATAAGCATATCCAAACTTTGCATTATCATCATCGAGACAATCTAAATCAAAATACCCATAAATGAATACTGTTGCATAATGAATTACTGCAAGTATAGTGAATAACAATCCTATCTCTGGTTTTAGCCACCAAATAAGCATTAAGTTAATTGCAAGAGATAAAGAATAATACCATTGCTCATTTCCTTCTCCTGTAAACCCGCTTTCACTTCCTACGATGGACCGAATAATAATAAATAATAGTTTTTTCATTTTGGTCTATTCCTCCTAAGTAATAAAAAACTTTTAATTTATTCTTGTCTGTTCATAGATACTGTCCTTGTTCACCTCCTGAAAATAATAATTTTATAATAACTGCCTATATATCAACCTGTAAAACAGGATTAAAAAGAAATTGACATAAGTATTTTATCATTTTTTATTTATTTTTTCAAGGTTTTCAATATTTTTTCATTTCTGTTACTAAATTGGGGACGCACTACTTTTGCGCAATTGGATATAATTAGCTCAAAATAAGTGCATTCCAAATTGCTTACTTTCTCTTCAAAGTTGCCTCTATTTCCATCTCTCTATTATTTCTCTGGATTTTTAGTGTTACTGTATCTCCTGGCTTTTTGGTATAAATATAGCATCTTAAGTCACACATTCTTTCCAATTTATTTCCATCTATAGTTAAAATTATATCTCCTTTTTTCAATCCTGCATCTGCCGCCGCTGATTTTGTGTTTACTCTTGCGACATATATACCTTCACTAAACTGCAAGTTTTCATTTATATAACCTAATACGCTTTTGTCAAATGCAAATACTCCCAAAGTTGCCTCATCAAATTTTCCATTTGTATTGAAACTTTCTATTACTGCTTTCACTGAATTTATAGGTATTGCAAAACTTATTCCCTCTGCAGATTTAATTTTTACTCCGTTTATACCAATCACTTGTCCATCTGCGTTTACTAAAGGTCCTCCGCTATTGCCTGGATTAATTGTTGCATCTGTTTGTATTAGGTCTTCCATATAGGTTTCCGCTTCGTCTTCTTCAAATTTTATTGTTCTATTTACTGCACTTATTATGCCTGAAGTAACTGTTCTTTGAAACTCATATCCTATCGGATTTCCTATTGCATATACTGTTTCTCCTACTTTAATATCATCGGAATTTCCTAATATTGCTACTTTTAAGTTCTTCTGATTTATTTTTACAATAGCCATATCTATATCAGTATTTGACCAAACCACGCTTCCATCATAAGTCTTGCCATCAACTAATGTGACATAACACCTACTGTATTTTTCTCCACTTACATGTGCATTTGTAAGAATGTATCCATTTTCTCCAACGATAAGTCCTGTCCCCAATCCCAAACTGGTTATATTATCATCTGAAAATATGCTACTTCCAGAATTTTTTACTTTAGAAATTCCAACAACGCTATCATTTACTTCTGATATCATCTCTGTTACTGCTCTATTTTTTTCTTGTACTTCATCTATCGTTTGAGTAGTTCTCTCTATTGTTACATTCTGCTGACTTAAATTACTCTCCGTAACTTGAGTTTTTTCATATAATATGTAGGATAAGATTAAAATCAAAAAAACTAAAAGGAATATTAGTACATTTGTTAATCTTCCTTTTAGTTTTTTCTTTTTATCTTGTTTATAGTAATCGTTCATTTAATTTCCTCCGGACAAAATTGATTTTTTTATATTTTGTCCAAAAAGAATTAAATTAAACAAATTTTTCATAGAATTTCTACAAAAATTAGCCTTATCAAAATATTTGCAATTTTGCTATCTCTTAATATACATTATTCAAAAATTATACATTTAACTTCTTCATTTCAGCAAATCTTTTTACTTTTTGTGTTGTAGTTTTTTCTAATGGCTCATTTGTTAAAATAATTTCTTTAATGTGCTTAAATGTAGGTAAATCTTTATTTATATTTTTAATATCTTCCCAAACTAATTTTTCGTATTCTTTTTGCGTTTTTTCTCCAAAATGCTCTTTTATATTATCTTCATTATACACAATTTTTGCACATAGCAATGTGTCTGTTTTGCTCTTGTTTCTTGCAAATACTATGCTTTCTTCTACGTATGGTAGTTTATTTATTAAAAACTCTAATTCTTGTGGATATATATTTTTTCCGTTTCTTAAAACTATAATGTCGCTTTGTCTTCCTGTTATATAAATAAATCCGTCTTCATCCATATAACCAAAGTCTCCTGTATGAAGCCATCCATCTTGCAAAGCTTTTTTTGTAGCTTCCTCATTTTCGTAATATCCAAGCATTATGTTAGGGCCTTTTCCTAAGATTTCTCCAACTCCATCTTTATCAGGATTATCAATTTTTATTTCTACATTTTTAAGTGGTATTCCTATGGAGCCTGCTCTCTTTCTTTCTTCTGATTCTGCTGTAAGTACTGGAGAGCTTTCTGTTAAGCCATAGCCTTGTATCAATTCTATTCCTAAGTCGTTATACCATTCTATAGTTGCTTTATCCATTGGTGCTGCTCCATAAAGTACAACTCTTAAATATTCATCAAATTGTTTTAGTACTGGCTTAAATAATTTTTTTCTTACATCTATTTTACATTTTAGTAATCCATGGGAAATCTTTGTCATAGCGTTAATTAAGCCTTGTTTTCCGCTATCTGCAATTGCTTTTTGTATTTTTTTAGCCATTGTTTCTAGTACAAGTGGAACTGCCACAAATACAGAAACGTGGAATTCTTTTAGATTGTCTGCAATATATCTTAATCCCTCACAAAAGGCTATTGTTGCACCACAATATGTTCCATATAAGATTGTAATGCTACACTCAAAAGTATGATGGATTGGTAAAAACGATAATAGCGTATCTGTTGGTAATATTCTAAAATTATATTGATAAGCAGAAATATTCTTGCATACATTTTCTTGTGATAACATTACTGCTTTAGGCTCATTTGTTGTGCCTGATGTAAATAGCATAACATACATTTCATTCTCTTTTAATTTTACATCATCATATTTTGCCTTGCCAGATTTTATGATATTTTCTCCATCTTCTAACATCTTACTATATTTCAAAACGCCATCTTTTTCTACATTGTCCATACATATTCTATATTTTATATTACATCCTTGTGCAATTGCTTCGTCTACTGCACTTTGGTATTTTTCATCGTAAACTACTACATCTACTTCACTTCTTTGTAACAACTTTTCTATCTCTTTATCAGTCAAAGCCTTATCCAAAGGCACAATTACTTTTCCTGCTGTCGTTACTCCTAAATATGTAATAACCCATTCATATCTGTTATTTCCTATTACTGCAACTCTTTTTGCATCAGAATCAAGCACTTTCTCCGCTACTTTTTTAATATCTTCTACAAATTGCTTATATGTAATTTCATGTATCTCTTTATCCTTCTTGTATTTAAAAGCAATACTATCAGCATCAAAACTTTCGTATCTTTTTACTAACTCTCTAAAATTAGAAACTTCATCATAATACTTTTTAGCTTTCTTTCCCATTCAACCTCATTCCTTTCAAAGAAATTTTTCAACCAAATCTTAACACAAATTTTGGCTTTTTACAATACATAAAATATACGTTTAAGTTTTTATTTTCAAGAATTCAAATAGTATGTATGTTTAGAAAATTTTTGTAGGAGCGCGCAGCGACCAAACGAGCTGATACAGCGAGTGCGATTAGAGAAAAGGGGCAGAATTAAAAAATTTATTTTTTAATTCTGGCTATAGCTTTTCGACAGCAAGCGACAAAAAAATTTGAGAAACATACATACTATTTGAATTTATTTGAATTTTAAAGTAAAAATTTATTGCAAAAATTCCTATTTTTTGTCAATTTTTGTCTTGTTTTTTCCCTGCATTGATAGTATAATTTTGTTAGATTCTTTTTATAGGGTGATATTATGAAGGGGAAATACAATTTAACAATTCCACAAAATAATATATGGCTTGTGGAAAATTTTTATGACGACAAATCAATTAACATCGTAGCAGGTACATTTACTATAAAAACTGGATTTAACATAGAGTTAGCTAAAAAGACCGTAAATAAATTTTTTGAGCTAAATGATGCTACTAGACTAAAATTTGTTAAAGATGGCAGTACTTTATACCAATACGTAGAAGAGTATAAACCATTTGATGTAATAACAAAAGATATTTCAGGATTATCTGATGAAGAAGCAATGAAACTAAAAAAAGAAATTATTGCAGAGCCGCTAGATATTTCTAAAAATCCATTTAATTTTATTCTACTAGATAGAAAAGATGGTCATGGTGAATTCTTACTAAAGTGTCACCATTTAGTATCCGACGCTTGGTCAGTTTCTAAAATGGGAACAGCCTTGCAAAACATTTATGAAAAGTTTTTAAACAATGATAATAATTTTGAAAAGGAGCCTAGCTATATTGACTTTGTTATTGATGAACAAAGTTATATTGGTAGCTCTAAATATACAAAGGATGAGGCTTTTTGGAAGGAATATTTAAGTAATTTTTCAGAGCCTATTGGCTTAAAGTCTAAAGAAAATTTATCTACCAACGCTCAAAGATTTCACCGAGTGTTGGATGGCTCTCTAACCCAAAAAATATATGATTTTTGTAAGAATAACAGATTATCTCCATATTCTTTATTCTTATCAGCAATAGCAATTTATACTCATAGAATTACAGAAAGTAACGATATTATTATCGGTACTCCTGTTCTTAATCGCTCTAATTTTATTCAAAAACAAATTCAAGGAATGTTCGTCGCAACCGTCCCTGTTAGATTCAAATTTGATTCGGACATTAATTTTATCGACTTTTGTAACAATACTGTTTTAAACAGTATGAAAATATTTAAACATCAAAAATTTCCATATAACAAGATAATGAAAGATTCTTCAAAAGAAAACAATAATGAAAATCTATTTAATATTGCTTTCTCTTATCAAAATGCAAGAGCACAAATTAATTTAGAGAAATATAACATAGACTGGATTTTTAGCGGAAAAATTCAAGAGGAAGTTGAGTTCCACTTATTGGACTTAAATGATAGCGGTCATTTGGAGTTTGATATAGATTATTTAACAGATATTTTTGAAGAAAAAGAAATAGAATATATTTATAAAAGGATTTTAAACATTATTATACAAGGTATGGATAATAATCCTAGTATTTCTAAGATAGACATTATGTCTAAAGAAGAAAGAAATGAAATTTTAAGCATAAACAATACTGTGTGCCCTTATGATTCTGATAAGTCTGTTGTAGAGATTTTTGAAGATGTTGTAGCAAAACATCCTAATGATACAGCATTGATTTTTGAAGATAAAAAGATGTCATATTTAGAGCTAGATAAAAAATCAAATGACGTTGCTGCATTTTTAAAAGAGAATGGAGTTATGCCTAATGATAGAGTTGCTATTTGCATAGATAAGTCATTTAATTTGTTAGTTGGCATTCTTGCAGTGCTAAAATGTGGGGCTTGCTATGTTCCATTAGATAGCAATTATACTAATGATAGAAAAAGCTATATTTTAGAGGCTTCTAATGTAAAATTGTGCTTATGTGATGATAGTTTTAATTTGAACTTTAATAATATAAATATTAATAGTATAGTTTTTGATGGAGCTAATTTTAAGCCAGAAGCTGGGAAAAGCACTTCACCAGTGTGCATTTTATACACTTCAGGAACTACTGGAAAACCTAAGGGTGTAGAGATAATTAATAGAAATATTATAAAATTAGTAACAAATATAACTTATATGGATTTTCCAGAAGATGCACGAATTTTGCAGGTTGCTTCAACTGTATTTGATTTGTCTATTTTTGAATTTTGGGCATCTTTGCTTAATGGAAAAGCTTTATGCTTAATTACTAAAGATAATTTGTTAAATTATAAATATTTAAAGAAATATATTGATGAAAATAATGTAAATATAATGTGTATTACATCAGTTTTGTTTAATCAAATCATTTCAAACCATATTGATGTGTTTGAAAATGTTAAACAGATTTTAACTGGTGGAGATAAAATTTCTAGCGAGCATGTAAAAATTTTAAAGAATACATATCCAGAAATTAAAATATATAATTCATATGGACCAACTGAATGTACTTCTTTTTGCACGATGTACGAAATTACTGATTTAAATAAAAAATATATACCTATTGGAAAGCCAGTATCTAATTCTGCTTGTTATGTATTAAACTCAAAAAACGAATTAATGCCATTTTATTGCTCTGGTGAGCTTGCAATTGGTGGAGACGGTGTTTCTAATGGTTATATTAATAATCCAGAAAAAACAGAAACAAGCTTTATTTATAATTGTTTTAATGATAATTTTATTGGTAAAAAAATTTACAAAACAGGTGATTTAGTAAAGCTTCATCCAGATGGAAATTTAGAGTTTATAGGAAGAGTTGACAATCAAGTTAAAATTCGTGGCTATAGAATTGAGCTTGATGAGATTAAAAGTATTGTGCTAAAGTATCCTAATATTGAAAACTGTGCAATTGTAATCAAAGAAGATGCATTTAACAAAAGCAACAAGCATATTTTGTTATATTTCACTGCAAAAGAAAAGATAGATATTGCTTCTTTAGAAAAATACTTAAGCAAAAATCTACAATCATATATGCTTCCTTCTGGGATAATGCAATTAGATAAAATGCCAATGAATTCTAACTATAAAGTGGATAGCTCTAAGCTTCCAGAGATTCCTTTAAACGCCAAGAAACACATAGGGCCTGAAACTCAAGTTGAAATTGATTTATATAATTATATTAAGAAATTACTTAATTTAGAGAAATTTAGCATTGATGATAATCTTTTCTCTTTAGGATTGGATTCTTTATTTGCTATAGAGTTATCTAATTTTATTAGTGAAAAATATAATGTTAATATTTCTACAAAGTTAATACTAGAGAATAATACAATTTTAAATTTGGAAGATTATATAAATAGCCATAAAGCCAAAGAAAGTAGTACAAATATAGATGTTGAAACAGAAGATATTACTCCTGGAGAAAAGAGTGTATATTTAGAATGGCTAAAAAATCCTTCAAATACTTTATACAATGCTCCTTTTGAGCTAAAGCTTGATACAAGTATTGATGTAGATTTGTTAAAGGAGTGTATTTTAAAGACAATATATAATAATAAAAATATGTGTGCTACATATAGCATAGTGAATAATGAGATTACAAAATCATTTGAGCAAAAAGCGTATGATATTAAGGTAGAAAAAGTTTCTGAAAAGGAATATTATTTGATAAAAGAAAATTTTGCAAAACCATTTAATTTAAACCAATTTCCTTTATTTAGGATAGAAATTTATATTACAGAAAAAAATGTATATGTTTTGTTAGATATTCACCACATTATATTTGACGGCTCTTCTTTTATAATATTTATGAATGAGGTGTCTAATAGATATAATGGTATTAACGTAAAGGAAAACGATAAAGACATTAAAATTAGTGTTTCTGATTCTTTAATGGAAGAATCAAAGAAATTTTACTTAGACGAATTTGCAAATGATATTCCTGTTAATGATTTGCCTTATGACAAACCAAGAGAAAAAGAGCGTAAATTTATAGGTGCTCATATTTCACTTCCTATCAATGGTGAGCTAACAAAAAAAGTAGATGGATTTATTAAGAGCAATTCTCTAACTTTAAATTCATTTATGCAAGCTGCTTTTTCGATTATGCTTTCTAAATACACATATAGCGAAGATTTAATTTATGGAATTGCATATTCTGGAAGAGATAGTAAAGATTTAGAAGATGTTATTGGGATGTTTGTTAGAACAATTCCATATAGGGTAAATATTGATTGGAATGAAAATATAATAGATTTTGTAAAAAGTATGCAAAAACAAACACTTGACTATATTTATTACAGTAATTATAGTTATGATAATTTAGTTAAAGATTTGGAAATTCCAAGATTAAGTAATAGAAATGCATTATTTGATGTTATGTTTGTATGTCAAAACATGCATATTGATACTTTTAAATTTGGAAATACTGTAGCAAAATTTAACCCAGTAGAGCGTAAAACTTCTAAGTTTGATTTTTCTTTTGAGGTAATACCTGCGTCCGATAACATTAAAATTAATTTAGAATATGATACAGAATTATTTTCTGAAAAAAATATGTATAGAATGCTTAACCACTATATTCATATAGTTGATGAAATGATTTCTAAATCAGATTTTAAGTTAAAAGATATTGAAATGATTTTACCTGAAGAAAAAGAGCAAATTAAGAAATTTAATGATAATAAAACAAATTATCCTAAAAAGACAGTTTGCGAATTATTTGAGGAGCAAGCTAAAAAACATCCAGATAAAAAGGCTGTGGTTTTTGGTGATACTTATCTTACATATGCTGAATTAAATTCTAAAGCAAATCAAATTGCAAGATTTTTAATTAGCCAAGGTTTAAAGCCAAAACAAGTTGTAGCTCTAATGATTGATAAATCATTAGAATACATGCCAGCAGCTATTGCAGTGTTAAAGTGCGGAGCTGCATATACGCCTGTTATTGAGGACTTGCCAGATGAAAGAGCTAAATATATGATAGAAAATGCAAATTCTTCATTTGTATTAACAACAAAAAAATTTTTTAGAAAAATTACTGATACACCAGAAATTTTTATTGATAATGAAGATTTGTATAACAAATTACCTAAAGATAACTTAAATTTAAATTGTGATATAGATGACGTTTTCCACATTATATACACTTCTGGCTCAACTGGTGTGCCAAAGGGTAATATGATTAAAAACAGAGGAATTATAAGACTTTTATTAGACACAAATTACGTAGATTATACAGATAATGATGTAATGGTAACATCTGCCTCTCTAACATTTGATATTTCTGGGTTTGAATTATGGGGCGCTATGCTTTATGGAATGACACTTCACATTCTTACTAAAGAGCAAATAATGAATATCGATTACTATTCTAAATATTTAATCCAAAATAAGATTACAACAACATTCTTGGCTACACCAATATTTCACTTAATGGTTGAAGAAGATGTGGGTATGTTTAGGAATATGAAATCAATCTATGTTGGAGGAGAAACGCTACTTCCAAAATATACAAATATGCTATACACGGCTTATCCTAATATTAAAGTATATAATGCATATGGTCCTGCAGAAATAACAGTTATTTGTTGTGCAATGTTAATTGATAGGATTTATGAGAGTTATGAAGATATTCCTTTAGGAAAAATAGCAAGCAACAACACAGTATATGTTTTGGATAAATGCTTAAAGCCTTGCCCAGTAAATATTCCAGGTGATTTGTATGTTTGGGGAGATGGATTAGGACTCGGTTATGTAAATAGACCTGACTTAACAAGTGAAAGATTTACATATATTGATGGATTTGATGGTTTATCATATAGAAGTGGTGATTTAACCAAATGGAATGATAATGGTGAAATTAGGTTTATGACTAGAATTGATAAGCAGGTAAAGATTAGGGGACAAAGAATTGAGCTTTCTGAAATTCAAAACAAAATGCTTGAATTGCCTGAGCTAAAGGAAGCTGTAGCTATTGTAGTTACAAATAATGATAATAAATATATTATTGCATATTACACCACAAATGGGGAGATTTCTTCTAATAGCATTCATGAATATTTAGCTAAATATCTACCAGATTACATGGTACCATACAAATTGGTAGAAGTCACAGAAATACCTTATACTCACAATGGAAAAATAGATAGAGCAAAACTTCCTGAGGTAGAGTTTGCTGAAGAGCATATAGCTAAAGAAGAATTGACACCAGAAGAAAACGCTATTGTTGAAGCTTTTAAAACTACTTTAAAAACCAAAAATATTTACTTGGATTCAGATTTCTTTGAAGTGGGTGGAGATTCTTTAGCAGCTGCAAGACTTGTGGCCGAGCTTCAGTCACATAATGTATATGTGTCATATGGAGATATTTTTAAATACTCAACTCCTAAAGCTTTATATGAATACATATATTTAAATAATATAAATGATATTATGTCTGGGAAGATAGCTAAAGATATTGATTTTACTAGAATAGATAAATTGTTAGAAAAAACAAGCTATAATGGAGAAACAATAGAGCTATACGAGCATATTGGAAATGTTTTGTTGACGGGTGTAACTGGATTTTTGGGCGTACATATTTTAAAAGAGCTTGTATATAATGATAAAGTAGATAAAGTTTATTGCTTAGTAAGGGCAAAAAACAACCTTTCTTCTGATGAAAGATTTAAAAAGCAACTAGCATTTTTCTTTGAGGCAGATATCGTTAAAAAAATTATGAGTAAAGCTGTAGTTGTTAATGGTGACATTGCTAATGCAGATTTGTTTACTGAAGAATTTAATGATAAAATTGATGTTGTCATTAATTCTGCTGCAAGAGTAAAACATTATGGAGATTATAATAAGTTCTATAATGTTAATGTGCTTGGTGCTAAAAATATAATAAATTATTGCATTAAGAGCAATGCAAAGTTAATACATATTTCTACACTTAGTGTTTCTGGAAATATTATAGAGTCTGGTCAAACTATGAAGCAATCTGTATTGAAAGACACTCATTTTGATGAGAAAAATTTATATATCGGACAAGATATTGAAAATGTCTATGTAAATACTAAATTTGCTGCAGAGGTAGAAATTTTAAATTCCATACTTGATAGTGGATTGAATGCAAAAATATTAAGACTTGGTAACTTAACTGGTAGACTTTCAGACGGAAAGTTCCAACCAAATGTTGAAGAAAATGCTTTTTCTAACAGGGTTAAGGCTTTAATAGAGCTTCATGCAATGCCAAAATCCATGTATGAAAAATATATCGAAATGACTCCTATTGATGTAGTATCTGATGCAATAAACAAAATAATGGAAATTGAGAATAAAAATATTGTATATCATTTATTTAATCACAATCATATACCAATGCCATATTTTGTTGATATTTTGAAGGGATTAGATGTTAAAGTAGATATTTTAGATAAAGATAATTTCACTAAGTTGCTACATAGTTATATGCAAGATGAAGAAAAAATAAAAATTATTCAAGGAATTATTCCAGATATTGCAGAAGATGGCTCTTTAGAGTATAATGATAATATAATTATAAATTCTGATATTTCGAAAGAGATATTACACAATGTAGGTTTCGATTGGCCAACACTTGGTGAGAACTACATTTTGAAGTATTTAGAGTATTTACAGAGAATAAATTTTTTGAATCTTGTTTTTGGGGACGGAGGAAAAAAACAAGATTGTTGAAAAATTTGTTTACTAATCTGAAGGGAATACAAGATTGTTGCAAAACTTGTTTTTTTCCTCCGTCCCCAAAAACAAGTTTTGCTCCCAAAAATAATTTCACAAAAGAAGGAGAAAATAATGATAGATAAATACGTAGAATTATTACTTTTCGTAACTTTGATTGCTACAATTTCATTGGCATTTTTCACAAGAAGGAAGAAAAAAGAAGAGCTATATAGCTTATTTAGAATATTATTTGTTCTATTATCTATACATGTTTTTGCTTTGATGCTGCTTTTTTACTGTAAAGATATATTTGCAAATCAAGAAGATTTACTGTACATTGATGGAATAAGCTATATTTCTACTTGTAACTTGCCGGTAATTCTATATTTTATAGCATTGAAATATGAAAATAAGGATATAGACTTAAAAAAATATTGCTTTTTGTTTATTATTCCAGCATTAACATTTATTATAATTTATACTAATCCTTGGCACCACTTATTCTGCAAAAATTATTCAATAAATGTTTCAGATGTTGATTTAGGGCCATATTTCTATGTTCACATGATTTATACTTATGCACTTTTGGTTATAGGGTTTATTAAAATTATTAAGACATCTATAAAAAGAGCTGGTTTTTTATCTATTGGTAGCATTTTAATAATTATAGGAGCTTGTGCTCCTATAATCCCTAATTTGCTTGCATCATTGCAAATCATATCAATGGATACATATGTTACGCCTATAATGTTTTTGATTACTGCAATATGTTTTTACATTTCTATATTTAAACTAAATTCATTTGATGCAGTACCTATCGCTTTAAAAAGCATTGTTGATATAATGACAGACTCTTTTATAGTTGTTGAAATAAATGGCAATATTTCATATGCAAATAAAACTTTTTTGGGAAATATAGCTCCGTTAGTAAATTTAAATATAAATGATAATTTATTTGAAAAAGCAAATGGCTCAAAAGAAAGGTCTTATGGCGGATTAATTAAGGCTATAGAATATTCAAAAAACACAGGTAATTTAACGAAACGTAGCTGGCATATAAGCAAATCAAAAGTTAGAAGATTTTTTGAAATTGATATTCAACCAATAAAATCCGCAGGTAAATCAGATTTAATTATAGGTTTTCTAATTGTGTTTAAAGATGTGACTCAGCATGTATTAGATATAGAAACTATACAGTCAAATCAAAATCTACTTATGGAAAGAGAGCGTTTAGCATCACTTGGTCAATTAATCGGTGGAATTGCACACAACTTAAAGACTCCTATTATGTCTATTTCTGGAGCTGCTGAAGGGCTTACGGATTTAGTTCATGAGTATGACACTTCAATTGAAGACCCTGAAGTTACTTTTAAGGATCATCATGATATTGCTTCTGATATGCAAGGTTGGATAGATAAAATTAAATCTTACACTGAATACATGTCAGATGTTATTACAACTGTAAAAGATCAAGCTGTTACTCTTTCTGAGAACCAAAAAGTTGAATTTAGCATAGACGAATTAGTAAAAAGAGTAGATATTTTAATGAAGCATGAGCTAAAAAATGCTTTAGTGACTTTAAATACCGAAATAAACGTAAAGCATCATAAAACATTACATGGCAATATAACAAGTTTGGTTCAAGTAATTAATAACATGATTTCTAATAGCATTCAAGCATATAATGGAGAGCCAAACCAAACTATAGATTTAATAATAAGTGAAGAAGCAAATTTTATTACAATTTCAGTTAGAGATTATGGTTGTGGTTTGCCAAAAGAAGTACAAGATAAATTATTTAAAGAGATGATTACCACAAAAGGAAAGAATGGAACTGGACTTGGATTGTTTATGTCATATTCTACTATAAGGGCTCATTTTAATGGTGAGATTACGTTTGAAAGTAAGCCAGGTGAGGGAACAGTATTTCATATAATACTTCCTGCCAAGTAAAATTGGTTACAACTTATAATATTGGCATGAAGTAAAAAATATTACTGCCTCGTCGATTTAAAAATTGATGTATAATATAGTAGTTAAACTAAATCAATTTTAATTTTTTTAATGAGTTTTTCTTGATTTTTGGGCAAAGTATTAATATAATTAGTGTATCTTATAAGAGAAGGTGATGTCATGAGAAAAAATGAAATACATAGTCCTTCAAACGGCTATAAGATTATCGCAGTTGACGATGAGGAAGGAATTGTTGATTCTTTATCTATCTTTTTGAAAAGATCTGGTTATGAATTTACAGGTGTAACTGACCCTATGGAAGCAATAGAAAGAGTAAGGAATGAACATTTTGATTTGATGGTTCTTGATTTTATTATGGAGCCAATACATGGTGACCAGGTTGTAGAGGAAATTCGTAAGTTTGATAAAGAATTATACATTCTATTACTAACTGGTCATAAAGATTTAGCTCCACCTCTTGAGACTATTAGAAGACTTGATATACAAGGGTATTGTGAGAAAAGTGATAAATTTGACCAATTATTGCTTTTAATCGAATCCGGAATTAAATCAATTAAGCAAATGAATGAGATTAAGAGGATAAATAAAGAGCTTTCTGATACATATGAAAAATTAGAAAAAGCCTATTTGGAAAGCATCCAAACTCTACGATATACGGTTGAAGCTAAAGACCCATACACTAGAGGCCATTCTGACAGAGTTTCTGAATATTCTGTATTAATTGGAGAGAAATTGAGCTTATCTGAAGATGAAATTAAGACACTTAGAGTTGGCGGTTTATTCCATGATATTGGAAAAATCGGAATTCCAGATAGCATTTTGTTAAAGGAATCTCGACTTACAGATGATGAATATTCTGAGATAAAAAATCATCCATCTATTGGAGCACATATTTTGTGTAATGCAGAAGTATTTAAAGATATTATACCAATAGTAAAACATCATCATGAAAGATATGATGGAAGAGGATATCCTGGACAATTAAAAGGAAAAGATATTCCTTATTTAGCAAGAATCGCAGCAGTTGCAGATGCATTTGATGCAATGACTTCAAAAAGGACATATAGAAATTCTTTACCTATAGAAGTAGTACATGAAGAAATAGAGAAAAATTTAGGAACACAATTTGACCCTGAAATAGGAAACTGTTTCTTAGATATTATAGATAATGAATATGATAAGATTAAAGAGATACAAGAAAAATATCCTGCTTAGTAGCAGGATATTTTCTTTTAAATTTTCATGCTTAGTTTTACTTTTTGTCTATCTTGGTCAATTCCAATTACCTTTACTTTTACAATGTCTCCTACAGATACAACATCTGATGGATTTTTTACAAAGCTGTTGCTCATTTCTGATATATGTACTAAGCCATCATGTTTTACACCAACATCTACAAATGCACCAAAATCTGTTACGTTTCTTACTGTTCCTGTTAATATTTGTCCTTCTCTTAAATCTTCAAATTTTAGCACATCTGCCCTTAGTACTGGTTTTGGCATTTCTTCTCTTGGGTCTCTTCCTGGTTTCGAGAGCTCATCTATGATATCTTTTAGTGTCATCTCTCCTACCTCAAGCTCTTTAGCAGTATCTGATATATTTACTTCTGCAAGTTTTCCTTTTATTTCTTTTAGTTTGTCTTTATTAGTTAAGTCTTCTTTACTATACCCTATTTTGTTTAATAATTTTTCTGCTATTTCATAGCTTTCTGGGTGAACTGCTGTAACTTCTAATGGATTTTTTCCTTCAAATACACGTATAAATCCTGCACATTGCTCAAATGCTGCTTTTCCAAGTTTAGGTACTTTTAATAATTCTTTTCTTTCCTTTATTTTTCCGTTTTCATCTCTAAATTTTACAATATTATTTGCAATTGTTTTATTTATTCCAGATATATATTGTAAAAGAGATGGTGTGGCTGTGTTTACATCTACCCCAACTTTATTAACTGCATCTTCTACAACCCCTGTTAAGCTTTCAGAGAGTTTCTTTTGGTCAACATCATGTTGATACTGTCCTACTCCAATTGATTTAGGGTCTATTTTTACAAGCTCTGCTAATGGGTCTTGCAATCTTCTTGCAATAGATATTGCTCCTCTTAGAGATACATTTATATCAGGATATTCTTCTGTTGCGAGTTTTGATGCAGAGTAAACTGATGCTCCTGCTTCTGAAACTATTGCATAGTGTACATCTTTACCTAATTCTTCTTTTGCTCTTTTTATTACATCTGCCACAAATATCTCAGACTCTCTTGAAGCTGTACCATTTCCTATGGCAAACATGTTAACATCATATTTCTTAATAAGGTTTAACAAAACTTTTGCTGAATTTTCCACATCGTTTTGTGGCTCTGTAGGATAAATTGTAGTAGTTTCTAACACTTTACCCGTTTCATCAATTACCGCTATTTTGCATCCTGTTCTATACGCTGGGTCAAAACCAATAACTGTTAAATTTTTAATAGGTGCTCCTAAAAGTAATTGTTTAGCATTTTTACCAAATACCTTTATAGCCTTCTCTTCTGCTTTTTCGGTCAAATCAGAGCGTATTTCTCTGTCTATAGATGGCTCTATTAATCTTTTCCAACTATCTTCTATAGTGGATTTTAAATATTCTTCAAATTGTGTATGTCCTTTTATGATGTCTCTTTCCATATATTCTAGTATTTTTTCTTCTGGCTTGTCTATTTTTACCTTTAAGAAATCCTCTTTTTCCCCTCTATTTATTGCTAAAATTCTATGACTTGGAAGTCTTTTGATGCTTTCATTAAAGTCATAATACATATCATAGCTTGATTTTTCTTCTGGATTTGATGCCTTTACATTTATAACCGCTTCTCTGTAGCAAATTCCTTTAATTTTCTTTCTATATTTTGGCTCATCGGAAATGTTTTCTGCAATTATATCTAACGCCCCTTGGATTGCCTCTTCTACATTTGCAACAATCTTATCTTTTGAAGCATCTTTTTCCACAGTATCCACATTTACAAATTCTTTTGCAATTTCTTCAATTGGTCTAGTTTCTTTTTGCTCCATGATAATATTTGCCAAAGGCTCCAATCCTTTTGCTTTAGCAACTGTTGCTCTTGTTTTCTTTTTAGGTTTATATGGTCTATATATGTCCTCTACCTCTGCAAGAGTTTTAGCCTCTTCTATGGACTTTGAAATTTCCTCTGTTAGCTTTCCTTGCTCCTCTATAGACTTCACGACTTCTTCTTTTCTCTTTTCTAGATTTCTTAGATATGTAAGTCTTTCGCCCAAATCTCTTAAGATTTCATCAGAAAGACCTCCAGTTACCTCTTTTCTATAACGTGCAATAAATGGAATTGTATTTCCTTCATCAATTAAATTTACTGCGGCTTCTACTTGGTTTTCTTTAATA
>UMIY01034759.1_pt1 | contig 20781 bp, 16 predicted proteins | sample 1965921 | NCBI WGS metagenome assembly UMIY01 (sample SAMEA4836134, study PRJEB28245) | human gut metagenome | biome: gut microbiome; material: fecal sample | place: Denmark | collected 2008
TCGGAGAAATAGCAAGTGTTATAACAAGTATTCCGGTAGCCTTTGACAAAAAGAAAGTGTTAAGTGAACTAGGCGACTTAACCGGAGAAGAATGTACATTACACGAATGCGGGATAAGAAGCGAGAAGTGTAAAGCATGTATTGCTAAGAAGGCAATTGAGATTGTCGAGAGAGGCGGAATTTAGTGGAGGAAAATAGTATGCACAGATTAAGTTTTTATGGATTTGGTGGAGGTGGAAGATGAAAAAGATTAAAGCGCATTGTGGCATTGGATTTGCAGGAGCTGAATATGAAGAAGAATTTGAGTTTGAAGACGAAGCAACAGAAGATGAGATCGCGGATGAAATTAGTGTATGGGCTAAACAGTTTTTAGAATTCTGGTGGGAAGAAGACTAAACTCTTCATTTTTTTGCAAAACAAGAGGCAAATCTTTCATTCTATATTTATAGAAAAAACGTGTTTGAGGGAGGGATTATTAATGGGCTGCGTATTACGGGAAGCAGCAAATTGTGAATCATGTCGTTTCGAAACATATCTTCCGGAAAAGAAATGGTATTATTGCGGCCATCCATTTCAGCTGTCTGAAGCTAATGTCGCGCAGAAGGTGGCGTGGGATCTTATCTGCAATTATATGGACCAGATTAAGGTGTCTTGTGCGTATTCCTATTTAGAGGAACAATATAACAACCCCAGTCCATCCCTTGTCGCTTCTCAGATCTTTGTCCACACACCGGACAGCTGTGAATTGCTGTTTGGTGAACATCGAAAATAGGAATGATATTTTAGAAGGAAGGCTTATGCCTTCCTTGTTTTTTTTGTCCAGAAAAAAGCAATACGAAAAGAAGCAGTCATACTATTGTTAGAAAAGAAAGCAATAAAATTTTTGTCCAGAAAAAAGCAGTACGAAAAGAAGCAGTCATACTATTGTTAGAAAATGAACAACACGAAAGGAGAAGTGACATGTATCTAAAAGTAACAGGACCTTTCGCACTATTTGCAAGGCCGGAAATCCGCGCGGAACGGATCAGCTACGATTTTATGACACCTTCCGCGGCACAGGGCGTATTAAAGGCAATCTACTGGAAGCCGCAAATGTGCTATGTGATTCATGATATCCGGTCTTATAGGGAGCCAAGCCGGGAAACCATCAAAACCAATGACAGTAATTTCAAGCCGTCGATGAACCAGATCTTGAACGACACCCTGACAAAAACAGGCGGAAGCGCTCTTGCCATATCGAGGAGTTCCCTTGTTCTTCGAAATGTAGAATATGTCATTAACTTTTCTATAGAGCTTATGGAACCGAAAAGCAAAAAGAATACATTGGAAAAGCATTATGAAATCTTTATCCGCCGGGCGAAACATGGTCAATATTTTCAGGCTCCCTGCCTTGGCGCCAAGGAATTTGTCGCGGATGTAGAACTTTTGGAAAGCGCACCGGAAAGCCCCCTAAAAGGGATCCGGGATTACGGCATCATGTTCCATCATTACGATTATTCTGGCAGGATCCCAACTCCGGTATTCTTCCACGCGGTTATGGAAAATGGGATTGTAAAGACAGAGGGAGAAACGGTCATGGATCTGACGGACGCTGGAAAACAGGGATGGCTGCTTCAGGAGCTGGTCCAACAATATGAAAGGAAGAAAGACATTTGCAATCTTCCCAGATTTGGTTTCAGTGAAGAGAAGATTACATTTGAAGCTGTGATCAATGAACAGGGAACGCTTATTGAATTTCGCCCGATCCAGGAAAATGATAAAGGGAAGCCCATCCAAATCCTTATGAATGTTCCGGAAGCTGTAAAGAACCGATCCAGCAATATCCTGCCCAATTTCCTCTGGGATGTGCCAGGATACGCAGTGGGATGGCCGGCGAAGGGGAAGGATTGCACAAAGAAATTTGAAGCCTTCCGGGACCGCGTTAAGGCGGTACTTCTGGGTGATCATGAGGAATATGGCGCCAATCTTTTACCGGAAGAAGCGGCCCTCCTTCATTTCCTCCAAAAGAAACCGGAGCTGGACCTGCTCCTCCCTTATGAAAAAGAACTGGAGCAGAGCCGGAAGATCTGCTTCCGGCTGGAAGGAAAAGACACTTACATCCATGATAATCCTGTTGTACAAGATAAGTGGTCCATCTATTATGGCGCGCACCGGGATGGGATCCGGGGCCTTTGCATGGTAACTGGAATGGAAGACATCATGGCAGAGATCCATCCTTATATTACCGGGGTTAAGGGGACTAAGATGAACCGTGCGAAGCTGATATCCATCGACCGGAATAATGGAAAAACATTTGAGTGCTACGGCGCTTCAAGCTGTCTTTCCGAAAGCACACCCATCGGGGAATGTGCAGCATTTATGTACGCAGCCATGTTAAACTATTACCTTGCCCGCCCGGAACATCGGGTGATCATTGGGGATACCACATATGTGTTTTGGTCCAAGTATGATACTCCCCAATTGCTCCGGAAGATCAAATATCTGTTAAGCGGATTTTCCGAAGATTTTCCGGAAGACCGCTCCGTGTCAGAGGAGTCCTTCACAATCCTGGGGCTGCAGCCAAATGCTGCCGGTGGGATCCGGCTTGGAGTAAGGTGCTATGAACACTTTCAAGACAACGCCTGCAAAGAGCAGCTGGAGGCATTCATGCTGCGGATCCAGGGCGATTATATAAATGCAAACAAGAAACCTGACTGGGAATACATTCATACATGGGAGGATGAAAATAAGATGGATCAGGCAAATAAAACGCAAGGATATTTACTCGGCGAACTATTCGCCGTCCTGGATAAAATACAGAAAGACGCAGTTCCAAGTACACGGCGGAATCGAACGTCCCTGGTATATAAGTACCTGCGGATCGCAAAAACATCCCCGGCAAGGGTCATGGAACAGCTAGTGAGCAAAAGCTTTTATCATACGAAAAAGAAGGATTATGGTCTTGCCCGCCAGCGATCAGAATTGCTCCTGCAGCTGGAAGGTTTTAACCCGTCTTATCCGGAACGATTATCCACAGAAGAGCAGGCCCGTTTCCAGATAGGGTACGAGGTAAAAACCAAAGAGCTTTACACACCGAAAGCTAAAAAGGAGAGCCAGAAAACAAAAGAGAGCGAGGAACAGGCAAATGCCTGATCAAGAAAGGAGAAAAACATTGGAAAACAAGGTGTTAGATAAGAGAATTGATATGCTTGGGTTTATCAAAGTGAAATATGCAAACCCCAATGGTAATCCGGGCGAAGGGAATGAACCCCGTATGCTCCTAGACGGAACCGGATATATGACGGATGTTTCTCTAAAATACAAGATCCGCGATTGGATTGAAAAAAAATATGGGGACCGTCCGGGATTTGCCCGGTTTATCAAAAGTGATGGAATCACGCTGGAGACAAAAACAACAGAACGGATCTTTGAGTACCTCATTGAGAAAGGTCTTACCGAAAACGATCTGAAAAAGAACCGGGTGAGCTGGAATATGCTTCATCAGGCTATGACAAATGTCTATTTTGACCTCAGGATGTTCGGCGGGGTTATGACAGCTATGTCGAAGCGGAAATGGACGGACGGAAAAATCACCGGGCCGGTACAGATTTCCTATGCGCAATCCTTAGATATAATTAGCCCAGTCAATGATCCTATCACCTGCGCAAGCGTAGCGTCAGACAAAGAAAAAGAGGAAGACGGGAAAGAGCAGAATATGGGAAATAAATGGATTGTCCCCTATGCGATCTATCGTTTTGAAGTCCATGTCAGCGGGTGTCTGGCAGAAAAAATTGGGATGACCGAAGAGGACCTGCGGATCTTGACGGAAGCGATCTGGAATATGTATGACGTAAATTCCACCTCTTCTAAAACCGGCATTGATATGGAAAAGCTTTATGTTTTCCGCCATGACTCCAAGTTGGGGAACTGCAAGTTTGCCCAGTTACGGAAGGTCATTGAAACGAAAGCAGACTTTACGAAACAGGAGTTCATAGCAGAGGTCCACAAAGAATTAATCCCAGATAGTGTGGAACTGACCGTGATGGAAAATTAAATATACGGGTGCGGATCCGGAGGGGACAGGAATGGTCTACAGATCCGCACTACCAAATAGCAACGTTGTCATCTGTATATGGAATGCAAGTGAATTGAAATATATCGATAGTTTGACAAATTGCTGTCGCGCGCTCGTGACTTTAGTCATGAGTAAGGCAGCGTTTGTTTTACAAAGTCTCGTTTCATACTGCGCGCAGTATATGAATTGAAATGATAGAGATTTGGACCTGCCAGTTAAGTTGCATGCTGCGCACAGCATATGAATTGAAATGCTGATGGTAAGGAACTCTTTAATGCCGTTGCATGCTGCGCGCGACAAGTGAATTGAAATAACTGGATATGATATTTCGTTGCATGCTGCGCGCAGTATGTGAATTGAAATGTCAATTATAGGTTGTATGTTACGCGCAGTATGTGAATTGAAATTGTCGGATTCCTATACTTATAGTTACATGTTGCGCACAGCATGTAAATTGAAAGAATTGAAAGAACAATGTTAATCGTTATGCACGGAAAATCAGCAGGTCTATTTGTACATGGTTTGTGAAGACAATTATGCAAACCAGTAGATTACATACTGTGCGCAATATATGAATTGAAAAAGTATATGAATTGAAAGACCACATAAGATGTGTTTTGGCAACTATTGCATTTCTCCTGGGAACCGTTTATGATAATTGTAAAATCAAGTTCACAGGAAAATAATGTCCTTCCCACTGCCTCAGGGCGGTGGGATTGTGCATCAAGGGAGAGATAAACCGATGAAAAAAGAATGGGTAATACAAAGAAATCAGGAAATGGAAGAGCAATTTAAGGAGCAGAAACAGAAGATTTCAGGAAAAATCAAAACAGCCTGCGGCTTTGATCCAGCGCTGCAAAAATCATTGTTAAATGTAATAAACTCCTTAAAACGGACGGATCCGGTTGGCCTGTCTTTAGCCCAAGGTGAGATGAAGGCAACGATCACCACAGCCATCGCAAGAGAGACGTCGGCAGCCAAGCGGCCAAAGCTGCAAGGTGCGTTAGAACAGATTGGGGCACTTGATATGAGCAATCTGTTGCATTACCAAACCGATTACGCGGCATTTCTTGACAGTGAACCACATGTATATTCAGGGGACCTGATCATTACCGATCCTTCCTATATTATCAGAGAAACAGATGAAGAAGACTGGGAAAACTGCGATTATGGCCACAACTTAAAGGCGCTGGGGCTCAGCAATTCTATCACAAGCAAAACATTATGCGGAGATTGGGGTTGTACCGTGTTCGACTTGGGAACGATGGAATCTATTGGCCACTTCCGTGCGGATGTGGGTTTGGTTTCAGTCATGGATTTGGAACAAGTGTTGGCTTATAACCCCAAGTTTGACTGGCACAAAACCAAAGATTTTGCGACAGCATGGATCCGCGACTTTAAAGGCGCTGTTTGGATTTGGATTGACAGGGAAGAAGAGGAGGGGGAGGAGACCTTTACCGTTCATGTCTGTGGAAATGGAGTTCATAGATCCACAGGTGAACCGTGTAAGTTTATGACCATGCAAACAGATTAGGATCGGGTACCATCCCCTACCAGGAGGCTTGTGCGGCCTCCTTTTTTCTGTTTTTCTTTCATACTATCTTTAGAATCTATGACAGAAGAAAGGAGAGTAAAAATATGCATAAGTATGTGTAAGTAGTATGATGGAATGAAAAGGTATGATATTAGAAAAAGGAGGACAATAAATGATAAAAGTATTTCGAGCAAAGCCTAAGAATTGGAAGGAATTACCAGGAGAGGACCGGTGGATTGAAGGGCTGCCTGTTTATGTGAAGGGCAAAATGTGTATGATCGAAGATTATAAAGATACCGGAGATACTGCAGATCTGGAGATGGAGCAAGATGTTCCCAAAATGTCTTTTACCGAGATTGATATCAAAACTCTTTGTCGGGCGATGGAACTGACAGACGCAAATGGCAGGCAGATCTGGGAGCATGACATGATCCAGCATGTAGAATCGGACACGATTGGTGAAGTAATCTGGGGGCAAGAAGAGTATGTTGGATGGTATGTGGATGATGTCATGATAGATATACAACAATTTACAACAGAAATGTGGCAAGAAAGTGTGATTGTTGGGAATGTTTTCGATAACCCGGAGATGGTAAAGCGCGTGACATTCAATCATGCATGGAGAACCTATATGGAATCAAAAGATGAGATTTGCAGTTTTACAAATGCAATGTATAATATAGGTTTTTTCAATGGGACAATGAAGTCACTGGACGCTAAGAAGGGCGAAACAAAGGCTGCAAAAACAGCTGCGGCAGAGACAAAGACAGAGGAAAAAGTTGCAGAAAAGATCGATTTTTCCAATGTAAAGATTGAGCCTCTTTTTGAGGAAATGGTTGACTTTGATACCTTCAGCAAGTCCGATTTCCGTGCGGTAAAAATCAAAGACTGCGTAGCGGTGCCGAAGAGCAAAAAGCTTCTTCAGTTCACTCTGGATGATGGAACAGGCACAGACCGTACGATCTTAAGCGGAATTCACGAGTATTATGAGCCGGAAGAGCTGATCGGAAAGACTGCGATTGCAATCGTAAATCTGCCGCCGAGAAAGATGATGGGAATTGATTCCTGCGGTATGCTGATTTCAGCAGTACACGAGGAAGATGGAAGAGAAGGTCTGAATCTGCTGATGGTAGATGACAGAATTCCGGCAGGTGCAAAGCTGTACTAATAGCCTTTTTGAGGATCGAGAAATATCCTTAAAAAATCACAAATTTTACGCATTTAAGCCAAACTTAAGCCAATTGAAACATAAAATTATGCAGATGATTTTTAGTCACACAGAAAAGGCAGTATTCCAGTATTGGCAAAAAGTGTGTTAGAACAAAAAAATAGCTGATCATTCATGCATAAAGCGTGAGTGGCCAGCTATTTTTGATGTCAGATGTTATTTTGGTGGATTGTATGTCAGTAATTCGCCAATGTCGATTTTCAAATACCAGCACAGTTTACAGACCAATCCCGCATCTATGCGCTGGAAATTGTTCCGGCAATATCTATTAAAATTTGAACGGGGAATATCCAGATCCTTACACAGCTGATTTTTAGATATTCCTTTTTTGTTCAGAATTTCTTCTATATCAAAAAAATAAATTTCCATAATCCATAATCATAACCTTCTTTACCATTATGAAATCATTATATATTATGAATCCATAAATAATAATTCACTATATATAACACTTAATTATGATTTATATGATGAAATTGCGGATTGGACAAAAATGGAAAATAGTAGATAATCCAAAAGGCGGGGATTGTCACACATAAGTGAGAAGCGGTATAATTAACTCAATAAATCTTAAAATTTACTCCAGAGGAGGAAAAAATAAATGACTGAGTCTGAACAGAAAATCGCAGCAAAGAAATTTGCTGCTGATTGGAAAGGAAAAGGATATGAAAAAGGGCAAAGCCAGCCGTTTTGGTTGTCTCTGTTACGAGATGTATTCGGGGTGGAGCATCCTGAACAGTTTATAATATTCGAGGAACAGGTACATCTTGATCATACCAGTTTTATTGATGGAACGATACCAACTACAAAGGTTTTGATTGAACAAAAGGGATTGGACAAGGATTTGAAAAAACCGATTAGACAATCGGATGGTGCATTGTTGACACCCTTTCAGCAGGCAAAACGATATATTACAGAATTACCTTTATCCCAGCATCCGCGCTGGGTTGTGACCTGCAATTTTGCAAAATTTTTGGTGTATGACATGGAACGTCCCGGCGGAGAACCGGAAGAAATATTACTGGAAAATCTTGAAAAAGAATACTACCGATTGCAATTTTTGGTCGATGAGGGCTGTGAACATTTGAAACGTGAAATGGAAGTATCTATTGCAGCCGGAGAAATGGTCGGCTTGCTTTATGATGCATTTCATAAGCAGTATGCAGATCCCGACAGCGAACATGCCTTACAAAGTTTAAATATTCTTTGTGTGCGCCTTGTTTTCTGCCTATATGCGGAAGATGCAGGAATCTTCGGACATCATGGAATGTTCCATGACTATCTGGTGGAATATGATACACGACATATGAGAAAAGCACTTGTTGAGTTGTTTAAAGTGCTAGATACCACGCCGGACAAGCGTGACCCATATTTGAAAGATGATAACCCGAATTTAGCTGCATTCCCTTATGTAAATGGTGGATTGTTTGCGAATGAGGATGTTGAAATTCCACCATTTACGGATGAAATTCGAGAGTTGTTGCTGGATAAGGCAAGTGCAGATTTTAACTGGTCTGAAATCAGTCCTACGATTTTCGGCGCTGTTTTTGAAAGCACATTGAACCCGGAAACACGTCGAACCGGAGGTATGCATTATACATCTATTGAGAATATTCATAAGGTTATTGATCCATTGTTCCTGGATGATTTGAAAAAGGAACTTAGTGAGATTTGTGGAGTTGCAGTGGGGAAAACCCGAAAACGAAAACTGGAAGATTTTCAGAAGAAGCTGGCTTCTTTGAATTTCTTAGATCCAGCTTGTGGTAGTGGAAATTTTTTGACAGAAACCTATTTGTCGCTACGTCGACTGGAAAATCAAGTGATCGCATTGCTTATTGGTATGGAAAAAGGGCAAATACAAGGGCAAATGCTATGGGGATCAGTCATTAACCCAATAAAGGTTTCCATTGGACAGTTTTATGGAATAGAAATCAATGACTTTGCTGTTACAGTTGCTAAAACAGCTCTTTGGATTGCGGAAAGCCAGATGATGAAAGAAACGGAAGAAATTGTGCTGATGCACTTAGAGTTTCTACCATTGAAATCTTATACCCGTATTGTTGAAGGAAATGCCCTTCGCATGGATTGGGGGGATGTTGTATCTAAATATGATTTGTCATATATCATGGGTAATCCGCCATTTGTAGGAGCGCGACTCATGGAGCAAGGTAGTGTTCAGAAAAAAGAAGTTCAGGATATTTTCGGAAACATTAAAGATGTTCAGGATTTGGATTATGTAACGTGTTGGTATAAGTTGGCTGCGGAGTATATTCAAAACACAAAAATACAAGTTTGTTTTGTTTCGACAAATTCAATCTGCCAGGGAGCTCAGGTGCCGATTTTGTGGAATGTTCTATTCAATGACTATCATATACACATCAACTTTGCATACCAGACGTTCAAATGGAACAGTGAATCTTCTTCTCAAGCGGCAGTTCATTGTGTTATTGTGGGTTTTGCTGCTTTTAATCGTAATGAAAAATGGCTTTTTTCAGATGTCACAAATGGGAAGATGGTTTCGAATATTAGTCCATATTTGGTAGAAGGCGGCGATATTTTTGTTGTAGCTGCAAAAGAGTCCCTTTGTGGAATGTCGAAAATGAATTTTGGGAACCAGCCTCGTGATGGTGGCTATTTCGTTATTAAAGAGGATGAGTATCAGGATATTACAGAAAAAGAGCCGGAGTTAAAAAAATGGCTCCATCCTTATATTGGAGCAGATGAGTTTATCAAAGGGAAAAAGCGTTGGTGCCTGTGGTTGAAACACGCCTCACCTAAAGATATTATGAACAGCAAAATCCTTTCTGAAAAAGTTGAGGCGGTACGACAATTTCGACTTTCATCTAAAGCCAAAACAACGAATGGTTATGCAAAAGTACCGCAGTTATTTGCGCAGATCACACAGCCGGATGATGTTGATTTTCTTATTATCCCGAGTGTTTCGTCAGAACGAAGACGATACGTACCGATTGGGTTTGCAACGTCGGATGTTATCTCATCCAATGCGGTGCAGATTGTTCCTAATGCGACGCTGTATCATTTTGGCGTATTGACTTCCAATGTTCATATGGCATGGATGCGTGCTGTCTGTGGTCGTTTGGAAATGAGGTATAGATATTCAAAAGAAATTGTGTATAATACATTTCCATGGCCGAATCCAACGGATGCACAAAAAGCTAAGGTCGAACAGACTGCTCAGGCAATTCTTGACGCACGAGCATTGTATTCTGACTGTAGCTTTGCGGATATGTATGGAGAAAAGATGTATCTATTTCCAGAATTGTTAAAAGCCCATCAAAACAATGACAGAGCAGTTATGCAAGCGTATGGTTTTTCGAAAGAGCATCCTGCATACAGTAGTGAGTCTGCTTGCGTTGCTGAACTTATGAAGATGTATCAGAATTTAACAGAATAATGACTAAGCTATAGGCAGTCGTTCCTCATTGGTTCGCCTGCCTATCTTTAAACTATCGTTTCTTTTTCTTCCCTCTCTGACTAACTGTTCCTTTCAGAAGATTGGACTTTTTCAAAATCTGTAGCAACGAGTGTTTTTCGCTGTCGGTGAGTTTGGCGTAATTGATCTGTGTCTGTTTACAGAAAATTGCCATGAGCTGTTCTGCCTTACTGCCATTGAAGTTTGCCATACTGTCCAGAGTATCCTTTAAAATATCAACAGAGGAAGTCTCCGGGGCACTAGTGCTGTCATGTTTGTGGCTCTGGCGGAGATCATAAATGATCCGGTCAATATCATCATTGACAACATGGCTGAAATATTCATCTTCCTCTACATAAGCCGCTTTCATAATACGGAGTGTGGAATCATTTTCGCTTGGGTTGTAACGCTCTACGATGGAAGTCCGGACAGAATCAATCAGAGCGTTCAGATTTTTTATCTGCATAGCAGCGATCCCGTCTACATAGATTTCTATGTCTGCCAACATTTTGGCAAAATCCGGGTGCAGTGCCATTTCACAAAGCAGCCGGTTATTGATCTTTCCACTTTTTAATAAATCAACCATTTCATCACTCAGGTGCAGTTCGGAAATTTCTGTGCCGGAGTGTTTTCTGTTTTCTGTGAATCCTAAGATATAGTCGGTGGACACTCCGTAAAATTCTGACAGTTTGATAATGCTTAAATGGGAAATGTCCTTGAAGTCATTGCTTTCATAATTCCCTAAGGCGGAGCTGGAGATACCGATTTTTTCTGAGAGTTCTTCTAAAGTCAGTTTTCTTTCTGCCCGCAGGTCTTTTAATTTTTCCTGTATCGTTAATTTTACATTCATAGCAGCACATCCTTTTTCGTAAAGTACACACTCATTTTATCACAAAGAATATTGAAAATATAGCGTTTTTGGTGAGGGTGACGGGTTGAAAAAGTGCTTATCCAAAAGCGTGGAAATCTGTAAAAAGGAAGCCGGATTACACCCTTTTGTATATACGGGACGGAGGCGAAAAAAGTTGTATTCTGATACCAGTTCAAACAGAACTTCGAAAACAGAATGACCGTCTGAACTGGTATAAACCGCCATGATTTCTCTGAAAAGAGAATGAGCGCATCAGCAGATGACGTTATGTATGTCGCACAGGACAGCATGACAGGAAGCAGTGAAGGGAGAACGGCGAAGAAAGGCAGCAGGATATTTTTTCAGAAATCTCCCGTGGGGATTTTGAAAAATCCGGGGCAACGGAGAGGAAACATTGTGGAAATAGTGATGCTTAGATGTTCCGGAGCAGGGTACAGGGGCGCAGCCCTTGTGCGGGTCAAGGGTGCAGCCCTGCCCAGTAAGTTGATGTGTGCGTCAACTTGTACTGGGTATTACCTGACGCATTTGTAACACAGGAATGAAAAAAGCTACTTTTGACCTCAGAAGAAAACAAAGAAAGGAGGAGATGCCTATTGAAACTGACGAGACATAACGGACGATCCGGGAAGCATGGAACTTATAATCCCCGGCACAATGACAGGCACTTTAATCTTGAAAATAGTGAACATATTTCCGCAGAACGGGAACGGCAAAATATGTATTGGGACTGTTACCGCGGTTTGATTCAGAATCCGGATATTGGACGGATGAAAGATAAAAATGATGACTGCAGTTTTGAAAAAATCGAACTGCTTTATTATGAAGAACACTATGGTGATTTTATCAGAGCACAGAACCGGAGAAATGAGAAAACCCGTCACATAGAGCGAAACCGCTCTGTGGAAGATCTGCTGAAAAATAATAAAACCTGTCCAGAAGAATCTATTTATCAGATCGGAACTATGGGAAACTCTGTTTCCGGAGATACCCTGCATCGAATTGTCAATGATTTCAGTGCAGAGTTTGAAGCAAGGTTTGGTGAGCATGTTCATATTTTGGACTGGGCGCTGCACATGGATGAGGGGACGCCTCACATTCACGAGCGTCATGTGTTTGACTGTGAAAATAAATATGGGGAACTTTGTCCCCAGCAGGAAAAAGCGTTGGAAGCATTGGGAATTCCACTTCCGCATCCTGACAAACCGAAGAGCCGGAACAATAACCGGAAACAGACCTTTGATGCGATCTGCCGAACCATGCTTTTTGATATTGCGAAACACTATGGTCTGTATCTGGATCGGGAGCCGGAATATGGAGGACGGGAATATCTGGAAAAGCAGGATTATATTCTGATGAAACAGAAAGAACAGATTGCCCAGCAAGAACAGAATCTGAATGAACTGACCATGAAGATTGAAGATGTGGAAAGTCTTGTAGATGAAGTTTCTGAGCTTGCCTATGATAAGGCTGTGGAAGTTGTGACAGAAGCGGTTCATGCAGAAACACAGAAGGAAGATGTGGCTGTGATCAAAGAGTATAAGGACTGGCTGTTAAAACCGGGGCGGAAAGCTCCGCTGGATGTCCGGCAATATACAGCGGCAAGGATGGATAAGGTGATAGAAAAGATCATGGGTGCAGCACAAAAGATTGTCGTGAAAATCCAGCAGACATTGAAGAAACCGGAAATCCGGAAAACTAATACGGAGCAGATTAAAGAAAAGGCAAGAGGTTCCATTTTGGAACGGCTACATCAGAAACAGGCGGACATGGCGCAGAGGGGAAATCGAAACTATAAAACGGAAACGAAGAAAAAAGACATGGAACTTTAAAGCATTTGTTGTTTTAGAACAGCAGGTGCTTTTTCTTTTGGAAAGGAAAGAGTATGAATGTATTTGAAGCAGTTAAGGAAAATGTGACAACAAGACAGGCGGCGGAATTGTATGGAATCCGGGTGAACCAAAGAGGCATGGCAGTCTGTCCGTTTCATAAGGATAAAAATCCCAGCATGAAAGTGGACAGACGTTTCCACTGTTTTGCCTGTCAGGCAGATGGGGATGTGATTGATTTTACCGCCCGTCTGTTTTCTGTCACACCAAAGGAGGCAGCAGAAAAGCTGTCAGAAGATTTTTCTGTTCCGTATGAGAAAAAATATCAGAAACGGTTTAAACAGAAAGCGGAGAAACGAAAGCTACCTCCAGAGCAGATGTATCAGGAGATGGAACAGAGAGTATTCAGGGTATTGTCTGATTATCTGTATCTTTTGAAAACATGGAAAGAGATTTACGCACCACAACCGGAAGATGCACAGTGGCATCCCCGGTTCGTGGAAGCACTGCAACAGATTTCATATGTTGAGTATCTGTTGGACATTCTGTTATTCGGAGAAGTGGAGGAATGTGCAGAAGTATTGATTGACTATGGGAGGGAGGTGAAAGCACTTGAAAGAAAAATGGAAGAACTTATCGCCACAGATGCAGCAGAAGCTGAAAAGCACATGGGAGGCAATGATAGATCCGCAGTCCAAAGAGAGTCTGCGTGACCAGCTGGATACCACAGAAAGAGGAAAGGTGAGCCAGAGTATCCATAACTGTATGATGGTGCTGCAGGAAGATTCTCTTCTGCAGGGAGCGATCCGGTTTAATTTACTGGCAGGACGGGTTGAGATTGTCAAAGACCTAGGGTGGAAAAGATCAGAAAAAAATCTGACGGACACAGATATGAATTATCTTTATCTGTATCTGGAAAGAAATTATGGACTGACTAGCGAGAGGAAGATTGACAGGGCAATTTCTATCATAGCAAATGAAAATCAGTATCACCCGATCCGGGAACGATTAAATGCCCTGCAATGGGATGGAACGGAAAGGATCCGGTATGCCCTGCACCGTTTCCTTGGAGCTGATGCTAGTGATTATACCTATGAATCTTTAAAGTTATTTATGATGGGAGCCATTCACCGGGTATTCCAGCCGGGATGTAAATTTGAACTGATGCTTTGTCTGGTGGGTGAGCAGGGAACAGGAAAATCTACATTTTTCCGTCTGCTTGCCATTGAGGATGACTGGTTTTCGGACAATCTCCGGAATCTGGAAGATGAGAATGTTTACCGGATGCTGCAGGGACACTGGATCATGGAAATGTCGGAAATGATAGCGACAGCCAATGCCCGGAGTATCGAAGAGATTAAATCGTTTCTGAGCCGGCAAAAGGAAACTTATAAGGTTCCCTATGAAGTTCACCCAGCAGACAGACCGAGGCAGTGTGTATTCTGTGGGACTTCCAATGCGTTGGATTTCCTGCCGCTGGATCGTTCCGGTAACCGAAGATTTGTTCCGGTTATGACACATCTGGAACTGGCAGAAGTTCATATCCTGGATGATGAGGAAGAAGCAAGGGCGTATTTTTTACAGATGTGGGCGGAAGCAATGGAGATCTACCGGAGCGGACAGTTTAAACTGATATTTAGTGCTGGCATGGAAAAACAGTTGAAAGAAATACAGAAAGACTTTATGCCGGAGGACAGCATTGCAGGGATTATCATTGCATGGCTGGATGACTGCAAGGAAGATTATGTATGTTCCCGGATGATCTTTGCAGAGGCGTTGAACCATCCATATGATGAACCTAAAAGCTGGCAGCTGCGTGAGATCAACGATGTGATGAATCATCAGGTGTCGGATTGGATGCCGGGGTCCCAGCACCGTTTTTCCAAATACGGACAGCAGAGGTCTTGGGTGCGTAAACAGACTGGTGTAAACGGAGCAGAAAATATGGGAGACGGTTTTGTAAAAGTTCTGGAGCAGATGGAACTGCCGTTTAAAAATGAATGATGATTTACACTTCGTTGGCGGGTCTGTTTACAACCCCGTTTACAGATATTTCCTTTATTTGCAAGGGATTTTCTGTATTGTAAACGAAGTAAACAAGAAAAGAGAAAAAAATAAATATAAATTTTAGAGCAGGTGTTACAGTTTTTATAGTTTTTTGTGCCTTGTTTACAAAAGCTGTTTATACTTGCCGGAAACTGTAGGAGTGGGGAGGTAAATGTCTATGAGAGAAGTCCCGATTTGGGAGAAAAGTAATCTGACCTTAGAGGAAGCGGCAGCGTACTCTGGGATCGGGATTAACAAACTTAGGAAATTATCAGATGCTGAGAGTTGTGAATTCGTTTTGTGGATTGGTTCAAAACGGTTAATTAAAAGAAAAAAGCTGGATGAATATATCGAAGGTGTATATTCTATTTGAGATAAAAAGAACAAAGTAGTTTTATTGACGGAAGTTATCAAATAGAGTATGATATACTTGATAAATTATAAGTAGAGGGAGGTGATTTGTATGGCAACAGCAGATCAGATAAAAAGTTTAGTAAAAGCATATATTGATCACAGCGATGAAAAATTTAAGACAGTTGTATTACAAATAGCCGCCCATGAAGCAAAATTAGGGCATGATAATCTTGCTCGAGACTTGAAACGTCAAGTTGATAAGATAGGAGCTAAGAGGGCAAACATAGTTCAATTAACATCAACAAATCCTATGTTTGCTTTAACAGTGCCATCCAGAGATCTGTCTGAACTTATTGTGTCAGAGGAAATGAATGATAAGATAAGGCGGATTCTTAATGAATATCGTAACAGGAATAAATTGTATTCGTATGGCCTTACAAATAGAAGAAAAATTTTAATTGAAGGTGCACCAGGAACCGGAAAGACATTAACAGCTTCGATTATTGCTTCTGAATTGGAATTACCTTTATATACGGTACAAATGGATAAATTAGTAAGCAAATTTATGGGAGAAACTAGTGCAAAGTTAAGGCAAATTTTTGATAATATTCAATCAAATATGGGAGTATATTTGTTTGATGAATTTGATGCAATTGGAGCAGATAGAAGTCTTGATAATGAAGTGGGGGAAATGCGGAGAATTCTAAATTCTTTATTACAGTTTATTGAACAAGATTCTTCTGAGAGTATTATTATTGCTGCAACAAATAACCAGAAACTTTTGGATCAGGCCTTATTCCGAAGATTTGATGATGTACTGCATTATTCAATGCCTACATCAATCGAAATCGAGAAGTTGTTTGAACATAAATTAGTTGAATTCGATTCAAGTATTAGGATAACTAAAGCAGTAGTTGATGCGGCTGCCGGATTAAGTCATGCAGAAATTGTACGTGTTTGTGATGACGCAATAAAAAATTCCATTTTGGAAGATGCACATATTACAGCTGATAGCTTAGTTGTTTTGCTCCGGGAAAGACACAATATTTATTCTTGCAAGGAGGCATAATGCATGGCGGTAGATAAGAGAAATATTTTTTTGAAAGAAACAATAGAGTCTATGCCGTATGTTTCTAAGCCTCAAATGGGTGGTGCAAGATTTCCGCACCGGGAAGTGCGGAATCATGCACAAACTATTCAGAGAAAACTACAAGAATGTTATAACAATTCAATTACTCAGAAACAAGCAGCAGCGATTAGATATAAAGAGGGAGTATATCTCGAATTTTCTGGTGCATCAGAATATGATTTGGCAATAAAGAGTCTTGAAAATCGAACATCGGGTATTCATTTATTAAATGTGCATGAGGATTTAGAAGCTAAAACTGTCAAAGCAACAGTATATATCCCTGCAGGAAAAGAAAATTATTTTATAAAAAAGGTCGAAGAATATGCTAGTGAGTTAACTAAAAGTGGAAATCCTAGAAATAACAATCTGATAAGTAGTATAGAAGACGTTAAACTGGCAATATTGGATTCATTTTGGATTGGGGAAAAAACAGATATGCCGGGAGAATCATCTTCAGTGTGGTGCGAAGTTTGGTTGCGGTATGATTTTCAGCAAAACAATAAAGAGTCGTGGAAAAATTCTGAAGACAGCATTGTTCAAATTTGTCAAGATATAAATATCCAAATTAATTCAGAACGTATTATTTTTCCAGAACGTATAGTAAAGCAGATTTACGCAAATGCCGAACAATTAAAAGTACTAATTAGTATGTGCCCTTATATTACTGAAATACGACGTGCACAAGAGGCAACTACTTTTTTTGAAGATTTGCCAAATCGAGAGCAAAAAGAATGGGTAGACGAATTATTATCACGGACTACTTACCAAAAGGGCGGTACAACGGTATGTCTTTTGGATACAGGTGTTAGCGCAGCACATCCTTTATTGGAAAAGGCAATCAACCCGGATTATGTTCAGGCTGTAAACTCTGCATGGGGATCTGGAGATCATCAGGGCCATGGTACGGAAATGGCGGGTATTGCGTTGCTGAATGATGTTAAACAGGCTTTGATTTCTCCAAATCCAATACAGATTACTCACGGAATAGAATCGGTTAAAATTTTACCACCTACTGGAGGGAATATACCAGAATTATATGGGGCAATAACAGAACAAGCTGTTTTATCGGCAGAAATTTCTAATCCATCGGCTAAACGAGTGATTTGTATGGCGGTGACATCTCCGGAATTTAATACTTTAGATGGAAGTCCTACTTCTTGGTCTGCGGCAGTAGATAGTATTACATCAGGTGCTGAAGAAGAGGGAGAAAAGAGATTGTTTTTGATTAGCGCTGGAAATGTTCAGCCTAGTGAGTTTTATGAGAGCCCATATCCTGATGCAAATATACTTCACAGTGTGGAAAGCCCAGGACAAGCATGGAACGCAGTAACTGTTGGTGCTTATACCAAAGATATTGATATCGCTGATTCTGCTTATGCAGGATATACTCCATTAGCATCAGTTAATGAGCTCTCGCCATATAGTTCCACATCAGAAACATGGAGTAGTAAATGGCCAATTAAGCCCGATGTTTTATTTGATGGTGGAAATGTAGCAACAAACGGGACGGATTATACCGAGTGCCCTGATCTGTCACTTCTAACAACTCATTATCGACCGTTGATGAAACAGTTTTCTACTATATGGGCAACTAGTTCTGCAACAGCGCAGGCTGCATGGTTTAGTGCACAGATTTTATCAGAATATCCGGATATTTGGCCAGAAACTGTTCGAGCCTTAATGATACATTCTGCAAGTTGGACAGATGAAATGAAAAGGCAATTCTGCACAGACGATACAAAAACAAAGGGGCGTCATAGATTACTGAGAACTTGTGGATATGGTGTGCCGGACTTAAAAAAAGCAATTCAGTGCATGAATAATAGTGTCAATATGGTAATCGAATGTGAATTACAACCTTATAATGGGAATGCTATGAATGAGATGCATATACATACATTACCCTGGCCAAAAGAAGTTTTAGAAACACTTGGAGCAGAAATGGTCACCATGAAGGTTACTTTATCTTATTTTATCGAACCTGGTCCCGGTGAAGTTGGATGGAAAGACAAATATCGTTACCCTTCATGTGGATTAAGATTTGATGTTATAAATTCTAATGAGTCTCTTGATGATTTTAAAAAGCGTGTAAATGTAAAAATGAGGGGCGAAGATAAAAAAGATAAAGGGGAGGGAACCAGCGGAAGTGAGAGATGGTATTTGGGTGCAGATAATAGAGACGTTGGATCAGTTCATTCCGATTTTTGTGAATTGAATGCAGTAGAGTTATGTGAATGTAATAGAATTGCAATATATCCTGTTGTAGGATGGTGGCGAGAAAGGAAATATCTTGGTAGATCAAATAATAAAGCAAGATATTCCCTGATTGTTTCTTTGTCGACACCTAAAGAAGAAGTGGATTTATATACTCCAATAGTTACTCAGATTTCAAATACTGTAGAAATTTCTATCTGAATGTTATTGGAATAAAAAATTGAATTTAATATTATTGTACACAGATAAGAGTACGTTTTTTAAGAAAACGATACTTGAACAGAGGACGGTACTTTGGTAATATAATTACTGGAGTGCTGTCCTTTTCTGTTTGTGCGGAAAGGAGCCGAATATGGCAGAAAAAGGACATACGACAAAAAGAAAAGATAAAGATAGAATCGTTCTTAAAAAAGGTGAAAGCCAGAGACCGAACGGAACTTATGATTATCGCTGGACGGGAAGAGATGGAAAGCGCCATGTAGTTTATGCAAAAACACTGGAAGAATTACGGGCGAAAGAGGCAGAAATTGAAAAGGATAAACATGATGGAATTAAAGCGGAAGCCAGATATGTAACAATCAATGATTTGTTTGAACTTTGGTGTCAGCTGAAACGTGGTCTCAAAGATAATACCTTTCAGAACTACAAGTATATGTATAATATGTTTGTTCGTCCAAACCTGGGAAAAGCAAGGGTATCGACTGTGAAGAAAACGGATGTGAAACGATTTTATAATATGCTGGCAGATGAGCGTGGACTGCAGGCATCTACGATTGACAGTGTCCATACGGTACTTCATCAGGTGTTGGATATGGCGGTGGATGATGCTTACTTGCGTGTAAATCCGTCAAATAATGTGCTGAAAGAGTTAAAACGGTCTCATGCATTTAAAACGGAGAAGCGCAGAGGACTGACAATGCCGGAGCAGGAACTGCTACTCGACTATTTACAGCGCAATCACACATACAGTCACTGGTATCCGATTATAGCTGTAATGGTGGGAACCGGGCTTCGTGTAGGAGAAGTTACTGGACTGAGATGGTGTGATATTGATCTGGATGAGGGAATTATTGATGTGAACCATACGTTGGTGTATTATGATCATCGTAACAGTGAGGGTAAAAAGGGCTGTTATTTTAATATTAATACACCAAAGACAAAAGCTGGTGTTCGGCAGGTTCCCATGCTGGATTTTGTGAAAGAAGCCTTTATTCAGGAACGGGACTATCAGAGAGCAAATGATATTCAGTGCTTAGTGACGATTGACGGTTATACAGATTTTATTTTTGTGAATCGTTTTGGAAATACACAGCATCAGGGGACTCTGAATAAGGCGATCAGACGCATTATCCGGGATTGTAATGATGAAGTGCTGTTGAAAGAAGAAGACGATCCGGTATTATTACCGCATTTTAGTTGTCATTCTCTTCGACATACTTTTACAACAAGGATGTGTGAAGCTGGTGTAAATGTAAAAGTAATTCAGGATGCGCTTGGTCATGCAGATATTTCTACCACATTGAATATTTATGCTGATGTGACAAAAGAATTGAAGAAAAACGAGTTCGTTGGGTTGGATATGTATTTTAAAAAGGCACAATAGAACATGTCCTGAACAGACAACATTAAGCCACATAAGCCAAAAGTTACGCCAACAAGAACATGATGTATAACGGCTTATGAAGAGATGTGAAATTTACTGTTCGGACATATGGTGAAAATGTAGAGTTGTGAAGAAAAGTAAATAAATATAAATCGCCTGAAATGGAAATCCCCACAGAAACGGACCAGACCCAGTTTGATATTTGTGGGGCCAGCACACCGGAAGCCACCAAGAAGGAACTGGAAGAATTGTTCCATACTTTCTGTGAAGAAAACGGCTATCCGGAAGATCAGGTTTTCTATATCGAATATGCTGGAACCATTCCAACAGAGATCCTTGAGGATTCTTTATCAGAGTCGGGTGGCCATGAAGAGGAGATTTCAACTGACAAGATCCTGGCAGCGATCTGTGAGGCATTGGAAGTTTCCGCCCCGGAAATGATCCGTGAGATTACCAATGTACCAGGAGATGGGATCCGGATCGTCCTGG
>UMIY01019615.1_pt1 | contig 20673 bp, 43 predicted proteins | sample 1965921 | NCBI WGS metagenome assembly UMIY01 (sample SAMEA4836134, study PRJEB28245) | human gut metagenome | biome: gut microbiome; material: fecal sample | place: Denmark | collected 2008
TAGGCGTTCTTGTTTCCTTTCTTCTTGCCTTTTTTTACGTTCTTGTTCCCTTTGTTCTTCTTCGCTTAACATTATATGCCCTCCTACATAAAAAGGGCTTAAATGCCCTTTAAAACGCTTTTAAAGCTTATTTAATTAATTCTTTTCTCTGAGCTTCTGTAATCCATCCAATAGAAGCGAACATTTCTAAATTACTCTTTGTAAATAAGCCTAATTCATAATACGATTTGATTAATTCATAACTCATACTATTTCACCCCATTCAATTGAGCTTTTAATTGTGCAATTTGTAACATTAATTGTGCATTAATCTTATCTTGCTCAGTCGGTACTGCTTTTGGTTCTTCAATTGTTGGCTTTTCTGCATCTGCAACTTCAATCACTTTACCTTCTACAAATTTATAGTTATATCTTCCGTGGTCGTCAACTAATTCTTTTTCTAGATATTGGCTTTGAGCATGAGCGTATTTGTCTCCTTGCCCTTGGTCAATCTCTGTCATAGTTGACATTTCTTCTTGTGATAAAAAGATTTCTGAATTAATAGATGTGATGTATCCATCTTGTAAGGATACATATACTTTATATTCGTTGTTCATACTTCCTCCTAATAGATTTCTGAGTCAAGTTCTATTTCTACTACTCCACTAAGTGAAAAAACTCCTGTCTTATTGGTATCAGTTGTTATTTCTATATGCGTGTTTCCTATATCTCTATATGCGTTAATACCTAATACTTTTTCATCTGCCGAATCTGATAATATAAGTTTATTTGCATCACCATCTGTTGATATTTTAGCAGTTGGATTAGTTCGCATACATAAATATGGAATATTGAACTTAACTTGTTGTCCTATTTGTCCAACGGTTTCTGCACCTACATTTGCTTGATAATAAAAATAACGACACTTCATCAATTCTTCCATATAGTTCGGAGCTACAAAAGGAGTTGCGATTGAGCCTTGTTCTAGTTTTGCCCATTCGATAGTTACTGATGTGCTAGCTTCTATAAACATATTAAATTCTGATAAGTTGCTTAGCGTAACAGAATATATTCCTGCCGAAGTGATAGTCACTCTGTTGGTAGGATTTGTGAGATATGCTTTTCCATTGATGTTTGATACTTTAACAGATAAAGTAAAAACACCTTCTAGTTCTTTTTCAAATTTTTGTGATACCCATGAACCACTATTACCGGTAGATTGAATCATTAACCCATTATCTGATACTGATACCTTAGCACTCGAGACTCGCCATCTATCTACTGTATATTCAAAGCCACCACTAGTATAGCTTTCTTTTCCTTTCTGATTAATTTTAAAATCCGGATTAATCAATAAATTCGGATTACTGAATTTATCTGCCATGTACATTGTAACATCTTCCATACTTGCTTTTTTTAGTCCATTTCCATCATGAACTGCAATAATATTTGTATCTTTTAAAGCACTTGCTTTTGTTAAATCTGTGAATTGTTTTCCTGCTATTAGATTACCTCCTTTATTTAACACAATACTTCCAATCTGCTAAGATTGTGTTTTCGTTCTCATCTACTACTTGTGTACTAGCGTCTACTAGCAATGGAGTGTAGAAATGATTGTTTAACATCATGAATTCTAGTTCTGTAATTCTATTTGCAAGTTTACCTGCCGTATCTCCATCTAGAATATCTTTAATTGTTGCGAACCATTCATTCCAAGCATTTCGATTGTTTTGCATTGCTTCTTCGTTTAGTTCTTTTGTTTCTTTAATTAATTCTTGAACTTGAGTAAATAAGTCCATTGATGTAACGCCTTGAATTGCTCCACGTACTACGCCACATCTATTTGAATCAAGCCTTGTATCTGTAATATCTGAACCTTTTACCTCACTTGCGTTGCCTGCTACTGTTACAGTAGCTAACACTAAATCATAAACAGAATCACTACGTTGAATTCCGTTGCTAATCTCATCAACAACTAAAGTGATGTTTCTATATGCGTCATTATCATTCAATCTAAGAATAATATTGTAGTTCTTTGTGTTACTTGATTTCTCTACTGTGATAGTTTCATCATCTTGTTGCCAATAGAACGCTCCATTGATATTCGCTCGTCCTGCTTTCACAATTAGTGTTAAGCCTTGAGCCTTCTCAACTCTTAAATGGTCTGAGCTAGAATCATCTAAGAACACGCCATTTGTAAAGTAGCTTGAGAATAATCTCCTAAAAGCGTCATATAATACTAATCTATCGCCATTTCTTGAGACGAATGGAAAATATGTAGTTGCTATTCTTCGTCATCCCCCTCTCCATCATCTTGAATTTCTTCATTTAATAATTCCGTAGCTTCTTCTTCAGTAAAGCCGTATTGCTTCATAAAGTACATAATCTTTAATCTTGGAATATCAAATGTTAATGCGTCGTTTCTTAACGCTTGTGCAGTGCTTTGCTTATCCTCAATATATGTATCGTCATAATCAATTGCAATGTCTAATGAATTGATATTAAGCTTTCTGCCTTGTGTTAATTCATAGAAGTATGCTATTGCTTGAATAATATCTTGAATATATGCAGTAGATTCTTTACGTTGTGAGTTTACTTCCTTCATTGCGTCTTGATTCTCACCAATGTATTCTGTAGCCGTCACGATTCTTCCACTTTCAAAGGTGTATTTCTTTGTACCGAATCCAAACATCATTGATAAGATACTTAATGCAGTTTCTAACGATTGAACAACTTCTGCCGTCCTTACTGTCGGATTATATTCTTGCCATAAAGCTTTTTCTTCCGGTAGCTTATCCCTACCTAACTGAACAAAAATCTTTTTCATTTGTGGATTCATCTTAATCTTTCCATTCTCGTCTTTTTGCATTAATGCTTCATTCACAAGAACAATCTTATCTGATTTCAACAAATCACGATTCCACATTGTCATTGTTAAATCGATTGTTTTCAATGGAGCAATTGCGCTCCAAATCTTCGGCAAGCCGTAACCTTGCATTTGTAAGTTGTTTACCTTTGCGTTTCTCATAATTGCAAACGGCTTTACAACATCTAATTGAACAATCTGAGCACGGTCTTTTATTTCTTCGCCTGTATCTTTGAAATAATGCGTTTCTGCAATATATCTTTCGTCTTGCCCTTTTAAGAACATGACCATCACATATACTTTTTTCAACTTCTCATAATTTACTCCAACGAAAGCTACCTCAACGATTTCATCATTAATAACAGTCAATGGAAGGATATTCATTGAATCACAATAATTGATTCTAATCTCCCCTCCACTGAATGTACCATCTTCATAAATCTCGGCATTTGATACCGTTACATAAGCTCCTACTGTGCCGTTTGCAGACATTTGCTCAACTTGCTTCCTATACATAACATCAAATCTATTCTTCGTTAGAATGTCTGAAATAATGTCATTTGTTGTACTGTCCTCAGTTGCGTTTATATCTAGAATTTCAATTAGGTTTGCGTCATCCTCGCACAAACGTTTTGCAAAGTCTGTTTTATCTAGCGTGTATTCCTCGTTATTCAAGGTGTATGCCGTATGAAATTCTGTTTCGGTATTTGTATACCACTTATTACACAATTCAATAATCTCAATTGCGTTTGTATCTACATAATACCCTCTTTCGTTAAGGTAGTTTTGAAACCACGGTCTACGTGTGTTAGATGTTTCTATTTCTTACCTCCTTAAATCTATATATCCACTATGGGTTATAAATGTATAGCAGAACGAATCCCAATCATCATTGATATTGTTTACGTTCTCATCTTTTGGGATATCTTTCTTTTCATCCCATACTAATTCGCTCAATGCGTTTATTAAGTTCTTACAATGTTCTTCTATCTTTAACCTACCTGTAACAAGTAAGCTATCAACCGTTATAGGGCGGTCTGTAAGCTCATTCTTCTTTACCGGTGCAATTATACTTCCGTCTAGCCCTTCTGCATAAAAATAAGCTCTAAGCGTGTTTATCAACGTATTAGAAGCACTGTCCGGAAATATCCATTCTACATATCCATAACATTCAACACAACGCTTATAGAATCTTACAAACGCTTTACAGAACTTTGTTGCGTCTATTGAGTTTGACTTTACCATATCTCCCTCATCAAGCGCCCACATATAATCCCAATCATTTGTAAACCCTGTTAAGTGCCATGAATACTTTGAACCATTGTCTCCAAAGTCAACGCCTATGATTAAATGACTGAACCTTTTTCCTTCTTCCTTCATCTTTTCTTTTAGACTCTGATATTTGAATAGGTAAGGTTTGCAGTCATTTGCAAAATAAGGAAAGACTAGACCTTCGGCAACCATTCTTTCCCCTAAAATATCTCGCTTGTACCATACTGAATTCTTGTCATATTTGTTTTGGATTTCTTCGATTCTTTCTTGGCTCATTGTAGCATTGTCAAAGATGTTGAAGTGCTCATATCTGTACCAATCTAATCCCATGAATTTATCTATGTAATTCTTATAAATGTCTGCATTTGGGTTTGATGGGTTTAAATCCCATAATGTAAATGGATGTACGCTTGCAATCTGTCTTGCCATTGCTACCTTAATAAAACTTGTTCTAGAATCATCACAATCGTAATGCTCATTTATTTCGGTCGCTATCCATCCACCATATGAGTTACCTAATATACTCTTATATGAATCGGACTTTCCACCACCTGTAAATATCACTATCTTTTCACCTGTCTTTGTTTGGACAAATAATGCTTCGTTTGATTTGTATTTACCCCAACGACAACGCCCACGAAAGATATGCTCTAAGCCGAAACCATTGTAATCACCTATATTTAGTTTCGCATTCGGTAAGCTTGACCCACTAGCTAAATGTATTTTATCTTCACATGTTTCTAAATACATTGAAAAGATTATGCAGTGGTCAATCGTTTTACCACTTCGTACCGCTCCTTCTGCTACACTTTGTTTGTAATTTAGGGCGGTCTTAATATAGTTCTTATGCTTATCTGAAAATTTCCCCCAAGGAATCGTTCTAGTCATCATTTTAATAAATCTGCCAAAGGTGTTAAGTCCTCAATCTCATGTGTCATTGTTTGTTCAACCTTTTCGGACTGCCCAAGCATTTGTTTACCTAACCAAATAAGCATGGTCGTATTCCCTTTTGACGCTTTGTCAAATTGCATACGTCTTAAACTTCTTTTTGAGTGACTTATACCTTTTTTATATGTCTGACAAAACTTTCCATTTCTTAATAATGTTCTTACCGAACATCCTAGAAAATCTGCAATTTCTTCTTGAGTACATCCAATAGAAGCAAGCTTTTCAACTGCTTCATAATCAATCTTTACTCTTGGACGTCCTCCTGCGTGTTTCTCTGCTATTTTAATACCCCCTATAACAATCATATTAATTCAACTGCTTTTTAAGCCTTTGTAATCTTTTTCTTAAATCTCTTTTTCTATATTCTGATGTCGTGTTTTCTAATTCTTCTTCAACGCTTTTCATTTGGCGTAAATGTTCTTCTCTAGACGTGTCTTGCTTCTTCTGTTTCAAGTTCTGTAATCTCCTCTGTTCTTTTTAAGAATGTTACTGAATTATCATATTCGTAAATGATGTCATTATTTTCATCAAATCCTACAGGCTTTAGAACCTTTTCAAAAATCTTGTAAGGTGATTGTCCTGCTTTTGGTGAATTCCATAAATAATGGAGATAATCTTTCATTGTCATTCCTTTGAATTTTGCTCTATTCTCTGATGAGTTAGTGTTGAACCCAATAGCTTTATTAAATTGAAAATCTAAGAAATACATATCCTTTTCAATATCTTTCCAATGTACTCTTCCATGTTTCTTTGCAATTTGTAAAGCTCCACTAAAATTTCCTCTTGAGTAATCCCAATTCTTGTCTAATGCGCAACAACAACAGTTATTTGAGCATTCTTTAAAATGTGCGTCTGATACATAGAATCGCATTCCTAATTCATCACATAGATTTTTCATCTTTTGAATGTATTTAGCCTTTACTTTTCTATTCAGTCTTAAATATCCACTTCCATTTGAATGTTTTCTATAAAAATCTACAATATCAAATCCTGCACATTCACTAATCACATCATAATGCTCCTTAGCTTGTTTAATAGAGCGCATTTCTAAGCAAAAGAACTCCGTAGTAACTGCCGTTGCTCCTGCCTTTTTGGCTTCTCTAATTAAATCTAGATAGGTTTTATCTGATACCCCTACAATAAACGGACGCAATCTTAAAGTTGCACCACCTTTTGATAGTTCAGTATATTTTTTCATTGCTTCAAGTCTTTTTCTTGGACTTGGCACACCTACTTCGATTTTTCTTGCGTCATCTTCATCTAGTGTGATGATACTAAACTTAACATTCCAATTATCTGCACCTTTGAATAATTCTTGATATTTAGGGTCGTTAAATACCCATGCCGATTTCGTACTAAAACAGATAGGATAGTTAATAGATTTCAAATACTTAAGCATTTCATAGGTTTTGCCATATTTCTTTTCGTATCCGTCGAATTGGTCTGATAAACCACCATATTGAATAGGGCGTCTGTCTTTAATGTATTTATAGAATTGTGATTTTGTATCTTCTCCACTGAAAATCTTTTTGCATTTCTCAACATTGATACATTTCACATCTTTATTAAGATATGCTTCTTTACTTGCACCAATACCTCTTTGATATTGGCTAAAACAATAAACACATCCAAATGAACAGTTGGAATATGTATCAAATGTCACCGGTAATGAGCAATCTGCAATTTCTCCTGTCCATCTTGGTGATTGATATGTCTCACTAATTTTATTCACCTTATATCCTCCATTTCCTTTTCAACAATACTGTTCTATCTTTTTTTGTTACCATATCCGGATATTTCTTTACTAGGCGTCTAAGCCATAGTTCTTGTTCTCCTCTTTGGTATCTGTCATACATTCCGCCTTTTTCCTTTCCCATGTAAGATTTATTTGGCACAATGTTATTTATTCTAGCTATGATATATCCTTGTCTAATCATTCTTAGATTCAATTCATAATCCTCTAGCATATCCCATTTCTCATCAAATTTGATTTCTTCACTTTTAATAACAAAACACAATCCACCTTGTACGAGTGTATTGAATGAATATGTTTCACCTTTCCTAACATAGCTAGCTATGTTCATATTATTGGTTGTGGGTAGACATCCCATGAAGTGAATATTGTTCTTTTGCATAAATGAGAATACATCATTAAATGTCTTATCCAACTCAGTGATTTTTTTCTGCGCTCCGCATTTCTTTCCTTGCTTTTCTTCCCATTTCCTAAAATCTCTGATGTCATCATCTAGTAAGATGATTTTTGCCCCATTTTCAAAATAATTTAGAATGTTATTTCTATTCGAAGCTACGTTATTTCCACGCCTAGTAATGATTTGAGCTTGACTCCCTAATGCTTCAACATAAGTTTTGAAATCATTTGAATCATTTAAGCTAATAACAATTCTTTCATCTTCAATCCCACATTCTTTTAATGCGTGATACGTTTTACATTTTGGTCTATGGTAACTAGCTATTGCATAATAAATATCATTCATGCATTAATTCCTCGACGTCGTAGCACACTTTTAATTCAGTTACCTGCAATAGTTTCTCTAAGAATAGTTGTTCTTCCTCTGTTTCATATGTAATGATTACACGTTGCTTTTTTAGTATATCTTCTGAATGTTCGCTAAATGCGTCCATAAGCTCATTATCATATCCTTCTGCGTCCATGTCCTCCGTTAATGCACTAATTTCAAAATCGCCAAATCCGAAATCTCTCATATCGATTCCGTCAATTTCTTCTAGCTCTTCCATTTCTGTTTTTAATGCGTCTAAATCCCAAGACGCTTTTTCTGCCGTTTTATTATCTGCAATTCTAAACGCCTTTACTTGCTCATCTGTTAAATCATCTGCAACCACGCAAGGAACAGTTTCTAAGCCTAATTCTTGACTAGCTTTATATCGTGTATGACCTGCAACAATCACTCCATTTTTATCAATAACAATAGGGACTTTGAAACCGAATTCCTCAATAGAATTTTTAACAAATTTCACTGCTCCATCATTGATTCTAGGGTTATTCTCATAAGGTTTTAGCTCATTTAATCTTTTTTCAACAATTTTCATTATTCTCCCTCCTTTTAAACTTATAGAGCGTCATTTACATTTAGACAAGTATTTGTATTCTTGATGTATTCATCAACGTATAATTCCTTTTTATCACCGTTATACGTTACCTCATAATAGTTATCTGTGCTTTGAGCACTAATTAATGCTTTATTGTTTTGAAGCACTTTAACCATCCATACAACGAACATTTCACTGATTGCAATATTTGGGTTTACTTGAAATACTGCTTTCATTGCTAATTCTTGAAATTCTTTTGAACCCATATTCTCCTCCTTATTATTAAAAGAACCGAGACAAACGCTCGGTAATATAAAAGCCTAATTGTATGCCATTGTTGGTATTTAACATCTAATTTGGGAAGGACTTACTGATAGGCTTTGTAAACATGGTTGCAGGAGAAGGAATTGCACCGTTCGACCTCTAGCTAATAAGACTAGTGAGCTACTACTGCTCTATCCTGCTAAAACAATTATTACATGAAAAAATGCTCACATTGTGAGCACTTTCTTTAAGTTCTTATTTATTTTTCTTGGAATCTCTTCTCTTGCATAACCTACAATATTAGATGTCTTTTCTGCGCTGAATCCCTTTATATATCTATACTCAATCATTGTTCGAGTTGTATCATCAAGTTGGCTTAATTTATCTTTTACATAGTTCATTCTTCTTGCATAATCCGCATGAGCTAAGAATAGCTCGGCTTTTAAAGGATAAATTGCTTCATCCCTTTGTAGCTCTGCTATCTTTTGCTCATAATATGTGTATGATTGGCATTCACACAAGAAGTGTCTCTTAATATCTTCATACGTGCTCATGAACTGTATACCTTATACAATCTATCCTTTAATTCGCCAACTTCACTTCTTAATTTCTTGATTTCTTTAGCTTGAGTATGAATTGTTGCGTTTCTTTCTTTTAAAGTCTGCTCCAATTCAATATTCTTCCTTCCTAGTCTATTGTTTTTAGAAATTAACTCTTTAATCCTTTCTTCATAATTCATTTCTATTAAAACCACCTCCTAGAATGGTAAATCATCTGAAGCAATATCTAAATCACTTCCATAATTATATTCTTGTTGTGCAATTTGTTGTGTTAAGCTTGGTTGCGTATATGTATTTTGAACACCATAAGTGTTGTTATTTACTTGATTTGGTTGTTGATATGTATTTACATTAGAATTGTAATTCTGCCCATTAGAAGCGCTTTTAGGTGGTAATTGTACGTTACTAGCTACCACCTCAGTGATATAAATTCTTTGCCCTTGTTGGTTCTCATAATTTCTAACACTGATTCTTCCTTCTACTGTAACTAAATCACCTTTCTTGCAATACATATTTACAATATCGGCTAATTTATTCCATGCCACACAATTAATAAAATCTGTAGTGTCATTGTATCCATTTACTGCTACCGTAAACTTTGCTACGCTATTTCCATTTTGTGTTTTTGATAATTCAACATCTTTTGTTAGATGTCCTGCTATTACTGCTACATTAATCATTTTCTACCTCTTTTCTATCTTTTAATTACCTCGCAATTGTCTAAGATTTCACGAATTGGAATATTTGTATCAACGTCTTTAAAATATCCCTTTTCACGCATTTTAAACAAATGTGTTTGATTTGCAATGTTATTATACGTTTTATAATCTTTATGCACGCTTAACAAATCATACTCAAATTGAGTTAGCTTATATTTTGGCTTTTCATATGGTTTGTTTAACCATTCTTTAATCTTTTCACTGCATCCATATCCTGTACTAAATCCACACTCTCTACAACTAACATCACTGCATTGACAAGGCTTTCCGTCGGCTAGTGCAAAACAGAAGCCGGAATTTTCTATGATTTCATCTTTAAAATGTTCATAATTCGTTTCCTGTTTTATTTCTTGCTTTTCTTCTTCAAACATCTCTTTAGCAGTTTTCATCTTCGCCATCTCCTTTCAACTTCTGCCCACAGAATGGACAACGTGGATACAATTTCCCATCAGTTCTTGTAGCAATAACAATTGCGCCTTGTCCACAATTTGGACACACTAGATGGTAATCTCCAAAAATATCATCTTGTATTTCTACCGGCATTTTAGGTGTTTCTTTATCAACTAATTCTTTTAACCAATCCATAGATTTAGACATTTCTTCCATAGTTGGCTTATATCCATCTTCTCTTTCTTCTCCACACATTAAGTGAAGCAATGTATCTATTACTTCAATAGCTTTTTGATATTTATTCATATGCCTTTATCTCCTCTTTTAATTCATTGATAGCCTGTTTAACTTGTTTCAAATCTAAATCTACATTACTAACTAAATCTGCCATACAATTATTAGAATAGCTTTGTAAAGCCGATTCTAGCGTTGTATGGTAAGAGATAGGCTTTTGTACGTCTATCTCATTTCCTTCTTTATCCTTACCCTTTACGAACGTTACAAGGGCGAATGAACCACCGCTAGAAGTGATTGCATAATTATTTTGTAATCTAATCATTTTCATTCTCCTTTTAACTCATTAATTTATTTTTGTAACGATTATCCAATTCTTCCATAACATGCTTTCCACCATATAGTTTCGATGCGTAAACAATGTAGTCTAATTCATCTAGCATACTGTTCATCAAGTCTTTATTGGTACAGACAAATTTAATATTCTTTTGCAAAGATAAATAAGTTTGCTCAATTTGTTTATCAATTTCAGAAGCACTACTTTTATCCAATCTGATAAAAGTATTTATTTTTATGACATCTTCTCTTTGCTTTTTTCTTTCCTTTTCTAAGTTTTTTTTCAATTCTTCATTATTCATTTTCTTTCTCCTTCATAAACACTGTCCATCGTGTTTGCCTCTCTAATACAATTTAAATTGAGTAAAAATTCTTTCTTCAAAACGATTTGGTTTGCCTTTCTTTCTACAATTTTGTGCAAACTACATATTCTGCTATTATCAACTTCTGATAAGCAGTCAGATTCTTTTAAAACATTCTCCAACTCATCTTTATACTTTTTTAGACATTCTGTGTCATCATCAATTTCTATAGTGTACATTTCAATTAAAGAATCAAGTCCTTCTTCAATCCTTGTTTTAATCATTGTTCTTGCTCCTTTAGCTTTTTAACAAATTCATCGGTTTCTTTTTTGATTTGTACCGCTTTTTTTAGTTTCCTCAAATTTGCGTTTTGCTTTTTTCTCAGTTTCTTCATAATTAATTCTTGTTCTTTTTTTGAATCATCCTCAAGCATTTGTCTGAATTGTTCTTTAACCTTTTTTTTATACTCTTCTTCTGTGAGTCTGTTTTTTTCTAATAATTCTTTTTCTTCCATTTAAAAATCATCCTCCTCATTTGAATCATCATTAATAATTGCGTTCCACAGATATTCAATACGTTCTCTGTATTCTTCCTTTGTGATTTCTGATAAAGGTTTATTGAATCCTGTAGGTAATAACTTAAATCCGAATTCTTTTTCAAATTCATCTAAATCTTTTTCTGTCATACTTCAACATCCTCATCTTGTGGCATTTGGAATGTTTCACCGTATGAACATTCGTACCATTCTTGAATATCGTTTAAAACTGCTAAAGCTTTATATTTAGTAGTATATGTACCTAGACTAACGCTTATACCGCTTTTACCGCTTAATGTAATCACTCCATATTTAACGCCGTGTTCTTCAACTGCGAAAAAGTCGCAATCCATTAAAATTTTTCCATCTTGGCTTCTAATCCACATATTAATACCCACTTTCTAGTCTTTGATAATTCACTTTGTTTTTATCGCAATATGCTTTATATACATCTTCAATACTGAATCCTAAAAATAAACTAATGAAGATAAGTTTTATAATTCTAAAATTTTTGCACTTTATCAAGCTAACTAATTTATCGGCAAATCCTGTTCGCATTACTTCACTACAACAAACTTTTATTTGGTCGTTAATTCTAGACATTTGTTTTTCATAAATGTAGTCTTTTTTCACAAAATGGTTGCTATGGCTTAATACAAAATGCCAAATATCAACTAATTCTTCTAGAACTTTTTCTTTATCAACCGGTGCTTGTGTATTCTTCCACCAACACCACTCACCTTTTAATTCATGTGTTAATTCACCAATTTCATCGAGTATTGCTATATTCAAGAAATCTTCATTAATTTCTGAGATGTTATGTTCTTTTAAAATTTGCTCATCTAACTTTTCTTGCATTTGTAGCATTATTTTTATCAATTCAACATCATGCTTATTTATGCGGTACATTTCTTTTCGCTCTTTAATACTCATTTCTTTTAATCTTTCTTTGTAATCTTTACTTGTCATGTCTTTCGACCTCTCTTTCTAAATACCATAATGCCTTTTTCAAATCTTCTAATTCCGCTTCTTTGTATGGAGCACGTGATACATATTTAATTACATTTCCTAAATTAAAATTAAGGTTATGTGATTCAATGTAATCAATTGGCTCAATACCATGAGCACTGTAATGTTGTGGATGATTGACCATGTCGATTTCATCATGTTCTTTTGGCTCAAAATGACTTGTTGATTTACTGCAACTCACGCATGGTTCATCAATTGCAGAATCATGTTCGTATTTACATCTTATACATTTATTTAGTCCTTTTTCTTCTTTAGGCTCAAAGTAGTTTATTTTTCCTAATACAACTAATTTTCTTTCTTTAAATCTCCATCTGCATACATTACAAGGATGTTCTTCTTTTGATAAATATTCGTATTTACATTCATCACATTTATGTTCTTTATTCATTTTTATACCTCTGCATATCTAACTCCTAAACTATTCTTTACAATTCCACGCAACATAATTGATATTGCAGTAGGTGTATATCCTGTGTTCCTTGCACATTGTGCAATTGATTCATATTCAACTCCATTCAATACCACTTTCTTTTGACATACCTTGCCACCGTCAACACCATTGTTCACAAGATATAAGTTTTTAACGTGTTTCTTTCCTTTTAAGCGAACTTTGTAACTTCTGCTCAAATCACCGATAAATGCTTTATATGCTAATCTGTATAGTTGATACATCTTCCCATTTATACAAACTCTGTAAGCTCCTTTATCAAATGAAGGATGAATCTTGCTTTTAACTCCATCTTTGCTAACCGAAATTACATTTAAACGATTTGAAATGTACCATCTTCTGCCTGTCTTGGATGTTTCAATTAATTCGTACATTTCTGTATCGCTCGCTTTCTTTTCGTCTGCTTCATCTTCAATCAATACACATCCTTTATAAAGTCGTTGATACATAACGTGTGCTTCAAATTGTGCTTTCGTTAACCCTAACTCATCCATTACCTTTTTGTCACTTACAAACCCTTTAAATTCATTTGTATACGGTTCTAACATCATGTAATCCATTTATTTAACCTCATCAAAATCTGAATAATATTCAACGCTTACGACTTCACCATGCTTCGTTTGCAGTTCTATTATTCTTTTTTCTAGCTCTTTGTTTTGATATTCAAGTGTCCTAATCTTGCGTCTGTATTCTTCATATTTGAATATACATTTACAAGCTTTATCCTGTTCTTCTTGAATCCTTTTTCCTACTAATATGCTATATAGAAGAAGTGTTGCAAAACTTCCACATATAAACCCACAAATCCAATTAATCATTTAATCCCCTTCTAGCTCTAATTTATCGATTGAAAGTTTCAATTTTTCTGCGTATAGCGTAATGTATATCATTCTGTCTAAATCAGTTTCACTTAAATCATAAATATATGATTGTAATTCGCTTGATAGACAGTTTAGTAAAGTCTCTTTATTTATGAAATCATCTGATATTCTTTCAATTCGCTCAGTAAGTTCTGATGTCATTTGTAATACATCTCTTATTCCTTCAAACATCATTTTTTCTTCTTGAGGTTCTTTATACAAAATAGATTTAATACGTTCATTTACTTTATTGTTGATTATGATTAAAGCTTTTATTTTGTTATCCATATTCATTCCCTTTCTACGCTCTTAATATTTCTTTCCTTACTCGTTCCATTTCTTTCTGTACATCTGCATACGATTGATTGCTTTCTTGTGCATAGAATTTAGAATCAAGTTTTACAGGATTGTTCTTATTTCTTTTCATCCATTCATCATGTACCCACTTTTGTAGTACTAATGAATGGTTCTTGTATTTCTTTCCGGATGTTTCAATATATTCATCTAATATCTTTATATGCTCATCTAATGAATCACCATATAAATCTAATAGGTGTGTGTGTTCTTTATCTGTTAAAAGAACGTGTTTGAATTCTCCGTATTTGTGTTTACTTTGTTTATTAGTATTTTTGTTATTAGTATTTGGTTTATTAGTATATTTATAAGTACCTACATTTTGTAAACCTACATCTTGTAACCCTACATTATGTAGACCTACATTTTGTATGTCTTGCTCAAGAGGTACGTTTTGTGGGTCTTGAGGTGTTTCACTGAAAATGTATTGATATTCAATTTTACTTCTTCCGTCTTTATTTGGATAAAGCTTTTCTATTCTTAAATACCCATTTTCTTTTAATTCAGATAATGCTCCATTTACTGCTCTTTCACCATCTTTTACAATTCCAACTAATCCATTTACTGTATAATGCCAATCATCCGGTAAACTAAGAACAACACTTAATAAGCCTATTGCTTTAAGTGATAAGCGTTTATCTTTTAAATGTGTATTGCTCATCACTGTATAGTTTCTATTCTTAATAACTCTAATTACTGCTATTTTGCTCACCTCCAAGCACTACTACTTGCTTTAGGATTTCATCAATAATTTTGCCGATATATTCTAGATAGCAATTTATCTCAATATCGTTATAAGGCGCTTCAAGTTTGTACAATGCTTTATATATTGCTTTAACTCCTACTCTATATAGTCCATCTTTTGTATAGCTATTACATCCATTTAGCATATACGTAAATTCTTCGGTAATATCATGAACTGTACACGCTTCATTAAATACATCCTTTGAATTTGTATCTCCTATGCTTCTTTCTGCAATTTGATAAAACAAATTAAATTCATCAAAGTAAACTTGCTTTGCTACGTTTACTGCCATTTCTTGCTCTCTCATATGATTTCTACCTCTATCCTTGGATTCTCCTTATCTGTAAATACTGAATGATTCACTTGATTAATGTATTTTCTTGAATCATCCTCAAGTATTCCTGTTCTAACTAATGAATCTTGAATGAATTTAGTTGCAAATGTTACGTTATCAACATCACGCCTTGAATTCGGTTCATACCAATTAATATTTAATTTGATAGGATAGTTTTTAACTTCGTAAACTTCGCCAAAGTTTACTGCCTGTAAGATATAAGCCATTACAAGACGCTCGTTCTTTTTCTTCATTTCTGCTCCTTTGTAACGATTTGCTCTGCAAGCATTAATATATTCATTCAATCCATCAAGCTTCCCTTTTATTACAAACTTTATTTTTCTCACCCTTGATTCCTTCATCTAAGTAATATTGAGTACTGATTCCTAATTGTTCTGCATAATCTAATATGCAATCAATTAAGACTCCCATTTGCTTTGTATCCATTTGTGAGCTACCTAGAAACAATCTACAATTCACAAATTCATTTCCATTGTCTCTTATCTCAGTACCTAATATTTGCACCGCTCTAACTCCATGTGCTTGAGCCAACGAATCAACACCATCTTTCAAAACTGAAACATATGTATATAAAGCTTTTGCCATTCTCAAGAATTCGCAGTACATATCCCATGTATCGTTATAACTTGCGTTTTCGTTATCGCTTATTTCCTTGATTAATGCCCACATAAGCCGATTCTGATTGTTCGTACGTAAATGTTTAACAGAATCTATAATCACGCTATATGCCCCTTTTTCGAGCGTCTGAGCATATGATTCGTATATTGGCTCAGTTAATTCAAATGTTATTTCTAGGTTTCCATCTTCATTTCTTGATTTTCGGATGAAGTTACCTATTAATTTTGTTTTCAAAATGGAATGCGCTCCATTTCCTCAAATTTTTGAAGTCTGAAAAGTTCTTTCTGTTCTTCCGTAATCCCTAGCTCTTTCATTTTATTAACATCCGTCCATGAATCTTGATATGGATTGAAATTCTCATCCATGATGTAATTTTCTAATTCTTCAATTCTTTTAGCTTGAGAATAATAGACTTCTCTAGGATATGATTCTTCACCCTTAATAACATTGTATGAATACATATTTACCTCCTATAGATAATTCTTATGAAATATCTTCATAAACTCATTTCTTGTGTGTACTTCTTCAAATGCCCGTTGGCATTCCTTTTTAAGCTTCATGTCTAATTTGTGATTGAAATGTACTCCTTCACTGCTCATGTTGTGATGTCTAGCGCATAATCTTACATAACACCCATGCTCAATTGATTTTTTTCGGTTTGCAGTACCAAAATATATTTCATGTGTATGTAAATTCAATGTTGAACCACATACATAGCATTTAGACATATCACTTTGTAAGATTGACTTATCTCTTTTCTTTATTCCTATGCCCTCGCAATCTTTTCTTTATATCCTTTAATTAATGTGCCATAAGCTTTAATTGTGGATTGCAACTGAGGTTCGTTTAGCTTCTGTAAATCTTGTGATTCACAATTTGAATGTTTAAGAATCCAACTTGCATATTGTTCTCTAAAGTCAATTCCTAATTCATTCATTTCAGTTTGAAGTGAAATAAATTTCTTAACAGTTTCTTCTTTTGGTTCAAGTTCTTTTTTCTTATCTTCCTCCGGTAAATCTTCACCGGCATAAATGTATAAACCTAAACCATGACGAGCAATTGCTTTTGTTAAACTTCTTTGAATTGCTTTATTAACATCAAATGATGTTAGCTTATCAAGCGCGATTGATTTGTTCTTGTAATCCATTACAGGCAATTCTTCAATGTGTTCTAATCCATCAATAATTACACTTGTTTTAACCCAAGCAGTACGACCATCTGTAAAGTAATTAATAGGTCCGTATTCTGATTCACGTTCGTAAATCTTATATTGAGCATTTGGATATTTCTTTTTAACTTCTCCCCATGCCCATGCCCATGACAAATAACTCAGATTATTCTTTTTTTCTACTTTGTCATTCACATTGATTTCATTCAGTGTTTGAAATACTGATTTCTCCATCTTCCATTTCTCCTTTTAATTTGTTATAATTTAAGTGTTCTTATTTTAAGAACGTCATTTCTTGTGTGTGCGTGCTTTGTCGAGTGCGCACCTCTTTTTTATAGAAATAACATTGCATACGATTTACCTAAACAAGCTATTGAAACTAACAGAATCACGATTGTTGCGAATAACATAATGTTAATTCCTGTTGTGATTCTTTTTTGATACCTTTGTTCTCTAATAAGTTCTTTTTCTTCTTTGCTTAAATGTATTCGTTTTGGATTAAATGGATAAATGCTCAACTCCATTTCATCCTCCTGTATTGCATTCATTCTTATATCTTGCATAACTAACTCCTTTTAAATGATTTTCTAGCTTCGGGACAACACTTCAAGAAATATTCTGTTGGAATTACATTCTGATTAACATTTCTATATACAAATGTATCTTCCCAAGCAGTACCTGTTTCTTTTTTATAGAACTCTTTAACTGCTTTCATAATCTTGCTTGATTGGTGTCTTTGGTAGTCTTTTGAATGTTCGTTCATATCAAAAACATTTACCAAATCGTCTTTATTTAAATATGATTTGTAATTAATAATCACTTTCATACACCTCCATTCTAGATTCGCAAGTGTTGATTTGATTTACTTCTTGCAAATCCCTAACATTCAATTGATTCGCAATTTCTTTTGCTTCTGCACTGTTATGTGCTTCAACCTCGAACGTAACATTTGCAGTTACGTCGAAGGTTACGAAATATGTTCTAGTCATGTTTCTCACCTCTTTTCGATTCATCTAAGATACAAGCGATATATCCTTGATGAAATTCTGAAAGCTCATAGCCTTTCTTTTGTAGTTCGCCTAAGGCTTCAAAAATTCTCTTGTCTAGTATTGTTTCACCTCCATGACCTGTCTCATCAGTGCTAGTAGGTCATCTCTAGCAGATAAGCCTTTCGGCTTATTTCGACTAATTCATTAATTGTGGTTTGCCTTTGGTTTCAATTCTTTCAACTTGGTCTAGCTTAAATAAGAAAGCTTTTGCTAAGAAGAAATTGTTTTCTTCAGCTTCTTTTCCATCAACTGATTCAACTTTCTTTGATTTGCGTTTCCAAAGTTTTGTGCAAACTGTAGCATGCTCACCTTTTTTAACTTTGAATCCCATTTCTTTCCATTTAGCGAATGTGTGCAATGGTTCAAATTCTCCCATGCCTAATAACTTCTTTTCATTTTGTATGATTTGTTCGTTTGTCATTTCTTGTGTCCTCCTTATTAATCTTCTTTTAAGTTATTTCTTAATAGACTTAATGTATTTTTTGATTCTTTAACAATCGTGTCTAATCTGTTCAAACAATAGTTGTAATGACCGATTTTATTGAATTGATTGTTGTTAATTGCTTCAATTAATTCTTGCTTCAATTCTTCAATTTCATTTTCTGCTTGTTTGATTTTTGTTTCGTGCACCCAAATGAAATTATCAATTCCTTTTTCTGTTGGTTTTGTATTGTAATCAATTTTGTTCATTTTTTGTTCCTCCTTATTGATTAGCTTTTAATCTTTCTATTTCTTTTCTAAGCATTTGATTTTGCTTTTGAAGTATGATTTTTCTTGTAAATTCATTACTAAATTTATTGAACATTTTGTCTTTATATTCTTGTTGTCTTTTTCTAATTTCTTCTTGTGATTTCATTTTCTTCATCCTCCCATTTTAAGATTCCTTCTAATTCATATTTGTATGTTTTATGAATCAACAATTCCTTTTCAAGTTGTTCAATTCTTTCGCAACTTTGCTTTACGCAATTTAAATGTTCTCTTTGCGCTTCATTAACTAACCATTCTTTTTCTTGTTCTAGCGAGCGCTCTTTACTTTCGATTTGCCAATTTATTCTTGCTAGCAACTTTTCAATTTCTTTTCTCATTATTTGTTACCTCCGATTCTTTTGATTTCTCTAAGTTCTTCAATTGTTCCGTTTGTTGTATCAAGCCATTTAAAATAAGTAGCTCTTTCTTCAACAACTCCTCTATATGGATGATAGCCATTTGCATATAGCTCATTAATAAATGCTTTCTTTGTAGGGTATTCCATTTCAATGAATACCTTTCTACCTGTATGTTTTTCAACTGCTAATGTTACGTATGTTTTCATTTCTTGTTCCTCCATTTTTTGTGTTGTTTTGTGTTGTTTTGTAACTTACGTGTATAGTATACAACACATTGTGTACATTTACAAGTATAAATTGTAATTGTTGTGTACATTTATATTTTTAATGATAAAATGAAATAAAGGAGGTTATTTTTTTTGACTACAGGAGAAAGAGTAAAAGAGTTAAGGAATGCATTAAATTTAACTCAAACAGAGTTTGGTTCAAGAATTGGTGTTTCTAGAAATTCTGTTGCAAGTTATGAAAGTGGCGTTAGAAATATGAATGATTACATTCTTAAAAACATCTGTAGAACATTTAATGCCGATTATTTTTGGCTTACTGAAGGCATTGGAGATATGTTTTTAGATGTACCGGATAACACTATTGATGAATTAATTGATGAATACCAAATCAACCCAAACCAAAAGCCACTTATAAAGGCTTATCTAAAATCAAGCGAAGAAACAAAGGAAAGGTTATTAGATTTCATTTATGGAATTATTAAGGAATTAGACAATGCGGAACAAAACTAAAACACCACCTATTCAAAAAGGTGGAAGTAAGAAGAAAAAGATATTATTATGGTGTGCAATTATTATTGTCGTTTTTTATGCAATTATTGCTATTGCTCCTAGTGAACCACAAAAAAAGCTTACATACACTGAAGAAATAGCAGAAAATTGGGCAGTACCGGAAAAAGAGGTAAAATCTATTGTATCCGTTGCGAAAGAACTAGGAATTAAAAAGTCAAAACTTCATATCACTCATTTAGATGAGGATTCTTGCACAATTAAATATATAGACACTGATATTACCTTTAATATCAAAAATGATACTGTAAGCACTGTTAAAAAGGATGAAACAGTATTCTATGAAAATGGTTCAGTTACTAGAATGCCTAGGACTGTTATAATGACACTAGCAGAAAAAGAAGCTTTATATGATTGGGTGAACATGGCAATAGCAGTTCATTCAGATTTCAATATATCTGAATTAGATAAAATATCAAATTTTGATTGGATTAAACAAGATAATTCATATGCAGTAAAAGGATACGCATATGTAGATGATAAGAAACTTGGCTTTGTCATTACTTGTGATTGGACAGGAAACACTGATGAAGCACCAACATTTAAAGAAATTCAATGGTTTCCAAACTAAAAAAGAGCGAAATTAATCGCTCTTTTCATCTGTGGAATTTATCCAAATTCGTTGCGTATAATGTAAGCGTCAAATAGGACCCATATTAAAAGAACGATCTCT
>UMIY01029956.1_pt1 | contig 20370 bp, 24 predicted proteins | sample 1965921 | NCBI WGS metagenome assembly UMIY01 (sample SAMEA4836134, study PRJEB28245) | human gut metagenome | biome: gut microbiome; material: fecal sample | place: Denmark | collected 2008
TGCAATTTCTCTTTGCATCTTTACTAAATAATCTCTAATAATTTTTTTCTTAGAAAGTTCTGAAGTTTTATTAGAAATTTCATTTTCTCTAATCTTTTTAGACACATCTTCTCCATCTAAAAATATTTTATCGCCATCAAAATTTATCTTTGTGTCCTTTAAAATAATTTCAAAATCACTTTCATCTGCTTCTAAAAGTTTTAGAGTTATGGCACGATACATTGCGCCTGTGTCCACATATAAAATATTAAGTCTCTTTGCAAGATCCTTTGCTAGGGAACTTTTGCCAGAGCCTGCTGGTCCATCTATTGCAATTTTCATTTTTACCTCCAAAAAAATCACTACAATCCATAGTAGTGATTAAATTCATTATATTTTATTTTCAAAAATAAGTAAAGGAATAGCCTTTACAAATTAATTCCACAAGAATATCCCGTTGAATTTGCAATTTGAATATTAAATCCACCAGTCAGCCCATCAAGGTCTAGGACTTCGCCAATAAAATAGAGTCCAGGAACTTTTTTTGACTCCATAGTCCTTGGCTCAATTTCACTTACGTCAACTCCACCACTTGTTATTATGGCTCTATTAATGTCATCTAAGCTGTCAAATTTTAACTCAAAATTTTTTATAGTCTCAACTAAATTTTCTCGCTCTTCTCTTGTAATTTGATTTACTTTTTTATCCTTATCTATATTAGCTGCTTCTAAAACATATAAAATCAAATCTCTTGGCAAAAGTGACTTCAAGACATTTTCTATATTTTTATTTTGATTTTCGCCAAAATCTCTTAAAATTCTGTTATGAAGTTTTTCAGAATCAAGGGCAGGTTTTAAATCCAAATACATTTCAAAATCTTTTAACCTATTTATTTTACTTGAAGTAGTAAGGACAATGGGCCCACTAATTCCTCTGTGAGTAAAAAGCATTTCACCAAATTCATTAGAAATTATTTTTTTATCTTTTGTGACTTTTAATTCAACATTTTTTAAAGTTAAACCTGCCAAGGAAAAATTATTTTTTAAATTTATTCCAATAAGTCCCGGCACTTGACTTATGACTTTGTGCCCAAAGTCTTTTGCAAATTTATATCCGTCGCCAGTTGAACCTGTTAGCTTATAAGATAGGCCTCCTGTTGCAATTACAACTTTATCAAATTTTTCTCTGCCATTTAAAATAAAGTGGTCATCAACTTTTTCTATGAATTTGATTTCTGAATTTAATTTAATATTTACTCCGAGGCTTTTTAATTTTCTTTCATAGGCTTTTATTACATCAGATGACTTATCGCTAGCAGGGAAAACTCTGTTACCTCGTTCAACTTTAAGCGGAAGACCAAACTCTTCAAAGTAATAATAAGTTGCAAAAGGCGAAAAGGAATAAATTGATGAGTACATAAAGGTAGAATTATTTACAATATTTCTCAAAAATTCTCTCTCATCGCAATAATTTGTGAGATTGCATCTTCCCTTGCCTGTTATAAATAATTTTTTGCCTAATTTTTCATTTTTTTCAAAGATTGTAAGCTCATGATTTTCTGCTGCCTTAATGGCACACATCATTCCCGCAGGTCCTCCTCCGATTATTGCAATTTTCATCTTTCTACCTTCTTTTCGATTAAATAAACAATAGGTGGACTATTTTTTTGATTGTAAAATTCTCTCTTTTCAACTTTAAATCTCTTTTGGTCAAGACTTTTTAAAAATTCATCAACGCCTTCTCTTTCTTCAAAAGAATTCTCATGCCCTAAGTAGGACACAACTATGATTATTCCACCATCAGAAATTTTTTCTGCAGCTTTTTTTAATGAAGATAGGGTTGAGTCCTTTAGAGTTGTTATTTTTTTATCTGAGCCAGGAAGAAAGCCAAGATTATAAATTACTAAGTCAAATTTTTCTATTTTATCAATATTTTCGTGACTATCCAAAATTAATTTATAATTTTTAAATTCCTTTAAAAGTTCCTCTGCTGCATCAAGAGCATCTTTTTGCACATCAAAACCATATACAAAGCCATCATCTCCAACAGCCTTTAAAAGTTTTAGGGTGTCATTGCCCTTTCCAACAGTGGCATCAAGAGCAATTTTACCTAAAAAATTATGAGATAGGGCTTCATCCACTATCTCAAAATATTTTTCCTTTACAATCATTTTAATCCCTTTAAATATTTTATTTCTTTTTCATTTAAGTATCTATAATTTCCAACTTCAAGATTTAGTAGCTCAATTTTTCCCATGGAAATTCTCTTTAGTTTCTTTACGCTGTGACCAATGTAGTCGAACATTCTCTTCACTTGATGATTTTGTCCCTCAAAAATTTCTATTTCCAAAATAGAATCTTGCTTGAAATTTTTTAAAATTTTTACATTTGCAGGAGATGTTTTTAAATCTCTAATGTCGAGGCCTTCTCTTAGAAGAGCAAGCTCATGAGCATTAGGCGTTCCTTCCACAGTTACAATATATTTTTTGCCAATCTTATATCTTGGATGCATTAAAATATTTGCAAGCTCGCCATCATTTGTTAGTAACACCAACCCTGTTGTATCAATGTCAAGTCTTCCAACTGGATAAACTCTGTAGTCATCTGGCACAAGGTCTGTAACAGTTGGTCTGTCCTTCTCGTCATTTGCACTTGTAACTACACCTATTGGTTTATTTAAAATCATATAAACTTTTTTATTTTCAAGAGTAAGTCTCTTTCCATTTAAGTAAACTCTGTCAACATTGGGATCAATTTTTGTGCCAAGCTCTGTTACAATTTTGTCATTAACCTTTACAAGTCCTTCCCTAATATATTCTTCACACTTTCTTCTCGATGCAGCTCCGCAGTGAGCCATGTACTTTTGTAATCTCAATTAGCTTCCTCCTCTAATTCCTTTAAGTCGGGCAGTTCTTCCAAATTTTTCATGCCAAACTTTTGTAAAAATTTATCAGTGGTGCTGTATAAATTTGGATGACCAATCCTGTCAAGCTTGCCAGAAATTTCTATTAAATTAAAATCAAGTAGACCCTTGATTGTGCTGTCACAGTTAACACCTCTAAGTTCTTCTACTTCAACCTTTGTCACTGGCTGTTTGTAGGCGATAATTGATAAAGTTTCAAGAGCAGGTTTTGAAAGATTCTTTTCATTTTTTTCTTTAATCAAATTTTTTAAATAAGGTTCATTATCTTGTTTAGTACCCAGTTGAAATTTTCCGTCAACTTCTCTTAGCCTTAGACCAGAAGTTTCATTTTTGTAATTTTCCTTCATCTCCATGAGGATTTCCCTTGCGTAATCCTTTCTCAGTTCAAGGGTACTTGCAAGGTCCTCAAGGCTTATAGGGTCTCCCCAAATAAAAAGTATTGATTCAATTATTGATTTGAGTCTGTTCTTGTCCATGGTATTCTCTTTCTTCAATTAAAATATCTGCAAAATTGTCACTTTGCTCTGCAATAATATATTCGTTCTTTATGAGTTCAAGCATTCCTAAAAAGTAAGTTATAGCATCAACTTTATAAACTATATCCTCTAAAAGCTGGCTAAACTTTACTTTTTTATTTATCTTTAGCGCTTGCTTTATTTTTCTTGCCGCGTCTTCAACCTTAAAATATTCTCTCTCAATGCCAACAACTTCCTTGTCCTTATATTTTTTCAGAATATTATAAAAGGCAAATGAAAGTTTTTCTACATTTGATTCCTTCAAAAAGTCCATTTCACTCATAGAAAAAATTTCTGTCTTTAGCTTATAAAAAGATTTTGACTCATATTCTTCTTGAGCTTTCAAAATTTCTGAAGCTTCTTTGTACTTTTTGTACTCCAAAAGACTTTCAACTAAATCAAGCCTTGGGTCTTCCTCCACTTCGTATTCATCATCACTAAACTCTTTCTTTGGCAAAAGCATTTTTGATTTTATTTCTAAGAGAGTGGATGCCATTAAAATAAAATCAGAAGTTAAAGTGAGATTTAATTTCTTCATATTTTCAATGTATTTTAAAAATTCTTCTGTTATTGTAAAAATTGGAATATCATAAATATCAATTTCTTTTTCTTTTATTAAATCTAAAAGAAGATCCATTGGACCTTCATAAGTTTTTAAAACAATATTGTATTCCATAAATTTATTCCCACATAAATAATACCGCTTAAAATACTTTCGATAATTGGTGCGATGAACTTATCCACTAAGCCAGAAAAAATCATTATTACAAGGACAAAGTAAAAATATTTCTCATACTTATAAAATTTATATTCCAAATTTTCTGGCAAAAGTGTTGCCAAAACCTTTGAGCCATCAAGTGGTGGAAGTGGTACAAGATTAAATACGCCGAGCATAATATTGTACCAAAAAATTGATGTGAAAAGTGGCACTAATGCCGATGACCTGTAGTTTAAATAAACTAAAATAATTCCAGCAACAAAACCCAATACAAAATTAGTAAAAACTCCTGCAAGAGAAACTAATAGAGAATCAACTTTTCTATTTCCCTTAAATCTATAAGGATTAATCGGCACAGCCTTTGCCCATCCAAATCTAAAAATAATCATAGAAATTAAACCCACAGGGTCAATATGATTAAGTGGGTTTAAGCTAAGTCTTCCGTCGTCCTTTGCAGTTGTGTCTCCACAGAGATAGGCAACATATCCATGTGCTATCTCATGTGGAATTATGGCAATCATAAGTGCAATAATATTTATTGCAAGAGATGCTATATCCAATTTATTCATTTCAATCAATCTCTTCTATAATCAGTTTATATTCTTCCCTCTTGTCAGAAAAGGCATAGGCATTTTTAATTCTATTAATTGCACCCTCTACTTCATTTTCCTTTTCAGTATAAATTGTGGCAATTTTTTCGCCCTTTTCTACGAAGTCGCCAACTTTTTTGTGAAGATAAATACCTGCACTTAAATCAAGTACATCGCCTTTCTTGTGTCTGCCAGCACCTAAATCTCTTGATGCAATTCCAATTTCAATTGCCTCTATAGATTTTACGAATCCTGTTTCTTCAGATGTAATTTCCTTTATTATTGTAGATTTTTTAAATTTATCAGTATCATCAATATAAGATGAATCTCCGCCTTGAAGCTCAACCATTTCCTTAAACTTTTCTATTGCAGAACCATCAGAAATTTTTTCTTCAAGAACTTTTATTGCCTCGTCTTCAGATTTGGCAACTCCTTCCATAATCATTAGCTTAGAGCCAATTCTTAGTGCAATATCTTTTAGATGACCAGATTTTTTTCCATTTAAAATATTTATAGCTTCGATAACTTCTAGGCTGTTTCCTATGGCATCGCCAAGCGGCTCATTCATGCTTGTTATTATTGCCTTAGTATTTCTGCCAAATTTTTTGCCAAGACTTACCATTAGTTTTGAAAGTTCAATGGCTGATGGCACATCCTTCATAAAGGCGCCATTACCTACTTTTACATCTAAAACTAGGGCGTCAGTTCCAAGAGCAATTTTCTTTGAAAGAATTGAAGACGCAATTAAGCTTACATTGTCAACAGTTGCTGTTGCATCTCTTAGGGCATAGAGAAGTTTATCGGCAGGCACAATATTTTCTGTTTGACCAATTACTGCAATATTTGATTTTTTTAGAATTTCAACAAATTCTTTACCGCCAATATTTATATTAAACCCTGGAATAGATTCAAGCTTATCAAGCGTTCCTCCTGTGTGTCCAAGTCCCCTGCCACTCATCTTCGCAAATACAAGACCAACTGATGCAAGAAGTGGTCCAAGAACAAGAGTAACTGTATCTCCAACGCCACCAGTAGAGTGCTTGTCAACCTTAGAACCAGGCACTTCAGATAAATCAACACGACCCCCTGAATCTATCATAGCCTTTGTGAGATAATAAGTTTCGTCTAAATTTAATTTATTAAAATAAACTGCCATCAAAAAAGCTGAAACTTGATAATCAGGAATTTCTCCCTTTACATAATTCTCTATAAAGTATTTTATTTCTTCTTCACTTAAAACTTTATTTTCCTTTTTCTTTTGAATAATATCTAAAAAATTCATCAAATCTCCTCAATGATTTCATTTAAAAGTTCTTTAAATTTTCCAGCAACGACTTTTCCCACTTCAACAACCTCTGCATGGTCAAGTGGAGTTTCAAGTATTCCCGTACTCATATTAGTTATAGTTGAAATACCTAGAATTTTAAGTCCTCTGTGTCTTGCAACAATTGCTTCAGGAACTGTACTCATCCCTACTGCATCAGCTCCAAGTATCCTTGCCATTCTAACTTCTGCTGCTGTTTCATAGCTTGGTCCAGTGAAATACATATACACACCTTTTTTTATATTAATGCCAACTTTTTTCGCAGAATTTTCAGCAATTTCAACAAGTTCTGGAGTATAAAGGTCAGTCATATCAGGAAATCTTGGTCCAAGATCCTCATCATTGGGACCAATTAGTGGATTTTTGCCCATCAAATTAATATGGTCTGTTATAATCATTAAATCTGATGGATTAAAGCTTTCATTAACTCCACCAGCAGCATTAGTTAATATTAAAGTTTTAACACCTAAATCTGCAAGAACCTTTATAGGATAGACAACATCAGCCATTTCATAGCCTTCGTAAAAGTGAATTCTCCCCTTCATTAGGCAGACTTTTTTTGAATTTATCTTTCCAAAGATTAGTTTTCCATCGTGACCCTTTACTGTGGAAACTGGAAAATCTGGAATGTCCTTATAAGCTATTTCAACTTTATTCTCGATTGAATCTGCAAAATCGCCAAGTCCTGATCCTAGAACAATTCCAATTTCAGGCTCAAAATTTATTTTTTCTCTTATATATTTAATCGTCTTATCCATTTTTCCTCCTAAAAGTATTGTAATATAAAATACCTGCTACTGATTTTGAGTCAGTTATTTCCCCAAGGCTTATTAACTTTAAAGCTTCTTCAAATTTTATTTTTTCCACTGTAAGGTGTTCAAATTCGTCTAGGTTTTGTGCACCTGCAATTAATCCTTCTGCGTAAAAAATAAATATTTTTTCATTTGTAAAACCTGGAGATGAATAAGTTTCTAATAAATAATCAGATTTAACAGCATCATAACCTGTCTCTTCCTTTAACTCACGAAGAGCAGCTTTTTGTGGCTCTTCCCCAAAATCAACCATTCCCGCTGGTATTTCATAAATTTCTTTGTCAATTGCCTTTCTATATTGTCTTATCAAAATTATTTCGTCATCTTCTGTTATAGCAACAACACCCACAGCAGGCTGTCTTTCCACAATTTCTCTTTTTGTGTACTTTTGACCTTCCATCTCAACTGTATCAACTCTAAGCTGTAAGACTTTACCGTCAAAAATCTTTGTAGATTTCATAGTTCTTTCTTCATTATTTGAATTTGCCATTTAATCACCAATCATTTCCTTTGCAGTTTCTATTGCAACTTCGCTTACATTCATTCCGCCAATTAGTCTTGCAACTTCTTCGACTCTCTCATCATAGTTTAATTTGTCAATTGTAGAAATCGTGCTATTGTTTACCACATCTTTTTTTATTGCAAAATGGGTGTCAGCTAAAGCAACAATTTGTGGCAAGTGAGAAATTACAATAACTTGTCTGTCGCCTGCAAGTTCTTTTATCTTGTTGCCCACAATTTGTGCCGTCTTTCCACTAATACCCGTATCAATTTCATCAAAAACAAGAGTAGGTATGTTGTCTTTTTCAGCAATAATGCTCTTAAATCCAAGCATAATTCTACTCATTTCGCCGCCAGATGCAACCTTTGCCATAGGCATCAAATCTTGACCCAAGTTTGGAGCAATTAAAAACTCAATTTTATCAAATCCATCATGGGATAGCTCTTTTTCTTTTATATCAATTTTAAATTTTGCATCTTTAATATTTAATTTGTTAATTTCTTCTTCGACTTTCTTTTCCAAAACTCTAGCTGTTTCCTTTCTGTTCTCACTAATTTCCTTTGCTAATTTTAAAGCCTCATCTTCTAAACTTTTTATTTTGTCTAAAAGTTTCTTTAAATTGTCTTCGAAGTTTTGTAAAAACAAAAGTCTATCTCTTGTCTCTTCATAAAAAGTATTTATCTTTTTGACATTGTTTCCGTATTTTAATTTTAAATTATTTACAAGGTCAATCCTATCTTTTAAAAATTGAAGTTTTTCTTCGTCAACTTCACTAGAATTAATAATTCTATCAAGTTTTTTTGCAATATCAGATAGCCTATATCTTATGTCCTCAAGCTCTTCTTCTGTTTCCTTTAAATTTTTGTTGTACTTAGTGACATCGACTATATTTCTAATTATTTTATCTAAAATATCTTCTGCAGAAGTGCTCTCATATCCATCATTTATAAGAGACTTTGCCTGAGATAATTTCATTATAGTATCCGTCATGTTATTTAGAGCGTTAAAATCGTCATAAAGCTCCTCATCGTCGTAATCAGATAAGCCTGCATCTTCAATTTCTTTTATTTGATATTCCAATAAATCCATTTCTCTGTCTTTATTTTTTTCAAGGAGAGATTTTTCTTTGTATTCATCTTTTAAAGAGTTTATCTCTTGAACAATTTCTTTTAATTTCAAAAGTAAATCCTTTTGAGCCTTTCCAGAGAAATCATCAATTAATTTAAGTTGATTTTTGTTGTCCATAAGTGAAATCGACTCATGCTGTGCAAAAATATCAATTAAATGAGTGGAAATTTTTGACAAAATTTGTGATGTTACTGTTCTGTTGTTAATCCTAGTTATTGTTGGCCCTTTATCTCGTATTTCCTTAGAAATTACAATTAAGTCTCCTGAATCAATTCCATATTGAGCTAAAAGCTCTTTAGTTTCGTCATCATAAGAAGAAAAAACTGCTTCAATAAAAGCTCTATCCTTTCCCTTTTTTATAATATCTTTATTCACTCTTTGACCAAGGACAAGACCAAGGGAGTCTATTATAATTGACTTACCAGAACCAGTTTCTCCAGTTAAAACATTTAAACCAGTTTCAAACTCAATTTTCATATTTTCAATTATTGCAAAATTTTCGATATTTAACTCTAAAAGCATATTTCACCTAATCATTTAAACTTTCATAAGCCTTTTTTACAATTTCACTTGCATCAAATTTTTCAGTTCTCTCTTCACAATTTGACAAGTAAATTAAAAATTCAATGTTGCCGCTTGTCCCCTTTATAGGAGAATTTGTTATGGCAATAATATTTAACTCCAATTCTTTTGCAAGCTCTATTATTTTTTCGATAACTTCAATATGTACTTTTTTATCCCTTACAATTCCACCTTTTCCAATTTTGCCCTTACCAGCTTCAAATTGAGGCTTAATTAGAGCAACAATTTTGCCTTTTTCGCCACAAATTTCCTTGGCAACAGGAAGAACAAGTTCAAGAGAAATAAAGGATACGTCAATGGAGACAAAATCAACTTCTTCAGAAATTAAGTCGGTATCAAAATATCTTATATTAGTTCTCTCTAGTGACACAACACGCTCGTCCATCCTAAGCTTGTAGTCAAGCTGATTGTAACCAACATCAATGGCATAAACTTTTTTTGCTCCATGTTTTAACATGCAGTGAGTAAAACCACCTGTGGATGCACCTATATCCACGCAGACAGCATCACTTAAATCTATATCATAGTCATCAATCATCTTTTCAAGCTTGTGACCACCCCTTGACACAAAGCTGTCCTCTAAGCCCTTGATATAAATTTTTACATCATCTTTTAATTGCATTCCTGGCTTTTCCACTCTTTCAGTGCCAATAAAAACCTTGCCTTCCATTATTAATCTCTTGGCTTTTTCTCTTGAATCAATTAAACCCTTTTCAACTAATAAGACATCCGCACGTTTCTTCGCCATTACCTGCTCCTATTTATTAATTTTGCAACAAAACTTTTTAAGGAATTGTCTTTTAATTCAAGCCCTTCAAGTGCTTCATAAGAGGAGTTTGTCAGCTCAATAATTTCATTTTTGAGTTCCTCTTTTTCCTTAAAGAAGAGCATATTTATCTCGCCGCTGTCTGGGTCCTTTTCTTCATCAAGTAGGTCATCTTCAAATTGGTAGGCAAGACCAATACATTCTCCAAACTTAGCAAGCTTTGTAAGGTTGTCTGCTTCAACTCCTGCAATTATACCGCTAACCACTACAGATGCCTTTATGAGAGCACCTGTCTTTAACTTGTACATATTTTCGCAAATGTCTTCATTGTAGTCAGATACATCAAAATCAATATCAATAGTTTGTCCACCAATCATTCCATTTACACCACTTGCACTATAAATATGCTTCATAGCTCTAATTGCACGCTTTAGCTCATCTTTATCTTCAATTGTTTCAATGTGCCTTAGGAGAATTTCCATGGACATATTTAGAAGTCCGTCCCCTGCCAAGGTGGCAATTCCCTCTGTATAAACCTTGTGATTAGTTGGCTTTTCTCTTCTAAAATCATCATTATCCATTGCAGGAAGATCGTCATGAATTAGAGAATAAGTATGTATCATCTCAATTGCAGCAGCAAAGGGAAGAATTTTACCAAAGGAATCCTCTTCACTTGAAAACTCACTATAAGTCAAAAGAGTTAGCATTGGTCTAATTCTCTTTCCACCAGAAAAAAGTGAGTATTTCATAGAATCAATTACTTTATGTTGTGGACTATCATCGTATTCAAGTAGTGAACTCAAATAATTATTAAATTTTTCTAGTAAATTATCTGTATCTGTCATTGTTTTTGTCCTCAATAAATTCAGAGTTTTCTTCTGCAATAGTTTTAATCTTGCCTTCGTATGCCTTTAGGGTATTGTTAAGATACTTGTAAAGCTCAATCCCTTCCTCATACTTTTTTATGGAATCTTCGAGACTAATGTCTTTAGACTCAAGTTCCTTTATAATTTTTTCAAGCTCTCTAAAAGAACTTTCGTAATCTTTTTGCATTTAATCCCTCATTTCCACATTTTGAACCTTTGATTTTACATTTCCATCCTTAAATTTAAGAGAAATTATCTCTCCAATCCTTACATTTTTGACGGATTTTAACTCTAATCCATCTTCATTAAGTATTTCAACTTTATTAATCTTGTCGAAAGCTGAATTTAATCTTACCTTTAAAAAATTTAGCCTATCCCTTTCATTTTTTATTCTCTCAGATAAATCATAGTCTAAAATAAACTTCTCATAGGATTTGAACTTGTTAAATTCTTCATTAACCTTTGATTTGAAATGATAGTTTAAAAGTTTTTTATTAAAGTTCAGGTTTTCTCTACTTTTAATGACTTGGGAATTTAATTTTATAGAAATATTTTTAAGCCTATAGGAATAATTTTCGATTTCCTTAGACTTGTTTAACTTAAAATTCTGCAAGTAAAATTTTTTGTTTTGAAGCTCATAAGAATGGACTTGCAAGATTTTTTTCATAGAATTATTTAACAAGTTCTCCCTATAGAGAAGATCTCTTGTCATAGAATTAATCTTGTAGATTTGATTTTTTAGAGAAATATTCTTATATAGCGAAAGAAGTTTCAAATGATTATAATTTAGTCTTCTTTCCATTAAACTACTTAGTTCAGCTTTCTTTTTCGAAAGTAGTTCTATAATCTCATCTTCACTAATAGTTACAAGTTCAGCCGCATTAGTTGGCGTCGCTGCCCTTAAATCTGCCACAAAATCGCAAATAGTGTAGTCAACTTCGTGACCAACTGCAGAGATAATAGGAATTTTTGAAGCAAAAATCTCTCTGGCAAGACTCTCATCATTAAAGACAAATAAATCTTCAAAACTTCCTCCACCACGAGCAATAATTATTGTATCAACTTTTTCTATTTCATTAAAATATTTTATTCCATTAATTAAACTTTCGCTGGCAGAATCCCCTTGAACTAGACTTGGAAAAACATAAATGTCGCAAGTTCTATTTCTCTTCCTAAAAAGATTTACTACATCCTTGATGGCAGCTCCACTTGTTGAAGTTATAAGTCCAATAGAAGAAGGATATTTTTTAATTTTCTTCTTGTGAGAAGCATCAAAAAGTCCCTCTTTAGATAGTTTCTCCTTTAAATCCAAGTATTTTTGGTAGAGATTTCCCCTTCCATCAAGCTCAATTTCACTAACATAAAGAAGAATTCTGCCACTTCTCTCATAATAAGTAACAGTTCCCTTTGCTAATACTTTAGCTCCGTCAAATAATTTTATATTCACATCATTCTGACTTGCCATTGCATCGATTCTGGCAAAACTATCCTTTAGAGAAAAATAAATATTTCCATTGTTGTGAATATTTAGATTTGTGACCTCGCCAGTGATATTAATATCTCTTAAAATGTAGTCCATTGAGATTAGCTTTTTGATGTAATTATTCAGTTCGCTTACATTAAAAGCTGCCTTTGCCAAATTAAAAACTCCTATAAATAGTTCCCAAAATTCCGTTTATAAATTTAGGAGCATCATCTGAACTATAGAGCCTTGCAATCTCCACAGCTTCATTGATAGAAACTTCTGGTGGAATGTCATCTTTAAATAAAAATTCATAGACAGCAATTCTTAAAATTTGCCTGTCCACCTTGGCAAGCCTAGCCATAGTCCAACCTTTTAAATTCTTTTCTATAGTTTCGTCAACAGTTTCAAGATTTTCCAAAATATCTGGCACAGTCCTATTGATATAATCAGACTCATCGCCTAAGAAGTGATTATTTTCCAAAAATAAATCTAAACTGTCAAGAGAAAAATCATTATTAATGTCCATAGAAAAGAGTGCCTGCATGGCACCTATTCTTGCTTTCTTTCTACTCATTTTACAATCGTCTTTTCAGAATTTTTGACAGCAATTCCTGAGATGTGAACATTCACTTCAACAACATCGAAGTCTGTCATATTTTCAATAGCTTCCTTAACTTGTGCTTGCACCTTTTCAGAAAGCTCAACGATTTTAACTCCGTACTCAATAGTAATATATACATCTACAATAGTTTCTCTTTCGCCAATGTTGACTTTAACTCCCCTATTGAAATTTTTTGTATTTAAAATGTCAGTAACTTGAGACTTGAAGTTTGATCCAACTTTAACAACGCCATCAACACTTTCAGCTGCAACTGATGCAACTGTAGCGATAACATCTTCAGAAATTTTAACCTTTCCTTCTGCCTCATTACCATTAACAAGATATTTATTATCCACTATTACACCTCCAAATTAACTAAAATAATTATACCAAATACTTCTTATATTATCAATTTATTGCACTTTGCCGTACTTTTAAATATGAATTTTCTCTTGAGATTTTTGTGTAATCAAAGTTTTTTAGAAAATAAAAAGCCCGAGGGCTAATACTTAACGTCTACTAAGTATAGTCCACAGGCTGGTGCTGTTGGTCCGGCTGCCTTTCTCTTTTTCTTCTCCAAGGCGTCCTTCATGTATTCAATTTCTCTCTGTCCTCGTCCTATTTCAAGGGCCGTTCCCGTAACTATTCGTATCATGTTTTTTAAAAATGCCTTTGCCACAAAATCAAGATACAAAAAATCTCCATCTTCAATTACGTCTATCTTCTCAATTGTCCTTATTGAATCTTTTACTACAGCTCCCTTTCCCATAAAGGAATTGAAATCGTGCTCGCCTATTAAATATGAAAGAGCCTTTCTCATTCTATCTGGGTCAACTTCATAGGGATACTCGTAGGCTCTATTTAATAGAAGTGCATTTCTGTATCTTGACCTATGAACAACGTAGCGATATTTTTTTAACTTTGCATCGTATCTAGCGTGAAAATCATCTGGCACAAATTTCGCACCCACTACGGATACATCTTCTGGCAAATTAAAATTTATAACTTTAGGAAGATTTCCAATGTCAATTGTTGTGTCTGAATAAAAATTTGCGTACTGACCAAGGGCGTGAACTCCTCTGTCAGTTCTTCCTGCATAAAAAACTTTTACTTCTTCCTTTAAGGTTTTGGCAAGACCTTTATTTAGCTCGCCTTCCACAGTTCTCTCATCAGGTTGAATTTGAAATCCGTGAAAGTTTGTGCCATCGTAAGTTATTTTTATCAGTATATTCATAGTTTTGAAACCAAAATTATTGCTGCAAAAAATATTATATTAAGTGCAAAAATAATCACATCTTTCTTTACAATTTTTGAAGCGTTCATTTTTGTCCTGCCATCTCCACCTCTGTAACATCTTGCTTCCATGGCTGTTGCAAGTTCTTCTGCCCTTCTAAAGGAATTTATAAATAGTGGAACAAGTAGTGGCACCAAATTTTTTGCACGCTTTACTATATTTCCAGATTCAAAATCTGCTCCTCTTGCCATTTGTGCCTTCATAATTTTGTCTGTTTCCTCAATTAGAGTTGGTATAAACCTAAGAGCAATTGTCATCATCATGGCGATTTCGTGACTTGGCACACCAATTTTTCTAAAGGGTCTAAGAAGAGACTCTATCCCATCTGTCAGTTCAATTGGCGAAGTTGTATAAGTAAGTAAAGACGTACCAAGAACTAATAAGACAAGTCTTATTCCCATAAATACTGCAAGGTCAATTCCTGCTTGAGAAATTTTTAAAAATCCCAAAGTGTACTTTGCTTCACCTGGCGTGAAAAATAAATTTATTATAAAGGTAACGAGTATTATCCATTTAAGTGGTTTGAGTCCACGAAGAACTAATCCCATAGGTAGTTTTGCAACATAGATAATAAGTAGCAAATAAATTACCACTGGCAAATACATAAATACTGAAGAAATGAAAAAAAGTGATGCAATGAAAAGTATCATGGTTATCATCTTTAGTTTTGGGTCGTATTTATGAACTAGGGTTTCTCCAGGAAAGTATTGTCCAATTGTTATATCTTTAAACATGAGAAACACCTCTCAAATATTTTATCAAGGACTCCTTGGCTTCTTCAACTGTAATAGAATCTTCATTGATGTCTAAGCCTTTTTTCTTTAAAGCTCTCATAAGTGATGTGATTTGTGGTATGCCAAGTCCAACTGAAAGTAGTTTGTCCTCGTTTCTAAAAATTTCTCTTGGGTTTGAGTCCAAAAATACTTTCCCCTTGTCCATTACAATAATTCTCTCAGCAATTTTTGCCACATCTTCCATAGAGTGAGAAACTAAAATTACAGTGATCTTCCTTTTTTCGTGAATACTTTTTATTTCGCTTAGGATTTCGTCACGGCCTCTCGGGTCAAGTCCTGCTGTTGGCTCGTCTAATATTAAAACCTTTGGCTCCATGGCAAGAACGCCTGCTATGGCTACTCTTCTCTTTAATCCTCCAGAAAGTTCAAAGGGCGACTTATCCTTATAAGTCTGGTAATCAAGTCCAACTGAATCCATAGATGATTTAACTCTTTTAAGAACTTCTTCTTCAGATAAATCTAAATTTCTTGGTCCAAAGGCTATATCTCTTTCTATAGTCTCTTCAAAAAGTTGATACTCTGGATATTGAAATACAAGTCCAATTTTTTTTCTCAGTTCAGTTAAGTTTGAAGTGGATTTATCAACTTTTGTTCCGTCCAAAATTATTTCTCCACTGCTTGGCTTTAAAAGTCCATTTAAGTGTTGAATAAAAGTTGATTTGCCAGATCCTGTGTGACCAATAAGACCGATAAATTCATTTTCTTCAATTTTTAAATTTATATCATCTATTGCCATCTTCTCAAAGGGAAGACCTTCACTGTAAATATGTGTTAAGTTGTTTATCTCTATAAGTGACATATTTCTTTCACCATTTCTTCAATATTTAAAACTTCTGTAGAAATATCAATTCCATCTTTTTTTAGTTCATGTGCCAGCTCAGTAACTTGTGGAACATCTAGTCCCAACTTTTTTATTTCATCAACATGAGAAAATACTTCTCTCGGTTTTCCACTAAGCACAATATTTCCATCTTCCATAACAACAACTCTGTCGCTAATTGCTGCTTCTTCCATGTAGTGAGTGATTAGGATAATAGTTTTATTTTCTTCCTTATTTAACTTCACGAGAGTGTCAATTACTTCTCGCCTACCACTGGGATCAAGCATAGCAGTTGGCTCGTCTAAAATTATATATTTTGGACTCATTGCAAGTATTCCAGCTATGGCAACTCTTTGCTTTTGTCCGCCAGATAAAAGATGGGGAGCATTCTTTTTGTAATCAGTCATTCCCACATCTTCTAGAGCCTTATCAACCCTTCTTCTTATTTCACTTGGCTCAAGACCAAGATTTTCTGGACCAAAGGCAACTTCATCTTCTACTATTGTGGCAACTAATTGGTTGTCAGGATTTTGAAAAACCATTCCCGCCGTTCTCCTGATATCCCAAATCTCTTCTTCATTTTTTGTATTCATGCCGTCAACAAGAACATCCCCTTGGCCAGGAATTAAAAGTCCATTTATTAACTTGGCGAGAGTTGACTTCCCGGATCCATTGTGTCCCAAAAGAGCTACAAACTCGCCTTCATTTATTTCTAAATCTATATCTTTTAAAATTTGTATCGCATTTTCGTCTTCATAATCATATTTAAAAGACAAATTTTTTATGCTAATCATTACATCACCTTTATGTTAACTTATTATAAGTGATAACTTAACAAAAATCTACCTTATTTTACTGACACATGAGGATTATCCTCTATGTAATATCTTAAAGGAAGATTTGCATCCTCTCCTGCATAATCTATTCCAATTCTTTTCGCAGTAATTATATTTTTAACTTCTTCTCCATCTTCTATAAATAAATAATCTTTTGAAAGAATTTTCCCATTTAAACTTCTATCAATACTAAGAGCCATAGCTAGTTTTCCTGGTCCATTAGTTAGATTTTTCTTTTGATAAGTAGATAAATTTTTAAAATTTTTTCCGAATCTATTTATAGCCATTCCATCTATATTTTCAATAGGTTCCACTGCACGAATGAGAACTGCTTCTGGTTCATTTTCACTCTTTGTAACAATATTTAATAGATTGTACATCCCATAGATTAAATAGACATAAATATGTCCGCCTTCTCTATATAAAATCTCATTTCTCTTTGTAATATTTCCACCATAAGAGTGGCAAGCCCTATCATTAAGACCGAGATAAGCTTCAGTTTCAACTATTTTTGCACAGAAAAAATTACCAGAAACATTTCTGATAATTTTCTTTCCCAATAAATTTTTAGCAACTTCTATAGTATCTCTCTTAAAAAAATCATGCTCTAGTATTTTTCCAGTCATTATACTTTTCCAATTCCTTGTCTAATTTTTTTACAATAAAAGTAAGGACAGATAGGTCATCTAAAAAGCCAAAAAATAATAAAAAATCTGGAACAATGTCAGCTGGATTTAGTAAATACAAAAATCCTGCCACAATTAAGAGAATGTCAATTTTTTTAACATCTCTATAATTTCCCTTTGAATAATCAATCACTAATCCAAAGGCAAGCCTTAGCTCACGAGAAATCTTCTTAAACATATCCATTTTATTTGTCTTTGACATGGACTCTTCAATAACGCTATTTAACCTATTTTTATTCTTAAAGACTTGATTAGCATAAGGCATCATCTTTCTTAGAATTTTATAATAATTCAAAAAACTCCCCCTTCTTGGATTCTATATTTCCTTTACCCAAAAAGTAAATCAAACATTCATCCAAGATGAGTCCTTAGGATTATCTCTGAAAGTTTTTAATTTTAAAATTTCACTTTCTTTAATATAATTCATTTCATGAGCAACTTCTATAAGTTCGTCAAAATTTGTAAGAGATGCGTGTTCAAATCCTGAAGCCTTGAAGTTTTCTTCTGCTGCCTTCATATTATATGTGAAGATAGAGACAATACCAAGAACTTCATAGCCTTCATCAACTAATGCTTTTGCAGCCTCAATTGATGAACCACCTGTAGAAAATAAGTCTTCTATTACAACAACCTTAGCACCAGAAATTTTTGCCCCTTCAATTTTATTTTGTTTCCCATGATCTTTATTAGATGATCTCACAAACCCCATAGGAAGATTCATTTTATCAGCAATAATAGCTGCGTGTGGAATTCCTGCAGTTGCAGTTCCCATAATATATTCTACATCAGAAAATTTTTCTTTAATGAGATTGACTAGACCCTTTTCTACTTCTGACCTATCTTCTGGATAAGATAGTGTAAGTCTGTTGTCACAATAAATAGGAGACTTTATTCCAGATGCCCAAGTGTAAGGATTTTCTGGTGAAAGTGTAACAGCCTTTAATTTTAATAAAATTTTCGCAATTTTTCTCATTATTTTCCTCCTAAAAAGTCTCTTTTTATTTCTCTATATTCCTTTAATGGGTCTTCAGCCTTAGTTATTGGTCTTCCAACAACTATATAATCAGAGCCAAGTTCTCTTGCCTCACTTGGAGTTACGACTCTCTTTTGGTCGTCAATGCCCTTAACTTTTCTAATACCAGGAGTAACTGTAATAAAGTCATTACCTAAATTTTCTTTAATCTTTGGCACTTCAAGTGCAGAGCAAACTATACCAGATAATTTTGCATCTTTAGCAAGCTTTGCATAATCAAGCACAACATCATCAAGAGATTTTCTCTCGTCAATTTTTAGTTCATCGTGCATAACATCTTCGTCAGTAGAAGTAAGCATGGTTACACCAAGAGTAATCATCTCTGGCTTTTCATTATTAACAATTTCACTTGCCTCCATTAGCATTTTTTTGCCGCCAGCTATGTGGTAGTTTATCATATCCACATCAAGGGAAATAAGAGAATTTGTCGCACCCTTGCAAGTATTTGGAATGTCATGAATTTTTAAGTCCAAAAATATTTTGTGTCCAAGTTTTTTTATCTCATTAATAATCCTTGGTCCTTCCTTATAAAAAAGTTCCATCCCAACTTTTACATAAACATTTTCATCTTTAAAATTTTTTAAAAAATCAAGAGCCACATCGCCACTTGGAAAATCAAGAGCAATAATTACATCCTTTGCCATTTTAACCTCAGCTTTCTGCAGTCGCCTTATCTTGCAAATAGGCGTTAATAAACGTATCTAAATCTCCATCCATGACCTTTTCAATATCGCCAACATCAACGTTAGTCCTGTGGTCTTTGACCATAGTATAAGGTTGGAAAACATAAGACCTAATTTGAGAGCCCCATGCAATTTGAGAATAGTTACCTTGAAGATCTTCGATTTTTTCCTTCTTTTCTTCTTCAGCAAGAGCAATAAGTTTTGCCTTTAACATATTCATTGCCTTTTCTCTGTTTTGAATTTGACTTCTTTCATTTTGACATTGAACAACAATACCAGTAGGAATGTGAGTAATTCTAACAGCAGAGTCAGTAGTGTTTACGTGTTGACCTCCTGCTCCAGAAGATCTATAAGTATCCACTTTCAACTCTTCTTCCTTTATTTCAACGTCAGTTTCGTCATCAAGTTCTGGAAAGACATCTACAGATGAGAAAGAAGTGTGTCTTCTCTTGTTGGAGTCGAAAGGAGAAATTCTTACAAGCCTGTGGACCCCTTTCTCCCCTTTCATATAACCATAAGCATTATCTCCAGAAATTTTAAGAGTAACCGATTTTATTCCAGCCTCATCTTCCTTTAAAAGGTCAAGAGTTTCCACCTTAAACCCTTTGTTTTCAGCATATCTTGTGTACATTCTAAGGAGCATACTAGCCCAATCTTGTGCTTCTGTACCACCAGCACCAGCGTGAATGGAAAGAATAGCATTATGTGAATCATACTCGCCATTTAAAAGTGTATTTAACTTAAACTCAGCCGTTTTATTTTCAATCTCATCAACAAGAGTTTGAAAATCAGAATAAGAAGAATAATCTTCCTCGATTTCCATGAGAGTAATGAGGTCCTCTGCATCAGTGATTAATTCACTTAATTCATCGTACTGATCTATCTTTCTTTGATAGGAATTTGTTTCATTTATAACTTTTTGGGCAGCTTCATTGTCATCCCAAAAACCTGGTTCCATTTGTTTTTTATTTAATTCAACAACTTTATCTTTAAGAGAATCAATCTCAAGAGACTCCCCCAAAACCTTAGTAGTATTTTTGGAATTTTCCAGACGCTCTTTATCTAAATAGACATTTTGCTCCATAAAAATCCTCCTTTAATTTGCTTATTTTAGTATAACACAGTTGTCCCCAACTCACTAATATTTTGTGTACACAAAAGTAATTTATTTAAAATATTTTTTAATAAATGTTTTATTAAAAGTAATTTCTAAAAATCCGCATAAAAAAACTACTTAACAAAAGTTAAGTAGTCTTTATGGTGCAGAAAGAGGGACTTGAACCCTCACGCGATTTCTCGCACATGCCCCTCAAACATGCCTGTCTGCCTATTCCAGCACTCCTGCATAAAACAAAAAAGCTTGTAATATAAATTACAAGTTTTTAATGGCGTATCCTAGAGGATTCGAACCCCCGACCTTCTGGTCCGTAGCCAGACGCTCTATCCAGCTGAGC
>UMIY01038850.1_pt1 | contig 20358 bp, 15 predicted proteins | sample 1965921 | NCBI WGS metagenome assembly UMIY01 (sample SAMEA4836134, study PRJEB28245) | human gut metagenome | biome: gut microbiome; material: fecal sample | place: Denmark | collected 2008
AATAAATGAGGGCGCTTAATATTGCGCAAAGAGGGGCTGGCCCCTAAAATTCACGAAAATTTTCGCACTCGGCCAGGGCGAAAATTTTGTGAGAGGTTATTCTTATGCCCGGTTACGACAGGGATTTTTTACGGCTTTTAACCGAAAAACTTAATATCGTAGACGTGGCGTCCTCATATATGCACCTCGAAAAGAAGGGAGGCACGTATTGGGCGTGCTGTCCGTTCCATCACGAAAAGACGGCCTCGTTCCACATAGACGAAAACAGGCAGTTTTATCACTGCTTCGGCTGCGGCGTTTCGGGCAACGTGATAACGCTCGTGCGCGAGCTTGAAAACGTTGACTTCGGCGACGCCGTGAAGATGCTTGCCGAGCGCGCCAACCTGCCCCTTCCTATGAACGCCTTCGACGGCGAAAAGGCGGCGGAAACCAAGCGCAAGCGCGACACGCTTTTGAAGATAATGAACGACTGCGCGCACTTCTACCTCGACAATCTCAATTCTGGCAAGGCAGACGCGCACATTCAGTACATACTCTCGCGCGAAATTCCCGCGGGCGTCGTGCGTTCGTTCGGCCTGGGCGCCAGCCTCAACTATTCAGACCTGCCAAGGTATCTTTTATCCAAGGGCTATTCAAAGCAGGATATGATAGACAGCGGCGCCGTCAACGAGGTGGAAGGCAGGCTTTCAGACGCGCAGGGCGGCAGGCTGATATTCCCGATAATCAACCAGTTCGACGAGGTAGTGGCCTTCGGCGGCCGCGCGCTTAAAAAGACGGACTTTGCAAAATATAAAAATACCAAGGAAACGCTCATATTCAACAAGAGCAAGACCTTATACAATATCAACAGGCTTAAAAAATTGAAGCGTGCGGGCGGACTCAAAGAGGTAATAATGGTCGAAGGCTATATGGACACCATTTCGCTCCACCAGGGCGGCTTCAAAAACGTGGTCGCAAGTATGGGTACCTCGCTCACGCTCGAACAGGCGCGCCTTATTAAGCGGTATACCGACAGGGTGCTCATAAGTTACGACGGCGACGGCGCGGGTCAGAAGGCCAATATGCGCGGACTTGAAATACTCAAAAGCGAGGGGATAGACGTACGCGTCGTTCCCCTGCCCGAAGGGCTTGACCCCGACGACGTTATAAAAAAGCTGGGCGCGGACGAATACAAAAAGTGCCTCGATAACGCAATGCCGCTCATCGACTACAAGATGACGGTTGCGCGGCGTGGGTACGACTTATCCAAGCCCGAAGAAAAGGTTAAATATGTGAACGACGCGCTCAAAATAGTGCGTTCGGCAGAGAGCGCGGCAGAGCGCGAACTGCTGCTCAAAGATTTGCGCGACGAAACGGGCATTAGTTTCGAGGCGCTAAATCGCGACCTTTCAAAGGTCCCGCAGGAAAAGCAGGAACAGTCCGAAGAAAAGCCGCGCATCTCGCCCGATTCGGCTGACCTGCACAAAAAGGCCTCGCGCTTCGTGGCGGCGGCGTTCTTGTTCGGCGCGCCGTACACAAAGGGGCTGAACATTTCAGACGTGCCGTTTGAAGACGACGTCCACCTGATTGTGGCGGGCTACGTGAAGAGCAAGGCACTGATGGACGAAAAGGTTACGCTGAGCGAAATTTTCGACTTCTTCGACGAGGGCACGCCCGAATACGACGAACTGTGCCGCATACTCGATTTGAACGACGGCGAAAATCTTGGCGGCGAGGTGCAGGAGAGGTACTTCAACGACTGCCTGCGCAGGTTGAAGTCAGACAGAATTTCAAAGGTAATAGACGAAGTCAAGCGGCAGTTTGCCGCCGCCGACGGCGTTGAAGAAAAAAGGAAGGCTGCCGCGCTGTTGCAGCAGCTTATAGAGCAAAAGGAAAAATTAAAAAGCGGAGATATACGATGAGCTTATCCGACCAGAAACTTAACGACATTTTAAAGAAAATTATCGAAGAATTCGGCCCCAAGGGTTCGATTACCACGAACAGCCTCTGCGACATTATGGAGAAGTACGACACTACTCCCAACCAGATGGACTACGTGTATAAGTCGGTTGCCGACGCAGGCATTCAGATAATAGACGAAGCCGAGCGCGACAAAGAACTTTACGAGCAGGCGCTTTCGGATATCGGCCTCGACGACCCCGTAAAGATGTATTTGAAAGATATCGGCAGGGTGCCCCTTCTTTCGGCCGACGACGAAATAGAGCTTGCCCGCAAGATGCAGGACGGCGACGAAGAGGCCAAGAAAAAACTTTCAGAGGCCAATTTAAGGCTGGTTGTATCCATCGCCAAGAGGTACGTGGGCAGGGGTATGCTCTTTCTCGACCTCATTCAGGAGGGCAACCTCGGCCTTATGAAGGCGGTTGAAAAGTTCGACTATCAGAAGGGCTTCAAATTCTCCACGTACGCAACGTGGTGGATAAGGCAGGCCATAACCCGCGCCATTGCAGACCAGGCGCGCACCATCCGCATACCCGTGCATATGGTGGAAACAATCAACAAGCTCACGCGCGTATCCCGCCTGCTCACGCAGAAGTATGGCAGAGAGCCCTCCCCCGCAGAGATTGCCAAAGAGATGAACATCTCGCGAGAGCGCGTGCGCGAAATACAGAAGATTGCACAGGACCCCGTCTCGCTTGAAACGCCAATAGGCGAGGAGGAAGATTCGCACCTCGGCGACTTCATCGAGGACGAAACCACCGTAACCCCTTCGGACAGCGTGTCTACCACAATGCTCAAAGAGACGCTTTTGTCCGTTCTTAACAGCCTCACCCCCAGGGAAGAAAAGGTTCTGCGCCTTCGCTACGGCGTTGACGACGGCAGACCCCGCACTCTGGAAGAGGTGGGCAAGGAATTCAACGTCACGCGTGAGCGCATACGCCAGATAGAGGCAAAGGCTTTAAGAAAGCTGCGCCATCCTTCGCGCTCGAAGCACCTCAAAGACTTCCTCGATACCTGATATGACCGAACGGCTGAAAAAGCTGTGCGCGCAGCTTGTGCCCTGCAAAAGGTTTATCGACGTAGGCTGCGACCACGGCTATTGCACCGCATATATGCTTGAACGAAGGCTGTGCGAAAGGGCGGTAATCGCCGACGTCAGCGCAAAAAGCCTTTCAAAGGCCGAACGCCTTTTATCCCGTTACGTTTCAGACGGGCAGTGCTCTTCCGTCTGTTGTGATGGGCTTGAAGGCATTGCGGAGGAAGAGGGCGACCTCGTTCTCATCGCGGGAATGGGCGGCGACGAGATATTGAAGATAATAAAAAACGCATATATCCCGCAGTCGTTCGTGTTCCAGCCGATGAAAAATTCGCAGGGGCTGAGAAAGTTTTTAATTGAAAGCGGTTGCGCCATAGATTACGACGGCATATTCACCGAAACGCGCGGCGAAGAGGTAAAGCACTACTTTCTTATGCGCGGCAGGCGCACGGGCGTCACGCCCACATACGGGAAGTACGAACTCGCCTTTGGTCGCGACAGTCTTGGCACGCCCGAGCTTGCGCGGCTGATTTCGGACGAGCTCGAAAAGAACGCCGCCTATCTTTCGGGCAGGCTCTCGCCCGCCTCGCGCAGGGAAGTGGAGCAAAGAATAGAATTTTTGAAGGGGGTGCCCGCAAGGTGAAGCCCGCAGATATTTTCGGCATATTGGAGCGCGAAGTTGCGCCCGTCGCCCTCAGCGACGAACTGTGCGCAAAGTACGGCGCCTACGACAACAGCGGCATAATTTTAGACTGCGGAAACGAAGTGACGGGGGCAATTTTCTGCCTCGATTTAACAGGTAGCGCCGTCGCAGCGGCGCAAAAGGCGGGGTATAACCTCATCGTCACGCACCACCCCGCAATCTTCCGCGGCATAAAGTCGGTAAGCATTCAGCCCGAATCGCCCACCGCGGCGCTTGCAAAGTGCGCCCTGCTCGGCATATCGGTCATATCGATGCACCTCAATTTCGACGCCGCCCCGTGCGGCATAGACTATTACCTTGCCGAAGGGCTGGGGTGCGGAATAGCTCTCGCATTTTTCAACCCGCTGCCTGATAATTGCGGCTACGGCAGGGTTGGGCTGGGGAAAGTGCGCCGTTTTGAAGAACTGCGCGCACAGACGGAAAAAGTTTTCGGCTCGCCCAACTTTCGCTATTACCCCTGCAACGGTCCCGTGAAGCGCATTGCCTCTTTCTGCGGCGCGGGCTGCGACGACGACACCGTGGAATTTGCGATAAGGCACGGCGCCGACGTGTTCGTTTCGGCAGAAATAAAGCATCACCACCTCGTAAGGCTGCGCTCGCTCGGAATGGGCGTGATAGATATGACGCACTACGGCTGCGAAATTTACGGATTCGGCCGCATATATGGCGAAATTAAGGGTAAGCTCGGCATACCTTCCGAACTGTTCGTTCAGCGCGAACTTATCTGAAATTACGGGCTTATCCGAACTTACTTAAAAAATAATTTATCGGTTTACCGAATCACAATTTACTTTAAAAATTTTACCGCGCTTTTTTGCGCATTTTTCCCGCCGCGGTATGCGGCAACAAATAAATTCAAGGAGTTATGGCAATGTCACAGATTGAACAGCTGCTTAAATATCAGCAGGAGGACGAAAAACTCATAAAGCTCGAACAGGAGGCGGCTTCGTCGGAAGAGCGCAAAAATTACGTTCAGGCGAAGAATTTTATGGTAAAGGCGCCCGAAAAACTTGAACAGATAGACAACAAGGCCGCCGAGCTCGAAGCAATGGCTTCCCGCCTCTCGCGCGCCTACGAAGAACTTGCCGAGGCGCTCAAAGATTTCGATGCCCTCGACGAGATGGTGGAAGAGGGCGCCGACGTTGCCTTCTACAAAAAATCTGCGCTCGCCCTTCAAGATAAAATCAAGGCGTTAAAGGGCGAAATAAATTCGCTCACTTCAAGCGTAAAGTCTGTGGACGAAGAGTATAAGGCGCTCAAAAAGAAGGTCATCGCTATGCAGAAGCAGTATAAAGAGAGCCACGCCGTATACACCGCCTACCGCGACGAGAAAAAGAAGGAGATGGCAGTCATCGAAGATGAGCTTAAAAAGCTGTCAAAGTCCATCGACCCCGTCGTGTTCGGCAAGTACCAGACCAAGCGCAGCGAAAGAATCTTCCCCATAATCTGCGAAGTAAAGGGCGACAGATGCTCGAAATGCGGCATAGAACTTTCCCTCGCGGGTAAGGAAAACCTCTCTTCCGGCAACGTGGTGGAGTGCGAAAACTGCCACAGGTTTTTATATAAAAAGTAATCTCAAATTAAGCGCACCCCGAGTGCTGGCTGGCAAAGTGCGCCGCTGGCAAGCCAATATATATGATAATGCGGCACAATTTTTGTGCTTTTTACACAATTTTTACAAAATATGCTTGACAAAGCGGTTTGACGGTGTTATTATAAAAGAACCCTAACGGGCAATACTGTTATACCGTGCGGCGGAAAAGCTGCAACTTAATAGTAGAAAAGGGACGGCTGTTTCGGCGGGTAACGCCAATACTTCCGTCCTTTTTTATGCCGTTTTCTTGACAAAGCGCGCCCTGCGGGAGTAAACTTTACCTGTAAAAAATCAGAGGGAGTAAGATATGAAAAATTTGAGCGGCAAAAAAGTGCTCGTGTTCGGCGACAGCATAATGTACGGCTCGGGCAACGGCGGTTTCGGCGTGGGCGAATACCTTGAAAAAGACCTTAAAATGGTGTGCAAAAAGTACGCCGTCGGCGGCGCGCGCGTGGGCTACAAGGCGGGCAAAAGCTGGGTGCCCGAACAGGTTGCAAAGGCAATCGAAGAGGGCGCGGAGGCCGATTACATAATTTTCGACGGATTTACGAACGACTGCAACATATCGGAAGGCGCAACCGAACCCGATGTCCCTCTGGGCGAAATTCTTCCGGGCTACGAATTCCCCGAAGCCGGCGAGCTCAAAAAGGAGGGCAGTACCTTCGCCGAATGTTTTCAATCGGTCATATATACGCTCCTTTTGCATTTTCCCAAGGCAAAAATACTGTTTATCCGCCCGCACAATATGGGCAGGCGCGACGATAAATTGCAAAAAATTTACGGCGAAACGGCACTGTTGCTCTGCCGGAAATGGGGAGTGCCGTATGTGGATTTATACTCTTGCAGCGGTTTGAATACCTTCATTCCGCTTCACCGCGACCTGTTCACCTGCGACAGCTACGGCTGGGGCAGGGGTGACTGCACCCACCCCAACGCGTCGGGTTACGAACTCAAATATATGCCGCTCATCGAGGACGCAATTTGCCGCCTTTAACGGCATTGCCCCGCACATATGGCGCAACTAATTAAAATTCTGAATAAAAAATCAAGCGTATATAAAAGGAGTATGTTATGAAGGTTATAATGCTTAACGGCAGTCCGCACAAGGGCGGCTGTACTTATACCGCGCTTTCGATAGTGGCGGAAGAACTTAAAAACCAGGGAATAGACAGCGAAATCATATGGCTGGGCAACGGCCCTGTGCGCGGGTGCATAGGCTGTATGGGCTGCCGCAAAAACGGCAAAGATTCGTGCGTGTTCACCGACGACAAAATAGTTGAAATTGCCGAAAAGATGAAGAGTGCCGACGGCTATGTGATAGGCGCCGCCGTGCACTATGCCTCGCCCAACGGCGCTATGATAGCCGCGCTCGACCGCATTTTCTATTCTGCGGGCAAGCATTTTCAGTTCAAGCCGATAGCTTCCGTAGTTTCCGCCCGCCGCGCGGGAACAACCGCTTCGTACGACGTTCTCAACAAGTATTGCGGCATAAACAATATGATAATGGTGCCTTCAACATATTGGAATATGGTTCACGGCTATACCCCCGCCGACGTAATGCAGGATAAAGAGGGCGTTTCCGTAATGCGCGCAATCGGTTCCAATATGGCGTGGCTCTTAAAGCTGCTCGCCTCCGCAAAGGGCACCGACCTTGAAAGGCCTGTGATTATACCCAAAGAAAAGACCGACTTTATCCGCTGAACATTCACTTTGCGCGGGCGTACAGGGCTTTGTTTTGTATCCCGCCATAAAATTCAAATTCTTGCAAAAAGGTGCGCGGCGGCCCGCCTGTATGGGTGGGCGGATTGTGCAGACTGACAGAAATAAGGCAACATTCGCATATGCGGCTGTTGCTTTTTTTGTTTCCGTTTGAAATTTTTTTACTAAATTGCTGAAAAATTTTCAACAAAATAACGCAAATTTTATTAGCAAATTTTCAAAATTAGAAAGTTTCAATCAATTCGCTGTTGACATTGCCTGCCTTGTTGTGATATTATAAATGTAAAGGAAAATGCGGAGAATTTTTTATTGCGGCAAGCCCTGCAATAAAATAGGCAGAAGCGCACACACTGCGCTTCTGAAAGAACTCTTCTCATACAAAGAGCGTGCGGCGTTAAAATTTAACATTATGTCCGCGCGCATAATTGTTTGAAGGTCTTTTTAATTTCATTGTCTGCCAAGGTGCGTGGCGGCCGCAAATCGGCGCCGCTCCGCAACGAGGTATAAGGGGAAAGATAAATCAAAATAATCAATCTTGCGCGTTTTCCTAATCAAAAAATCTTGGAGGACAAGGATGAAAAAACTTAAAAGTCTTTTGCTTTTCTTTGTCTGCGGGCTGGTTGCGTGCGCAATGGCAATTCCTCTTGCCGCGTGCAACCAGACGGGCGGCGGAGGAGGCGGCGGCGACGGTTCTTCGGAAGATAACCGCGTGCTTCAATCTATCACCGTAGACAGTTTCGATGCAAAAGTCAACTTTGCCGTAGGGGAAGAGTTCTCTTACGAAGGCCTTACCGTTACGGCAAATTACCTGGTGCTCGGTGAAAGCATAACCACGGCGACCGAGGATGTAACAAGCAAAGTCGATTTCGATACTTCCGAATTCGACAGCAGCAAAGCGGGCACCTATACCGTATATCTCAGCTATACTTACGGCACGGTTACGATGTACGGCGATTATAACGTAAATGTGCTCTCTGACCTCGAAGGTACGATAGCCGGGCTTGAAGTAACTTATGACGGCGCAAGGCAGATTGACCTTACGGCCGAAAATCCCACCGCGACAATAGACCTCACAAAAATCAAGGTCACCAGAATGAGCGGCGATACGGTTGACGACGTCGGCGAAACTATTCTTCCCGAGGGCAACTACACTCTGTCTTATTCCAAAGACGGCGGCGCACTCACTGCTGTTGAAGCGGGCGCAACTTCGTTAAGCGGACTTACCAAGGGCGTTTACAGCATTTATGCTTTGTCAACTTATACCCTCGGCAACGAAACTTTTGAAATGAGCGGGTTTGTAACTGTGTTTGTTGTGGATTCCCTTGCTTCAATCGCCAAGGACGAGGGCGGCACGCTTACTTATGACTACGGCGCGGATGTAAATACTATCGGCTCTGACTGGACTTTCACGGCCACATACGGTTCTGGCGCTACCGTAAAACTCAAAGCGGAAGACGTTGACTTCGGCGAGAGAGTAAACGACAGCGAAGGCGAAAACTCTGTAACCGTAAGCTATACCGAAGAAGTGCTCAAATACGACTCCGAAGCAGACGACGCGGTAACAGATTCCGTCACGGTAGATTGTGATGTAACCTACACCATAGGCGAAAATCCCAACGCCGGACAGGAAGTGACTGATACATATTCTGTTAATTTCAGTTTGACTGAGTGGAGCGATGCTGACTATGCAAGCGGCGGTTCGGGTATGCCTTTCGGAACGCCGTTACCCATCGGAACAGATGGAAAACCTGGCACAAGCGGCGGAATTATGTCTGTATGGGGTAAAGACGCTAATAGCAATTGCTATATAAGAGAAGCTAATTCGAGTGGTACTGCGGCAGGGTATAGCAATGAATTTTATCTTGGCGCAATAGAGCTTTCCAGCGGTACCGTTCGCCGTGCTTTGTCTATTGACCTTACAGATTACGACTCAGCAGAAATTACCGTAGTATGGCGTGCCGATAAAGATAGAGGTATATCACTCTTTACCGATGAGGCGGCAGCTACGGCGGCAGATAGTGCCGCACTCCGTGAAAATGGTTATATGGATAGCGAAAATGCTACCGACCTTTCACAGATGTTGACAACAAAGTTTGAAAATGTTGAGGGTGGCGATATCTACTATTTTGGCGGAAATAATAATACTGTATATATCTACGAAATTATTGTGGAAGCAACCAAGCTCGGCGGGTCGGATACTCCTTCGGCGGGGACGGTTGTCGAGATAAGTGCAGACGATATTGCGCAGGCAACATATACTTCCGAATTTAAACTTACGGCAGACGGCAGTATAAGCGTAACAGCTTCTGCTGACGGGTCGGTTGTGGTTGACGGAAACAAAAAGGAACTGAACGGCAAAAGTTTTACCCAAAGGATAAAACTTGGCGGCGCAGGTTCTGCTAATGAGCGGAGTATAAAAATTACGACAAGCGGAGCCGCAACTATTACTATATACGGTATGAGCAGTAGTAGTAAAGAAGCTCGCAATTTGCTGTTATGCGATTCAGAGTTTGTAACAATAAACGATTCGTATAAGGCCGTAGATGGTGCTTCATTGCACGAGCTTACATATACGGTTGATTCGGAAGGCACTTACTATTTTGCGAGTGAAAGCGGCGGCTTCAATGTATATTACGTTGCTATTACATATTAAGGGAAGGGGGTGAAAGAAATGAAGAATAAAAGTCCCTTGGGTTACAAGATTGTAACGGGCATTTTAGTTGTTATAATAGTTCTTTTAACTGCCTTTATGGCGGTCACTCTTCCCACAGACTGGTTCGGCAAGGGCAATCCGTTCGGCGAAATGACGGGCCCCGAAGGCCCTTCCGACCCTGACGACCCTTCTGACCCTGACAAGCCTTCCGACCCTGAAACGCCGGAATTTCCCGCAGATGCAGGTTATACGATAGATACGAGCGGAATTTCTCTTGGCAATACTCAGATGGTGACGGGTAAAACCACAACCATAGACGGCGGAGATTCAGAAAAACTTGTATCTGCGTTGCAGAGTGCGGCCGCGGGTGACACTATAATATTAAAGGAAGGCACTTACAGACTTTCTTCAAAAATAGTGCTCAGGAACAACGGCGCTTATAACGGCTATATAACCGTAAAGGCGGAAGACGGCGCAGACGTAGTCCTCGATTTCAGTAAGCAGGAGTTTGACAGTATAAACCGCGGCATAGAGCTTTATGGCGATTATTGGTACTGGTACGGTTTAGAGATTATGGGCGCAGGCGATAACGGACTTTATATCGGCGGTAACTACAATGTTGTTGAATACTGTGAATTCCATCATAACCGCGACACGGGCTTGCAGATAGGCAGGGACGACAGCGGCGCCAGCGATATATCAATGTGGCCCAGCTATAACTATATCAAAAACTGTACGTCGTATAATAACTACGATAACGAAACAAAGGGCGAAAATGCCGATGGTTTTGCGGCAAAACTTACAGTTGGCTACGGCAACGTATTCGACGGTTGCATAGCATACCGCAACTCCGACGACGGCTGGGACCTGTACGCCAAGACTGATACGGGCGATATAGGCGCGGTTATAATGTATAACTGCGTAGCGTTCGAAAACGGCTATATCGGCGAAACCATTGACGAATTCAACGCAAAAGTCAATACCGACCTTGAAATTGCCGAGTCCGGGAATATATACACCACCCAGAACGGCGACGGCAACGGCTTCAAGCTGGGCGGTTCGGTTATGCGCGGTAACGTTGTAATGTATAACTGTATGGCATTCAACAACAGAATGCACGGCGTAACCGATAACTCCAACCCCGGCGTTATAAGCGTAGATAAAATTACGTCTTACAATAACAGCGCACAGGTCGATGCTACTGTCGTCGACGGGGTTGAAGGACCTGAATACGGTCAGATAATCGGCGGCGGCAAGGCCGGCGACGATATATGCGACAATATCAACCTTGCCCGCAGCGAAGAAAGTTACAATAACTTGAAGAACGTGCTCTCCGTTGCAGACAGCTACGGTGCGCCCGGAAACGACGCATACCGCGGTTCTGTTTACAACAGCATATTCTATAACGGCACGGAATACAGGCAGATAAAGGAATATACCGACGCTTACTCCGCTATAAGCGGAAAGAACGGCGAAGCTATGCAGACCGCCGTCGATTCATCGAAGGTATTCAGCGCGCTGCCCGTGACATCTTCAACCGAAAACGGCGTTACCGAATATCTGCGCAACATATCGGGCCTGGAAAACGGCGATATTCACGAAACTTACCGCAACGACGACGGCTCAATAAATATGAAAAATATTCTTGCTGTGGCAGACGTCGAGGCGGTTTCGGGCGCCGGTGCAACACTTAACCTCGAAAGCTGGGAAGAGTATGAGCACTACCTTGATATGGACCTTTCGGAAGCCAAGTCCCAAACAGATGCTCTGCTCGCAGCAGTATACAATATGCTCTATCTCTACACGGATACCGCGGCTGTATATCAGGACTTCACGCTTACCACTTCTATGCTTGGAACGAATATTTCGTGGAGTTCTTCAAATGAAGACATACTTAAAATCAATAAGCACTACAATTCGTCCAATTCAAATTCTCAGGACGTGAACATAGTGGTGAACCGTCCTTCGCAGGATACTAAGGTTACTCTCACCGCATACATCAATTATCGCGATTCGGTTGCGGTGAAGCGCTTTGACCTCAACATAAAGGCGGCAACCTATTCGCTTGGCGACATATATGTAGAAGGGTTGAAGGGCGTAAACGTAGAAACGGACCGCAGATTCCTCATCGACCAGTACGAGGTGTTTGCAGAGCCTGAGCTCATTGTTGAAAACGGCGACGATGACAACGGTAAACTGCTTGCAGATGGCGCATACACCGTAGATTCCACATACGAATACGCTACCAGCGCAAGCTCGCCATACGTAAAAGTGGGCAACTTCTCGGCTTCCGTTGCGGGCGTATACAGAATAACCCATACGGTAACGTATCAGGGCGATTCCGAGAGCTTCACTTACTATATCTACGTTGCAAGCAACGATGCGATAGTTGATTTCGTTGGAACACCTTCGTTTGCTGTAAATGTAGAGGGTTATATGCTCAGCGGCGGCGTCACCAACGTAAAGGGTACTATAAATTCGTACTCAACGTCCGACGCCGAAGAAATTGCTTCGCTCAACGCCCTTGCTTCCGATGCGGAAAAGATTGCGGCAATAGGCGACAAAGTTTCATCTATTGACTTTACCGATAATACGATAGCTGCCCAGTTTGAAAATGAAAACAAGGCTGCTTACACCGTATACTACTGGTTCACCAACGGCGAAGGAACTGTTACGTCGCAGGTTTACAGCCAGCAGGTAAATGTTGAGGAAATAGGCACCGTTGAAGAATACAACGCAAAACTTGCAAACAACAATTCTTCGACTATCTATCTGCTTACCGCAGACCTTGACTTCTCGGCAGGATATACACCCGTTGAAAATCTGTACGGACTTCTCAACGGCAACGGCCACACCATCAGCAACGTTACCATAAACGGCAGTGGCAACAGGGTAGGCCTGTTTACGTATCTTAAAGACGGCACCATAATGAATGTGCAGTTCAAGGATATAAGCATTACAGGCGACGGCAACAGAGTGGCGATAATTGCGGAAAGCAACGGCGGCTATGTGCATAATGTGCTTATAAACAATATAAGCGTCAACGGCAACGGTCGAACTGCGGCTCTCATAGGCCAGCACACTAACGACAGCAGCTATAATTACAGTGCAAATCTTACGGTAAGCCAGGTTGCCGTTATAAATGACGCAGAACATAAAATACTGTCCTCCGATAAGGACCTTGCGGGTATAGTCGGACTCATTCAGTCAAATGCCGACGGCAATCGGGCAGGCATTATAACAATAACTGACTGCTATATCGATACTGTGCTCGGTGAATTGGAAGATTCCGAAAATATCGGCGGCATAGTCGGCAGATTGGAGGCCCGCAGTACTGACGACAGGTTGGTTATAGAGCGTTGCTATGTCAATGCCGATATAGCCGGTTCCAATCGTCTGGGCGGCATTCTCGGTTACCACAGTAAAGATAGCGGCGCCCCTGCGCTGACTATTCACGACTGCGTATTCTTCGGTTCGATTACCTATAAGAAGACGTTGCTCACAACTCAGCCGGAAAAGAATGCGTCCGGCATAATCGGCGGATATATCGAAACGGCCGACGTTGATATTGCGGAATGTGTTTCCTGTCTGCCTGAGCACGGTTACGAGGATTTTGTAACAGTGGTTGGCAAAGAATTATTGGCAGGTGAAAGTTTCTGGACGAGTTATGTAAGCTATGATATGGACGGCGTATGGGAGTATCTTGCTGCCGAAGGTGAAGAAGAAGCGCCTTATCCTTACATCGGTCTGAGGTTCGACGGCCTGTTTGAATATCCCGCAGCGGAAGAAACGCCCGAAGGCGGCGAATCCGCACAGTAAAAAAATATTCTTTCCGCTTCCCGCGCAAGGGAAGCGGAAAGATATATAAGTTGTTCTCCTTTTTAACGAATTCCCCGAAGCAAGTGGCCTTGCTTCGGGGAATTTGCATACTTTGACAGTTATTAAAAACGTGGCCGCTATTCAAATAATGTATGTCATTAAAAACGTGGCCGCTATTCAAAGTTGCCTGCGGCAGTCTGTGCGGCTGTGAGTTCGGCTACGGTCAAAAAAGCGCCGCCCCGAAACGGGGCGGCGCAATTCTCTTTGAAAATAAATGTGAAAGTCGAAAGTTACGGCGTAACGCGGTTGATGTCGCGGGGGAACATTGCGGCGTAGCGCACGTTCTTGAACCCCAAAAGGTGCATCGTAAGCCTTTCAAGTCCCAGCCCGAGTCCGCCGTGAGGGGGTGCGCCGTACTTGTGCAGCATAAGGTAGGTTTCAAATTCGTCGGGGTTCATCCCAAGCCTCTTCATTTTCTCTACCTGCATATTGTAATCGTGTATCCTCTGTCCGCCGCTCGTTATCTCTATGCCGCGGAATAAAAGGTCGAACGAAAGCGTAACTTCGGGGTCCTCGGGGTCGTCCATCGTATAAAAGGGGCGCTTTTTGGAGAGGTAGTGGGTGACGAACAGGAAGTCGCTGCCGTACTGCTGTTTTGCCCACTTGCCGAGGAAGGCCTCTTCCTCGGGCTCGAAGTCCTTCATATCGGTTATGTTTTTAAGTTTTTTAACGCAAAGCTCCTTGGCGTCTTTGAAGCGTATGCAGGGAATCTTGTCAATTTCGGGTATGTCAACCTTTAAAAGCTCTACCTCGGGCGCGTATTCGCGCTTCAAAAGCTCCATAATGTATTTCAGAACGCCCGTTTCCATCTCCATAATGTCGGTAAAGCTGTCAATAAAGCCCATTTCGAAGTCCATCGAGATGTATTCGTTGAGGTGCCTGCTCGTATCGTGGTGCTCGGCGCGGAAAACGGGGCCTATTTCAAAAACCCTCTCGTATACGGGCACAAGCGCCTGCTTGTAAAGCTGGGGGCTCTGTGCAAGGAAAACCGTCTTGCCGAAGTAATCCAGCTTGAACACGTTGGTGCCGCCCTCGGCGCCCGCAAAGTTGATTTTGGGGGTGTGTATTTCGGTGAAGCCGCAGTTTGAAAGGTGCTCGCGGAAGCCGCGCTGAATGCCCTCCTGAATTTTGAACACCGCGCGTTCCTTGGGGTTGCGCAGGGTTACGGGGCGGAAGTCAAGGTCTATGTTCAAATCGCAGTTTACCTGCTTTTTGTTGATTACGACGGGCGGAATCGCCGCGGGTACAGAGAGTATCTCTATGTCGTGAATCTGGATTTCAAACCTTTCGCTGCCGTCGCGGGTCTGACTTTTTACAACTTTGCCCGTTATCTTTGCAGAGGCCTGTTCGACTACGTTTTCTTTAAGGCGGTAGTCAGAAAATTCAGGCGAATAAACGCACTGAATGAGTTCGCGCGCCGTGCGCAGTATGATGAACGCAAAGTCGCTCATATCCCTTATGTTGTGTATCGCGCCCTTTATGCTTACCACCTTGCCTTCGTTTTCTTTGAAGGCGGAGTAGGGGGTGGTGCCGTCTGAAAGTTCGCCCGTCATATATTCCATAACGTTACCTCGTAAAACCGTAAAATTTTTGCGTCAGATTATGTATGCGGAAAAACTTCCGCTTCTTCTTATACGGCAATAAGTATAAGGCTTTTCGCCGCAAAAATCAAGCAAAATAACCTTGTGCGCCCCTTATTTTGCGCCATCGGAGGCCCGGTCAGGCTATTGGCACCCGTCTATGCCGCCGAGAGGGAAAATATACCTTGCAAGGTATAATTTTGTGCGTTAAAACAACGGAATATCTGTTGATTTTCTTTAAGTCCGATGCTATAATAACATTGTGGTCTGCGGTGTTCGTGGTATGGGAAATTCGTAATCCACAATATTTATTCGGGAGCGGTCCGTTCGCGGAAATAGGCAAGGTCTGTATATTTTTTTACGGAAAGTCCGAGGTTTCGCTTCGCCGCACCCACCTGGGAGAACCTGGGTTAATACTTTTTCATATCACGGCACAGGCGGATAACAGGCTTTAATTTTCGGGGTTCCGCGCAGTTTACTGCGCGGAACCTTTTATATTCGCCGCATAAATATTTAAAAGTCTTTATAATCTGCCGCTTTGCTCCAAACGATTGCAAAAGGCTTATATTTGTGGTAAAATATCTTTATACTGCGTTTTTTGTATGCTTTCGCATCCGTGGTTTTATGCGGCCTTTCACAGGCAGAGCGCCGCGGCGCATATAATGCAGGGTGCAGAAAACGTTATCGGTAATAAATCTTTCGGCTATATCTAAGAATATAAAATTTCTCAGGCGGCGCGCGGGCAGCGCAAAATTTTATGCCGTGGTCAAGGCCGATGCCTACGGTCACGGCGCAGAGCGCGTAAGCCTTCATATTCAGCCGCAGGTCGACGGCTTTTGCGTGGCGCTTACAGAAGAGGGCGCCGCCCTCAGAATTGCGGGTGTGACCAAGCCCGTGCTGGTGCTGACGCCGCTCACTTCGGCAGACGACGCCCTTGCGGCGGCGTTTTACAATCTTTCCGTCACGGTCAACGGTTTGGCTTCCGCGCGGCTGTGCGCGGGGCTTTCCTGCCACATAAAAGTGAACACGGGTATGAACAGGTACGGCTGTAACATAGGCGAACTGTCCGTTGTTTTAAGTACGCTCGCCTCGGTCGGCGCGCGCGTGGACGGCGTTTACAGTCACCTCTATTGCCCCGCCGAGGCGCGCGAAAGGGAGGCCCAGCTCGCCCTGTTTGAAGAGGCCGAAAGGCTGGTAAAAGCGGCATATACCCGCGCCGTTTGCCATATTTCGGCAAGCGGAGGCACGCTTCTCGGAGTTAAATTTATAAAGGAAGCCGTGCGCTGCGGCATATCGATGTACGGCTATGCGCCGCAGGGCTTTTCGCGCGAAGGGCTTTCGCCCGCATTGAAGGTATATGCCCGCCGCATTCAGAAAACTGATGTGTGCGGCAGGGGCGCGGGCTATATGGTGGCAACCAAAAATTATGCCTCGCTCAGCGCCTACCGCCTCGGCTATGCCGACGGCTTTGCCCGCACCGTTCCCCTCGGCGAGGGCAACCTGTGTATGGATGCGTTCGTTTCGGAAGAGGACGGCGAGTTTATCGAGGTGCTGTCCGACGCGGACGAGTATGCTGCCCGCTGCGGCACCATAAGCTACGAAGTCCTCTGTTCGGTCACCCGCCGTTCAGAGAGGGTGTATATAAACGGATAGCCGCTTTTGCGGGTGCTTTTCGCGGTGCGGGCAACACAGCGGTTGGCCGCAGACTATATTGTTATGAAAGACGATTTAAGGGAAAAATACAAAATAAAGCGCAGATATTTCGGCAATATCGTGCGCGACGAGGCCGACAGGAACATACTCGAAAATTTTATGGCGGCATACGGCGGCTGCGAAAGCTACTTTATATACCGCAGTTTCGGCAGCGAGGCCTCTACCCGTATGATAACGGAAGAATTGCTCGCACGGGGTAAGCGCGTGCTTTTGCCGCGCACAGAGGGCGATGTGATTGTGCCCGTGCCTTACGGGCAGTTAAAGCGCGGCAGGTTCGGGATAGAGGAACCTGCGGGCGCGCCGTATGAAGGCGCCATAGACGTTGCCGTCGTGCCGCTGCTCGCCGTAAATTCAAGGGGATACCGCCTCGGCTACGGCGGAGGGTATTACGACAGGTTCCTGCACGGCAAAAATATTTTGAAGGTAGGGCTCGGCTACCGCTTTCAGCTCACAGACGAATTTGAAGAGGACGCGTGGGACGAGCCTTTGGACGAGTTTATATGCGAAAGGGGGATATTCCGCTTTGGACGAGATGAATAAAGAAAATTCTTCCGCAGAAAGGGGGAAGAACGGCGCGGCTTCTTCGCGCACGAGCGCGGAGCAGGCGGCGCAGATACTCGCCGCGGCGCTCAGCAAAAAGGAAGAGGAGCGCAAAAACGCAAAAAAGCACGGCAGGCGCGCGCACGTCAATGCGCCCGCGCAGTCGGCGCAGGAAGGCGAAAACCTGCCCGAAGAACCGCCCGCAGGCGAAACCGCGGAGGCGCCCGCAGAAAGCGGCGCGGCGGACAAGCCTGCTTCTGAACGTGCGCAGTATAAAGAGGAGGATAAAGCCTACGGCGAAAACGGGCAGGGCGAAAAACCTTCGCAGTCCGCACCCGCCGCGTCCGCGCAAAAGCCTTCGTTCACGCCCTCGCAGAGTGCAAGGCGCATACTCCTCGAATTTTTCGATTTATTGAAGGGCGCGGCCTTTCCGTTCATCGTAATGTGCGTGTTTTCGACGACTATAATTCTTTTTTACGGGTTCGAAGATTTGGCCGTGCAGATAATTTCCGTCGTGTTCGGCGAAGGCCTGATGATTGCGGCGTTCGTAATGTTCGGCAGGCAGAACGGCGCGGCTGCATACAGAAAGTTCAAGATGAACGAAGGCAAGCGCAAGCTCGGTTCCAAAGACGAAAAAATACTCTTCCGCACGGGCGAATACGCCCCCTGGAAGGGCTTTGTGATAGGCTTCATATCCGCTTCTTTTTTCCTCGTTTTGCAGATAATAAAGTGCTTCGGCGACTTCCAGTTTGTCAACTTTATGCTCGAATACGCCTGCGGCTGGGCAATTTCGCCCTTCGAGGTAATAAACGATAATCTCGGCAACGTAATCGCGCAGCCGTTCTATCTGTTTATGCTGGCTTTCCCCGTCTGCATCCAGGGCGGCTTCTACATGCAGGGTATGCACGCGGAACGCAGGCGCCAGGAAAACATCAACCGCGTTGAAGACGACAAACGCAAGGGCAAAAAGAAGTACTATTACGAAGAGAACGACTATCGTTCGGGCACCGTCGTAGATATGTCTGACGAAAGGGACGGCAAGCGCAGATGAGGGTGATAAGCGGCAAATACAGGGGGCTGAACCTCGCCGAGTTCAGGGGCAGCGACATACGTCCCACGGCCGACAGGGTAAAGGAGAGCCTGTTCAACATACTTTCATATAAAATTATGGGCGCAACCGTGCTCGATTTGTTCTGCGGCAGCGGAAGCCTGGGCATAGAATGCCTTTCACGCGGGGCAAAATTCGTGCATTTCAACGATATTTCCCCCGCAAGCATAGCCGTACTCAACAAGAATCTTTACCGTCTGCGCGGCGAAAAGTACGCCGTTACCACGGGCGACTGGCTGCCCTGCGTGCGCGGCCTCAAACAAAAATTCGATTTGGCGTTCATCGATCCGCCCTATGCCGACGACTGCGGCATACGCGCGATAGAGGAGCTTGCCTCGCGCAAACTCGTATACAGCGGCGGAATGATTGTATACGAGCGCGACCGAGCGTTTACGGGTACGATAGCGGGGCTTGACGTAACCGACGAAAGGAAGTACGGCAAAACGTATCTCACTTTCTTCCAGCCCAATACTGTCAATTGAGCGGCACGCGCCGAAAAGCGCCGCGCACGGGTGCGGCGAGGGTGAATTGAGCGGCACATATGCCTTAACCAATGCCCGCGGCAAAAAGCGCAAATGAAAGATTGGGCGGCATATATGCCCGAAATAACGCAAAAACAGGTTGCGCCGAAAAGCGGCGCGGAGATATAAAGTTTTATGAAAAAGTGTGTGTTTGCAGGTACCTTCGACCCGCCCACTTCCGGGCATAAGTCGGTGGTGGAAACCTGCCTTAAAATTTTTGACGAGGTTGTTGTTGCGGTTATGGTGAACACCTCAAAAAGGCCGCTTCTAACCGAAAATCAGCGCGCACAGCTCCTTAAAAAGCTGTTCAAAGATAATCCCGCCGTAAAAGTGACGATATTCGAAGGCGCGGCCGTTGACCTGTTGAAGAGGGAAAATACCGTGTTTTACGTGCGCGGCGTGCGCGGCGCAACAGATTTCGAGTACGAAACGGCCGATTACTACGCCAGCAAAAAACTTATGCCCGAGCTTGTGGAAATTTATCTGCCAGCCGAACAGGACAAGGTGCAGGTCAGCTCCACGCTGGTAAAAAACTCCGTCAGGTTCAAAAAGCAACTCTTCGACTACGTCCCTGCTGAGATAGAAAAAGATTTTCTTGCGATGTTGGAGGAAAAAGATGTTTGAAAAACAGATAAGAATACCCGAACCCGAAGAAATTAAAGATATGGTGCCTATGCCCGAAAGCCTTAAAAAAATCAAGGCAGAGCGCGACGCGCTTATAACCGACGTAATCACGGGCAAGAGCGATAAATTTGTGGTGATAGTCGGCCCCTGTTCGGCGCACGAACCCGCACCCGTTTTGGACTATGTGGAAAGGCTTGGAAAGCTCAACGAAAAGGTGAAGGAAAAGCTGGTGCTCGTGCCCAGAATATACACCAACAAGCCGCGCACCAAGGGCGTGGGGTACAAAGGTATGTTCTCCCAGCCCGACCCTACCAAGGGCGAAGATATTTTGAAGGGCATACTCACCATACGCCGCCTCAACGTGCAGGCGATTGAAGCGAGCGGGCTTTGCGCCGCAGACGAGATGCTCTATCCGTCCAACTACGATTATGTGGACGACATTCTCTCTTACGTAGCAGTGGGCGCCCGTTCAAGCGAAAACCAGCTTCACAGGCTGGTTGCAAGCGGCATAGACGGCCCCGTGGGCATCAAAAACCCTATGAGCGGAAGCATACTCGTTATGCTCAACTCCATATACGCCGCGCAGAGCGCGCAGGTATTCAAGCTCAACGGCTGGCAGGTAAAAACAGAGGGCAACCCGCTTGCGCACGCAATACTCCGCGGCGCGGTAGACAGCTACGGCAACGATATTCCGAACTTTCATTACGAATTCGTTATGCAGGTTTTGGAGGGGTACGAAAAGTCTGAACT
>UMIY01029478.1_pt1 | contig 20335 bp, 35 predicted proteins | sample 1965921 | NCBI WGS metagenome assembly UMIY01 (sample SAMEA4836134, study PRJEB28245) | human gut metagenome | biome: gut microbiome; material: fecal sample | place: Denmark | collected 2008
CCGAGGCTGCAAGTTGTTTACCTTATTGCAGCCGAGACCCCGCCTTGCAAACATATTCTTTGTTAAGCTCCCTCAGGCCTTCCGCGCGCTCCGCGTCTTGCTCGCTTCTGAAAGGCGCTTTATAATAATGGTGTAAAATTGATTTGGAAATTGTTTTGAAAGCCGCCGCGGCAAGAAATGCCGCGGCGGCTTTTTTGTGATAATTCAGCCATATATACGGGGCAATTGCCGTTTGGCAATAAGTTGAATAATTCAATGATATAAGCGGGACAATTGCAATTGCCCCGCTTATATGCCGCAAATATGCGTTGAATTTCATCGTTGTGCCGCCGCTTTATGCCGCCTTTTTCCGCCGCGCCGTCCCGTCGGTGCAGATTGCTTTGCACCCGATAAAATGCGGCGTCCGCGTCAGTCCGTCAGAACGAGTTTTATTGCCGCTCCGTTCAGCCTGCTTATCCTCGCCGCAATGTTTTCGGCGCTGTCGTCGGCGTCTTTGTTTTTCAGCCACCCCGAAATAACTCCAACCGAGCCGTACAGCATATAATCGAACAGCTCGCTCAGCCTCTCCTGCGGCACCTCGGTGCGCCTGCTGAATTCAATCAGCGTCCTCGTGCGGCGGGTGCGCGCGCCCGTGTTTTCAGCATCCATTTTTTTTACCCGTTTTGAACACTTGCGCCCGCACTGTCTACTTAACGGCGGGCGCGCCGTTTGACTTTTAGACACCTGTCGATTTATAATAACATAGTACAATAATTTACCCGCGCTGTCAATCGCAAACAGTTCTTCGGCGCGGCGTTGCAAGGCATTTTTCAATGAAAAATTATTTTAAAGTAATATGGCGCAGCTTTGCAAAAAATGCGGCAAAGCTGATATCTCTTACGGTGATAATGGCGCTGGGCATAGCGTTCGTCGCGGGGCTGGGCACCCTTTCGCCCACCATACTCGACTCCATCGACGCCGAGCTTGAAGCAAGTAGCGCGCCCGACTTCATAATCAAGTCGCATTCCGCCCTCGGCTTTACCGAAGAGCAGCGCGATGAGATAGCCTCGCTCTCCTTCGTCACGGATACCGACGCGGTGACCGTGGCCGATATGGACGACGACGCCAACACGCGCATATACATGTATTCCTCCTTCGATACAACGCTCAACGAGCTGGAAATAGAGGGCGAAGTTCCCTCGGCGGCGGGCTCAACGGCGATAGCCTTCGCGGGGTTCGGCCTGTTCAACGTCGCCGACTCGGAAAGCGGCGGCTCGTTCGCGGGCTTTCAGGACTCTTTGCGCCCCATTTCCGTGGTAATAATAATCTTCGCGCTCCTTCTGTGCGTGTTCGTAATATATAACCTCACCAACCTTAACATAGGCGAAAGGCAGCGCGAAATCGCCACCCTCGGCGTGCTCGGCTACCGCCGCGGCGAGATTCTGGGCTACATATACAGGGAGATTATGATGATGGCGTGCGCGGGCGCGCTTTTTGGCGTAGGCCTGGGCTGTTTCCTTCTGTGGGCGGTGTTCGGCTACCTCGAATTCGGTTCGCTTGCAGACGTGCAGTGGTATTCCTACATAGTCAGCTTTGCCCTAATCATTCTGTTCACGGGCATAACCGACCTCATTTTAAGCCCCAAAATTCTCGGCATAGATATGACAGCCTCTTTGAAGTCGGTGGACTGACCCGCCGTTTTACAAAAATTTCACATAAAAAAATTTGCGGCGGGAGCGCCCTCGGGCGGCAAAACTGTTAAAAAGTAACAAAATTTTGTTAAAAGCTGAGAAAATAGCAGGTATAAGAAAATATTATACCCAAACTGTAAAAAATTTGTACTGAGTGCGGCGGCGGGCGTCAATGCCCGCCGCCGCACTTATTTTGCCTAAATATTGAATATTTTTGCACTTTTTTGTCAATATATTGTGCACAGCCGCAGCGCCCGCCGCGGCGCATTTTCAAAAGCGGCGGAATTGCTAAATTTTTACTCAAAACGGCGGCTTTTCGGGCAAAAAAAGCGCAAAATTACCAAAAAAACTTTGTTTCAAACGCTTGACAAAATTTTCCGCTGACTATATAATAGTCGAGCGTATTCAGGAAGTGCGTATGGGTTGAGGCGTAAAGTTACTGCAAAACCTGCCGTTTAAGCCTGGCAGGACAGATAATTTGCGCTGACAAATGTCGGGGCGTGACTCCGGCGACTAACCGTGGCTTTTTTCTTTGTTGCGCCGAATTTTCGGCTTTTTTTATTGTAAAGCCGCGATACGCACGGATAAGTTGACGCAATTCCATAACACCCACGGCGGTGCAAAAATTGTTAGTATAAAAAAGGAGAATGTAAAATGGCAGGACAGAAAATCAGAATCAAACTTGCGGCATACGACCACGAACTGGTTGACCTCGCGGCATCGAGGATTGTTGAAACTATGAAGAAGAGCGGCGCCAAGATTTCGGGCCCCATACCCCTTCCCACCGAGAGGGAGATAGTTACCATACTTCGCTGCCCCCACAAGTATAAGGACAGCCGCGAACAGTTCGAACAGCGCACCTACAAGAGGATAATCGACATATACACCCCCAACGCGAAACTGCTTGATACCGTGCATTTGCCCGCGGGTGTGGATATCAAAATCAAGTTGTAAGTCCGCAAAAACTTCATATAAGCTGCGTAATACGGTGTCGCGCTTACGGGTTTGCTCAGTCACTTACGTCAAAGTAAGCTCCTTCGCAACGTTCCGCACGCTCCTTGTCTTACTTGCTTCTATGAAGTTTATAATTGCGCTAGTTGTTGCGGTAAAAGATTTTTCTATACCATATAATATATATTCAAAAAATAATTAACGCCGAAAAAGCGCAAGGTTGAATTTAGTTCGACCGTTAAGCGCTTTTACGACAAATTTCCCCTCACGGCAAAAGATTTGCAAGGCAAAGATTTTGCGTGAATCGTGTTTTCAATACTCTACGTTTTGCCGACGACGCGGCGAAGTAAAAAGCGCCTGCGGCGCGACGACAAAGCGCGGTATTATCCATAAAATTTTATCGGAGGAACTTTATCAATGAATAAAGCAATCATCGGACGTAAAGCCGGCATGACGCAGGTATTTACGGCGGAGGGCAAGGTTATCCCCGTAACGGTTATCGAAGCGGGCCCCTGCCCCGTAGTTCAAATCAAAACTGTCGAAAAAGACGGCTATGCCGCTTTGAAACTCGGTTTTGACGAGACGAGCGAGAAGAACCTCAACAAGCCTGATATGGGCCAGTTCAAAAAGGCGGGCGTAAAGCCCTGCAAGGTGCTCAAAGAATTCAGGCTCGACGACCTCTCTTCCTACACGGTGGGCGGAGAAGTAAAGGCCGACGTGTTCGCCGCAGGCGACAGGGTTGACGTACACGGCGTTACAAAGGGTCACGGCTTCTCGGGCGTAATCAAAAGATGGAATCAGCACAGGTTGAAGGAAACGCACGGCGTAGGCCCCGTTCACAGGGAGCCCGGCTCTATGGGCGCAAACAGCACCCCTTCCAGGGTATTCAAAAACAAGCGCCTTCCCGGACATTACGGCGTTGAAAACGTGACCATTCAGAACCTCGAAGTAGTAAGGGTAGACGTTGCAAGAAATTGCATTCTCATCAAAGGTTCGGTTCCCGGGCCCGAAGGCAGCGTCGTAACCATTAACGACACCGTCAAATAAGGAGAGATAAGATGCCCAGCGTAAAAGTATATAAGATGGACGGCACCGAGGCCGGTACCATAGAATTAAGCGAAAAGGTATTCGGAGCGGAGTACAACGAACCGCTCATTCACCAGGCGGTGGTAACCCGCCTTGCAAACGAAAGGCAGGGAACCAAGTCCACGCTCACCCGTACGGAAGTAAGGGGCGGCGGCAGGAAGCCTTGGAGGCAGAAGGGCACGGGCAACGCGCGCCAGGGCTCTATCAGGGCTCCCCAGTGGATAAAGGGCGGCGTAGTGTTCGCACCCAAGAGCCGCGACTTCTCCAAAGATATGAACAAGAAGGCCAAGGCGGCCGCGCTCGTTTCGGCGCTATCAAAGAAGGTGGCCGACGGCGAACTCATAGTAGTTGAAAGCCTTTCGGTTAAGGAAGGCAAGACCAAAGAGATGGTTGCGTTCAAAAACGCGCTTCATCTCGAAAAATCCACGGTCGTAGTTATGGATAACGACGACGAGCTGGTTATCCGCGCGGCAAAGAACATTCAGAAGTTCAACACCCTTCCCGTGGCGCAGATTTCCACATACGAAGTGGTTGCAAACAGCAAGGTTGTTCTTACGAAAGAGGCCGTAAAGAAGATAGAGGAGGTTTACGGAGAATAATGGTTGCCGAAGACATCATCATAAAGCCCCTCTTGACAGAAAAGGGCTACGACGGAATAGCCGACAAAAAGTATACGTTCATCGTTGCAAAGTCGGCAAACAAGACGCAGATTAAACTTGCGGTTGAAAAACTTTTCGGCGTTCAGGTGGCAAGCGTGAACACCGTAAACTGCAAAGGCAAACTTAAAAGAATGGGCAGGAACGCGGGCTACACCCCCGACTACAAGAAGGCTGTCGTTCAGCTTAAAGCTGATTCCAAAGCGATAGAGTTCTTCGCCTCATTGTCGTAAAGGAGGACAGGAAAAATGGCAGTAAAAAGATATAAGCCCACATCTCCCGCCCGCCGTTTTATGACCGTAAACGCTTACAGCGAGCTTACGGGCGACAAGCCCGAAAAGAGCCTTCTGCACGACAAGCGCAAGACGGGCGGCAGAAACAATATGGGCAGGATAACCGTTCGTCACATAGGCGGCGGCAACAAGATAAAGTACAGAATAATCGACTTCAAGCGCAATAAAGACGGAGTTCCCGCAACGGTTAAGTCCATTCAGTACGACCCCAACCGTTCGGCGCACATCGCCCTGCTTGCATACGCAGACGGCGAAAAGAGGTACATCCTCGCTCCCGTAGGCCTTTCGGTAGGCGACAAGGTGCTTTCGGGCAGCGGCGCCGACATCAAGGCGGGCAACGCCCTTCCCCTTTCGGATATCCCCGTAGGTACGATAGTCCACGCGATAGAGATGCAGCCGGGACGCGGCGCCCAGATAGCCCGCGCGGCAGGCATTTCCGCCCAGATAATGGCAAAAGAGGGCGCATACGCAACCCTTAAAATGCCTTCGGGCGAAATGAGGCTCATCCCCGTCAGGTGCAAGGCTACGGTAGGCCAGGTAGGCAACCTCGAACACGAAATCGTGCACCTCGGCAAGGCGGGCAAAACCCGTTACCTCGGCATAAGGCCCACCGTCCGCGGTTCGGTAATGAACCCCAACGACCACCCTCACGGCGGCGGCGAAGGCAAGTCACCCGTCGGCCACGCAGGCCCTATGACGCCTTGGGGCAAGCCTGCTCTCGGTTACAAGACCAGAAAGAAGAAGAACACCTCTTCCAAGTTCATATTAAAGAGGATAAATTAAGGAGGATATATAGATGTCGAGAAGCGTTAAAAAGGGACCTTACGCGGAAGCCCGCCTGATGTCGAGAATAGAGGCGATGAACGCCGCGGGCGAAAAGAAGGTCGTTAAAACGTGGTCAAGGGCTACCACTATATTCCCCCAGATGGTAGGTCACACGATAGCCGTATACGACGGCCGTAAGCACGTTCCCGTATACGTGACCGAAGATATGGTAGGCTGCAAGCTCGGCGAGTTCGCGCCCACCCGCACCTTCAAGGGTCACGCGGCAAAGACCACCAAGAAGTAAGGAGAGAAGTTATGGCAGGCAATATGAATAAAAAGGTTGAAAGGATTGCCGAAAAGAGGGATAACCGTCCCTATGCTACGGCAAAGTATATAAGGATTTCCCCCTACAAGGTGAGAACGGTGCTGGCGCTCATCCGCGGCAAGAGCGTGGAAGAGGCCGAGGCAATACTCACCTATTGCAACAAGGGCGGCAGCGAGGAAGTTAAAAAAGTCCTTCTCTCCGCGGCGGCAAACGCCGAACACAACAAGGGTATGGACAGGGGCGATTTGGTGGTTGCCGAAGCGTTCGCAAACGGCGGCCCCCACCTCAAAAGGATGCAGCCCGTCTCCAAGGGACGCGGCAGGGCCATCCTCAAAAGAACCAGCCACATCACGGTCATTCTTGACGCGAAGAACATTTAAGGAGAGTATGTATGGGACAGAAAGTTAATCCTCACGGTTTAAGGGTAGGCGTTATATCCGCTTGGGATACCCAGTGGTATGCCGACAAAAAGGACTTCGCCAAACACCTCAAAGAAGACAACGTAATACGTACCTTCCTTAAAAAGAAGTATTACGACGCGGCCATAAGCAAGATAACGCTCGTACGTGCCGCAAACAAGGTAGAAGTGACCATCTATACCGGCCGTCCCGGCGTTTTAATCGGCAAGGGCGGTTCTGAAATAGACGTCATAAAGAAGGCCCTCTCCAAGCTCACCAAGGGCAAGGTTATAATCATCAACGTAAAGAAGGTCGAAAAGGTAGACCAGGACGCACAGCTCGTTGCCGAGGCGGTAGCCGCCCAGCTCGAAAAGCGCGTATCTTACAGAAGGGCCATCAAACAGCAGATATCCAAAGTGTCCAAATCGGGCGTAAGGGGCGTTAAAATCACCGTATCGGGCAGGCTCGACGGCCGCGAAATCGCGGGCAGCGAAAGCTACCACGAAGGTTCCATTCCCCTTCAAACCATCCGCGCGGACATCGATTACGGCTTTGCGGAAGCTCACACCACCTTCGGCGTACTCGGCGTAAAGTGCTGGATATACAAGGGCGAAGTGCTTTCGGGTTCTAAAAAGCTCATAATCTCAGACGGAGGCGAAGAGTAAAATGTTAATCCCTAAGAGAGTTAAAAGAAGAAAGCAGCACCGCGGCAAAATCAGGGGCAGGGCGCACAAGGGCAACATAATTGCCTACGGCGAATACGGCCTCGTAGCCGAAGAGGGCGGCAGGATAACTTCCAACCAGATAGAGGCAGCCCGTATCGCAATGACCAGGTTCATCAAGCGCGGCGGCAAGGTGTGGATAGACATATTCCCCCACAAGCCCATCACCAAGCACCCCGCCGAATCCCGTATGGGTTCAGGCAAGGGCTCTGTTGAATATTGGGTAGCAATCGTAAAGCCCGACAGAGTGATGTTCGAGATGGCAGGCGTATCGGAAGACGTGGCAAGGGAGGCAATGCGCCTTGCAAGCCACAAACTGCCCGTAAAGTGCAAGTTTGTCAAGAAAGAGGCTGCGGCACCCGCAGCGGAAGGCGGTGAAGCTAATGAAGGCTAAGGAAATAGTTAATTTGAGCGACGCGGAACTTACCGCAAAGTTGCAGGAGCTCAAAACCGAGCTTTTCAACCTGCGTTTCCGTCACGCGAGCGGTCAGCTCGACAATCCCCTTTCGATAAACCTCGTAAAGAAGGACATCGCAAGGGTAAACACGGTAATACGTGCAAGGCAGCTTAAAGCGTAAGGAGTAAGAAATGGAAAGAACTACGCTCAGAAAGGAAATAACGGGGATAGTCGTATCCGACAAGATGGATAAGACGGTAGTCGTTGCGGCGACCAACAAAAAGAAGCACCCCCTGTATAAAAAGACGATAACCAGGACCACCAAGTTCAAGGCGCACGACGAAAACAACGAGTGCGGCATTGGCGACACGGTTAGAATAGTTGAAACCAGGAAGCTCTCCAAAGACAAGAATTGGAGGGTTGCCGAAATAGTAGAAAAGGCCAAGTAATTGCGGCATATTCCCGCATCAATTCCTGTACGGGCGCTTATTTTGCGCCCGCAGAAAAGCCTTTTTTAAAGATTATAATAAGGTATTCCACGATTGCCTTCCTGCCGTAAAACGCGCGGCGCACGGCTTCGCACTCCGCGGTAAAAGCCTGCGAAAGTATTTTGCGCGCGGCGGGGCAATCCGCTGGATAAGATATTCACGAAAGCAAGCGGCCAAAGAAATTTTTGTGAGGATATTGCTTCGCGGCGTTATGTTCCGTAAAAAATAACGTCGCAAGGCGGGTTTCCCGCCGCAGCAGGACCCGATTTGCGCATACCTGCGCATCTGCCGTTTCCCGAAAACGGGAACCCTCGGCAGGGCAGCGGGCATAGCCCTCGCGCAGCAGGGTAAATCGCCCCGATTATATAATCGAGGGCGGCGGAAAATCGGGGCGATAGGGGCGGCGCCCCTCGGCCTCACGGAATTTTTCGCATTCGGCCAAGGCGAAAAATTCGTGAGTATCGCATTTAGTTGTAAGTCATAAATTAAGGAGAATTTTATATGATACAACCCCAGACGAGGCTCAAAGCCGCAGACAACAGCGGCGCAAAGGAGCTTATGTGCATAAAGGTGCTGGGCGGCAGCTTCCGCAAGACGGGCAACATCGGCGACGTAATCGTCTGCTCCGTCAAGACGGCAACCCCCGGCGGCGCGGTTAAAAAGGGCGACGTGGTAAAGGCCGTAATCGTGCGCAGCACCAAGGGCATCAGGCGCGACGACGGCACCTACATCAGGTTCGACGACAACGCCGCAGTTATAATAGGTCAGAACAAGGAGCCCAGAGGCACCCGTATCTTCGGACCGATTGCAAGGGAACTGAGAGAAAAGAACTATATGAAGATAATATCTCTCGCACCCGAAGTTCTTTAAGGAGAGGTTAAAGCTATGAACGTAAAATTGAATGATAATGTTCTGGTTATCACCGGTAAGTATGCGGGCAAGCAGGGCAAGGTAATCGCCACTTCTCCCAAGAGCGGAAAGGTAACCGTAGAGGGTATCAACATACAGCACAAAACGCAGAAGGCGCGCCGCGGCAACGACGTATCCAAGATAGTCGAAAAAGAGGGCGCGATAGACGTATCCAACGTAATGGTGATATGCCCCGCGTGCGACAAGGCGGTAAGGGTAAAGAGCGGCGAGCAGGACGGCAAGCGCGTTCGCGTGTGCCCCAAGTGCGGCGCCGTGCTCGACAAGGCATATGCAGGCAAGAAGGGCAAGGAAGTCAAGAAAGAAGAGCCCAAAAAGCGCACCAGAAAGCGCGCGGCAAAGGCCGAAGCCGCAGAGAATGCGCAGGAAGACAAGGCTGAGTGAGAAGGTGAACGAATATGGCAAAGAATGCGACAACGGAAAAAGTTTATAAGAGCAGAGTAGCCAAGCAGTATGCGGAAGAGGTCGTTCCCTACCTTACCAAAAAATTCGGCTACACAAATGTAATGCAGGTACCCAAGCTGGTAAAGATAGTAATCAACACCGGCCTCGGCGACATAAAGGACAATGCAAAGTCCATACAGATAACGCAGAACGAAATCAAGCAGATAACCGGCCAGCTCCCCGTACTTACCAAGGCCAAGAAGTCGGTAGCGAACTTCAAGGTGCGCGAGGGAATGACGGTAGGCATAAAGGTTACGCTTCGCGGCAAGATGATGTACGACTTCTACGATAAGCTCGTATCCATCGCGCTTCCCCGCGTCCGCGACTTCCGCGGCGTTCCCACAGACAGCTTCGACGGCAGGGGCAACTATTGTATGGGTGTAAAGGAACAGCTCATCTTCCCCGAAATACAGTACGACCAGGTTGAAAAGATACGCGGTATGGACATATGCTTCGTAACCACCGCCAAGACCGACGAAGAAGCAAGAGAGCTTTTAAGGGCTATGGGAATGCCCTTCAAGAGGTAAGGAGATAAAAGTATGGCTAAAAAGTCTATGATAAACAAGCAGCAAAGGCCTGCAAAATTTTCGACGAGAGCATACACCAGGTGCTCGATATGCGGCAGACCGCACGCCGTTCTCCGCAAGTACGGCGTATGCCGTATCTGCTTCCGCAACCTTGCGTACAAGGGCGAAATACCCGGCGTTAAAAAGTCGAGCTGGTAAGGAGGTGCAAAGATGACTGACCCCATAGCAGATATGCTCACGCGCATAAGGAATGCGCTTATGGTAAACAAAGAGACGGTGGAAATCCCCTCTTCCAACATGAAGAAGGCCATCGCAGACATAATGCTTGCAGAAGGTTTCGTCTCCGACGTAAAGCTGGTTGAAGACGGCTACAACGGCAAGCTGGTGGTAACGCTCAAATACGCGGCCAAAAAGCAGCCCGTAATCAACGGACTCAAAAGGGTTTCCAAGCCCGGCCTGCGCACCTATGCCGGCGTAGAAAATATGCCCAAGGTAATGAACGGAATGGGCGTTGCGGTCATATCCACCAACAAAGGCATAATGACGGATAAGCAGGCAAAGGCCGCAAACGTTGGCGGCGAAGTGCTCTGCTACATCTGGTAAGGAGGTAAGCGGATATGTCAAGAATAGGTAAATTGCCCGTTGTTCTTCCCGCAGGCGTAACCGTTTCGTTCGACGGCGACGTCGTTACGGTAAAGGGCGCAAAGGGAACGCTTACCCAGAAAGTTGTCGGCGACATCGACATCAAGGTAGAGGGCAACGAAGCCCTCGTCGTAAAGAAGCACGACACCGCCGAGCTCGAAGCCAAGCACGGCCTTTACAGGGCGCTCCTTCACAATATGGTTGTGGGCGTAACCCAGGGCTATTCCAAGAGCCTTAAAGTAAACGGCGTAGGCTGGAAGGTTGCCAAGCAGGGCAACAAGGTAGTTCTCAACGTAGGTTTTTCCCACCCCGTAGAGTTCACCGAGCCCGCAGGCGTAAAGCTCGAATGCCCCAGCGCCAACGAGATAGTAGTTTCGGGCATAGACAAGACCCTCGTAGGACAGACGGCAGCGGATATCCGCTCGATAAGAGTTCCCGAACCTTACCACGGCTACGGCATCGCTTACAGCGACGAAGTAATCGAGCGCAAGGAAGGCAAGACGGGAGGCAAGGGCAAGAAGTAATTTCGGGTAAAGGCTTGCGGCGGATTTAATGCCGCAATATCCGAAGGATAGGCCATATGGCCGATTGCTCAAAGGAGATTATTATGATTAAAATGATAGACAAGAACACCGAACGCAAGCGCCGCCACGCGCGCGTCAGGAAGAAGGTAAAGGGTACTGCCGAAACTCCCCGTTTCTGCGTATACCGCAGCCTCAACCACATCTACGTTCAGGTGATTGACGACGTCAAGGGCGTAACCCTCGTTTCCGCTTCTACTATGGAAAAGGAAGTAAAGGCGCAGGTTGAAAAGCTCACCAAGACGGAAGCGGCAAAACTTGTAGGCAAAACCGCCGGCGAAAGGGCGCTTGAAAAGGGCGTCAAGGAAGTCGTGTTCGACAGGGGCGGCTACCTCTACACCGGCAGGGTGCAGGCAGTTGCCGAAGGCGCAAGGGAAGCCGGACTTAATTTCTAAGGAGTTAAGAAAATGGAAGAGAAGAAAGAAAGACCTGCAAGAAGGGAATCGAGATTCAAGAGGGCCGAAGACGACGGCACCATCAACAAGCTCATACAGGTAAACAGGGTATCCAAGACCGTTAAAGGCGGCCGCAATATGCGCTTTGCCGCGCTCGTGGTAGTGGGCGACGGCAAGGGCAGCGTTGGCTGCGGCGTAGGCAAGGCCAAGGAAGTGCCCGTAGCGATTGAAAAGGCCACCGCCCAGGCCAAGAAGAATATGTTCAGGGTGAACGTAAAGGATACTTCCATACCTCACACCGTAACCGGCATATTCGGCAGGGGCAAAGTTCTTATGATGCCCGCCGCAGAAGGTACCGGCGTTATAGCCGGCGGCCCCGTGCGCGCGGTTATGGAAGCCGCAGGCATCAAGGACATCCGCACCAAGTCGCACGGCACCAACAACCCCATCAACTGCGTAAAGGCTGCAATCGAGGGCTTGAAAGAGCTTAAAACCGCAGAGCAGATAGCTGCGGCGCGCGGCAAGACGGCGGAAGAGATTTTAGGTTAATCGGAGGAACGCAAATGGTTAAAGTAACTTTAATTAAAAGCGCGAGCAACGAAGTCAAGTCTGTAAAGGCCACCGTTGCGGCGCTCGGACTTAAAAAGATACGTTCCGAAAAGGTATTCGAAGAAACCCCCGCCATTATGGGCCAGATAAAAAAGGTATCTTACCTTCTTAAAGTTGAAAAGGTATAAGGAGGCAGCAAGAAATGAGAATCGATACTTTATCCCCCGCAGAGGGTTCCAAAAAGGCGGTTAAAAGGCTCGGCCGCGGCATAGGCAGCGGCACGGGCAAGACGAGCGGCAAGGGCCACAAGGGCCAGTGGGCGCGTTCGGGCGGCGGCGTACGTCCCGGCTTCGAAGGCGGCCAGATGCCCATAGCAAGGCGCATCCCCAAGAGGGGCTTCCACAACAAGTGGGCTACCTGCTACCTCATCGTAAACCTTTCGCAGCTCGAAGGCGTGCCCGCTGGCACGGTGGTAGACTACGACTATGTAGTTGAAAACAACCTTGCAAAGTTCGTAAAGGGCAATTCGGGGCTCAAAGTTCTCGGCAAGGGCGAAATCAAAAACGCGATAACCGTTAAGGCGGCTAAATTTTCGGAGACCGCTAAGGCGGCAATTGAAAAGGCAGGCGGCACGGCGGAAGTCCTTTAATTCAATCGGCGGCGAACATACCGCCGCAAAGGGGTTAAAATGTTTGAAACAATAAAAAATTGTTTTAAAGTCAAGGAAATCCGCAAGAAGATATGGATAACGCTGCTTCTGTTGCTGATTTTCAGAATCGGGTGCTATATACCCGTACCCGGCATCGATTCGGATGTGTTCGGCGCGGCTATCGAAAGCTACACCTTCCTCGAACTGATGTCGTCGATAACGGGTTCGTCGCTTGCGAACGCAACGCTGTTCGCGCTCGGCATAAGCCCTTACATCAACGCATCAATCATCATACAGCTTTTAACGGTGGGCATTCCCGCGTTGGAGCGCCTTTCGCGCCAGGGTGAGGAAGGCAGGAAGAAGATAGCCCAGATAACCCGTTACGTAACCATCGTCCTCGCAATAGCACAGGCGATAGGCATAATCGTAAACATCGCCGCGGAAGAAGGCGCCATCAACACCGTAATGTTCGGCGGCGGCACCAGCGGCCTGATGTCGGATACCGCTGCCACCTGGCTTGCAGGCGTGTTCCTCGTGGTCGTTTACACCGCGGGCGCAATGCTCGTAATGTTCATCGGCGAAAGAATCACCGAATACGGCATCGGCAACGGCATATCGCTCATAATCTTTGTCGGCATCATATCCACGGCGGGCATAACCATCGTGAGCAAAATTTCGCAGATAGGCAGCGCCGAATACGGCCTCAACCCGCTCTGGGAAATAATAGGCTTCGTCGTGCTCACCCTTTTGGAGTTCGTGGCGATAGTGGCGGTAGACCTTTCGGAAAGGCGAATACCCGTGCAGTATGCAAAGCAGGTAAAGGGCCGCAAGATGTACGGCGGCCAGTCCACGGTAATCCCCATCAGGATAGCCGGCGGCGGCGTAATGCCCCTCATCTTCGCGTTCGCCTTAATCAGCTTCCCCGGAATGCTCGCCAGCCTGTTCTGGCCCGGCAGCGCCTTCGAACAGGGCGTAACCGAATGGTTCTCGGGCAGCGGCACCTGGTACGGCCAGCTCATCTATATGGTAGTTCTCTGCCTGTTGATATTCGCATTCGCGTTCTTCTATTCGTCGATGCAGTTCAACCCCGAGGACGTTTCAAAGACCATTCAGCAGAACGGCGGCTTCATTCAGGGCATACGCCCCGGCAAGCCCACCGCAGATTATCTGAAAAAAATATCCAACAGGATAACGCTTTTCGGCGCGATTTATCTCTCGCTGGTTGCGCTCATCCCCTCGATACTCGGCATCATCGCAAGCGTAGTGCTCGGAATGACCGATACAAGCCTTCTGAGCGTGTTCTCCACAACGGGTATCCTCATCGTTGTATCGGTTGCGCTCGAACTCGATAAGCAGTTGCAGAGCCAGCTGATGATGAAGAATTACAAGGGTTTCCTCAAATAATTGACGGCTTCATATATGCGTCGCATAACGTTGTCGCGTTTGCGGGTGTTTTCGGTTGCCTGACTTCAAGCAAGCTCTGTCAAACCTTCCGCGCGCTCCTCGTTCTGCCCGCATCTCTGAACCGTTATGGGAAACTGAACCCGTTATAGGTAGCCGGGATTTCAAAAATGTATGGCGGCAGGCTTGTCTGCCCTTGCATTTTTGCATAATTTTTGCTAAAATAGTATTGTCCGTACGGTTTCATATATACGTCGCGCAGCGTCGCCGCATTTGCGGCCGCGCGCGTATGTATGAACGGCCGCGGGCAGATAAAACAGAATAATTACGGGAGAAATTGACTTATGAATATCGTGCTTTTAGGCGCGCCCGGCGCGGGCAAGGGTACTCAGGCTGCATATCTTGAAAAGAAGTACAACCTCGTACACATCTCCACGGGCGATATTTTCAGGGCTAACATAAAGGGCGGCACGCCCATCGGCAAGATAGCAAAAAGTTATATCGACGCGGGCAAGCTCGTTCCCGACGAAGTTACCTGCGACATAGTCAAAGACAGGCTCACGTGGGACGACGTGAAGGGCGGCTATATGCTCGACGGTTTCCCCCGCAATCTCTTCCAGGCGGAGCAGCTCGATAAATTTGCGCACATCGACGTGTGCGTGAACATCTCGGTAGACTTCTCGCTGATAATGGACAGAATATGCGGCAGGCGCGTTTGCAGCTGCGGCGCAAGCTACCACGTATCCACTCTCGGCGGCAGAACCACGTGCGAAAAGTGCGGCCAGCCCCTCTATCAGCGGGCGGACGACAATCCCGAAACGGTGGGAGCCCGTCTGGAAACTTACAAGACGCAGACCGCGCCCCTCATAAATTATTATGAAGCGCAGGGCAAGCTGCTCACCGTGGAGTGCGGCAACGCCTCTCCCGAAGAAGTTTTCGCAATGGTATGCGAAAAGCTGGATAATTTCAAAAAGTAAATTGTCCTCAGGCGCCGTACGGCGCGTTAAATTATGATTCATATCAAAACTCCGCACGAGATAGAGCTGATGCGCGAATCGTGCAGGATAGTAAAAGAAACTCTCGATTTTGTGGGCAAAAACATAAAGGCGGGAATGACCACCAAGGACGTTGACGACCTGGTATACAGGTACATAACCTCCTGCGGCGGCACCCCTTCCAGCCTCGGCTACGAAGGCTTCCCCGCCAGCGCCTGCGTTTCGGTAAACGACGTGGTCGTTCACGGCATCCCTTCTGACGACGTGATACTCGTCGACGGCGACATAGTCAGCGTAGACATCACCGTCGAAAAGAACGGCTACAACGGCGACGCCGCCCGCACCTTTTTAATCGGCAACGTGTCGGAAGAAAAGAGGCAGCTCGTCAAAGTCACCGAAGAGTGCTTCTTCAAGGCGCTCGAAGGCCTTCGGGCGGGCACGCCGCTCTACGACATCGGCTGCGCCGTGCAGACGTACGCCGAATCGTTCGGCTACGGGGTGGTACGCGCCCTCACGGGGCACGGAATCGGCCGCGATATGCACGAAGACCCCGCCGTTCCAAACTACGGCAAAAGGGGCACGGGCCTGCGCCTCAAAGCGGGAATGACCATCTGCATAGAACCTATGATAAATATGGGCACGTGGAAGGTATGGCAGGACCCGAAAGACGGCTGGACGATACGCACGCTCGACGGCAAGCCCGCGGCGCACTACGAAAACACAGTGCTCATAACCGAAGACGGCGTTGAAATTCTTACGCTGTAAAGGGGCGGCGGTGAATTTATGAAAAAGACAGAGGCTGTGCCCGGCGGAATATGCGTAAGCACGCAGGGCAGGGACGAGGGCAGGTACTACCTGATAAAGGAAGTTCTTCCCGCAGGTTTCGTGCTCGTGTGCGACGGCAACTATAAAAAGTTGTCCGCGCCGAAAAAGAAGAGTTTGAAGCATATAAGGCTGTTGCCCGACAGGGCGGAATCGATTGCCGAAAAGTTTTCCCAAGGCGGCAAGGTGTTCGACAGCGAAGTATATTCGGCGCTCAAAGGATACGGCGCCGCGGCGCCGAAGCAGGACGAAGGCGCCAAATAATAGCGGAGGAAACGGTTTGTGTCTAAAAACGACGTAATTGAAGCCGAGGGCAGGGTAATAGAGTGCCTTCCCAACGCCAATTTCAAAGTTCAGCTTGCAAACGGCTACGTGATAACGGCATACATTTCAGGCAAACTTCGTATGAACTATATAAGAATCATCGAAGGCGATATGGTAAAACTTGAAATGAGCCCGTACGACCTGACTAAGGGGAGAATCACGTGGCGCAGCAAGTCATAACCACATTCTTGTAACCCCGCCCGTGTTCATATAAGCTGCGCAATACGGTGTCGCGCTTGCGGGTTTGCTCAGTCACTTACCTCAAAGTAAGCTCCTTTGCAACGTTCCGCACGCTCCTTGTCTTGCTTGCTTCTATGCACCCGTAACGGAAGTCACGAATTTTTCGCCCTGGCCGAGTGCGAAAAATTCCGTGATTTGAGAAACTAAGTTTCTCTTGCCCCGATTTTCAGGGGCCCTCGATAATATAATCGGGGCAATTCACTTCCAGTGAGCTCGCTCACGCGACAAATTGTGTCGCGCGTAAGCGGCGAACTAAATTCGCCTTGCGCCCACTATTATTTTTTAAATGTCATTTCGCGTGCGCGAGCGAAGCGCTGCCCTGCCGAGGCTCCACACTTTGTGTGGAAACGGCAGATGAGCGCAGCGACGCTACTTTGCGGAGGGTTCCCATTGGGAAACCGCAAACTAAGTGACCGAAGGGAACGCACGGAGAAATCTCAAAATAAAGATTTTTCGACTTCGTTCGCTATCCGCTCACTCCGCTCAAAATGACAATCTGAATAAAAAAATTCAAATGAAATAACGCCGAAAAACGGCAAGGCGAAATTTAGTTTCGCCGTTAAGCCGTTTTACGACAAAAAAAATATCACGGAAAAAGATTTTTGCGCAGCAAAAAGATTTTTCGTGAGCGAAAGGAGATTGATATGAAAGTTAGACCTTCTGTAAAGCCTATGTGCGATAAGTGCAAGATAATCAAAAGAAACGGCAAGGTTATGGTTATCTGTTCCAAGAACAAGAGCCATAAACAGCGCCAGGGCTGAGCGGGCTGCTTTTTTAAAGGCGCCCCGCGCCCGTTTGCGGGCGTTTCCGCGCTAGCTGTATTTTTGCGCGGCGGCTCAAAATAATGCTGTAAAATCCGGGGCGCGTCTTTCGCCCTTCGGGCGGCGTAAAACAAGACCTCTTCCGCCGGCATTGCCTGCGGAGCGGTTTTGCGTTTCCGCCTGCCCGCAAATCAAAAAATAATCTCGCCGAAGGGTTCGGCGCGCCCATTCCACATCTTTGCGCGCATACATTTGGCGGTTGACATACAAAACATAAAATAATTTTAAGTAAAAGTTAAACGGAGGAATCAAATCTTATGGCACGTATTGCCGGTGTGGATTTACCCAGAGAGAAGAGAATTGAAATCGGTTTGACCTATATCTACGGTATAGGGCTCAAAACTTCCCAGAAGATTCTTGCCGCAACAGGCGTTGACCCCGATACCCGCGTAAAGGATTTGGACGAAACGACTGTTTCCAAGCTCAGGGAATATATCGACCATAACGTGAGGGTAGAGGGCGAACTTCGCTCGGAAGTATCCCTCAATATCAAACGTCTTATGGAAATAGGCTGCTACCGCGGCATAAGGCACAGAAAGGGCCTTCCCGTACGCGGACAGTCTACCAAGAGAAACGCGAGGACCAGGAAGGGCCCCCGCCGCACAGTCGCCAAAAAGAAGGGCGCAAAGTAATAGGAGGACGTAAATAAATGGCAGCAACAAAAAGGACTGCAACCACCAGAAAGCGCAGAGAGCTTAAAAAGGTTGACAAAGGTCAGGTTCATATTCAGTCGTCTTTCAACAACACCTTGGTTACGGTAACCGACGCGCAGGGCAACGCAATCGCCTGGTCCAGCGCAGGCAGCCTTGGTTATAAGGGCAGCCGCAAGGGCACGCCGTTTGCCGCACAGATGGCCACCGAAACTGCCGTAAGGGCTGCAAAGGAGCACGGCCTCCGTTCGGTTGAAGTGTTCGTTAAGGGCCCCGGCGCGGGCAGGGAATCGGCAATAAGGGCAATCGCCGCTTGCGACGTTGAAATCACCCTCATTTCCGACGTATCCCCCATCCCCCACAACGGGTGCAGACCCCCCAAACGCCGCAGAGTATAATTGAAGGAGTGTGAATTATGGCGACTTACAGAGAAGCAAAATGCCGCCTTTGCAGAAGGGAAGGCGCAAAGCTCTTTTTGAAGGGCGATAAATGTTATACTTCGGGCAAGTGCCCGTTTGAAAAGAGGCCTATGGCCCCCGGCCAGCACGGCACGGGCAGGAAAAAGGTTTCAGAATACGGCCAGCAGCTTCGCGAAAAGCAGAAGGTTAAGCGTATTTACGGCGTTCAGGAAGGCCAGTTCAGGGAATATTACGAGCGCGCAGACAGAATGAAGGGCATAACCGGTGAAAATATGCTCTCCCTGCTCGAAAGAAGGCTCGACAACGTTATATTCCGCCTCGGCATCGGCGCTTCGCGCGCGCAGGCAAGGCAGCTTGTAAACCACGGCCATTTCACCGTGAACGGCAGAAAGGTAAACATACCCTCTTATATCGTAAAGAAAGGCGACGTTATCGCCGTTAAGGAGAGCAAGACGTCGAACAAGTTCTTCGGCGAAATAAAGGGCAGCAAGCCCGCTCCCAATATGCCCAAGTGGCTTGAATTCGATTCCGAAAAGCTCGAAGGCAAGGTAATCGAGCTGCCCGTAAGGTCGGATATCGACAGCCAGATTGCAGAGCATATGATAGTCGAGCTGTACTCCAAGTAATAATAAAAACCTATAAGGAGGTAGTATAATGATCGAGATGGATATGCCCAAAATCGAAGTGGAAGAGAGCGAGGACCAGTCTTACGCGAAGGTCGTTGTCGAACCGCTTGAAAAGGGCTTCGGTCTTACAATAGGCAACTGCCTTAGAAGAATACTCCTGTCCGCGCTCCCCGGTGCGGCGGCGCAGGGAATAAGGTTTTTGGACGGCAGCGTAAAGCACGAGTTTTCGGCTGTGCCCGGCGTAAAAGAGGACGTGACTGAAATAATTCTCAACCTCAAAACGCTGGCTATCAAAACCAAGATAACCGATAAAGATTACGTAAAGGTCGTTCACCTCTACAAGGAAGGCCCCGCCGAAGTCAAGGCGAGCGATATAGAGCAGGACGCCGAGATAGAGATTATCAACGGCGACCAGCACATATGCACGGTTGACGCAGGCGGTAAGATAGATATGGAGATAACAATCGGCAGAGGCAGGGGCTACAAGGGCGCAGACCACACCCGCTCAGACCTCATCGACTACATCCCCATCGACTCTATCTACACCCCCGTTAAAAAGGTAAACTACAACGTAGAAAACACGCGCGTAGGCCAGAACACCGACTACGACAAGCTCGTTCTGGAAGTATGGACCAACGGCGCGTTCAGCGCGAAGGAAATCGTCTCCCTCGCGGCTAAGATAATGCAGGACCATATCAGCCTCTTTGTCAACCTTTCGGATACGATAAAGGGAATGGATATACTTGTGAAGAATGAAGACGACAAGCAGCAGCAGGTACTTGCAATGGCCATCGAAGAGATGGACCTTTCGGTGCGCTCTTACAACTGCCTGAAACGCGCAAACATACACACGGTTGAAGATTTGACGAGAAAGACGGAAGACGAGATGTTGAAGGTTAGAAACCTCGGCCGCAAGTCGCTTGACGAAGTAATTTTGAAGTTGCAGTCTTACGGCCTCTCGCTCGCTAACAAGGAGGACTAAAAAAATGCCCGGTAAATTAGGAAGAACTACCAAGCAGAGAATGGCGATACTCAGGAATCAGGCTTCCGAGCTCCTGTGGTACGGCAAAATAAAGACGACGGCGGCGAGAGCCAAAGAGCTTCAACCCTACGTCGAAAAAATAATAACCAAGGCCGTCAACGTATACGACCTCAACGAGGAAGTGGACGTTGTGACCAAAGACAAGAAGGGTAAGGAAGTTACCGTAAAATCGGTAAAGGACGCTCCCAAAAAGCTGGCTGCGCGTCGTGCCATAATGGCAAAGCTGCGCGACTTGCAGGAAGTTAAGGCCTTCAACGAAAAGAAGGCAGAGTTCAAGGCCCGCACCCAGGACGTTCAGCATCCCCTTATGGAAAAGCTCTTCAACGAGATAGCTCCCAAGTACGCTCAGCGCAAGGAAGAGAGCGGCCAGGGCGGCGGTTATACGCGCATCTACCTTTTGGGCGAAAGGCGCGGCGACGCTTCCGAAGAAGCTATAATCGAGCTCGTTTAATAGTTGTTTTCTGTATATGAAGTTAAAAATTCCGTGCAGCTTTGCACGGAATTTTTTTGTTATGCAAAAAATCCCGCGG
>UMIY01000716.1_pt1 | contig 20260 bp, 21 predicted proteins | sample 1965921 | NCBI WGS metagenome assembly UMIY01 (sample SAMEA4836134, study PRJEB28245) | human gut metagenome | biome: gut microbiome; material: fecal sample | place: Denmark | collected 2008
AAATTTAGGTTAACTTTTTTTATTTTACTTCCATCAATATCAGCTATTAGCTTAAATTTTTTAGATTTTATTAGGTTAAAAAATCTGGCATTTATGTGAGTTAACTCATCATGATAAATTAAATATTTATTCTTTGTATAGTAACTCATCCTAAAGTTTCTGTCATCTATCTTGCCCTTTATTGTCTTTAAATTTTCATTTTTTTCCTCTTCTATATAAATGTGTCTGTGAGGAACTTTTAATTCAAAGTCATCTTTTATTTTTAGGCTATATTTTTTGTCATCAGACTGAAGTTTTAAAAGGTTCCCCTCGCTATCAGTCTCCATGTAAAATACAATTTCATCTCTATTTTTCAAGTCTAATGAAATATTCGAAAATTCTTCTTTCAAAATTTCACTTAAATATGTGTAAGGAAAATAATTTTCTTCCCTATAAAATTCTTCAACCTTATCCATAAGTCTTTTCAAATCTTTTGACTTAACCTTGATTTCAAAGCTATTGTCCGAAATATTTTTTACGCGAGTATTTCTTATTATCCCCGTCCATTCCTTTTTCATATATTTTTTTAACTCTGAATTTTTTTCAGAAAAGGAAACCGGAGGTAGAAATAACTTTTTGTTGTTTATGTCATAGCCTAAATCACTTAATACACTAGAATCACGAGACAAGTTTTCCATAGTATTTCTATCAATGTATAGAGGTAGCTTGGCAATGTCATCTCTATAAAGGTAGACATCACTATCTACAATTTTTTCGCCAAACTCATCAATTTTATTGTCCCTAACTAATCTCTTTTTAAAATATCTCGACTTATTTGTGGCACTTTGGAAATTTATTATATTTAGCTTGTCGCCATTAAGACTTTCCTTGCTGATCCTTATACCATAGTCTCCTGTACTCTTTACTTTATTAAAAATATCTGAAAATCCAAAATCTTCTACATAATCATCTGCAAAAGCAAAAATTCTATCATCAATGGTATAGAGAACTTCTGCAACAATTTTTTTGGGATAACGTCTAAAGCTATTTATCCCCCAAAAAATAAGTGCAATAAAAATAAATATTAAAAAATTGTTTTTCTTTTTCATAACATCACTGCTCTTCTTATAATAATTATAGTTTACAATAAATCTTTACTTCATTGCAATTAAAAAGGCACCTTTCGGCGCCAAATTTTACATAGCTATATTTTTTCTCCATTTCCCAAATTTGTAATATAGTGCCATAATAAAAAAGTTCGCAAAATAAGATAGTGGATAGATTACACTTATTACTCTAATTGAATTAAATATAGGCATTGCAAAATAAACTACTATAAGTCTAAAAATGCAAATTGTAAGAAGTGAAATTATCATAGGACCCATGGCGTTTCCACTTCCTCTTATGAAGCCAGAAATAGTTTCTGAAAGACCAAAGGACCAAATTCCAAGACTTAATATTTTCAAGAAATCAGCACCATAGGCTACTACATCGGGGTCTGGATTAAATATTGCAATAAGTGGCTCTGCCAAGAAAAAGGCAATTATCGATAAGATTGCTGAAATTCCCAAGACTATTAATAGTGAAACCTTTATGCCTTCACGAAGTCTGTCAAATTTTTGTGCCCCAAAATTTTGTCCCGAAAAAGTTGTAGCCGCAAGAGCAATAGCTTGAAGAGACATAAACAAAAATCCATCAATTCTACCTTCAGCTGCAACACCTGCAATGGCATCTGAACCAAAGGAATTTATTTTTGCCTGAAAAATTACATTTGTCAAAGATAATAAGGCTGTTTGCACTCCCGTTGGAATCCCAACTTCAAAAATTCTCTTTGCTTCGAACTTATGAAGCTTTATCTCTTCCTTTCGAAGTTTATAAGAACCATCAGTCTTTAGTAGAGAATAAGTTACAAGGATTGCTGATGTAATTTGTGATGCAAGTGTTGCAAGTCCAGCACCCAAAACTGACATCTTTAGTAGTCCTACTAAAATTAAATCAAGGACAATATTTACAAGAGCTGAAACGCATAAAAAGTTAAAAGGTCTCTTTGAGTCTCCCGTTGCCCTCAAAATTGATGCGCCCATGTTGTAAATTAAAATTGGAATTGTACCCAAGAAAAATACTCTCATGTATGTCGTCGCATCAGCTAAAATTTCTGGCGGCGTGTCCATTATTCTAAGGAAGAAGGGTGTCGTGAAATAACCAAAAATTGTAATTGCAAGCCCCGACATAAGTCCAAGAAAATAAGAGCATCCCACAGATCTCTTTAGTGCCTCTCTATCATTTGAACCATAATAAAGAGAAATGATGACAGATGCACCAGTAGTAAGTCCCAAAAAAAGTCCAATGAGTAGATTTGAAACAGGTCCCGTTGCACCAACTGCAGCCATAGGATTCTTGCCGGCAAACCTACCAACTATCATTAAGTCAGCAGTGTTATAAAGTTGTTGCAAAAAGTTAGTGAGAAGAAGTGGTATTGCAAATTTTATAAGACCTTCTGCAATTGAGCCTTCTGTTAAATTTATATTTCTGCTAATTTTTTTACTCATCTTTGTACCTCACAATCCCAATATATATTTTTTTAAGCTCTCCCACATTGCTATTTAAAAGCTCACCCTTTTTTATATCGGATATTGCGTAGGTAACATTACAAGCAACACAGTTGCCATACTCTTCACCAGTGTCTGCGTCCATGCCAGAAGGTATGTCCACTCCAATAACATAATTTCCATGGATATTTATGGCATCAATTAAAGTTCTATAAAACTTATTTAAGTCTCTATTTAGTCCTGTGCCAAAAATTGCGTCCACAGTAATCTCATTTACTTCAATAGACTCGATTAATTCATCAAGATTGTCTTCTTTTATATATTTTACATCTGTAAGTTTTTTTATGATTTCTAAATTTTTGGAAAACTCCTTGCTCTCTTTGTCGCCAACAACAAAGACTTCAACAATTTTTCCGCTGAGTATTAAATGTCTTGCTATGACAAGTCCGTCGCCACCATTATTTCCCTTACCGCAAATTATTGTAAAGGAATCGTACTGATTAATTTCACGAAAAATCCCCATTCCTGCGTTTTCCATTAAAATAAGAGAATCAATTTTAAATTCTTCTATTGTTCTCTTTTCAAGCTCAATCATTTTATCTCTTGAAATTGTCACAGTAATCCCTCCCTGTTTTTATTATATGCTATTTATTGCAAATTAACACCACATTCTTGTAATTTTAGGAATTATCTTTAATTAATTTTTAAAGTTTAAATCATATTGATTTCAAATTTTTTATTAGTCTTATATCATTTTCCAGTGAAAATTTTATTATCTCTATAAAAATTTTTTTACAAGCAAGACTTTATATGAATAATTTTTTTAACTATAGAATAGTTTTTAAATTCCATGCTACTTAAACTATAAAAATTTACCTAAGTATATTTGCAAGGACAATATAATACAGCAAAAACTTTTAAATTGCAAAATTTTTCTCAAATTTTTAAAAATATTTAAAACTTTTAAAAATTTTTTGTTGATATTTAATATCAATTATTTTATAATTAGCTTAACGATAATATATATCAAAATAATAAAAAAATGAACATATAAAAAATTTAAAAGGAGGACTTATGACAAATTATCTTACAATTGCCGAGAAGACCAAACCTGAATGCATAAATTGTGCTCACGAAATTTTTGAAAGCATCTCAAAAAATTCAGCTAACAAAAATTTTGATGAGATGAAAAAACAAATCGACGACTTAAACACTTTTCTTTATACATATTTTCTAATTACATACAACAAAGACCTTTCCCTTATACATGATGACTTTACTTTTAAACTCAATAATGCCATAGACAAGTCTAATTTAAAGTATATAGCAAAGGATATTATAGAAGGCTACTCCAATTCTCTTCTTGATGAAATTGACTTTTCAAGAAATGAAATAATTGACAAGGCTCTAAAAATTATTAATAGAGAATATACTTTAGGCTTAAACTTAGATGAGCTTGCAGAAAAACTTCATCTATCCAAAAATTATCTCTGCTCACTTTTTAAAGAAGAAACTGGATACACTTTTTGTCAATACCTAAATACACTGAAGACAAATAAGGCGAAAAAACTCCTTTCCGAGAACAAAAAGACTTTGGAATACATAAGTTATGAATGTGGATTTTCTTCACAACCACATTTTACTATGACTTTCAAAAAATACACTGGAAAAACTCCTAGAGAGTACAAAATGAGCGTCGCTCCTTAATAATATAATATTGAAATCCTCCGTCATTTGCTATATTATAAGATGATTGGAGGATTTTATGCTTTTTAATTCATTTGAATACTTAATTTTTTTGCCAATAGTTGTAATTTTATACAACTTCTTGCCTTTAAAATTTAAAAATATATTTTTGCTCTTAGCAAGCCTCACTTTTTATAGCTTTTGGAATGTGAAATACACCTTCCTAATGGTCTTCTCAATATTTGCTACCTATATAACAGGTCTTTATATTGAGAAAAATAGAGGAAACATAAAAAAAATGAAGCTTGCTGTCTTTTTGTGCTTTTTTATAAATTTAGGCATCCTCTTTGTCTTTAAATATTTTAATTTTTTTGCAGACCTCTTAAATAATCTTTCAGACAATAATTTTAATATTGCCATAGATGTCCTTCTTCCCGTTGGGATTTCCTTTTACACTTTTCAAGCCCTTGGCTACACAATTGATGTATATAGAAAAGATATTCACGCAGAAGAAAATTTTATTGACTACGCTCTTTTCGTGTCCTTCTTTCCACAACTCGTTGCTGGCCCTATTGAAAGAAGTGTGAATTTACTTCCACAGATTAAAAAAATAAAAAAATTTTCCTATGATAATTTAGTGAGAGGACTAATTCTTTTTGGCTATGGAATGTTTTTAAAATTAATTATTGCCGATAGGGCAGCAATTCTTGTCAATGAAGTTTTTGGAAATTACAAGACTTTTTCTCGCGAAATTTTAATTATCTCTGGGATTTTATTTACTCTACAAATTTATTGCGACTTCTACTCATATTCAATAATGGCAAAGGGTTCTGCCAAAATCCTTGGCATTGATTTAATGGACAACTTCAAAGAGCCGCTTTTATCTAAATCCATCACAGAATTTTGGAGAAGATGGCACATTTCCCTCTCAACTTGGTTTAAGGACTATCTATACATTCCCCTTGGTGGCAACAGAAAGAGCAAATTTAGGAAGTACATTAATCTTCTTATAGTTTTTTTAACTAGCGGACTTTGGCATGGAGCAGAACTTTCCTTTGTCCTCTGGGGACTTATTCATGGAGTCTTTAATGTAATAGAAAATATTTTTGGCATAAACAAAAAGTCCAAGAGAAATATTTTAGTGGATACAGTTAGAAGACTTATTACTTTTACAATTGTTGTCTTTGCCTTTATTTATTTTAGGGCTGAAAATATCCATCATGGCAATGAATATCTAATGGCAATTATAAATAATAAGAGCTCTCTAAACTTATTGGATGATTTATCAAAGACGTCTTTTGGCATTTCAAATATTTATCCCCTTCTTGCTGGCATACTTATTTTATTTGTCTTTGATCTTTTGAAGTACAATAAAATAAATTTAAGTGAAGCTATTTTAAAACTTATTCTTCCAATAAGGTGGCTCATTTATCTTGCCTTTATCTTTGCCATAATAATATTTGGAATCTATGGTCCTGAGTTTTCCGAATCTGCCTTTATTTATTTTCAGTTCTAGTTTTGTAGGTGATAATAAAATGAAAAAATCTCTAAAAATTTTAAAGTCAATAATATTTATTGCCCTAATAGTTTTTGGTGCCCTAGAACTAAATAATTTATTTATTAGGAAGTCTCTTGCAAAACCTTGGGACATGGGAAATAAAATTGGTGGGTTCTTTAACGAAAGTGATGACTACAATACAATGTTCTTTGGTACAAGCCACAGCTACTGTTCCTTTGAACCTCTTGTAATTTACGAAAGGACAGGAATAAAATCATACGTCCTTGCATCACAAAGTCAACCTCTAAAAATTTCTGCATCCTATATAAAAGAAGCTCTCAGAAGAAAAAATCCAAAAATTATATTTGTGGATATTCAATCATCAATTTATAAGCTCACAGAAGATTCCAGCGTTATAAATTCTTATTCAGACTACATGCCTATGTCGAATAATAAGATGAAAATGATTATAAAAAAAGTTCCTAAGGGCTTTAAAGCACAAGCAATTTTTCCCCTTGTTACCTATCATAGCAGATGGGATAAATTAAAAGATGAAGACTACAACTTTGATAAAGCTTCCTACGAGGATTACTTAAAGGGTTATGTACTTTTAAAGGGTCAAAGTGAAAATTTTAAAAATGATCAAGTTGAAGATTTGAATAAATATATAGCCTCTATTAAAAGCTTTAATGAAAAAAATTATCTAAAGGAAAATCTGGCTGCCATTGATGAAATAATTGACACTGCCAATAGAAAGGATTTGAGATTATTTTTTGTAAAGACGCCTATTTACGATTACGATTTATATAAGGATAATATAAGTTATATTGAAAGAGAGTTAAAAAATAGAGGTGCAAACTTTATTGACTTCAACAACTTTTATGATGAGATGAATTTATCCAAAGAGGATTTTTATGATCCTCATCACCTAAATGTTAAAGGTGCAGAAAAGTTTAATTTATTTTTTATTGATTACATGAAAAGAGAAGGCATCTTCCAAGAAAATTTAGCTGATGATAAAGATTGGCTTGATAACATTAGAATTTACGATATAAATAAATCATGATAGACAGAGTTTTTTATCCTCTGTCTATTTTTTTGCAATCCGTTATCATTATTGATGAGCGCTATTATCTATAAAATCCAAAATCATATATTTAAAATAAATTTATAACCTTTTTTCTATAAATCTTGATTTTTTTTATAAAAAATACTAGAATATCCATTAAGGAGGTTATTATGACTATAAGGGATTTGGAAATATTTATTGAAGTTGTCAGGGCTAAGAATATGTCTAATGCTGCAAAGAGTTTAGAAATTTCTCAACCGACTGTCTCCCATGCAATTTCGCAAATTGAAAATGAGTACAACGTAAAATTGTTCGATAGGGTTTCAAAAAAATTATACATAACTGATGTTGGCTTGAGACTATATGATTTTGCCCTAAATATTATTGAACAATTTGAAAGCACTATTATTTTTTTGCAAGCTTCCTCTACTTCTCACAACATAAACTTAGGCGTGAGCTCAAACTTTAGCTCTCAGTTTTTGCTTGAGATAATAAATGAGTATGAAAAGAAGAAAAATGATGTCAGCATAAGAGTTTATGTTGATTCTCGTGAAAAAATAATGGAAAAATTAAATTCTGGAGTAATAAATCTTGCAATAATAGATGGGGATTCTGGCATTGAAAATAGTTCTTCTGAGGCTTTCTTTGAAGATGAAATTTTTGTTATTTCATCTAAAAATTCTGATATTGATGACAAAGAAGAGCTTGAAGCAAATGATTTGAAAAACAAAAAATTTGTCCTTGGAGATTTAGATGGCTATTCTAAAAAGATATTTTTAAATTATCTTCGTGAAAAAAGTATACCTATTGACTTGAAATTCATCTGTCAAAATAAGGATATGGTTTTGAATATAGTAAAAAATACTGATGCTCTTTCTATTGGTGCAAGTTCATCCTTTAATGATGATTCCATAACAAAGCACAGATTATCAGAACTTTCTATCAAAAGAACCTACTATATGGTCTACCATAATGATGCTTTTCTCAAAAAGAATTTGAAAAATTTTGTGAATTTTGTAAAACACAAATTTAATAAAGAATAACTATATGGAAATAAAATTTTTAGAATTACTTCATTCTCTTCATTTTCCACTTCTAAATTATATAATGATTTTTATAACAAGTCTTGGAAATGGAGGATTGATTTGGATTGTTGCTGCACTGTTTTTGATTTTCCAAAATAAAAATATGTTAAAGAGAGAAGGCTTTACTATTGCAGTGGCTCTAATTATTTTCTCTGTCTTGGGTCTTTTGATTTTAAAGCCAATAATCGCAAGACCAAGACCTTTTATTGCTCAAGGTCTTGACATTCTCATAAAGGAACCTATGGGATTTTCTTTTCCATCCGGACACACTGGTTCATCCTTTGCAGCAGCATCTGTAATTTATTTTTACAATAAAAAAAGAGGCCTTCTGGCACTCATCTTGGCAACACTCATTGCCTTCTCTAGGATGTATCTCTTTGTGCATTATCCAAGTGATATTGTAGGAGGACTAATTCTCGGCATAATATCTTCTAGGATTGCGATTAAAATTACAAATGAAATTTCACGAAAGAAAGCATAAAAATTACCCCGTATTAATTGCGGGGTAAATATTTTTCTGCTATTTTTAAATTTAATTCTTCGCCAAGACCTCCGTAGATTTCTTGATATTCTTCATAGACGCTCTTTAGTCTCTTCAAATTAAAGTCAATTGCATCTTTATCATCTAGCATATCAAGTTGATTTAGTGGAAACCTGTCGAACATCATTGATATTTCTATCTCAAGATCTTCTCTCATAAATTGAAGTTTTTCACTACTTATGTCAAGCTCCCTTGGTCTATCCATTTTTAAAAATTCTATAAGCCCATTCTCATCACAATTTTTAAAAAGCTCCTCTGCCTTTTCAAATTCTTCTAATGGAAAATCATTTAACTTTGGACTGTAATAAAAAATAATCTCTCTAAATATGTCCTCGATTTTCTTTCTCTTCTCATCAGTGATTATAATTTCATCTTCTGATGAAAATTCTTCTATCTCACTATCACAAAGCTCCTTAAACTCTCTTTCAAATTCTTCATCAGACTTCTTTTTTGCATCTTCTGGGGTACATTTATCCAAGAGTTTAATATTTCTCCTAAGCTTTCTTATATTCAAATTTAAAGTATCTACATATTTTTCTAAATCCCCAAAAATTTCATGGTATCTCTCATAAGTCTTTGGAATTAAATTTATTATTGTGTCTTCTTTGACAAAAATCAGCTCTGTGACTAAAAATTTTAAATAATTTCTTTCCATAAAATCACCTTTTTCTTATAAACATAAACTCTATTATAATTAAGACAATAAGTCAATGTTAAAAATATTGTAAGAAAAAACCGGAAAATTCATAAAACCCTTTAAGTCGCTGTAGTCTATGTAGGATGGAGTCTTGTTCCAGCCGTCATAGACATGCAAAAATTTTATTTTCATACCCCTAAATTTATAAATTGAGTAGCCAAAAATAACTAAGGAGTGATTCTTATAATAGCCACTGCCAAGATTCATGAGGACTGGTCTATAATTATCTATTTCGCCTTTTACATGAGAATAGAAGTTCCCTATGTAAATTCCCTTCGCTTTTAAATTCATATTATTTTTCTCAAAAAAAGTATTTGCAATGCGAGAAATAAAAAATGGGATAGTCCCAATACTTTTGAAATATCCATTTCTCCTTGCGATTTCAAAAACTTCTTCATAGATTTTAAATTTATCCAAGTCTTTATAATAGTAATTTACAATTCTAGTAATGCTAGCTATTGTGCAGTTATTAGTCCCATTTTCAAAGTCTCTTTGCAAAAAATTTGGCATTTCAATTTTACCTGACTCAAGTAAGCTTGCCATGGGATAATTTTTTTCTATATACTCATTTAAGTTTGCAATTCTGTTCTTTTCCATCTCTTCCTCCAATCTACTTATACCCATTAATATATATAAAAAAAGTTTTATGAAAAATCCATAAAACTCACTTAAATCTATTAATTTCTGGCAGTTCTTCCCAATATCTTTTAGGCATATTACTCATCTTAAGCTTTTCATTTTTTCGCTCTTCTATGGAAATTGTATCGTAAAAAATTCTCCAAAGGTCTACATAGCTATCTTTCATCTTAAAATTGTCACTCATGTGATAGTCGAAAAATTCTGCATTTTCGCCATTATAAATTACAGCACGATTTCTTTTTGTGTCTGCAATTATAAATTTTTCATTTACAAGCCTACTCTTGAAGTGTCTAAAGATATAGTACAAAATATCATTCTCTGGCTTAAATTTAGAAAACAAAAATCCATTAATCTCTTCAAATCGAAGAAGTCCCTTGTAAGAGTGAATTTCTCCTAAAACTCTCTTTAATATATTTCTAAATAAGACCACATAATCATCTGCACTCTCTATATAATAAAAACCCTTGACATATAATTTTTTTAGGGTCTTTGCTATGGCAATTTCCTTTTTTTCATTGTAAGAAGAAAAAACCATAAACATATTGTCATAAAAAGAATAGGAAAAATTTTTAATCACAGATTTTTTTACACGCTCTGCCTTGTCCCTCTCTGTCACACAATTTATCCTGTCACTTATAAAATCAATTTGCTCGTCTTTTTTTACAATGTCATCTACATCTTCTAAAACTTTATAAGAATTAAAAATAACTGTTAGAAGTCCTTCAAAACTACCATCATATACATAAATCATATTTTCCTCTTTAAAAAAATGAAAGCTGCTCAGAGCTTTCCCTATCCAAAATTAGATCACGGAGAGACTCTTTCGTGTCAAATTTTCTGCCATAGTATTTGCCAGATACAGTTATAAAATTTATTGCCCTCTTTGTAGAAATCCTAAGCTTTTTTAAATCTTCAAAAGTAAGGGCAAAGGACTTTCTAGCCTTAATAATTTTTCGTGCAGACCTTGGACCAAAACCTGGAATTTTTAAAAGTTCCTCAAGACTCGCCTTATTTATTTCAATTGGATTAGTGTAACTTTCTATTGCCCAGTCCATTTTTGGATCCAGTCTTAAATCAAAATCTTTTTTCTTATCACTTAAAAGTTCACTTGCACGAAAACCATAAAATCTCATCAAAAAATCTGCCTGATAAATTCTGTGTTCCCTGAGTAAGGGTGTCTTTTCCCTTGGCAATAGTGAGCTTTCTCTCACAGGGACATAAGCAGAATAATAAACTCTTTTTAATGAATAATCGTCATAAAGGGACTGTGATCTTATCATAACATCTCTATCGTGAATGTCTCCTGCTCCTACTATCATCTGCGTAGTTTGTCCTGCAGGCAAAAATAAATTTTTCTTGGGGTAATTTTTATATTTTTCCCTTTCAAAAGTATTTATCTTTAGTGTCTTTGAGACTAAATCCATGGGCTTTGTTATATCATCAATTTTCTTTTCTGGTGCAAGAAGTGCAAGACTTCTCTCTGTTGGAAGTTCAATATTTATACTCATCCTGTCAACATATCTTCCCAGCTCTTTTATTAAATATTCGCTAGCTCCTGGTATTGCCTTCATGTGAATATAGCCATTAAAATTTTCCACTTCACGCAATCTTTTTGCCACCTCAATTAATTTTTCCATGGTATAGTCGCAGGATTTAAAAATTCCTGATGACAAAAATAATCCTTCTATGTAATTTCTTTTGTAAAAATTTATTGTGAGATTAACTACTTCATCCACAGTAAAAGCTGCCCTCTTAGAATCAAGGCTTCTTGCATTTATACAATAATTGCAGTTGTAGATACAGTGATTGGTAAAAAGTATTTTTAAGAGAGATATGCATCTGCCATCTTCGCTCCAAGAGTGACAAATTCCACTCATGCTCGCATTTCCAATGCCACCCCTATTCTTTCTATTGGAGCCAGAAGAAGAACAACTTACATCATATTTTGCCGCATCTGATAGTATTTTTAATTTTTCAGCTAATTCCATATTACCACCAAACTTATTTTATCATTTAAACTTATGTTTTGTAAACATATATTTTTCTTATAAATTAGTTTATATTCAGACAAATTTTTGTAAAAAAAAATCTGCCCTAAAGCAGATTAATTTATATTCTTTATAATTTTTCAATTTATATTGCAAGTTTTCCCGCATTGGAAATGTATGATGAAATTCTTTCCATAGCTGCAAGAGTCTTTTCGTAAAGAAGTCCACTTTCTGGATTACAAATTTTTTCTCTCATTCTAAGCATGTGGTTATTTCTAAATTGAGATGCTTCCTTTTGAACTAATTCGTTTGAGGATCTCATAAAGGCAATCCTTTGATCTCGATCTAATTCTCCAAGGGCTGAGCTAAACATCTTTTCAATTACGTCATTTATTTCTTTTAGTTCTTCAAATGTCTTGTCTGTAAATTCAAGTTTTTCATCTTTTTTTAACTTTGCAACTTCAGCAATATTTTTTGAGTGGTCTCCAATCCTCTCCATATCTCTTGAAATTCTAAGATAAGCCGCAAAATTAGCAGAAGTCTGTTCATTCATTGCAAGTCCAAGTGCATCAATTATAAATGCAGAAATTTCTTTGTTCAAATAATTTATTACCTTTTCTCTTCTGAAGATTTCGTCATATTTTTCTTCGTCAAAATTACTTAATAAGCTGACAGAGTTTTCGTAATTTTGATTTACTATTTCAAGTAGTCTTTTAATTTCAGCCTTTACATCGGTAAAAGTTGCAGGTGCATCCTTTACGACATTTTTATTGATAAATTGTAAAGACATTTCTTCTTGTTCCTTGTCGATACCAGGGATAATCTTGAAGGAGAGATCGGCAAGCTTTCTTGAGAATGGGAACAACAACAATGAAGTTGCCACATTGAATAATGTATGCAAGTTGGCAATTTGTGCTGCTGGAAGTTCCCTTGAAAAACTCATAATTATTTTATCAATTGGGATAACAAAGGAAACTGTTACAAATATTATAGTACCGATTATATTAAAGAGCACATGGACTAAGGCTGTTCTCTTGGCATTTTTAGAAGAGCCAACTGATGACAGTACAGATGTGATACAAGTACCAATGTTAAATCCAAAAATTATATACATGGCAGAATGTAGAGGAATTACACCTTGATTTGCAATAGCTTGCAAGATACCAAGTGATGCAGAAGATGACTGAATAATTGCAGTTATGATTGTACCTGCAAGAACTCCAAGTATTGGATTTTCAAATTTTGTCATCATTGTCACGAAACCAGGATAATTTCTTAGAGGTTCCATTGCTTCACTCATAAATTGCATACCCATAAATAAGAATCCAAGTCCAATTATAGCCTGACCTATGTGTCTTTTCTTTTTATTCTTTGAGAAAGTATTTAACACAAAGCCAGTAAAAGCAATTATAGGTGCAACTGTAGAAATATTTAGTGCAACTAATTGACCAGTTATTGTTGTACCAATATTTGCCCCCATAATTATTCCAACTGCTTGATAAATTGTCATGAGTCCAGCATTTACAAAACCCACAACCATAACTGTTGTCGCAGAAGATGACTGAATTATTGCCGTTACGAATGTACCAACTAATATTGATTTAAAAAAACTTGATGTCATCTTTTCGATTATGACGCGAAGTTTGTCTCCTGCAACTAGCTCGAGGCCACTGCTCATCATTTCCATACCATAAAGGAATAAGGCAAGCCCTCCCAATAGTTCGATAAAATAATTTATTGACATAAGTCCCCCCAATTTATTTTTCAATTTAATCTTACAATATATTTGTATTTTTTTAAAGACAAAGTAAAAAAAATGTAAATTTTCCTTAAAGTTTTTTTTGAAAATTAATGCAATAAAAAAAGACGATGGCTCGCCTAATTTTATATTAGTTTTGTCTTCGCAACTTTCAAATAAAAAGGAATTGCAAGAACTTGTGCCACTGTGGAAATAATTATCATAGCTGGAATAGATATGCTATACATTACCCCAAGTAGCCAGGAGCCCAAGAACCAAAAAACTCCAAAAAAACACTCAAAAATCCCATAGCCAGTAGCACGATTTTTCTTGGGAACCATTGATGTTACTGCAGCCTTTAAAATAGATTCTTGTGCGCCCATGCCAATGCCCCAAAGGACAAGTCCAAAGAAAAGTGCCTTAACGCTATTCATACCAAAAATAAAAAGGGAGAAAGGTGCAGAGATTTTTGTAGATATGACAAGAGCCTTCACTCCATTTTTATCATAAATATGTCCGAAAACAAGTGCAGCTATGGCCTCAACGAACATTGCTCCAGCATAGACTAGGGGAATTGTACCAGAATTTATAAGAGCTGATGTTTCTTGTAAATTCCCAGCTATAGCTGTGTAATTTTTCGTGATGTGCATAATTATTATTGAGTAGTCAATAAAGGCAAAACAAGAAATACCTGCAATATAAAAAACAAAGGACTTCTTCATGTGTCATATCTGAAAATAAACTGACAATGCCAAATAAAATTATAAATAACATAGCTGTGGAAATTTCTTTTTTCTTCAAAATAAACCTCCCGAAATTCTTAATCTGGTCATTATATCATTAGATTGTAAATTTTCTTTTAATAAATAAAAAAGTCCGCAAAATTTTCAAAGAGTTTAATTTACTTTTTCTTAAAAAGCGTAATTCCATTTATTATTATTGAAGCAATTGTGCAAAAGAATAAAATTTTTGATATTGTAGGAACAACATCTAAAGCTCCCGCTATATCTCCCTTTGATAGAAAGTCCGCTCCCATATAATAAAAAGAAAAAATTGTAAGAGAGGTAAAAGCAAGGCTCAAAAATCTGTACTTTTGTGGATCCTTTCCATGCGTCCAAGCTATTATATTTTTAATTGCAAAAAATATTGCAATGATGCCAAGAATAATTTCCATATTTTCTCCTCATTCTTCAAAAGTTTTTCCGCCATTCTTTGAAAGATAGCTAGTCTCATTTTTATTTATGTCTGTAAACTTTAAATAAACAATTCCATTTTCATCAACTCTTCCGCTGACTTCTGGACTTGTTTCTTCTAATTCTGAAATAAATCTCATGTCATCGCCTTTTATTTTTACAAAGAACCAACGACTTCTTGCACCTGCACTGTCAACTTCAACCAGTCCATAGTCTGAATTTTCTATTTTTACGGCGTCTTCTACTGTAAAATTTTTTAATAATTTCTTTTTATCTTCTATTAGATTTTTGTCTTCAGGTCTTTCTTCTACTTGATGATTTTCATCTGCTTCTTTATCTTCTTCTTTTGTAAAATTTTCTCTTCCATAAATTAAAAATTTTAAAATTTCTCTCTGGTCCTTATCTTTAACTTTACTCAAATCAGAAAAGACTTTATCAAGTTTTTCTTCATCTAACTTATCCATGGTAATGAAATTTTTCTCGTAGATTTCATAGATAGGATCCATCCAGCCCACATTTAAAATGTAATATTTTTCGCCCTCATAAATTAAAGAGCGATTCTCTTTCCCAGAAAAAACAGAGGCTAAGAATAAATAGAGGGCAAAAATCAACCCAAGAATTAAAATTAAAAGGCACAAAATAATTTTCCCATATTTATTTATATTAAACTTTGTAAAATTGTAAAGCGAAAAAATTTGTAAACCAATAAAAAGTAAAAACCCAGATCCTATGAATAGATTATTTATTATTGGGATAAATTCAACTTTATTAATCAAGACCAAAATACCAAAGCTAAGGGCAAAGGAGGCAAGATAAAGAAAAATATATATAACTTTTTTATTTTTTAAATTCATAAAAACTCCAAATCAAAATTTCAATTTATTTCTCTATATTTTATCATTTTTGCCAGAAAAATTATAAAAATTAATAGAATAAAAAAAGAGACCCTCTTAAGTCTCTTTAAAAAATTACATATTGTCCTTTACACCAACGGCAACCATCTTTGCCTTTGCACGAACTTCTCCTGCCGCTTCCATTACCATATTAACTATAACTTTTCTGTCGCCAATTTCTTCAGCTGTGGCAGTAATTGTGATTTCAGTATCCATTGGAGTTGGTTTTTTGAAGTCAACTTCAAGTCTTGCAGTTATAAAACGACCGATAACTGTATCTTCGTTTAATTCAAGTCCCAAGTCTCTGTGTTTAAACCAAGCAGCTGATGCAGTGCCATGGCAGTCGAAAAGCATGGCAATCATTCCACCAAAAAGATTTTTTGGGACACCACCAGTGTAAACTTCATCTGGAATTACTTTTGCAATACATTCTTCTCCACTTTCTGATGGAAATGATTTTAGATGCATCCCATGTTCATTCTTAGGTCCACAGCCCCAACAATATTGAAATCTCTCGCCATAAGTTTCTTGGATAGCAATTTTTTTATTTTCTGACATAATATTTATTCCCCCATTAAAATTTTAAATTTTTTCATCTTTAACAATAACATTTTACCATATAGACCTTAAAATAAAAATTGCCTTGTAATGATTTATAACTAAACTTTGCTTACTTATAAATTAAAATAATGTACATTTAATTTTTGTACAAACTCGTGAATTGTAATCTGCCTTTTATTTACCTCAATTACTTGAAATCTCATCCCAAATCTCGTTAAAACTATTACCATCAAAAATCTTGTATCTAAAACTTTTATCTGTGTTTTCAAATATTTTTTCTTCTCCGAGAAATCCAATTACTATATCTTTTGAAATACTTATAATAGCATCTTTTCCACTATAGTTGAACTCATACCCATCTCTAAATTTTTTCCAATCAAGAGGTGTGAAGAGAGACTTTCCAGAAAATATCTCTTGCAGATCTTCTATGAGATATTCTGTAAAGTATTCATCATCAGAAATAACAAAGTTTATAGATTTTTCTTTTAGTTTTGCCAGCATAGCGAGATCATAGGACATTTTCATACTATCAACACTGCTTTTCTCTAGCTTAATTTGCCTTTTTGGGCTTGCATGCCTGACTATAGCTTCTGCCCATGCATTGGCTTCTTGTCCAAAAATATTAAAATAATTAAAACCTCCCCTTATAAGCTTATTGGCTGCCTCTTCTATTGTAGTTTTAGTCTTTATGTGGTGCCCTATAATAAAACAATGATTCCCTGAAAAGTAATCAAATTTCATATCATGACTGTCTTCTATGCAAATATTTTTATAAATCCAATTTCTATTTTCATACATAAATTTCCCTAGCTTTCGTGAAGGTAGATCTTAATTTTTATCTTGAGCCACTTACCTCGCATTTCTTTTTCAATAACTTTGGCAAAAAGAAGCTTGCCAGCATCCATAAGTCGCGAAAATACAATATTATCTTGACGTGGCACATAGCCGATTTTTTCTTTTCCCAAAGTTTCAATGCGAATAGCTTGAGGATCATGCTCATTTTCCGGCTCGCGATAAAAGACTAACCTATTGCCATCTTTGAGACTTTCTCCAATTACTTCAATGTCTTCAATATGCGTTGTACCAGCTACATAAGTATCAAAAAGATAAATATCCCTCTCAAAGGGTTTTGGTAAATCAAGACCTGTCCCAGTCCTCACAAGATATTCAATTAGGTCTCCATTTTCTTTTTTTACCAAGTTAGTCATATCTCATCCCTCATTAAATCCTTGATTGCCTCTTCTTGCGTTCGAATAGCATTCTTGAAACTCTTTAAATCTTGTTCTAAATCCTTTAATCTTTCCGCTTTTTTCTTCTCATCTTCTACAAGTATACTCCAAGTATAAGGTGGCGTAGATTTAATGAAGTCAATATCTTTTTGAATGTCACTTACTAAATCTTCCAATCTTTTCACTTCATCTTCCAAAGACTTGCCAGATAAAGCTGCATCATCTTTTTCTTCTTCACTGCAAACAACATCAAAAATAATTTGTAGAGAAGTTAGGTCGCCTTCTTTATAAGCTTCACTTGCCTTGTAAAATAATTCCTTTTCCGCATCAGTAACATTTGGATTAATGTCTGGATGTAGTTTTTTAACAATACTCTTATAGCATTTTTTAAGAAGCTTAACATCTTCATCGGACAAGACTTCGCCCTTAGAACGCTTCAAAGCATCATTAATCTCTTGAGTTTTTTCGTCCAACTTCTTTTTGTAGTCACAAAACTCTTCATCAAGTTTCATATCAATAACTTCCATCTTGATTTTTTCTTGACGATTCTTTTTCGCCTGAATCATATCTCTTTTTCTTTTCAAACGAAGATATTTGCAATAAGCCTTGTAAAGCCTGTACTCAAGACTGCCAAAAGTTAGCATATATGCAGTTTTTATATTTTCGCAAATAACAAAAATGAGATTGTCTCTTTCAAAAACTAGGCTCTCCAAAGTTTTTTTAAGCTCTCGGATTTTCTCCCTTGCCTTCTTGTCATTTGGAAATTCAATAACCTGTCCCATGCCCTGCCCTTCTTACCTTTATTTTAATCCTTTTAATTTAGAAAATTAAAGGGAAAAGCTAAAAAACTCCCTAGCTGTAAAATAGGACTCATCCTCTTCCATCCTATGGTACTTAGTGCAGGAATACAAAATGGCCTTATAAGAAACAGTCCCCCATCCTTGTAGCGATAAGTTATGGGAAAAAATAAGACTAAAATAAGTAACAAAATAAGAAGCTTTTTTCTTTTCTTTTTATCTATTTTTCTCATAAACTGTACCCCTTAAATTTTTATAGACATCCTTTAATCTTATATTTAACAGTTCCTCTAAATAGATAATATCATTTTTTTACAATCTTTTTCTAAGTAATTTAATACTTTTTCTAATTATTGCAATTTTATTTGTCCTTTTATCTTTGACTCAATATACTAATCTGTATGATCAATATCTTTTCTTTTAGGGAAATGTTATCTAAGTAAACCATTTGTATCCTCTTCTTCTCATCTCTGCCAAGGGCGATGTGGAAATGTAAAATAAAATTCAACTAGATTTAGTTCACTACTGATTTCTGTATGCTTTGCAAATTATTTTTTTCAAAAAACTATGACTCATTTTTTGTTGCACTTAAATTATAAATTGAAGGTACAAAAAACAGTAAATCTATACTACAGATCTACTCCTTAATTATTGCTATCAATATTTTACACTTAATTTTTTAAGAATTTCTTCTAAAGATTTAATCTCATTATTTACTTCCTCATCAGAAATTTTATCAGTTCCATGAACAAGTTTATTCCTAAATCTTCGTAATCTATCGATCTCTTTTATATTTTTTTCATATTTTTTATCTTTTTCCTTTGATAAATATAATAAACCATTCCAAAAATTATTATTTTTACTTTCAAATCTTACTAATTTTTCCAACTTATTCCATAACGTTAAAAAATCTCCTATAAGTTTCTTGTCAACTAAATTGTTGTCTAGATAAAACTTTTCACTTTCTATTTTAGAACAAATATCTTTCATGATATCATTATCCGGATATAAATTTTTAACACTTATAGGATTTTCAGATTCCCAAAATGTTTTATCGTCTTTAAATTCATAGATTGCTACAATTCTTCTATTGAAATCTAAATCTCCTTTTTCAATATCACTATCAGAAGTGAATTCTGTCTGCACTAAATATCCTTCTTGAAAAAATGGTCTCTTAGAAGCACTACAACTTATACTTAATAATCTTACGTTTGTTATATAATCTTCAGAATCTACAGATATTCTTCCTTTTATATATGGAAGCGCTAAAACATAAATATATCCAATTTTCTCCTCATTATTTAATACAGCAAATGAACATGCGACTTTTAATGATTGTGTCAAATCTAATAAAGGCGTTTTACAAACTTCATAATGTTGCAAAATTGAATATTGAAGTAATTTAATTTTTTTTATTTCTGTTATCTCATCATTATCAATACTTTCGTTTTGTTCAATTTCCTCAATTAACTTACTTGCTGATTTTTCTAAAATTTTAAATTCAAAATCTATTTCTCTTTTGTTGGTTGAACGATATATTGTAGGATATAAAGTTGAATACTTAGTCTTCACATGATTCTTATTTTGCCCTCTATAAAATAACATAACTTCAGGATTTTTATATGATAATTCTGCTATTTCCATAACCAATTCATGAAAAGTCTCAATTCTTATTGTTTCACTTCTTACAAAAGAAGTAATGTTTCTAGCATTCCGTTTTCTATCTTTATAAATCTTTTTCATTTTTCTTGTTAAATTTTTATAACTTACCGAATATTCTTTCATCTATGTAGCCTCGTTGGATAATTTAATTTTATATATCAAATATACCCAATTTTATAATATATTTTACAATCATATAACCTTACTATTTACACCAATTTTTACCTTATCCTTACTTTTTTAAACTCTCCTCATCGAACAAGTTTTCTTATCATAACCTTCAAACTACTTATAATTCTTATACTTTCCAATATCAAAATTATCAGATAGAAAAGGTCTTTGGAACATACTAAATTTAGTAGACACAAAAATAAAAAAAAAAAAATAAGAGCGAGTTTCCTCGCCCTTATTGTCGTTTTCTAAATTAGTCAAGAATCTTAGATACTACTCCAGATG